>Ga0065711_1028011_pt1 | contig 44318 bp, 24 predicted proteins | sample Hoacrofraction12_FD_59098 | JGI IMG/M metagenome (GOLD analysis project Ga0065711, IMG submission 59098) | Hoatzin crop microbial communities from Cojedes, Venezuela - Epithelial fraction 12 v2 (version 2) | ecosystem: Host-associated > Birds > Digestive system > Esophagus > Crop | place... | reverse complement strand
AGACTTGTTCTCTAGCCACCTCACCAGCCTCATTGCCCTTCTCTGGACACACTCCAGCACCTCAAAGTCGTTCTTGTAGTGAGGGGCCTAAAACTGCACACAGTACTCGATGTGCAGCCTCACCAGTGCTGAATATAGGGGCATGATCACCTTCTTACTCATGCTCGCCACACTATTCCTGATACAAGCCAGGATGCCGTTGGCCTTCTTGTCCACCTGGGCACGCTGCTGGCTCATGTTCAGCTGGCTGTCAACCAGCACCCCAAAGTCGTTTTCTGCGGGGAACTTTCCAGCCACTCCTCCCCAAGCCTGTAGTGTTGCAGGACCCAAGGCATTTGGCCTTGTTGAACCTCCTACAGTTCATTATACATACAGCCCATCAATCCAGCCTTTTCAGATCCCTCTGAAGAGCCTTCCTACCCTCAAGTACATGACACTCCTACCCAACTTCGTGTTACCTGCAAACTTGTTGAGGGAACATGAAAGCCCCTCATCCACATAATTGATAAAGATGTTGAACAAGCCCAGACCCAAAACTGATCCCTGGGAGACACTACTTGTGACCAGCTGCCAGCTGGATTTAACTCCATTCACCACCACTCTCTGCACTGGGCCATTCAGCCAGTTCTTTATCCAGTGAAGAGTACACCCATCCAAACCATGGGCAACTGGTTTCTCCACGAGGATACTGTAGGGAATAGTGTCAAAGGCCTTACGAAATTCCAGGTAGACAACATCCACAGCCTTTCTGTCATCCACTAGGCAGGTCACCTAGCCATAGAAAGAGATCAGGTTGGTCAAGCAGCACCTGCCTTTCATGAACCCATGCTGGCTGGGCCTGATTCCCTGGTTGTCCTAATGTGCATAAATGCATGTATATTAGCTGATGAGAGAAGCTGTTAGACTACGTAACCGCTGGATTCCGTGACCCACAAACCTGAAAAACATTTGAGACATTTCTATTAATCGCTTATATGCCTATTAAAAATAACTATTTTTATTCACTTGTTAGTACAGGCAATGCTGGCATTTATTTAGATTTTCTGTTACATTTCTTAAGCAATTTAGACTACTTTTAATTAGGTCTTTTCTCTCCTCAATACCCCAGCAATAAAGCTGGAGAAGTAGTATATGGAAATCTCCATAAATGTATAACAGCTAAGGGCCTCTGTTAAATATTTGTGGACCATTATATGAAAACGCCTTCTATTTTCACATTTGGTAAGTATTTCTGTTTATAAAATCAATTTATGTAATAGTTGATGGAGTCTTTTCTTTTTGTAGGTGACTTGAAGTTCTAACTAGGAAAAAGCACTGGTTCCAGCAGGAGCAGGAGAAAAAGAAAACTACAGGTCAACATTTTAAAATCAGAATACTTAGTGTCAGACAATTGCATCTAGACTATTAAGATGTTTGTCCTTTACGTGCTTAGCATTACATGCTGACTTACCGCAATGTTTGGGTGGAGACAAGCTGCTGTATTAGAAGGATCCCTCAGACTAGTTTTTATTTCATTACTATGGTTTTGGTGCTAGTTCAATCTGTAATAAAGGCAAGAATGATGAGGCAAAACCATTTTTGTTGTCTGTGGAAAATTCCCCGTGACTTTTTCAAAAGCGTCTTGAAAAAAATTGAACCCAAAAGGTTTTTTAGAATGGAAACTATGTCATATTGCTCTAAGAATGCAGGACACATCATTCAGTCCTTTCTAACTCCATTTGGAATTGATTACAATTACCACTATGTGCATATTATACTGTACACTAAGACTTCACAGCAACAATATCTATTTGCGAAGGTGAAGCTTTAAAAAGCCTTATAGCACCTAGAAAATGGCTACTAATGTTTGAAAAATTCAGACCAGCTGAGACATATAAAACTCATTTCTGACCTAATAATGAACTTGAAGAAATAGGTTTTCTGAATTTCCTTCTCTTTCCATTTCTTTGCATGTAATTTTTTTTTCTTAGGTGCAGCCAGGCACAATAGCTCTAGACATAATACAGCCTGGTCTTAATTGTGTTTACATCTCAGATTAGGTCTTGATCTCATGCTTGATGTAGTAATTTGTCTGGCTTCACTGGACATTGGATTTGAACATAGGGACTCAATTCACTGATGTACCTATATGTGCCCCCTAACTAAAAATTCATGACCAACTTCACTAAATCTTATGAGACTATTTGCGTGCTAAGAGTTAAATACAAATGTAGCAAATTAAGAATTTCAGAGACAAACTGCTGCAAGTTCATGAAGATATTGTTTCCAGAAGATGACCATGTTCTGGCTTCATATGCTCATATTAACTTCTACTAGCATATCAAACCATGTATCTCATGTTCCCTTTCACAGCAGGACAGAACATAAATTTAATTTCAAAGAAACTAGTTGCAGTCTTCACAGCAAACAGACAAGTTTAACTGAACACATTTTCTTAGCTACTTACATTTCCCTAAAAACATCTTCATTTTTTTCTCCAGAGTGGTTCAACTTATTTCCTTGCCAGGAGGCATGTTGTTTTCTGTTATACAGAGTGCTGTATCTAAGAGCTACGTATGCTGAGCATGGATATTGACAATCTGCTGGTGTAATTACTCTATATCTAAAACAGCAACCAGTGTTCAAATTCTCATCCCTGTCAAATACTTCATGGGCTTGCTTTCTTACAAGATATTAATAAAATCAAATTTCTTTACTTTTGAACTAGTCTTTACACTCTGGTCTTGATGCCCTCGTGAAAGCTACTTCCTTCAGGTGTGTAAGACATCTGTCTGATAAAACTACACCTTCCATTAGTCGAACTCTACCAAACTGTAAAATGCTAAGATGATGCCTACAGCATTCAGAAAATAATATATATGGAGCTAAGCAAATAGGATGAAACACAAGTCTTAATATCTAGGGATTATTTCAGGAAGGAAAAGTAAAAGGGATGAGAAGAAAGAACTCAAAGGATAGACGATCTGCAGAGAAAACTGGTGGGTTTAGGGAACTGGTTTATTAATTTGGTTTACTGCATGTGAAGATCCTTGCAAGCTTTTCCAGTACATCATGGGCTGCAGTACCATGGGTGCATTGTTACCCAGATGCTGTTGAAAGTCCACCAAAGTCTCTGGTCAAGGAATATTACAAGGGAAGAAATGACAAAGAGCTGCCTCATGGCAAAGAATGTGTTACTTACCTGGAACTTAACCTAGTGATAACCTGAATTAGACTGATGAAGTTTTGAAGATCACTAGAGTTGACAAAGAGAATGAAGTGAAGGTATGAAAGATTTAGCTTCCTCTGAAACTGGAAAAACTGAATTTCTGATCTGGGATTATCTTCACCGTAAGTCAGTGGTACAAGAAAAGTTTCAGATGTTACCTGTTCTGAGCAGGAATCATTAAATCACTTTCCTTACACACATATTGGTCTTTGAACAGATGCAGAACTTTGAAATATAAAATACAAGCTTTCTAACTTGAAGACGCTGCACCATTAACTTCACCATTGAGAATATACGTACTCATCCAGATTTACGTGTTTCCTCATGTTTCTGAATTTTGAGCAAGTTCCCCAGAGACTGTGCAGAACAACTTGGCTTTTTGGAATTAAATATACACTTTTTAATGTACATTAATATTGTGAGTCATGTGAGAAGTGTTTTTCTTCTTGTCTAACATTGCATAACCTGAGAAAAAGTCTTGAGGCAAAATTAAAACTCATTTAAGCGTGCACATAATGATCCCCGCTTTTTGTTGCAGAAATTGAGGCTACATTTTGTTTTCCTTCTGAACTATTAGCAATAGCTTCATTTCCAGGACTGCAACATGGGACATGGAAAGCTGGAAAATCATTTTACTGAAAATCTGGTAATAAACAACAAAATTTGTGTGTTTTTCTTTCAAGTACCAGGACAGTCCATTGATCTGGGGGATGTCCAGTTGAAGCTTCAAATTTATTGTCATCTTTCTTTGCAGTAATATTTTCAACGCTTCCATCATCCTAAGTGAAATCTAATTGTGAGCACTGTTCTTATTTCTTCCTTTAATTCAAAACTATTTCTCTGTGAGGAAGAACCTCATTCAGACTCAGTCAGTAGACTAGACACACTCAGTGTCTGATGTTGAAGAGTTTTTGACTTCTCTGTTTCAGCATGTCCTGTGTTATGTAAATGGGGGGAGACATACTTGTTTATCTCTCAGAGATGTCCAGAAGATTGGTTAACTCTTTAGGCCCAAAATGTGCAAGAAATGTTCTTGTATCCAGCTTCGCTTGACTGTGTAAATCCATTATGGTGTATGCAATGTCTTAACTTGTTGTAATATTTAGTATTTCTAAATGATCTTCCTTGCCAGACTAAAAGACTATATGAAGACAACTCTCATCTTAGGTAATTAGTCCAAGAGACTGTAATGAAAATAGTTGCAGTAGTAATGCTAATATGCTTTATCCCTTTGGGTGAAATTTTCCTGGCTACATATTGCCTATGAGACACCGATGTCCCTCCTAATTCCTCTTTGGAAGGCTTTAGTGAGATTTAGGATGTGCAAGTCTCTTGTTTTGCATGCTTACACAAGAAAGAATTTTGTTCTTACTTTATATTTAGGGCTTCAGAAACTCTAAAGTCCTATATGAAGGATAAATCTTTACTACTTGAAAATGTATATACATAATTTGCACACTGAAATACATGTTCTACTTTCAAAATTTTATGGGTGAATTCACATCTTTTTCATGCATCTGTATTTGAAAAGTTAATTCATAAATCTCTCTATATTTCCTCCACTTCTTCCCCCTTTCTGTTTTCTTTTCCTCTTTCATAGTAACCTAAGTTTTCCTTCCATTTGCGTATTTAAATATGCAGTATTTCTGCCTGATCTCTGAACAGAAAAACTTTTTTTAGCTTGGGACTGTGATTTGAATAACAACTGGGAGAGAGAACAGAAGTTTTGCAATGTTTTTCATAAAACAAATTAGAAAGTTTCTCGAATTTAAAGGTTCTATTTGTAATTCTAAAAACCTTTCCCATTCCCCTTGTTTAGCTTGGGGCATGAATATAAGGGGGAGAGGCTTGCTTTGCTTCTTGTTAATGGATAAAAGATAACTAAATGCTGAATTTACAAAATCCTTGCCTGTTGTGAGTTTTATGCATAAGCACCATATTAATATCATCTCCAGATCTTCACTGAATAATATCTATAAAGTTGGTTCACTACATATGGGAAAAAAAATACACATTGTCCAACTCTACAGGCCACTTAAATGACATCCACAAGTATTCAGCATTAAAACCTTCACTTGGAAATTGAATTGCAAATGCTGAATTTTCCATCCAGTGTTCTCGTCTGTCACACAGTCAGAAACAGGCTTGGAATGGAAAAACAAAGAGTTTCAAATAGAGTGAAACCTTTTGCAAAGCTGTCGGATGAAAGAAAATCTGCCAATTCTAAGGTACAAATGATGTAAGTTAGGGAATGCTGTTAAGTGATTAGAACACAAGGCTCATGTGTATTTTGATAGTAATACTACAGTACTTTGTGGAATTAGAAAGATCACCTTGCCTCTTTGTAGATAACATCTGTATTTCCAGAGGTATCTAAGTGGCATTTTCAGATCTAACCAATAATATCAATAGTTACAGCAGCAATTTAATTACCTAAATAACGCTAGTAATTCTTTTTAGACAGTGTAGTTGATTGTGAAGTCCACAACAGTGTTGAAATGTGGTCCTTGGCTCTCAGATGAGCCGCTTATGAAATGGGTCTCTTTTACGTAACACTGGCGTATAAGTTGTTCGTGAATGCATATCATTAACCACTGACTCAAATGCCTAAACACAGGTGAAAGACATTTCTGTCTGGATGATTTCAAAATCCACTTCCTTTTTCCCTGGAACAGTTACTTAGGCATTTATTTTAAAAGACTATGTTTCGGTTGCCTAAAACTGAATTGTAAGCTAAACACCAAAGTTTTGCCGTCTTGGAAGACATTTCGGCTCTCTTGAGGTGGTTAGAAAATGATTTGAAAAGGTGGATGTTATTAATGCATCTGAGGGTGTGGGTAAAGTGAATATTGCCATATCAGGCATTCTGTGGACTAGAAAAGCCCTGCTGTAGTAAAAGGTTCCCATCTCTCACAGGTCCCAGAGAAAACTGACATACCACTCATGAAGAAGCATTGTAAGAGTTCTTCAGTCTTCCATCTTTTTGCATTAAAACTGTCCAGCAGGAGAGGAAAGAGAAGGAGAGATCTGTTATTTTCCTCGGTAGTGAAGCCAGAAACTTTAACATTATGATTCAGAAACTTGTCTTTGGTTCCCTTTAATCTTCATAAATAATTCCTTCCCGCCCTTTCTGTTTCTGCTTTGGGTTATGACATCTTGAAAAACACACTTTCCTTTGCAAACCTCTTACCAAAACGTGGTGATCCCAGATATTTGCTACTGAAACTCCCTCCCCTCTGGAAACTTACTTCTCTTTGTGACCTGCATGCCTACTTCCATGAGTCACATGAAAAGCTGAGGCTAAACTTCTTGTTTTGCTTTACAGCTCAGGTTATGCAGTTTTCATCTCATCAATACTGTGTTCTTCCAAACCTAGGTGTATCTTATTTATTTACATTGACATGCTGGGGTCCTGTCTTCAAGACAATATAGAAGTCCACATTAGCAATTCAGTTCTCTTTTCCTTCTGTTTCTTCCCCTGTTCCTCAAATTCCTGAAAGATTTGACACACTTTTTTGGCTCCAATCTTTTTACTTTCTTCAGTGTGTACTTTCTCTTATCAGATTACTTTTACTGCTCTCCTCTCCTCACCTCATCTCATATCTTCTCTTCTCTTTCCATTCCTATACTGTTCTTGTAATATGAAAATCAAATACTACATTTGACCACATTTTAGTGTGGCATAATTAATATAACTTGTGTCTACTGTCTCTCACAGATTAACTATAGAAGGAAGAAATAGGCCTGTGTGAACCTCATGAGGTTCGATAAGGCCAAGTGCAAAGTCCTGCATCTGGGTCGGGGCAACCCCTACTATCAATACAGACTGGGGGATGAGGGGATTGAGAGTAGCCCTGCCGAGAAGGACGTAGGAGTACTGGCTGGTGAAAAGCTGGACATGAGCCACCAATGTGTGCTTGCAGCCCAGAAGGCCAACTGTATCCTGGGGTGCATCAAGAAAGGTGGCCAGCAGGCTGAGGGAGGTGATTCTGCCCCTCTACTCTGCTCTGGTGAGAGCCCACCTGGAGTCCTGCATTCAGCTCTGGAGCCCTCAGCAAAGGAAAGACACGGAGCTGTTGGAGCGGGTCCAGAGGAGGGCCACAAAGATGATCCGAGGGCTGGAGTAACTCTTCTGTGAGGAAAGGCTGCGAGAGTTGGGGCTGTTCAGCCTGGAGAAGAGAAGGCTGCGGGGTGACCTTATAGCAGCCTTTCAGTACCTGAAGAGGGTCTATAAGAAATACAGGGAAAATATTTTCAGCAGGGCTTGTTGTTATAGGACAAGGAGTAACGACTTTAAACTCAGGGAGGGTAGATTTAGACTAGATATAAGGAATAAATTTTTTATGATAAGGGTGGTGAAACACTGGAACAGATTGCCCAGAGAAGTAGTGGAGGCCCCATCCCTGGAAACGTTCAAGGCCAGGTTGGATGGCTCTCTGAGCAACAGCTTCTAGTTTAAGATACCCATACTCACTGCAGGGGGGTTGAGCTAGATGACCTCTAAAGGTCCCTTCCAACCCAAAGCATTCTGTGATTCTCTGATTCTATCAAAGGAGTGTCTATAAGAAGATTGCTGTCAGTTAAATCAGGGATCTAACCTTATGAGATGAATCTCTTTATGGTGATTTCTTTTTCTGTTGACTATCAAAGGAAAAAACACACCTAATTTGAATAAGAGTATAAAATTTATGAGAAATGAGTGCCATTCCTGAATGGGAATCTAAAGGGGTTTATACTGTAGTGTTGAACTGTTCTGTGAGAACACTGTACCTTCACCATCTGCAACATTTCTTCCTTCTAAAGGATACCTGAAAACATATACCCCTATCTGTACTCATGTGCACCTGTAAGCAAGTTTATATCATAAATGTTGTATGCGATATGACTTGATCAATAAGTATGTAAATAGCTGTAAGATGAAAGGCACCCCCCCTCAAGAAAAAAGGAAGATAAATATTTTTACTGGAAGTTGCAGTGTACCTGAGACTCTCTGATAGTGGGACTGAGCAGTGAAAGAGTACATTTTCAAGCTTAGTAGGTCAGGGGCCATCTCTTCCTCTTAGAGAAGTCTCTGTATTTTTAGGACACACTGAATAATTATGAAAGAAATGACTGATTGAAAATGCTTTTATTGTCTCAATAATCCAGGTTTGTACACAACCACTGTGCTTTAATGTTGACATAATATTGAAAGCTAATAGATATCAGACAGACAATCTAATAAGTTAATACTATATTGCACATTTATAATCCAAAAAGCTTGCAGAAATGCAACATCAACATGGAAAATCCATTGGAATTTCCATGGTATCAGCCCATGTGACGACACTGACATTTCCATTTCAACAAATAATAAAATCCATAATCCTTATGCAACCAGTGCCACAGTCTATATGTTAAGTCTTCTTTTATTAGCTCTTCATAATTTTTTTTTAATTTAATACAGAGAAAACTAAGGCTCATTCCCATTGTAAATCAAAGAAACAACAGCAATGATAATAAAAAGACTTCAGTTTTGATCAAGAATAGCATCCCAGTTATTATAGTCCTCGTTTTGCTAATGACCTTGCATTTCTATTCCCTGTATTGTGTCTATTTTTGAAACAGTGATATTGACTGAGCACTATGTCATTCTGAGCTTTCGTTTCCTGCTCTCTGGACAGAACCCAAGGTAATACGACTACACTGATTCAGTTGAGTTTCATCTGGAGTATTTTGGTTGTTTCATTGTCTACTTCAAAAGGTAAATTTAGATTTTTGCATATAAATATTCTAATTCATTACTCTCACTAACTTTTTTTTTTATATATATGTGCTGTGTTGCACTCAAGCTTTGGTATTTAAGATCATATGAGAGATGTTGGACTGTCACCACTGCAATATACTTCTTTTCACCAGTATCTGTTAGCGATGCAAAGAGGTAAGACACGAAACCAAGTAAGGCAGGAAAAAGTGATCAGCCATAGAGTCATGCAGAGAAAGGGAACAATGTACTGAGGAAGTGTAATTACATTTCACTGTTTCCAGCAGGGTGATGAGTTTTAGCACTTGACCTTACGATCCAAATGTTATAGCCAGATTTATCCTTCCTAATATCCCATTCACTTCCTGGGAGCACTAAATTTAGGCTCCTGTTCAGCTGTGTTCTTTCTCTTGTCAATGAAAGGAAGAAATAAGCACCTCTAAAAGAAAATTCAGCTTATTTTAGATCTGACATAGCATCTGCAGGGGCCTGTTTTGTCTCCACTGAATGTAATGGGAAACTAGGATGACTGTATGCTTCAATTAGATAACTCTGTTAAGTGACAAAATCAAAATACCTTCATCCAGCCTTTAACTTCTAACCAGTTCACTCAAATTTCATCAGACATAGCAACGACAAAGGATTGTGAAAAGTTAAAACTGAAACTACGATAAACTCAAGCAGAGTTAGCAAAGTCATGATCCAGGGTTTCTGAGTCATCTCCGTAGGAAAAGTGGATATCATAAAGTGACCGCAGGAACATTGCGCCTTTTGGAACACCAATGGCTATTCTTGGACATCTCAAACTGTCATAAATATCTACAATTAGGCAACAGAATTTTTTTCTAGATACAAAATCTCATGTTTTCCTGTGTCATTCTTCACCAAATTACTTTACAAGTAATAACAAATACTTTCCAAACTGGCAGGGGGAAAATCTTCACAGTATTCTTAAAACTATGCTGCACTTCTTGAAAACTAAAAATTGAAGAATATTTATGCTGCAGTTGCACTGAGATCACTACTTGCCAAATGGATGAACAAAGTTTTCCTGTTGATTATTTGTATTACTTTGTCTATTGGTTTCAAGGCTTTGTGTCTTTCATTGTACTTGTATTAAGAAACCAGAATTAATCCTTTTTAACAGCATTCTCTTAAATAAAGCACTCAACTTTGGTTTGTAGTCATACACAAGTACCTTTGTTGTCAATGAAGAGAAAAATGTACTACTGGGGATGGGACGGGGCAGTGTTGAAACCTGAACTTTCATCTGTAAGTCCTTAGTTCTCTGCATCAGTAACAGTGCTCCCAAGACAATTAGGCACTTTATTTAGGATTTACAGTTAGGAGTCTAAGACTAGTGGAAGTTAATCTGGACGTAATCCTTTGGAGGCAAAAAAAGTCTTTTTCCTAAATTAGTATAACCCATAGACAATGAAGTCTACTCCATGACTGTGTGACTAATTTGGAGTAATAATAAATATAATAAGTTCTCTGGTAATATTCTCTTCATCTATCTCTAGTAATATTGCTCAATTACAGATACGGAAAGAACTGGGAAAATTTCAGCATAGATGGTGCATATTTTCTCAGTAAAAGAGGCAAAATTCTCTGAGTTGTTCAAAAGATGATTTTTTAATAGCCAACTCTACAGTCTTACCCAGGGACCCGAATAAAGATTTCATCATTATACCTGACAGTTTTGCCCTTGCACCAGGTGGAAGAAGAATACAGGAACATAGGAACTGCCACACCAGATCAGACCTACAGTCCATCTAGTCCAGTTCTCTGTTGCTAATATTGGCCAGTGCCAGATGTTTCAGAAAAAGGTACAATAACACTTCCATAGACATAGTCAGACTTTCCCCTGTGAAAATCTTGTCCCAGACCTCTATGCTTAATGATTTTGGGCATAAGCTATGCATTTTGAAGCATGAAGGGTATACACCAGATAGGTAGAGCATATCTGTCCTCAAATTACCCTGATTGCAGTATTAATTGCATAAAAATATGATTTTTCTCTCTCTACAATCTTAATTTCATCTTAGAAAACTTTAAAAACTTCATAGCAGCAAGTTAGATGTTAGGAGTTAAAGTTAGAAGTCAAATCACTCTGCGCTATCCCTAAAGTTAATGATGCAAGAAAAGTCTGGTAAGTTCTCAGTTAAGTAATTAAAGTCTAAAGTGGTCTGAATTATTTTAAGAGTTGCCTATCTTTCTTTTCATGACTATGAAGTAATATTCACTTCTCAGTTAGACACATCAGTCAAGTGCTTAAAGTCAGGTGAGATTAATTCACCTATAAGAAATTTACATAAATTATTCAGTGGAATTGCTCTTTGCAACAAACAGTATGTTTTGAACCAAATCCATTAGTGCAACCAGGATGATTTGCAGCTCTCTATAGAAAGCAGACTTCCATAGTTCTAAATCCTGACTAGGTCTGGCATCTCCTCTGTATGAGTAGTGAAATATAAATCAGAAAAAGCATCAAATTAGGATTGCATAAATGTTTATGGGAGTTAGGCATAGAAGTCAATGGGCTAAGTACTGAACAAATAAAACATAAAAAGTCTCAAGTCTGTAGAAACAACAAAGTGAAAATCATTGTCTGCATTTCATGCTTATTACAGACTTCTTTAGGTACATCTAGTTTAACCAGTTGAGTTTTCAGCTAAATGACACTGAAGAATTTGAATGTATTTAAAAGAGTACAGTCTTCATTAGAAAGGTAATCACAATAAAGGAAGGCAATGAGAAACATTGAAAGGGAACTCCTATTCAATCAGTTACTCGAGCACCAGCATGTTACCTAAAACTAGCAACATTTATATTTTTTTATAGTCAATGAGGAGTTGGGGAGCAGAGATATTTCCATTCATGCTGGTCATCCTCAGTCCCAAGCTTCAGACGACTTCTTGTGTATGCTGCACGTATGTCCTTTACTATAATTTAAATCCCATGTTTAAAAAGAAGAATTGGCTAAGAACACATGCTTGATTTTCGGATGACTCATGTCAAATGGGAAGAATGTCCCTTGGCTTTCCTGATGAAGGAGAATTTGAGGCACCATCAACATGAAGGAAGGACTGTGACAAAAACAAGTCAACGATATTGAGAACTAAATGAAAAACACTGTGAAATTTAGATCTTCAAAATGAACTTGGAGATTAGAGCAGATATTTCTTCTATGTGGTGGGAGGCTATCAATTACAAATGACACAAAAATGGGAAGACTTAATATATTAAAGGATCATAAATTATCTGTGAATAACCAGTATGACACATCTGTGAAAGAGGTTACTGTAATCTTAGGCTCCTATTTGTCAGGCAAAAGATTTTAAGTGCTGTGTGCTTGAATAGTTTTATATGGATGTTGGCATCCCATGCTGATCACATTTTTTCAAAAGAAATTCAGAAACTTCACAAGAAATAGGTTGATTAAAAAAAAAAAGGCAGTTTTACAATAAAAGAATTTGGTTTAACCATATGAAGGCTGAGAGGTGAATAAGATTTCTATTTATAAATCCTATAACAAATGGTGGTAAACATCAGAATGGAATTTAAAGAGAATAAACTGATAACATAAAAATGGATTTAATAAAATTCAATTTTGGTTTATAATTAAAACACCAATACTAGTTTTCTGAGCTTTGAAGTCACAGAATAACCTCTTGGTAGAAACAGAGTGAGTAAAAAAGAGTTTTAAGATGTGACATCGTCTATTAATAAGCAGGGCTGCATGACATGGTTATGTTAATGGGATCTTGACTCTTAATTTCAGATATTGTTTTCAGTCCTCTATTTTTACAGTTGAGCTACCTTTATTTATTGTGTTTATGAATTTCCACACTTCTATAAAGGCTGTCCGTATGTTGTTCCCATTTTATACATGAAGAAATAAGTACTGAAACAATTTACCCAAAGTTGAACAGAAATACTAGATTAAAGCAAATCACTGATGAATTCCTGAATGCTGGGCTGTCCTCTTTCTTAAATTTTCAGACAGAAATGGAAGAGGGAAGGGAGATAGGAAAGAATGGAGGAAGGGACGGAGGGAGAAGAGAAGAGGGAGGAAAGGAGGATGGCTTTGAGCTGTTACAGAAGCAGGAACTGGATGTCGAAGGCTAATTGTAACATCAATTGTAACATAAGCTAGCAAATAAAAGGGCCCAGAATTTATTGATTTTATTCTCAAATGGAATGATTTTTAACTAGGTCTGATTGAATGCTTTATATTGGCAATAATCGTTTCTCTTCTTTTTTGCCTCACAGACAAAAAAGCAGAGGTGGACATGTTCCAGTTTCTGTGTCTAGACGCAGTGTCGGATGAGACGAAGATGCAGATATATGGGCCATGGAGCCAAGAAGCTCAGGATTTTGTTCAAGAGAATGAAGATAAATGAATGGTAATATGAAAAAATCCGGAATGATAGTCTGCTTTCATGCATTCATTTATGTCTCGGTATAAAATGGCAAGACTCTTCAACAACTTAAGTGTAATCATAGAATCAGAGGATGATAGGGGTTGGAAGAGACCTCTGGGGATCCTCTAGTCCAACCCCTCTGCCAAAGCAGGTTCGCCTAGAGCAGGCTGCACAGGATCATGTTCAGGTGGGTTTTGAAGACCTCCAGAGAAAGAGACTCCACAACCTTCCTGGGCAGCCTGTTCCACTGCTCTGTCACTCTCAAAATAAACACATTTTTCCTCATTCACCTGGAACTTCCTATGCTTCCATTTGTGCCTGTTTCCCCTTGTCCTGTTGCTGGGTACTACTGAAAAGAGTCTGGCCCCATCCTCCTGATACCCAGCCTTGAGATATTTATAAGCATTCATATGATCCCCTCTCAGCCTTCTCTTCTGCAGGCTAAACAAGCGCAGCTCCCTCAGCCCTTCCTTACAGGAGAGATGTTCCAGTCCCCTCATCATCCTCGTAGCCCTCTGCTGGACTCTCTTCAGTAGATCCTCATGTTTCTTGAACTGGGGAGCCCAGAACTGGACAGAGTACTCCAGATGGGGCATCACTAGAGCAGAGTAGAGGGGAAGGAGAACTTCCCTTAAACTGGTGGTAACACTCTTCTTAATGCATCCCAGGATCCCACTGGCTTTCTTGGCAGCCAGGGCACACTGCTGGCTCATGGTCAACTTGTCATCCACCAGCACTCCCAGGTCCCTCTCTGCACGGTTGCTTTCCAGCAGGTCTGCCCCAAGCCGGTATTGGTGCATGGGGTTGTTCCTTCTCAGGTGCAGGACCCTGCACTTACCCTTGTTGAACTTCAGCAGATTCCTCTACATCCAACTCTCCAGCCTGTCCAGGTCTCACTGAATAGCAGCGCAGCCTTGTGGTGTATCAGCCACTCCCCTCAGTTTTGTGTCATCAGCAAACTTGCTGAGAGTACACTCTATCTCTTCATCTACGACATTGATGAATGAGTTGAACAAGACTGGGCTGAGCACTGGCCCCTGGGGAACACCACTCACTAAAGGTCTGCAACTAGACTCTGCACCACTGATCGCAACCCTCTGAGTCCAGCCATTCAGCCAGTTCTCAATCCACCTCACTGACCACTCATCCAGCCCACGCTTTCTGAACTTGCCTAGAAGGATGTTATGGGACACACAGTGTCAAAACCTTGCTGAAATCAAGGTAGTTGACAACATCTACTGCTCTCCCAGTGAGACAAGCTACTTTTATCAGACCTTTAATTTTCTGGGTTGTTTAAGGTTGAAGGGTGAACTGACCTTCCAGTAGCAGCTCATTCAGGGTAGCACCTGAATTGTCTCACAGGATCTTACTGTTAGGAGCTAGAGCAACTTCATTCATCCAGCTGCCTAACATATCCTGATGGATGTGTCTTGCTCCCCTTTGCTGTACAGCGGTTTCAGGTGAGGAAAGAAAAGGAGACAGGAGGTGGTGCTGAACCAGACAGAAGTTTTTTATTAAGCAAGAACAGGGACACATCAAGAGAGATGAGGCAAATGCGAATATGCCAGCAGCTGCATCTGCTTTCTGAATGGATGATAACATGAAAATGATAGGGTCTTCAAAAGGAGCAAAAATTTGGGAATGTCTGATCGTTAATGTCTTAGGTACCTTCCTTCTAAGATGAGTTAAGGACTTCAAAGCAGAAGAGTAGGCTTCTTTTACCCATGTGGAATCATTACTTTTCACCCTCATTTTTATGCTATGGATTTATTTACATGGCAAACTTGTATTCACTCTCAGAAATGAAAAAGTAATAAATTCCAAATTTTTTTTGCTGTCTACAGGGATCTCTTTGTGTTGGCTGAGGACTCTAAATGCTTCTATATTGCAATAATAAACATTCTAGTGAGCTGTTTCACTGTGTTGCATACAGACAGATGGATTCATTGGATGCATAGCTTTATTTTCTTCAGTGGTTTAGTGGCTGTCCATCTCTTTTTCCTTTTAAATTCTCAACTATCATTAACATTCAACAACTCCATTAGAAAGTCACAGGCAGTAAGAGCCCATCTGTGCCATGTTAACATTTAAGGAGGAAATAAAAGAGTAAAGTGGACAGGTGGAGTAGACAGCAGGAAACGACACCAGGCACACAGCAGGTAGGAAGTTCAGCAGAGGAAAATGCCAGACATTTAACAGGTAAATGGAAGGGCAGCTGAATTTCTGTGCCAGTCCATAGAGAGTGTAGTGAGGGAACAGTGGCTGACAGAAATAGGAAGATGTCACATCTTCAAGAAAGAACATTTGCTTTCATTGAGAATACTAACCCAATTAACCCAGTTTCTGAATAATTATGATTGCTAAACAACTTGACTCTTTTATTTCCCATAACTTCTTAGATGCTTTCATGCATATGCTCTGATCTCCATGGAACTTGGTGGGAGATGTACACGAGGGACATATCAAGGTGACACGACAAGGGAGGATGATGACCCACAATCAAAGTGAGGCAGTGGTGGGCTGGCTTGGCACAGAAAGAATACAGGGTGATTTGGACAGAACATCTCCTAATGAACAAAACAAGACAGCATGTGGCGTACTGCAATCATATACCCACAAATAAGGAAGTGCCATCAGAACAGCATTATGGAGATAGTTTCTCACATTTTTCCTGGGAAACTAGCATGTCTGGGTGTCTCTTTGAAAAGTCTATACACCAAAGCATGTAGCATGTGGAACAAGCAGAAGGAATTGGAGGACTGAATGCAGCTGCAGGGCTGCAGTCTCATTAGAATCATAGAGATGTGGTGGGAGAGCTCACATGCCTGGAGTGCTGCCATAGATGGACACAGGCTTTTTAGGAAGAACAGGCTGGGATTACCAGGAAGGGGAGTTGCCCTTGATGTGAAAGGACAGTGGGAATGCCTGGAGCGTTGCCTAGTAGCAGATAACAGGACATCTGAGAGTGCGTAATTGATGAGTAGCAAGGAGACAAACCCGGGCAGTATTGCAGGTACCTGCTACAGACTGCCTGGTCAGGAAGAAACAGATGAAGCTCTCTCAAGATAAGTAGAAGAATCTTCACATTTGCAGGACATGATCCTCATACGAAATTTCAACCACCCCAATACCCGCTGGAGGCACAGCACAACAGGACACCAGCAATCGATGAGGTTTTCAGAGTGCATTGATGACAATTTTCAATCACAGATGACTGAGGACGTGTTGGTGGGAGATAATCTGCTGGGCCTTGTGCACATAAACAAGGAAAAGCTTAGGGGATGTGAAGATCAGGGACCACCTTAACTGCAGTGGCTGTAAGATGGTGGGTTTCAGTATGCTAAGAGGAACTAACAAGGCAATTAGTAAGATAAAAGCTCTGGACTTCAGGGTGGCAGACTTCTTGAGGAATCCCATAGGATATGGATCTAGAGAGAAGAGGGTGCCAGGAGAGCTACCTGGTTTTCAAAGACCACCCTTTCCAAGCTGAAGAATGCTTCATCCCAGCTAGCATGAAGTGAAGCAATGATGGCGGGAGACCCATGTGGATGAACAAGGAACTCCTGACAAACCTTAAAATAAGTGTAGAAGTTAAAAGCAAGGTCAAGTCACACAAGAAAAACACCAAGACACTCTCTAAGTGTGCAGGGATAGGGTTAGAAATACCAAAGCTCATCTGGACTTGAATCTGGTAAAAAACATGAACAGCAACCACAAAGGCTGCTACAGGTGCATCAGTTGAAAAGGGAAGTCTAGGCAAAACTTGGACCCACTGCTGTGATATTTAATGACCTCTTCACCTTGTATTTTACTATTAAAATTTGCCTGCATGAGTCCCAGACCCCTGAAACCAGAGAAGTAGTCTGGAGCAAAGAAGTCAAAGCCTTCATGGAGCAGGATGAGATCAGGGAACATAAAAACAAATTGCACACACACAAGCCCAGTCGATATTCATTATCTTGACTTTAGCAAGGCTTTTGACACTCTCTTACATAACAACCTCATGGAAAAAATAATGAAGTGTGGGCTAGATACGTGGACAGAGAGATGGACCAAGAACTGGCTGAACTGCTAATGATCAGTGATACAAAGTCCTGTTAAAGGCTGTCCTGTGTTCTGACCAAATGTGATACTTGAAAATGTCGCTGGCAACTTTAAAGAGGAGCATACTGGAAGCACATACTTGTGGATCACACAAACAAGACAAGTAGAAACTCAGCACTATATTTGATGTACCATGAGGTCTCTAGGTAATTTTGGACAAGTCTCTTGAAGTAAGCGGAATGAACTACCCAAATACTATTGAGAATTAAAGAATGAAGTTAATCAATATATCAAGTAAACTGCAACAAACTGCCTGTTACAACTGGGTGTGTAATCAACAGAGTAATGTTAGCATGTTGGTTTTTAACAGCAAAGCAACTAGAAGCAGTATCCTTCAACATTAAATGGGCAAAGTAACAGGGAAGCAGTATAAATCAGGTGGTCTGAGATAGATTGCTGATGCTTTTATCTGTCCTAATTGCAGAGTGATCTTCAAGTATCTCCTATTTCTCGTAATTAGTTCTAAAATTAGGTGGATGAAATACAGTCCTGTTTTCCCTCCTTTACTTGATGGTGCTCAGCTGCATTATACTAAAGGTATATATTGGTTTTGTAAGTTTTATTTGTTTTAATACAGAGGTTTCCTAGGTTTTAGAATCTTCCCTGCACTGGTGCAGTACTAGACTATTACTCAAGTCCTGGCCTTTATTTCTGTACCACTCTTAACATCTAGGAAATGGCAGGCACGATGGCGCTAGATCTTGGCACTGCTGCAGACATGTTCCTGTTTATAGATACATGCCAAGTTTGCTGTCACTTGGCTTCACCCGTGGAAATTAGTGAAAACAGAAGAATAAGACTCTGCTAATTTATCCTTTCCATTGGGGGCAACATTATTTGTCACCTTGCCACTTGGCTGTTCTTGTGCACTGGCATGCAGGTTTTGACTTTGTGTTTGCAATGCAGTGTGATGGTTGTGTGCCCTAGAGTTTTGTTAGCAGCTACTGATCACTGGCTGGCTACCGAGGCAGGGTACCAAGGAGAAGCATAAAAGCTGGAAGGCTGTCATCTGACAGATTATTCCAAGGGAAAAAGCATAGGTATATACTAGGTTCAAACTGAGAACCTATGCAGACAACAGAATGGGAGTCAGAAATGTATGAATAATCCAAACAGCGTATTTGTTGCCTGTGCTCATCCTCTTCAGTTAGCCCTCTTCAGTTATACTAAAAAAGAATTGTTTATGCACTCATGTCTTTAAACTTAATGTCTCCACAAGCAAAGATCAGCAGTATATCTGCCTGAGGAAGTATCAGAACACTTCCCGAAACTGGATTCCGCCTTTGCAACATGGAAGTTTGTAACAGTGGAACATGGCAATGTCAGTATATTGTTTCCTACTTTTCCTAATGTTTTTGTCAAAGTGTGGACCTAGAAGTTAAAGATTTAGTATAGCAAATCTTATTATGTTTAATGTAGTTTTCCTCAAAAACAAAATTTGAATTCCTTTAATTGAATGTCAATATCCATTTTTATTTTAAAAAATATGCTGATGACTCATGATTGTACAGAAAAATAAAAATAAAATAATCTGCATTCAGCTGTGATATAAAGCAAGACAAACATATTAAGAATATAAAGTTTGTTATCATAAATTTTGTTTTTATATAAACACAGAAACAGGCAAAATCTTGTCTTATTTTTTAAGCCAATGGGTTGATGTATGAGGTTGATTTGATGTGTATTGGTTGTGTTAGGTGGGCAGTCCTGAATGCCAGAGATATAACTTCTCATTTAACCTGTGGGTGACTGTTAATGTTTTCTGATGTTCTGAGATCTTCTTTACATTAAATAGCTTTGACTCCAATTCCAAGAGGAGAGGAGAGGAGAGGAGAGGAGAGGAAACCTCAGTCTCACAGGGCAGCTTCTACTTTGAATTTGTATTTTTTCCGTCCATGTTGATCTCTACATGTGAAGCAAGATTTATCCCACTTTTCTGTAGTCTATTAATGGCAGCGACTATATTGGGTAACTACTTACCTTATGCTTTCCCCATACTGGACGGGAAAGCAGACCACACCAGAGGTCTCAGACGGATTTTGTCTCCCAAGGGGATATGTAAACAGCAGAAGCTCATCAGCTGCTATTTAGGAATGTCCATTTGGTACCTAAACAAATGTGCAGGAATCTGTTCCTAGAAAAGAACTCATTTTATACAATGTCATTAACTCATAGTGGCAAATTTAGAGAACAATACTGATATGCACCTTCTCCATAGCTACACTCCAAACTAGGATTGTAATAATGGGAACATTATTACTCAATACCAGCCTGAAGATCTTAGTTTCAATCAGAAATGACTGATCTCATTACAGGAATTTAGGTCCTTTAAAGTGGCATATATTTGTACACTTTTTTTAAACAGCATTTACTATCTGGGGGACCATGAGACTTAGACGTAGGTTCTCCCTCTTTTCCATAGAGTTTGCAACAAAACTTCCATATGTCATAGGAAATCAATGGTACTCATGGGGTTGTTGTGTCACTTAATATGTTACTGAACAGTTCTGTAGTGCCTTTAGAGCTCATGAAAATGTAAATCAGAACAAGTTTGAGGAGCTCTGAGGTTTCCATAACACTTGAAGAAACTTATAAACCATGAAACAAAAGTGTGCACAAAATTCTTTTGAGAATACGATCAACTTGTAATGGGATACAGAAAACACTCGTCCCCGCATTGCTTAACCTGGCATCATGTCTCTTCTCCCAAGAGCAGCAAAATGAAATTAGGCAGGAAAAAAGCCACTGCTGAAGTCAGAATTCAGAAAGGGAAGGGAATCAGGGATTCGCTTTAGAAAGAAAAACAAATATAATGGGATTTTTAGCAGCTTCTCTTATGATGATTTTTATGATTGTTAATCCACATAGGCTCATGTAAACTCCAGTAGTAATTATGGCCTTGCTGTCGTTGGTGATATGCATACTCAGCAGGACATCATCCCTGCCCGGAAAGTCAACACTCTAAGTAGATAGGAAAGACATACTGTATGTCCCATTTTCTAGATGGGTAATCAAGGCAAGGAGAGATGCTATGACTTTTCCAAAGTCAGTACCAGAGTTCAGAACTTTTACAGCACATTCAGATCCTTAGTAGGCTCTGAAGTTAATAGGATTTTATTTTCTCTCAAGACATGAGGCATAAAAATACTCAAAAATACTGTTCCTGTGCTTTCTAAAACTATCTGCTACAGTTACAGCACTTAATTGCAGTTGGTGGTTACTTTCAGCTTCAAAGTTGAAAGGATTCTGCCTGTCTTTGAAGATGAACCTACTGCTGAAGTGGTTCTACGTTTGGATTTTTTTTATACAATTGACATTTTGAAAAGACAGACAGACAGATAAACTGACTAACTGACAGACAAATAGACAGGTTCAGGTTAATCAGAGTCAGATATTATTTTTCTGTTCTCTCCTAGAGGTGATTTTATTTTTTCTTTTTTCTTCTGTCCTTTCACAAGGGTCTTCTGCAAGAGATAGGACACAGAAAAAAGTCAGAGCAAGTGTATGTGACAATACAGATAGTAAATTAGAATATAATCAAGAACCAAAACATCATCCTCAAGCTATTCCTTACAATGCTTTTATTTATTTCAGATAAAGACTGAACAGCCGAATCAGAATTTGACAACTCATGAGTTTTCTTTTATGTTTATTGCTTGTCTTACTTACTCCCCCTCATATATTAGTCCTACTTTCAATGTCTGGAGAGATTAGTAGTGGATAGGTCTCCAGGCAACACTCTGGCAGACTTTAGATTTCATATAAATTATACGTCATATCTTGTCTTTCCCATTTTGATGTCTTAGACTTCATAGGTCATCTCAGCAGATGCCATTGATCAGGCAACACAATCTTGCCTTTAATATATTTCAAAGTTAACTCTGTATTACCATGCACTTGTAGAAATGGAAACAGCAATTTAATTGTATCAATAATGCTAGCAAAAAATGTATTTGCTATGACCCTAATAGTGCATTTGGTTCCACATATGGCCCAGGACTAACCTATGAAAAGTCATTGAATTTCTTCCACCCGCAAAAAGGAAGGAAGATAACTTTTCAGATCAAAGGACACAGATTGGTAGCGAATGTTGCGATACTTTTTTTGCCATAATGATCTCAGTACATTGGGTTTTCAGCAGCATCAGAACAGTTTGTGCTTCAAATTTGATAGCCATTATTATCAGATGTCAATTTCTCTTAGGGTCTCAACAATGGTCTTGAGAGATGACTTCATCTGCTTGATGCCTTTTTTGACTTCTGCTGCTTTTAAACAGGAAGTTTCTCAGAAGAGACGAACTTGCCCTATGCACTGTTAACTGTAGCCAAATATCTTGAGTACCTAAGTCAAACAAACACTCAGATGTATAGTACTCCCTGAAAAAAGATTTAGTCTAAATGGTTAATAATAAATAGAGAAAGTAGGAGTTTACTACTCTTTCCCATAAAAGTTGCATCAGGGTGCTCTTAACAGGGTTAGGTTTAAAGAAAAAAAAATGCATGCTGAATATAACTAGAGCAAATTTTCACATTCGATCAGCTTTGCGCAGACTGAAGGACCAGTTCTTCCTGAAAACCTGGCTGTAGATAAAAAGTCCTGAAAATTTGGTCTTTAAGACCTGGTTAAGCAGGTCTCTGCTAATACCAGAAATATAATCCACTGTCCCCAGTCCTGCTTCAGTGCTGCAGACTCAAGAATCCCTGAAGCCTTCAAATCCAGGAACACATGGGTCAGTACTTGGCCCAGTCTTGTTCAACGTCTTCATCAATGACCTGGATGAAGAGTTACAGTGTACCCTCAGCAAGTTTGCTGATAACACAAAACTGAGAGGAGTGGTGGATACATCACAGGGCTGTGCTGCCATTCAGCGACACCTGGACACACTGGAGAGTTGGGCAGAGAGGAACCTGATGAAGTTCAAAAAGGGCAAGTGCAGGGTCCTGCACCTGGGAAGGAACAACCTCATGCACCAGTACAGGCTCGGGGCAGACCTGCTGGAAAGCAGCTCTGTGGAAAGGGACTTGGGTGTCCTGGTGGATGATAAGTTGTTTATGAGCCAGCAATGTGCCCTGGCTGTCAAGAAGGCCAATAGTATTGTGGGGTGCATCAAGAAGAGTGTGGCCAGCAGGACGAGGGAGGTTCTTCTCCCACTCTATTCTGCCCTAGTGATGCCCCATCTGGAGTACTCTGTCCAGTTCTGGGCTCCCCAGTTCACGAAAAATGAGGAGCTACTGGAGAGAGTTCAGTGGAGGGCTATGAGGATGATGAGGGGACTGGAGCATCTCTCCTATGAGGAAAGGCTGAGGGAGCTGCGCTTGTTTAGCCTGAAGAAGAGAAGGCTGAAAGGGGATCATATGAATTCTTACAAATATCTGAAAGGTAGGTGTCAAGAGGATGGGGCCAGACTCTTCTCAGTGGTGCCCAGTGACGGGGCAAGGGGCAACAGGCACAAACTGATGCAGACGAAGTTCCGTCTAAACATGAGGGAGAACTTCTTCCCTCTGAGGGTGACGGAACCCTGGAACAGGCTTCCCAGAGAGGTTATGGAGTCTCCTTCTCTGGAGACATTCAAGACTCACCTGGACAAGGTCTTGTGCAGCCTGTTGTAGGTGACCCTGCTTCTGCAGGAGGGTTGGACTAGATGACCCACAGAGGTCCCTTCCAAACCGTGACATTGTGTGATTCTGTGATTCTGTGATTTTGTGATTCTTTAACAAGTCAGCCCATGTTTCTCATTTTTATATAAGTAAGACCTTGAGATGGATTGAATATCTACAGCTACTCTTGATGTCAGGACATCTTGCTTCCTAGGAACAAGAAGATAACAAAATTTATTTATTTATTTATCTATTTATTGATTGATTCATTTATTTACTTGGAACCTGAAGTGCTGTTAATCAATTATATATGCATTTGAACTTGAATAGTGTATTAATTTGCAGTAAACTCACATGATTCTTCAAGTCCCATATACAGAGCACACAGATCACTGACTTTTCCTTACACAGACCTTCACTGAATTGAATTATAAAGTTCTGTTGATGTTCCATATAGACGTTTGCTTTACATCGTGCTACATATTTTCTCATTACATTTTCCTATGATTTATTTATGACAGTCCTATGCATATAAAATCTATGCTCTGAAGTTCACATTGCAATGACCGAACTGGCATTCCTGGAAAAGTTCACAGGGATGACTCACAAGTGCTTCACACTTGACAATGCCCTTTTCTGCTCTGAAGTGAGTCCTTGGTAACCTGCATTTTCTTATAGAGGCACTGACTTCTTCAACCTTCACCTTGCGATTTTTTAGGATGATCTTTGTACAACAAATGCATAAATGGTTATGCAAGCATTTCGAAAGTCTGAATACTGAAATGTAGTCCAGCTTCCTATTTACCTCTACTACTTACTAACATATATATCAAGACATTTGAGAAGTATTTTTGTGTGTGTTTATGTTCATACTGCGTCTTTCAGGCTATTCACAGCATTTGTCCAAGCAACTCAAAATATACTGGATGTTGGCTTGCCCCTGCTCTAATTAAGCAGAAGAAAGGACAGCCCAGCAGAGACGGGGTATTATTTACTAGCATGTTGAACACTTGTATTTTATCTGTGAGTCAGAGCTCAGTGTGTAAGCGCAGACCAAGCAGACGACTGTCTGGGCAGCACGCTGCTGGTGGTGTGAAACAGTTGGGAAATGTCTGCTCACACTGCATCTACAAGTCCATAAAGCTTAGCAGCATTTGTGGAGGAATTTGGATGTGTGTAGGGTCCCAGATGGAAAAGCGGGCAAAGTGTGTCAGGGAACATGTGAGCAACAAGCCATTGCTCCAGAGATCGCATGCCTGCTTTCCACCCCAGTTCTTCATTCTGCTCCCCTCTCCTGTGCTTGCCAGAGAGCCAGCCCCTGATCTTTTTGGGAGAGAAGTTTGGCTGTTCTGCTGAGATGCTTTTAACCGATGGAATGTCATAGTCGAAGGAGGTTTTCTATGGCAGATTCTTGGAGGATATTCTGTCTCTGATGAGTTCGCTATATTTTTGACAGCTCTTATCCTCTTTACTTCTCATTTTATCAAACAAGTGAAGCAGATATGACTTGTCCATGTCATACAAAGTTTTGGAAGAGGCAGAGGAGGGAGAAGAACAACAAGTACCTCATGTGGCCAGTAGAGCTCCCTTGCAGTTCAACTGCAATACTTACTGGTACATCTCATTAACCGATAGAAAATTTGTCTCGATCCGATATCAGGGAGGTATTCGATGTGATCCCAGGAGACGAGATTAAGACGCAAACGGAGTCATATGCTGTGCAACCTTGTAAACTTTATTTCGGACAACTGGGAATTGGAGGTCGGGCAGGGATGGCAGCAGGGGGAGGAGAAGACAAGACAGAAAAAAAAAGGAAAAAATCCCAGTGGGCAAGGAAAAGAAGTGCAGAGGGGGGGATCAGTTACCACTACCACGGATTCGACGATGTCCAGCAACGTCCCATCAGTTCAGTCTCTGTGCAGGCATGAAGACCCCGGTGAGGGTGGAGCCCAGCAGCGAGGCGGAGAGGACAAGATCAAGAGGCCAGCGAGGAGCATGTGCTGCCCTTTTATAGGGGTATTTGTGCATGCGCAGATCATGTCCGCGTACATGCAGTTCGTGCCATGCATGCTGCCCGCTTAGACAAGTCCGCTCTTGCCCATCCACATGCTACTCTGTTCTCAAGCGCTTTCCTGCAGGTCATTGTGGAGTTCTGGTTTTTTCAGAGGCCAGGAAGAGACAACAACAGCAATGTCGAGACAAAACCAGTTCACAGCAGTCTTCTACACCAGGGCTGCAAGATAATCTGTGTCACAGGCAGTCAAAAACAAAATATTCAGATGTAGATGCTGAGGTTGCCTTAGGAACTGTAATGGGTCCATTCCAGTCCCATCCTACAATCCCATGCCGCGATCCTAAGGACAGCACTTCCACCTCTTGATTCTTAAACATGCATAGAGTTGCTTTACTTTTGGGTCTCTGTGGTATATACATGTGTCTTACAGCTGCAGACCATACTAGGATTTTGGTGTGCACTTTGATGTGTCATGAAACGTTAGGGTCACAGGACAATTTGGGTTGGAAGGGACATTAGGAGATACTGTATGTTAATTTGGCAGAAAATAAACCCCCTTGTTTTCTAACACTCTTCACTGAAGTGAGAGGCTAGGTGCGACTAGGTTTAAATTCTGAGTGATATCGAATTTGCCACTACCAGTCCAGTTGCATTCAATATGTATATTAAACTACCACGATTCTGGATACACTAATAGCAGTCAGCACCTTCAGTCCAGTCGTGCTCATGAACTAGCACGGCCACATTTGGTCGCATTCAGTGAGAAACTGTGACAACTGGCTACTTAAACAGTGCAGTTTTATTTGTGCAACAGGTATATAGGTTATTTGAATTGCCAGTGATAGTGACTGTCTGCAAGAAAGCACATGCAAATATAAAACGCGTGAAAATGTTATAAATAATACAGCCTGGTTATAAACATTAGGGAGTAACTATTCCCGAGAAAAGCACTTAGTTTGAGTCTCACCCAAGGCATCCCAAGGCGGGGAGAAGCAAGGCTCAGCCCGTTGGCCAGTCCCGGTTGTTCGAGGCAGTCTGAGGTGGAGTTTCCTTTGACTTGCTCTTGTTGCTATCTTCTTTTTCTCCGAAGACCTACGGTGTTATCTTCTTCTCTGAAAATCCCCCATTTCCTTGGTTATTTTTATATCCTTTCTACCTTTAAGGTGGAGTTTGAGTGACTGTAGTCATACATACTTTTTATCATGGTTGGTGTAAAATTTTCTCACTTCACATTTAAAGGTATAGTTTACGAAAAATCGAGAGCGCAGACTCTAAGAGGGGTGGTCGCACCTCGGAGGCGGGTAGCCTTCAGGATGGAGGTGTGTTTTGGTATTAAAATGATATTAAAATGAGCAAAGTTCACGAGAGGATATCACTTTCGCAAGGTTTCGAAAACCTGTTGGCTCAGGGGGCCAGATGAGCTGCTTATCAGTTCTAGAGAACCATTTCTTCCCGCTTTATCGTCACGGAGCAGGGCCATGGAGTCTCCACTCCGTTCCGTCCTCTATGGTACATTGCAGGGAGTTGCTGTGTGAGTGGATTTCTCGCATGCTTGCTGCAGCTGTGTCCCATCCTCAGAGCTCCTTTTGATTTCATGCTTTTCCTCAACAGGCAAACACTGCTATGTTTTTCATATCAACCTTAATTTTCAGATGTAAAACCTTAATTTTACTAATAATTCCACACTGTAGTCCAAACTCCTGCTCAAACCAGGGTTAGTCATAAGGTCAAATCAGGATATTCACAGCTTTCTCAGGAAGACTGACAGTTCTACTGGCAATCATAATAGTATCCAACTGTCAAAAGACTAGCACACAAGCTTCCAAGGCTACTCATCTGTCTGTGTCAACTGCTTGAGGTGTTGCTGGCACGGTTGCAAAAATTTGCTAGTCTTTTTCAATGCTTTTCCCCTTTATCCCCTTACACACACTGTATCAGAGGTCTTCCAAGAAATTTTTCTTATCTAATTTTTGTGTAAGACCACTGGGAGGAGACAATAGTGGTGATAACCGCACTTCATGATATCATATATAGCCTATCATCTCAAATATTGTCGCTAAAAAAAACAGAAGAAAGCTGCAAGTGGAAGAGTTCTATTGTCTGATTGTTTTGTTTCTTTCTCTGGTTTTGGTAAGGCCCTCAGTAATTTAAGGTCTGGATGAAATTTCAGTGTCAGAACTCCTGTGTGAGGCAGAACTACTTTTGCTCCCTCTGTTTTGTAAATGGGGTCTGGAGATGCAGAGACAACGTACATCTAAGAACTAGATTAATTAATACTCTTTTTTTGGCAGCTTGTTAAGAGTGTTTGCTTTGCAGTGGCATCCACAGCTCCTGAAAAACAATGCTGTGATGAGCAGAAGTCTGTAAGGCAGAATTCAGAACATCCACAAAAAGCAAAAACCTCGTAAGAAGTGTAAGTTGAAGGACAAAGTCAAAATATCACTTTTGTTAAGACAGCTACTGAGAATGAGAAATACAGAATTCAATTTTTAGATTTTTAGATTTTCCTGTTACCTCAGATCATTATTAAATCTAAGATTAAATGCACATTTTCAGCTTATATTCTGCTCAGCAGTGGATTGATTGATTGATTGCATTTGGTGGGAAAAAAAACAAAGCCAAAAACATCTCCAGACTATCTACACATCATTCACAGATTTATTTCATTTTTTTATCTGTATTTAAATATGAAATGAGATAAAAAGTCTCAATATTTAGTTTTATCTAGTACTACAAAATATCTTATATACAGTCTTTCACTATCTCTAACATTAAAAAAGACAAAGTTAATAGATAAATTAAACTATCCTGTAACAGATAAATAGGCTCCAGCTTTTTCTTAACGTAAGACAGTTGACTTTGGTACGAGTTGCACTGGATCTGAACTTTGCTGGACGTTTATAATACAAACATAGTCTTGAAAAATTAAGTTTATAATGCAAACACTCTTGGGTTATTGATTTGATATATGTGCTCTCATAATATTTGATTAGGTTTTATTTCAAATGTGAAATTTACTATGGTGTCATCTTTGCAATCTAGAACTCTTTCAGGGTTCAATAATTTTGTTTCATTGTGTAGTGATGCAGTCACCAGAAGATAAATAAATGCAAATAAGGGAAGCAATGAAGAGCCATGTATGTGATATAAGAGATCAAACAGTGCCTGGGGGGTGGGCAAGAAAGAAAGAAAGGGAAAAAAAGCCATAACATAAGGAATAATAAGATAGAGTAAAAAGATACATCAAGCCATTTTTCTTTCTCATTCACACTAACCCATGATTTTCCCTTGCATTACAAGTTCAAAGGTCATAATGTCTCATTTTTGTTTTTTTAAAGCTCAATTACTTTCATAATTTCTTTGAGGATATCTGTACTTACTTCACTAGAGCTCACAGCTGAGGCATATTTTCTTGACATCTGGCCAGGTGTTTTTTTGTTTGTTTGTTTTTCATTTGTTTGTTCCCATATCTCACAGTTGTTCAAGATTAAGCTAACAGTGGGACTGGATTCTTCTCACCAAAGTCTGCAGGTTTAACTTTAGGTTGGGCTATCCACCTAATGTCTATGGAAATGATAAGTTACTTTCAGAGCATGATTTCTCTCTTCCTGAAATTAGCATCAGACAGATCACATGGGTTGCCCTCTGAAGGTATGTACTTCTGCCACTGTTTTCACAGAATGAGATTTGGCTGTTCAGAGTTTACTGCCATTTGCGATGTCGTAAGATCCTAGCTGATTTCCAGCTGCCATTCCAGAGATGCATGAGTCTCACACAAGTCCTGTGTCATATTGGCCAGTTGTGTGTTAATGCCTCGGGTAACTGAACACATCTAGAACAACATTAGAAAGTTTGTGCAACCAATCCCACATCATGGTTAAAAGTCCCATTTACACATTGCTCAGGAACCATGATGATTAATTTCTCATGCTGTTATTTCTGTGTTGATTTTGAAGGCTACTGATCACAGAAAAATAGAACATATTATTGTGGCTTCGAAAGGCTGAATGCCTTTGTGCAGGCAACAAGAGGAGTGAAGTTCAGGTGCCTAAACAGAGGCATTTAGTATTATTTAAGATTTTCCAGGTTATCTTACCTGGCACTTAACACAGAGCTTCATTGCACATGTGCCTGAATGATATGCACGTCACAGGTGGATTGCAGCAACCAAAAATGACATAGACACTGACGGTTAGGGCCTTGACTCTCTCTCTACTAGGCCAAAACCACTTCATTTATGGGCCTTAATGAAATGCCTGAAGTAAGATAGATTGAAATCAAACCGATGTCGGAACAAAAGCTCTGATCTGGGAGAAATGGCTGGCATGAGGGAGCAGACATGGAGAATCTAGTTCTGTCATGGAATTTTAAGACACTATGGTATATACCCAAAAGCTTTTCCAAATCCATAGCTACTTAATAATGGTTTATACCTATTCTAACCTACATTCACTGAAACTGAAAGGCATGACCAATTTGTTGCACTGAAGACCTAGCTCTAACTTCTCAATTTTCTAAGAAATAGTAACTATCACAGACTAATACCTTCCCTCAAAAATGTTCAAACCAGTACAAAAATTGTTTTAAACAGACACAGACTACTCAGATTTGAAGGCTTTTGCAACATCAGCAGATACTGTTACATTACTGTCCATGCATCCTCACTAGAGCTTGCTATCAACCAACTCTCTACACTGCTGGCACAAGGGCAATCCAGACTCTACAGATGATTAAGAATTAGAATACATTTAAAAGGAAGCTGATACTGGTACAGTTTCTAAAACTCTACAAAGAAAAATTGACAATAGTGGTCCTAGCAATAAAGGAGTCTGGCCACCATCAGAGATCTGAGTTCATCTCATCCCCATTTTGGCTCTTGGAGTAAAACAACCCTTTCTTTAGCCCTTGCTCTGGAAATCAATAGAGAGCTCTAGCTCTCCTCAGTTGTTGCATACTCCAAGCTTTTCAACTTTTCAATAAGACCTATTTTTCGCTGACCCAGCAATTCATCCTAAAAGCTGATGCAAGTAGGAGACATAAGCAAAGGCTGGCAAGGAGAAGGAAAGATGGCCAAGGCATTTAAGGATTGAAAAAGTCAAACAAACAGAGCTGCACCTGCTTTGGTAGGAAGTCATAAAATCTCAGTGCTTTATTCCTGTGACAAAATAGTACCGAGGGAAGAAAATGTCACAAGCTTAAGATGCTACCAAAGATGGCACAAGTAGGGAAAAGAAGCTGGAAGTGATATTAACCCACATCTGCATTACACTGCTGAGTGGTCCTTCTCAAAAGTCACTAGTTTCTCTGTCTAGATTTTGTTCATTTCCAAGCTCTAATAAACAGTACTATATATTACATTTACAGAATCATGTTTTCAAGCAGATTTTCTTATTGCTTTTCCCCTGGAGAAGATACCTCTGTTTGTGGGTGTGTATGCTTGTGTGTATGTGTGTGCATGTGTGCATGTACAAACACACATGTATGTGTGGATGTTTGGCTGGTATATATCCAGAGGGGAAAGTATTTTCTCAATATTTCTGAACACTTTCAACATTTGCACACATATGGGACACACAAACAGGGTCTAAAATTTCATAAAACAAGGCTATGAAAAGGGATGGCATATAGAACGAAGTACGATATGGTAGGTAGTCCTTATTCAATGAGGAGTGAATTTAGGTCTAACTACCAGATGGCAGAGCTGAACACAACAATTCCATATGTGTGATGGCAGCTAGGGACAGCCGTTGACATACTTGCTTTTCCAGCCAAATGCCTCAGCAGATGCAGAGTTTTACACTTTAACGTTACAATATGGCACTAAAACCCAGGAGAAGAGTTATATGCAGGAATCAAAGGCAATTTAAAGGAACATGGCTGAATTCTGCCCACTTCCCATCATGTGTGGAGGGTTGAAGGAGTGAAAGAAAGGGACTTTTTTTCCCTTTCGCTTAAGTGTTAAGTCACTCCTAACTTTTCTTTCTCATAATATAAGAAGGGTAATAAGGAAAGAGAAAGAGAGACTGATGGTCAAATTCTGTGGTTTTGTTTCATTGTGTTGACATACAGTTTAAAAAATGCCCAAGTCCCCTCTCATTTAAATGATATACGCACTTCGGAGCCTAAGACTCAGTAGTGTGTCTGGGATGAAGATCCTTAAAAATCTTTCTGAAGCTGGTAACCTAACTTCTGTGTCACTTTGACTTTTTTTGTATTATTTAATTTATTTCATATTTTATGCCATATCAAGAAAAGAAAATTACCCTCTGTACTTCATTCAGGAGTCTAAAAGTTCTACTAACTTCTGTATGAAACTACATTGCTTTTTGGAATAGATTTTTGTTAGATTGAAGAAGTGGGTCTTCTAGAGATCAAGGTCCACTTCCAAGCTCAGACAGAGGTTCCTGTTTGTCTTTGGAAAACTGTTCAGGTTGAAATCCTAACATCATTTAAGGCCATAGCAAAACTTCCATTTCTTTTAACAGGACTGGGATTTCACTGTTAGTTGCTTTGTGCCTGTTCCTTCCTCTCAGACTTTGTTTGCTTGTCTACTTAGGTTAGAAGCTTTTAAGGGCAGAAACTGTCTCTGCTAGGTGTATCTACTGAAGTTAATACATCAGGGCTGAAATCCTAGTTGGATCTTTTAGGCATTATTTCATCAACAATAATATAACACTCTGAATAAATTACAGTATCTCTGTAGTTGCAGTTGGCATTTCTAAGCATGCTTCCAGATGTGTTCAACATGACTAAAACTGTCATATATTTTTATTTCAGTCCAAGAGAGGACTGGTACAATTAGTCAATCCTTTTACCTTCTTATATGTGTCAGTCAATTTCTTGACCCCACTTAAAATATTTTGTGTATAGTTACACAAATTTGTGAATATCAACTTTTGGATTGCTGGTCTGATTAAACAGTATTTTTTAATTCAGTACAGTAAGTACATTCTGGTGAAAGACATTCTGTGCAGGAGGGATTTTCATTGGTGGATGAAAAAAATTCAAGTAAAACTACTGAGCTTTCCAGAGGAAAAGGCTGAGAATCTGGGAGCCATTTGTTTAGTCCTGGGCATGGGTCAAATACAAAGGACAACTCTATGACTGGAGTGCTTATTTCTCAATGCACTTTCATACCAGACAAGGAAGCACTAGAAAATGTTACTAAAAAGTTCTATGTCTGAATTTCTCCATTATAACAGATGGTATTGGAAAACGGGAATTTGCATTTTCCTTGTTGAGACACAATTCTCATATTGGTATTGATTTTAGGGTGCAAAATTATTTTAATAGGAAGCTGTTGCAAATAGGAAGAAATTTGGAATTTGTAAGGATCCAAGTACTTGCTGAAAAGCTGAGAAAAGAGAACAACCTACAGATTGAAATATTTACATCTCACCAGAGGAAGTGGTTAACGGAGTGTTTTCCTCACTACTGTCAGTCTGGATACAAAGGCTAAACCACATTTCAGATTAAAAAAAATGATACCTATTTCTCTTCATCGATCACAAACACGAGTCAAAATAGCTAGCTTGGCTGAATGTCTAAACTCTAGATGATGAAACTTAACCTAAGGGTCCTTTGGATCAGATCGTAAGGTATTGCATTCTAGTGCCATAACATATCTTCAATTTTTAAACACAGTTCTCCATTGATTTTGAAGAGGAACTCCTAAAGAAATCAATGTCATGCTGTTGCCCTTGTGCATACACATGCTCTTAACTAACAAAGTGAGGCTTATAAATCTGGAAACTGATACAGAAGGCTCACCATACTAACAAAGCTTCTTATCAGGACCATCCTTAAAACATAGCCATCCTCCACTTGACAGAGATGTACTGGCTGAATAGAAGGCTTTATCTACCCCCATTCTTATCATTTTAGGAAATTAGTTCCTTTATTAGCTTTCAGATCAAATAAATAAAGAGGATACAATTTCATTTTCAATATTGTCATAAGCCTTTCCACCAAAAAGAAAAGGAAACAGTTTCTGATTTAAATATATCTAACATCCTGTAGCATCCCCTTCTGTGCCATTTACCCGTGAATATGCTGCCAATGCCATGAATACTATTAGCCTAATTTGATGCTAACTCAGGAAATCACTTCTGTGTGAGTTTAACTTTAAATCCTATTGGTTTTGTGAACTCCTGGATTAAGACTGTTGTAAAATCTAAATTTTATATTGTTATTTTCGTTAGACACAATTTATCGGGTACAAGATAATATGTACAGTACAAAATTCTGGAAGAAAGAAAGAAAAAAAGAAAAATAGGAGTCAGAAGACTTGTTATCAGAGACATCAACCTTTTTGCTGAAAAAAATTATTTTTTTCCTTAAATGTCATTACTTTCTACAGTTCTTTCTGCAGGAAGTTTAGCTGTGTTTGGTTTTATAGTAAGTTTCTGGAGGGAATTTATAGTAATATTAATGATACATTTGAATGGTCTTTGACAGAGTACCTGCAGAGTTAAAAGAGGTAAAGCAGAAGAAAGTAATATTGTCAGGATACCTGAGCAAGAGAACAGCAGAGTTGTCCTGTGGGAAACCATTCTGTTGTTATTGTGAGGTCGGTTCAATAATAAGAAAGGATGAAATAAAGTTTCTTATAAATTATTTAAGTCTAACTGAGACAACGTAGTAGAGTTATTGCATCATGAAAACAAAATTGTTTTGATTTCAAGTCATTTAAAGGGGATACAGAATCCATCTTGTTAAGCTCAAAAGAGCTAAGTAGGCTGCAAGCCACAGAAGAAATGGGATATATAAATATTTTTCCCAATAGAGTAAAGCCTGTATATATAAAAATTCATTTATAATACTGTAAGATATAGTACAGTTTTTTTCGGTGTTCAGTGAGAGGTAGAGTAATATAGAATTGTTGGCCAGACAAACTGGATTCTGTCTTAAGGTTCCTCTGCATGATTTGACCATTGGGATATATTAGACAAGTTAAATTATACTTTTCTTTCTTCTTTGTCCAATGACAAAATTTAATAAATTAGACACCAATGTGACTGGGTATGCATTTATATTTTTTTCATGTTCACTGAAGCAAACCAGTCGAGAATTGCGTCTGATCCTGAATAAATTCCTTAGAAAAATAGAACATGTTTTTAAACTAAGTGGTGTTTGGTCAAAAAGTTTTTGTTTGTTCTACCAAGCAAATTGTTCATGTTTATGGACTGAAATAAAAAGTAAAATAAAGGAGTTTGGCAAGCAGAGCATTTTCCTCCATTCTTTTGCAAGGACCCACATTCCTCCTTGAAAATATCTGCCCTGATTCTCTGTTTCCTGTATCAGTAAGTCATTAATCCAAGGTAATAACAGCAATGCTAGAAGTTTAATGTAGATCCCTTTTCTACTAGAGAAAGGAGTTTTCATGAAAATGGAAGAATGTAATCTAAGCTATAATACACACCGCTTTACCATCACCATGTGTTATCACTTTGTCAATATCGCTGCAGCAAAACTTTCACAAAGATTTTCTCCTAGATTATTTCAAACACATTTCATCAAGGAACCTGAGGGCATCATAAGTCCAGAGTCTTGTGTTGGACCACACAGAACTTCAGAAAAACCCTCAAACCAAACAAATAAAAAAAACCACACCCAACAAACAAACCTACTTTATATGAAAATTACCTAAGTGAGTTCCAAGATGGCTTATAAGGGCATGCTTATTTTCTTTCTGGCATTGCCATGTTATTCACTGATAAGTATTGCCTTATGACTGCTTTGGAATGGGAAGAAAAGCAGGAAGAAAAGTGAGGGAAATAGAAAGGGAGGAGAGTGAAAGACAGACAGAGAGAAAGAAGAAAAGAGATATATTAATCATTCCTGGTTATTTCTGTGACTTATTCTTTGAGGACTGATTCTGCAGACTCTTTTATACGTGAATAATACTTTACAAGACTCATGTTGACCATGACTCTTTTGTCTCAGGTCCTAAAATCTGCTTTAGAGGAGGTATAGAGCGAGAAAACGAAGCACCCGATAGAATCAGCAAAGGCTGTAGATACAGTCCCTGAATAGCCAAGTGCAAGGACAAATCACCTGATTGATCTTATAAAAATCACCTGATCGATCTTGTATAATCATTTGTATTCTGCCCAGCCCTGCATTGCATGTGTTCCTGGCCACATCCTGACAGCTGCATGTCTCTTGGTTGATTATAAATCCTCAGCAGCGATAAAAGGGATTTTTGATAAGGTAATAACTGACCTATCTCTGGATTTTCTATCATGTCCTCTGACAACGGACTACAAGGAGAGTAAGATACTCTGACATACTATGATTTTCCAAAATGACTGCATTAAACCGTCTGGGATATCTGGCCTAAGGTCTTTGTAAAAGGATGATAAGTGACTTCTGGATGGTTGTAGAAAATTGCATTTTTACAAACTCTGCTGGATGTCTACATTTACTATAGTAACTTCTGACCTACATGTAAATTTGGCTCTTTAGGCATTATGAACATTGGGTGAGAGTAATGCAATCATGAGGATTAAATTCCAACTTAAAAGAATCACTGCTTTCTTCATTTGTCTACTCCATGGAAAGACCCAGAAGGATTTTGGTGCCAACAGAAATCCAAATCAGCAGTAAGAAAAATGGCAGGAGTTCAGCTCTCCTTGCCTAGAGTGCCCCTGCTTCAGTCTCAGCTCTATTTGTTTAGCATGTCTCAGGAACAAAGTGCTTAAAAAAAAAATTTGGAAAATAAAATGTCAGACTAAGAGAAGAAAATTCAATTACTTGCGTCCTCAATCATGCCTACAAGTAAAAAAAAGCCGATCAATAGATTTTGCTGTAACGTGGCCCGTTAAGTGTTTCTCCTTCACGCTGTATCTCTGAAGATTTCTATTTCCCAGAGTTATATGTGAGAATTCACTGTATAATGTGGGAAACTGACAAGAAGCAATAACAAGGTCAATAAGACTGATCTGAGGGACTTTTCTTTCCATGATCACTTGATTTTTTAATAATATTTTTTCTATCTTCCAGTGAGACTATAGGTGTAAACGCTATACACACAAACTCCAATATTATGTCTGTATTATATTTTCATAGCTCCCTTGACTTTCCTGGCTGCCAAGGACAAAAAGGCCATCTAGTCTGAAACTTTACACTGCGTGGGCAATGGAGTTTCTCCTTCAGACTTTTGTGCGAATTCAAACAACTTAGGGAAAGGAAAAGTGACCAAGGAGTGAGGTGCTAGTGTCAAACTTGGGGAAGGTGTTCTAGTCCTTGCTTCTTCCCACACCTGCTGTTGAAGGTCATTCAATCATTCATTGCCTAAGGTCTTTATTTGCATTATTAAGACATTTAAAGTTGCATTTATTGAGAAATGTATATGAAAAGTATATATAAAAGGCACTGCTAATTGTGAGAAAAACAGATTTCTTTATGGAGTACCTTACTACTCAGAAGCTGTAACCTAATCTGAGACTCATTAGCCCGTCCCTGCAATCAGTTTAATTAGACTTGAAAAAAGAGGTGACTTCGTGGTTTGGATAGACCGTAAGTTTTCTGAACGCTAGCTGATATGTTCAAAAAGTAAACTGGCTTGTTTGTAGCTAGTTAATTTGGCTGAGTATGCAACTGAAATTCTGATATAATACTAATGTGTTGGGTAAGTCGTAAGAGGAGTGACAGTATAAGCAGTTTAGAGCAGCTCAGAACTATTGTGTGCTTTAGGAAAATAAGTAGCTTTGGTGCAAAATCTTTAAATAATGAAAATATCACCTTAGCAGCCTTGTGTTTTATTCCAATTGTTAATAATTCATCTTAATTAATATGCAGAAATATTAATATTACTTAAAACCTTATTATTAGTTGATGAACATTAACTGATTAATGACTTTTAATAAGGATAATTACTAGTTAATATACTGGTTACACCTCCTACAGCAGCTATGGGTTTCATGGTTATCTTTTCTTTCACAAATTTCTTTCCCAGCTTGAATGAACTTCTGTCTGTTGTGAGGTTCTGGAAGACCACACTTCTCATCCATATATCTCACATCTATGAATGAATTTCATGTCAAAATAAATGCAGGATATTTTGTAATCACTCTTCAATTAAAAGCATACAATTCCTTGAGCTTTCCTTTTTGTTCCCAGTGACATTTAGTACTTGTGCATTTTTTAACTGTTTGCATAAATCTGGACTAAAATTAAATACATAAATAAATAAACAATCCACAATTATATTTGTTAGTGATATCAGTATGATGTTTTAAAGTTAGAAATTAAACTCCCTGTAGACTTAAGCATAGATTAAGTAACTTATCTGGTACACAATCTAATAAATGAGAGCTGGCTAATACTTTGTGAATACAACATCCAACTAACTTTAAGATTTCACTGAAAAACTCACCACATGTGGCAGATAATCAAATTCAATCTCTTGTTTCCATCTGTAATAAACTTCTTACTTTAGTGTTCTGAAACTACACGAATTACAAAGCCTTATTTCTACCTTTTCTTGTCTTTTTCACAATGATGTTTGGTTTGTTATTTTTGTCCCGTCAGTGGCCTATAAATAATGGGAAAGCAGAGTCTTTGTGTTAGCTGAAACATGTGGGGAAAAAACAAAACCACGTAAGTAATACATAATTATAACTCATAAAGTATAAGGGGAATTATACTACTTTCTTTCCTCCTTTCATTCAAAGTTTATCTGCAGTTTCGGGAGGGGAGGGGCTGGAGGAATAAAAGACACTCTGCTCTGAACAACTCAGTCAAAACTGCTCTCATACTGAAATGCCCTAAGGCTGTCAGAAAGGACCTTGACTGGCATCTGGAATGAGCCATTATCCTGGCAGTGGTTTGGCATATCCCAGGATGGTACGTATTAGCATATCCCTAGATAGTAGAAGTTATCATATGCCTCAGTAGCACAACTTGCAGAATTTGGATTGTGTTCATGAGAACAGATTTTCCCAACAAGTAACTTGCCAAAGGCTTGATATAAAAAGTACTTATGTCTAATGTCTGTCATTCTGTCTATGCCAGTTCATTCTTCCTGGACTGGACTGGATCCACCCTGGCACCTGAAATGAAGTAAACAAAGTCACTAGCTACAGAAGACGCTGATGTGACCTGTGTTATTTTTACAGTCAGTTGTCGTAAGGATGGTGACTTCATGTACCGTGTCATGGCTGACCAGTGGTCTGAGATTGTCTTACATTTTTATAGGCTTGTTCATCTCAAAAAGACTTAAAAACGCCTTATAATTCGAATATATCATGAAACTGTCATCTCTGCAAAAGAACACAGCTACTAGTAAGACTTCATTTTGATCAAAGTACAGAAGTACATCCTGAACTTTAAAGCATATATTCATAGGCTGTAAAGCACTTACAGTCATACACATACCTGGGAAGTAAATACCTGTCTGACATTTTAAAACATAGCACAGTAATCAATTGGGAAACCAAAGAAATTCTGCCTTGACCATGAGAAATTTTATCATTGTGGGAGAGGAATGAGTAAAAATAAAGATAGACAGATAGATCTGTTTCAGAGACTTTCACATTTTTATATCCCTCAGAATGGGACGCCTCAGGGTCTTGTTTCTGTTCACCCCAATTATGAATAGTCTGTGCATAGATCTTAATGTTTTAGTCTTCTGCTAGAACTTTTTAATAATCTGAATGTAGAAAATAAATGGCATAAAATCCAGGAAACTAAAAATCTTGCCTTATTATACTATGTTAATACGCAGAGAATTCGATGTCATTCTTCGTGAAATAAAGTGCTGCTCTACCTTAGGAGAGTATCACAATTTTCTCCCAAATAAGACATACTCTGTTTTTTTCTGGTCCTTTATTATGGAATCAGTAAAAATAAATGAGAAGTATATCTTATTTCTACCAATTTAGGATAGTATAATTTACAGAATATGAGCCAAACTCTATCAGCTTCAGAACTCAAGAATCATCATATCTATTTTGAAAAGGAAATATAATTAAAGCGGAGAAAATTCATACTTTTTTATCAGTGACCTCAGCACAGCCAGGATTTCGCCAAGAGTACGTACTAAAAGCACAGATTAGATCATTGTTCAAACAGAAATCCCATGTATGCTTGTTGATTCCTCAGCGACTGGTATTCATAATCTCTTGACGTTGTTTCAATAAGGTTAGGGGTTTAGCTCAGTTTTTTCAGAGAGAAACCATTATAAACTGTTCTTCTGCAGAAAGGAACCATTATAAACAGAATCTGATTGTCTGTAAGATACAGTGTGTGTTTCGCCTGCATGGTTTCTCTTTCCTTTCTTAGCTGCCTTTCATCTCAGCACTCTCCAGAAACAGCAAGATAGTGGTGTAAATTTGAAACTTACTTTGCTTTCTTGGAAAATATCTTGTCTTTTTATAGAGAGTCTATAAAATCAAATTTGAATGATGCAACCTTTTTTTTTTTAGATTTCTAGGTTATTTCATTGGAAAGTTCTACTACTATTATCTTGATAGTATTTTCCAAGAAATATTTAGATTTTATTTTGTTTACAAACTTTAATTTTTCAATTGGTCCATATTCTGCTAGGATATATGGTGTTTTAATTGGGATGGTTTTGTGAATGGTCTTTTCACTCTACCATCTTCATTCACCCAAATATTTCTGTTAAAGGGAAACTGTTTCTTTGAGTGACTTTACAAAACACCTGTGATTAAAATGCTGGTGGTGTTGAAGTCAATTTTAAGATTTGTACTGACTTCATGGAAAGTGTGAGCTTGTCCCACCACTCCTGTGTTTGTAGTAGATAAAAACTACTCAGGACAAGATTCTTGATGAGCAATGGAGTAGCATCACCAAAATCAATAGACTGCTAAGACTTTACATCTTCTGGGTTTTCAAGACAAATCTTCTACAGAAAATGTACAGAAATACTGAAGTCCATAGGAGGGAGAATTTCCAACAACCTCACCTGAGGTAGGTTGTCGCAGTGCAAGGGTGAGATCTTAGTGACTTATCTTCCCTGAGCCTTGAAAAGTGACCTGCTCTGCAAAGTTGCATACTGTTCAGTACCGAGTGCTGGTCATGGTACTGGTCCTGCTTGGCAGGAGCACACCCCATACAGAGCCACAAAAACTTCAGTGAATCCAGGCCATACAACAGGTAGAAACTGTGCTGCACATAAATCACAGTTATCTAACAATTTCCATTATATTAGTTCCTGTTCTGTTACTATTATTTTTCAAACTTCTATCATTTAGGTGGAAACTCTTCAAGCCAGATAGCTGTTTCGGGATTATTGTTACTTTTTGAATTAGGCGAGTTATTTTTTAAAGTTTGCTGACTTACTTTTTTAGCTGTACCATATTCCTCTTATTTCTCCATGTATTTTCATAAAGTAATATTTTCCATATAACAAATGAGGTAATTGTTTGGAACAACTGAAATGCTATTCCCATTTCCCTCTCCCATTTGATACCAAATAATTTCAATTAAAATGCTATTTGGCACTAGTTCCCTGGTGAACAAGACTCTAAAAAAGCTATCTGAAAGCTTTTTAGGGAGCCTAGATGACTAATTTTCATTAAACATCAAATTTAAATTTTAGGAAGCTAAAAAAATACTATGTGTGATATTATGTCCTTACAAGAAGTTTTAAACAGGTGCTTGAAATATTTTTGAACTAATGAAGTTTTTGACCCCACTTCTGAATGGAAGATACAATGAAGATACATCATGTTGCATATTCATTTACATTACTCTCATCTGCTTGAAAACACCTGACTCACCTCATTAAGCTGTTAAAAAAAAAAAAAAGACAAAGAGAGAGAAGAGTCTAATTAAGCAGCTTGATAAAAATTCTGACCCATAATAGATTAAATAAGCTTTCTGTTCAACAGTAATTCCTGGTACTAAGTGAGTCCACTGGGAGCAGGTATACCAGATACTGCAGGTTGATAAATGCATTTACTGTTTACATTCAAGAGGAAGCCTGTTTCTTTCCCTTTCACTTTATTATAACAGATTTCAGAATCCACTGCAATTTTTGGCATATGGAAAGAAACCACTGGAATCTCTGGTTGTGCTAATTCTTTGATAAGGTGACTGACATCTGCTTTTGAAGGAGAAAATGTCTCAGTTTCTTTTTTCTTAAAATTTGTGGTAATAAATCTCATTTTTTCCTTTTCTGAGAAAAAAATGCCCCTTACTGTTACATGGGATTGTGTGCACAAAACATCTGAGGATTCCCAGTACTGGAGCTCGAGTCTTGGTCACATGAACCATATATGTGAGAGTAATGCCGTTAGCTGTAGCAGCTTGAACCATTCACTGTCAGTCAGAAAGACAGTTCCATGCTTTCCAGAATGTCATCCTAAAAAGCCTCTGAAAGACTGGAGCTTTGAGATAAGCTACATCTAAGGATATACTTCTGCAGGTCTTTTTTTAAGGTCCCCTAATGGAAACATGGCTGTACGTTACCAGCTAGTGTTTTTAAAAGCAGGGTAACAGAACCTGGTTTACCGAAAACTGGGATAACTAGTGGTTTTCTCATTGTTATTTGTGACTTGATCTTTTCCGGCTGTATTTGCTAAGGGAAAGTCTTAGCTGGTGACATTTGCTAGCATCTGTCTTATATACTTAGTGGGAAGTTAGTTGGTGAGATGTCCTTTCTTACAAAGCATAGTTTCTTCTTTTGTTCATCCCAACTGAGATGTAATAACCTTCAGGCTGGTGGGGTGGGAAACACACAAGGTTCCTGCTCCGAATTCTTTCTGTGACTAAATTATTTGCCTTTCTGCCTCTCATTGATGCTCTACTGCTGTGTATATAATTTGCTCAGCAAGAAGAATTCTTACGGAGAATACGAACAACAGTAAAAAAAATATACTTGGGATCATCTGAAAGCAAGAATTCCCAAAATTTCACCAGAAGGAAAATATAAAAAAGAAATAAAATATTTTTACATCTATATATATTCCCATTTGCAATTATCTGTAATCCCCCCCACTGCTCACTTATGTCCACATGCATCATAACAACATGCTGAAGTTGAACTTTGATCAAGAACTGTGCTGCATGAGTTCAACTACTTACAAAGATAGCTACAAGTCGTTATTTTACATTAGAACACCGTGGAGTAGATCGAGCTATACACTTCCCCTCCAAAACTGTGAATTAACTCATTGATAAATATAAAAGAAAAGATGTTGGTGTGTGGTGTCATGGGGCCTTGGCAGAGAACTGAGAGACCTTTCATATTCTAGCCCAGTGTTCCTACTTTCAATTAAAAATGAAAAGCTTGCTCAAACCAGGGAGATGATATTTCAACCTGGTTGCTCCACTTGAAGTCAGTTTCTGAGCAGTGTCTCAGTTGCCTTCAAGCCTCCGGGCACCTTTCTTTGAGGAACATTTGCTGATTTACACAAAAGAGTTCATTGCTATAAATCAAAAATACGAATTCTATGTTGATTTATTCTGGGTTATTGTTTACAGGAATCAGTTTTTTTCAGGACAGAAATAATCTCTGAAAAATAAATCCTTGCAAACTCTGGTTTATGTCTGTGAATAAGGAGTACAGAAACCTAGTAAATTTATGTTTTTAAAACAGGTTATAAGGAAAAATCTCCTCCCTCACCCCTGATCGTTTTTCTTTAAATATTCAGACAACAATTGAGAGATTAAGTTTATTGTGTGAGTTTTGTGTAAGCTTTATAAAAAATATTCACAAAACTGATTTTTCCTTTAATTTGGGCAATGTTTTATTTACTCTCTATTAATTACTTACTTTATTTTTTATAAAATTTCCCTGAAATATAGAATAGCAGAGGCCAAGAGCAATTTGCTAGCATATAAGACCTGAAAGTGATATCAACCATTAACAACAATGAATCCTACCATGAAGACAAGTGATAGGGTGGTAGATATTTAGGGAAGGACTCATCTCACTTAATTTTATCTGTCTAAAAGTTAGGCATCAAATTTAAGTTGCAATTCCAGACTTTCTCCGTAGTCAATGGAGAAAAAAACAGTAACTGGAAGAAGGTGATTGATCTCCCCCCCATCTCAGATATCTTTTTGTTGATTAATTTGTTCTTCCTGAATTTTTTTGTTCAAGTGGAAATGATATCCTTTCTCTGCTGACTACTGATGGTGTCTTGGTGCTCAGCTTAACCTGTGTGCCGCACATTTAGATAGACAAAATTTAGAGGATAGAATACCATACTTCGTGTTTGGTTTTTATGTGATATAGTGTTTAACCTGGATCCTTTTTCCTTTGTTTAAAATCATATCTAAATTCCTGAATCAGACACCACATTAGCTGAAGTCCTGGCTGTGGTTTTTTGAGTTTCCCCAACACTCTTGTATGTGCTCTTTAATCAGAACATTTTCATTAAAACTATATCCTTCAGTCATCAAAGATCCCTTAGTTCTATTTCATAATGCAAGGTTTGGCTTTCTGTCAGATCCTGGATTCCTTCTTTACTGGTGATTTGATGATGAACATACACAGCTACACCTGGTACAAAAAGAAATTTCACAAAAGAAGAAACTTTTCTACTTTCACTTCTGATTTCTTTGACATCAATTGTAGGACTGTCTGATACAAAATACAAGATATTGAGGGTGAACTAGAGATAACAGGAGTTTTCATATAGAACAGTTGTCCTTTGGTGTTAAATATGATAATGTGAGTGCAGTTTATGTCTCATTAAGTCCACAGGGATCTGGACAGGCTGGATCAATGGGCCAAGGCCAATTCTATGAGACTCAACAAGGCTAAGTTCTGGGTCCTGCACTTCAGTCACAACAATCCCATGCAGTGCTACAGGCTTGGGGAAGAGCGAATCATAGAATCATAGAATAATAAAGGTTGGAAAAGACCTCTAAGATCATGAAGTCCAACCGCCAACCCAACACCATCATGCCTGCTAGATCGTATCCTGAAGTGCCACATCTCCATGTTTTTTGAACACCTCCAGGGATGGTGACTCAACCGCTTCTCTGGGCAGCCTGTTCCAATGTCTGACCACTCTTTCAGGAAAGAAATTTTTCCTAATATCTAATCTAGACCTCCCCTAATGAAACTTCAGGCCATTGCCTCTTGTCCTATTACTAGTCAGCTGGGAGAACAGAACAACTCCTGCCTCACTACAACCTCCTTTCAGGTAGTTGTAGAGAGCAATAAGGTCTCCCCTCAGCCTCTTCTTCTCCAGATTAAACAGCCCCAGCTCCCTCAGTTGATCCTCATGAGACTTGTTCTCTA
>Ga0065711_1003759_pt1 | contig 44318 bp, 27 predicted proteins | sample Hoacrofraction12_FD_59098 | JGI IMG/M metagenome (GOLD analysis project Ga0065711, IMG submission 59098) | Hoatzin crop microbial communities from Cojedes, Venezuela - Epithelial fraction 12 v2 (version 2) | ecosystem: Host-associated > Birds > Digestive system > Esophagus > Crop | place... | reverse complement strand
TGTGCAGCCTGCTGTAGGTGACCCTGCTTCGGCAGGAGGGTTGGACTAGATGACCCACAGAGGTCCCTTCCAACCCCTACTATTCTGTGATTCTGTGATTCTGGGTTAGGCTGGTTTCCAGCGGGTGGTGAAACCAGCGTTTCGCAGGCTGGTAACTAGTCCCATGAGTGGGAAAACAAGGTGGGCAACGGAAGGTGGTTTGAATTGGGCATTGGGTTCCCGTGCTGTGTTGGTTCGAAGGACAGTATTCCCCAGTTTGAGCTGTTTGTTATTACTGCTGCTTCTAATTGCTGGGTCTCTAAACAGTATTTCTGAACAAAGCGTTTCACAAACATTACATTTACACTTAAGGCGATTTACAAAATTCTTGTTGAAACTTTTTTTTTAAGTAAATAGAGTTTTCTGGGTAGAAATTTGCCAAATTTTAATTGAAAATCTGATTTTAACTATCTCTTTTAGAAAAGCCTAAACTCAGTCTTTGTAGTTCCATTTTTATTTTTGTTATACTCTTTAAAATACAAACATGAGAATCTGAGAATGCCGTTTTGTTTCAGTTGACTTGTTTGGAGAGAATGGTTTGGGAGGCGAGGGGTTTCATTCTGCGTTTTTTAGTATGAATTCTACCCTAAGCACAGGACAACCAGCTTTCTGTAACCTGCTACATGGATATTAGCTCTTAGAACAGATTTTGTTAGATCTGATTATTTTAATCTTAGATATGATGATCTATAGCAAAATTTCTATGTTATGGACAAAAGCTGCACAAAGATACATGAAAGCTTGGGCTTTTTTCCTGTTGCTGTCATGTGGCCATGTGATAGAAGTCAAAGTATTAAAACAGGTACGCAACCATTTTGTCCAGACCGAAGGCTGCAAAAGGCAATTAATTCAAGTTTTAAGAAAAGCAGCAGAAGAAATAAGAATTTACCAGGGAAAATAACCATGTCTGAGTTTTTCTTTTCCTCTCATGGCAAAGAGGTGGTTAATGGCTTCCCAGGAAAGCTTCTGAAAGAAGGGGAAAGAGTGGCTTGAATAAGATGAGCCCAAATCAAAATTGTGTTAAGTGCAGGATTCGCCAATGAAATGACAGTTATCACATTTTCATTTTTGTCACTTATTTATTTTAGACAAGATCTTGAATGCATGTCAAGGCCCACTGACACGGCACTAAATCAGTTTTGTCAAGTTGTCTGTCACTCTGTAAGACAGCAAATATTGGATAAGACTGATACCAATATCTTGATATACTGTAATCAGTTAAGACAGCAGAACATCCACTGCCACCTTGGCCTGAAAGCAGTTCTAATTTAGACATTCAGAGTTCATCAGCTTCTGTGCTTCACTCTTCTGAATTGTAATTTTGTTTGCTCTTATCTTGACATAAATTTGCCTTGTTTAAAATGAATTGTTTGATTACCTGATGATATTGATTACCACAGTTGTTAGAAAGACTAATTGATTTGTTTCTGCAGTGAACTTGAGGGGACGAGTGGAAGAAAGAAAAGAAGCTACAGCAACAGTGCCGCAGCAGAAGAAATGCCGCTGAAAAGAAAGAAGACGAAGTTCAGCCAAGAGGAGGACCCCTGTTTGCCATTAGATACTGGACTTTCTCTGGCGGAGGACGAAGAGCTTGCACTGCGTCTGCTCAGCAGTCACAGCTAATTATGTTTCTGCACGTTTTCTTTTCTGGGACATCTCCACAATTTTGTCAGTAGTCTACACAAAATGAGTTTGGCATTTGGGTAGCTGGGTACTGGTGGACGTAGATAAATGAGTTCCGTGTGCAATGGGATTGCCTTGAATTGGCTCATAGATTATAGACAATATTTGGTTTGATTTATAGGACTTTCTAAACGAACTTTCCAACCTAAATCTCCCAATGTCATTTTGCAGTAACACGTTCATAGTTTAAAATCTCCAAGTTATGAAGCAATTATCTTGTTTTATTTTAGTCTTGCTTTAAATAAAAACAGCGTGCTCCTTTCTTCTCCGTGTTGGGTTTGTTATTTTAGAAGATAAATGTGTACTAAAATTATTGAAGAAGAAATACTGTTGGCAGCTCAAATCATATAACTTAAAAATAAAACACATTTTTTCTTCTGTGTATCATGCATATATTTTAAAAATATTTTAATAAAAAATTTCTGAAGCCTTGATGTAAACTTTTGGTGAGCCTTTCAGCTTTGTTGTCATTTCTATTATGATTCTGTCCCTACCACTTTTAGAAGCTAAAACTGATTCTTGCATTTGAATCCCATATGAATGAGAGCACAGTGATGCCACAAAAAGGTAGAGCATAACACTGTCTGATAAAATTGGTTACGAGGTAGATTTTGTGGCAGACTTACAACTGGAAGCTAACTACGTTTTTTTGTTATGACCAAACATAATGAAGAAAAAGATTTTATTGTTGAGCATATTTTCAAGTTTCTTCTGATCAAACCATGGTTGATGTTGCAGATTTTGTGCATGCTTACCTGTAGCGGCTGCACCTGGATGAACAACACCAAGTCATAGGCTGTGTGAGCCCTGTCCCAGGGAAGGGAAGAAGCGGACATTCTCTCTGAAGCAAAGCAAAATATCAATACAATACCAAATTCTTAGTTATTTAAGTTGATTTTCTTCTTTTCCTTGCACCCAAATGCCAGCTGTGAGCCAAATTTGCTGTTGTCTTGCTTGCATTCTCGACTACTGCCTCAAGAATATTGGCACATTGTTCAGAAGAGTGCATGGTAAATGGAGAATGATGAAAACTGCTGAGTTTGGCACATCTCGAAATCGACCTAGGCACAAGGAAGGCTGCTGTGCACGAAAACTAAGGAGAGCAGGAAAATCCAGTGTTTTGTTTGCTGACACAAGTTTTTTGACAGCAAGCAGGCATGTAAAGTGATGATTTTCTGTTTTCAGCAGACCCGTGGCTTAGTGAAGTTTACATGGCGAAACAGAGAGTAAAACACAAATGCCTGAGGGCTTTCCCCTGTTGCTTCTCTTCAGCAAATCATAAAGTACACATTGTTTCAAAAAGTTTTATGTGTTTGGTCTTCCCATCACCTATATGAAGAAGATATTAAAATAAATACTTCTTTTTTTCAGTAGGACTTTTTTGTTATAGAAATCTATCAGCACCAATTCAGTAAAAGCCTTTCTTCCTCTCCCTGTACCATCTTTTAGCTCAGTTACCCAAAACTGAAAATATGTTGCAAATTCTTGTCTCCAAATGTTGCTTCTGCTGTTCTGCCAGCAGGCAGGGTGTCATCAAAACAACATTATGGGCAGAGCACATCTGCCATCTGCTCCTCCCTGACAGTGTGGAACGAGAAGAAATGACCGAGTTTCACAAACAGCTAAACATGAGAGATGGGACCTGCATGGCAGCTGATGCACAGTGATGTTTGCTCTGGGGTGCCACGGTGGCCTGGAAAATGCTGTGGTCTAGCAATAGTGTTCCTGGTGAATCCGTGTCAGGCTTTGACCTGGCAGCTAGGACCACGCAGCCGCTTGCTCGCTCCTCCCAACCCCCAGTGGGATGGGGAGGAGAATGGGAAAAAAGTAAAACTCGTGGGTTGAGATAAAGACAGTTTAATAAGACAACAAGGAAAGGAATACTACTACTACTACTAAAAAATAATATGCAAAACAAGCTATACATGATACAATTTTTCTCACTGCCTGATGACCGACCGCATAACCATCCCTGAGCAGCAAGTGTGGAACTTGTGGATTTCATGGAGCTCACAAAGAAGCTCGAACTCCCAGAAAAGCGTTGAACTCATGGAAAAAAACAAGAGAGTTCCTTCCCACCAGCCAACCCCCATTCATAAACTGAGCATGATGTCTATGGTATGGAATATTTCTGTTGGCCAGTTTGGGTTAGCTGCCTGGCTGTACTCCCCCCCCCAGCTCCTGCACACCGGGTGAATATAGGAAACTGGAAAAAGTCCTTGATTTCCTAGCAACAACTAAAACAACAGTGTATTATCAGCGTTATTCTCCTACTAAGTCCAAAACACAGCAGCTACTGAGAGGAAAATTGACTCTATCCCATTCGAAATCAGGACAATCTGTTAATGAAGAAGACTCCAGTATGATGCTGTTGTGACTGTGCTTGGGCTCCATCACGTGAGTGGCTGCAGCGAATGTGGTGAGTGATGTCCACAGATGCCTCTGCGCTGGGGTAACAGAGGTCCTGCTGCTGCAGTCATGTAGGAAGGCGGTGAACTTCAGCGCAAGGAGCATCAACAGGAGAAAGCTATTCAAAGATGAGCGTAATATAGATGACAATACATACACTGGTGAGTACATCTTCTTTGTAGATTCATAGCGTACTTTGTGGTGAGCAGTTGTCTTGCACATCGCTTGATGTCTCTCAGCTCGGGTCTTTGCTCTGAGAAGGTTGGACATAGTTTGTTGGGAACGAGCAGAACAAACAAAAGATTTGCCACTTCTTTCTGGACCGTTCCCATTTGTATGCTGGGGTGCAAGAGAAGTATTCTTACCCACTGAGCAGTAAGACTAAAAAATTTTGTATGTATATTGGAAGGATTGGGCTGCACTTCTATTTCTGTGATGCTTTCATTGTCTGCATAAAATAATTTTTTAAGTGCTCTTTTGTGTTTTGGGATAATGGAGTTTCTAATGTATTTGTGTTGTCTAATATAGAGCCATTGTTTCTTGAATCCTGACGAAGTTTGTCCATCTACTTCAAGCAGAGCTGTCCTTGAGGGGAGGCATATATCCAGGGCGTGACTCCCACGAGAATGGAGCCAGGTCAAAAAGCAGAGGGAAGGAGCTGAAGGCAGATGCTCCATGCAATCAGTGCATCCAAGATCTGGGAGCTGCTGCGTGCGCCAGAAAGAACAAGACCAAACAAAAGCCAGGATTCAGCTTTTTGAGGCAGTGGCTGTGGTTCTGGGTTTTCATTCGTGTCAGCTTCTGACCAGCCCTGCTTTTAGCTGTGTTTCTGGAGTAAGAAAAAAAGTGCAAAGGACACAAAAGAAATATTCATCTCAGAAATGCAAAGACTTGACTGAAGGGTGTTTTCCAGGAAGCTTGTTTGTGTTTCACACCTATGGACCTCTCAACCTGCTGCCAAAAGACCTGGCGTGGGTGTCCAGGGCTAACGGGCACGTGGATTGGGGCCAGCTAGAGATGCCACCCATCATCTCCCTTTCTCCTGGTCCCAGCTGTGGCACGTGCTGCTGTAGCATCAGAACAAATCCCAAGCTTTTGCAAGTTTGTACTTCACATGCATTATAATCCCAGCTTTACACAGGAGAAAGGGAAGTGTGGAAATCACCTGGCTTGCCTGTAATTGGACTTCATTGATGACTTTATGTAGTTGAATTCATAACTCCTAAATCCCTTGTGATTTAGCAAGAGCAGCCTCTCACCTGGCGTCTGGACTGCCTTCTCTGCAGGACCCTACCCTTCAGGTGTCGCAGTGCCTGGCTCTGTGAGCACCCTGGGGTGGGTTTGAGGCTTCTTCTCACCCCTGTAGGCTGCAGCCCTCCACGAGGAGGGAAGGGAAAGGCCCCTCTGGGGACTGCTTTAGGATGAGTAGCAAGATCTGAGCATGGTGGTGAGTATTGTCCAAGGCCACTGCCCAGGAGAAATCCTTAAATCGCCAAGCAGGAAATTTAAAAGATGAATTTTCATATCAGTTTGCATTGGTACTTTATAATAATTGTGGTTGATTTCCTTCTGCTGCTAGAATGGTTTCAATGTGTTGAGTCATAGCTGGGCGTAACGTTAAGACTGAATCTGGTACATTTAGCTAATTCTGAGGGTGTACATTAGGCATTTGTATAATGGTATATTTTAGCAGGCTTTTATTAAGTCAAGTTTTCTCTTTGTTGCATGCAAAATAATAGAGACATTTGTTTACTGGATAATTTATTACAATTTATTTGAAGCCTCTTTTGGATGGAAACTGGAAGTCAGATAAAAGTCGTGATGGCATTGAGGAGTTTGAGTTTTTTAATTAGTTAAATAGATTAACACTGAATGTGCTAGCTACTGAAGGTGTCCAGCGTGCAGTATTTTCACAAGACATATAAAATGCATTGTTGCAGAGATGCCTGTCTGCCTCAGCGTCACCGAAATTTCTGTTAGGTGTTCGCTTTGTAAAGGCCTTGTTGATGCTGCCCTTTTAAATTGTGTGAAGAGGGTAAGAAATTTACGCTCTAACACAAATCATTGCAAATTAATATTTAACATTTTAAATTAGTGTTTTCCTTTAAATATTGTATGAATAGAAATAAAAATAATTTTTATTCCTCCTGCAACTGTCTGATTCTAGCTAGAGCATTGACTGGTGTGTCCTGCTCGCTGGCCAGACTCATAAAGAGAGACGCCCGAAGCAAAACATTAAAAACCAGAGTGCTGTGGTAGAGAACATTCCATTCAGACTATAAAAAACAGTACAAGATCTGAAGATACTGAAGTGACCCTGTGGGTTCCTATAATCCTGGCTACATATGATAAACTGGTGTAAAACACAAGAAGAAAATGTCTCTTAGTAAAGGTCACAAATGGGTATTTTTCCTTATCGTGCTGCTCTCTGGTTTGACATGATTGTTCCTTATTTCTCGTGAGAGGCTGAGCACGCCTTGTAGCAGGGATGCTCAGCTCTGGGGGGCTGCTGCTGCAGAAATGGCTGCTGAGGCTCAGGATGTTGCTGCTCCTGTGCTGGAGGTCACTGCCCCAGCCGTAACCTTCCTCTGACCAGTAACTTGGCGTTGAAACTGAACTGGTTGGTTCTGTCCTGAAACATCTAGATGAGTCTTACGCCGTCTGTTGTGCTAACTGAGCAGCGGGCTGGTAAGAGGCAGCAGAAGGACAGTAACACTCCCTTGTGCAGCAGCTGCTTTTGCTGTTAATTTGGTAGGGACCTTGAGCAAAGCGTAGCCAAACCTTGCTTGCACCCAGCGTGCTTCAAGCAAGAAGATCCAGAACTCATCTAAACTCCAAGAGGAATAGAATTTCCAATCAATAGCTTTAGTAAGAAAAGACTATTACCTTCACTTTTAGACCATATTTCATTAGATTTCTATGTTTTATTGCTCTCCTCTCTGCTGTTTGCAGCTCCTCTGAATTCAGTCTCATCCTTTCAGATTAATGTTTTATTCTCAGAAGGATCTGCAAGTTTTATCTTTAAAAGGTGGAACTAGATGCCAGAAAATTGCATTGTCGTCGTCTTTGTAAATCATAAAAATTACTATTGAGGCTTTAGTCTATACCAAGTGAACACTTTACAATGAAGTACTCCCCAAACTTCAAAGGCAAATGAGCCAGTCAAGAACATCAACGAATTAGAAAGCCTGATGCAGAAGAAGATTCTTTTCAGGCCTGTTAGGAGGTATTGCTACAATTAAATCAGTAGCGAGAAATCGATCGCTTCCAATAATGCCTTGTGCATTGCCTATTTTTGTCCACGTCTGGCCAGAAGCCATTCTTTTCAAAGAAAACTATTCATCAGATTCAGTCATGTAAAAATGATTGCTTAAATTACACTGGGCTGTCAGCTAGCAGATTTACCCAGGAGTGGAATCTCAGGAGTAGATGCTATCTATAAGTTTTGCACATCATCCGAGATGTGTTTTGTCTATAAAATATAGATAAGTTTAATTAAACTAAATTAGTTTTGTTGAGCAGTTTTTTAAATCCTTTTGAGCTAGGAAGTAACTGTACTGAGATTTCAGCTGTGTTAAGAGGAAACTAATGAGCATTGTTCTCCTAATCACGTATGGGATCCTGGAGGAAGATAATGTTCCTGGCTATGGCCTCTCCGGGGCTGCAGAAGTCTTCTCTTTCATGCACAGCTTGTCCTGCTGATGCTAAACCTAAGCTGTTAGAAAAAAGCCATGTGTAAGTACAGGCTGTAAATTGAACTTGCCGTTACCAGTGCTGATGTGCTTTAGCTTATCATGCTTAAGGTGAAATGGAATTTGGTTCATTTTTTTGCAAGTCCATTATACATACATTGTGCTGCACTTCTTAAGGAAGTGAAATGGTTCCTTCACTCGGTACACTTAATGGCTGTACTGGTGTGATCCTTCCCACCAACTGTATTTGATTATTCTGAATTGCAACTTGTTTTTATTTCATGAGCTCAGTGAAAGCTAATGAATATAGCTTAGGAACTAATTTAAGCTCTACTAGTCACCACAAATGTCTTTTACAAATTACATCTCAGCAGCATTACAGGTTTTTGATGCCACTGCCCTGAGTACAGTTTTTATTTAATTTGAGATGTTACCAGGCCTTTGTGAAAAACACTGGGATTTGTTTTTGGTTTTAAGAGAACTTTGTGTTCCTTTCTGAAAGCACATATTAATGTGAATCATTTCCCCTAGCGATGAGGTGAGTCTATTCCAGTACACTCTTGGTGGTACTCAGAAACTTGTTGATGTGCTTCAAATTGATGCCCTGTCTTGTCGATAAAAGGGAAGCTGATGGGTGGGCAAGTGTGCCTTGGCCTGGGTGTGATCCAGAGCAAGCTCTGCCCCAGCTCCCAGCCCTGGGCAGACTGATGCAGTGGCTAAAGCCTCGCAGTTACCCCTGCTCTCTCATAGGGAGCTTCTTTGGTGGGTAACATGAGAGGTGGTAAAAAGTGTCTTGAAACCCTCCATATAGCAATTTCTGACTAAGGTGACAAGAGTTACGGTGTTATAAGGCAAGCATGACCATCAGCTTGGGTGTCAAGGCTGTGCTGGTATGCACACGCTGCTCAGGAAGTGGTTCGTTCCTTGGGTGGCCCAAGCACCCCCAGGCTGTGCTCTGCAGTAATGAGGTGATGGAGTGGCTGGAGCCCACAGGCTGACTTCAGATGAGACGATTGACTGAATTGACGGGAACGGGTTGCCCAGAGAGGTAGTGGAGGCCCCATCCCTGGAAACATTCAAGGCCAGGTTGGACGGGGCTCTGAGCAACCTGGTCTAGTTGAAGATGTCCCTGCTTGCTGCAGGGGGGTTGGGCTAGATGACCTCTAAAGGTCCTTTCCAACCCAAAGAATGCTATGATTCTATGATTATGATTCTATGATTCTAACCTTTACAATTCAGTATTTGACTCCAGGTGGGAATTTTGGACAGTGCTAGAAGTTTTCCCCAAGGCAACTCCTGCTGTGTCCGGTCCAGTTTATACTTCCACCTTAACATTCTGGGTGAAGGGTGCCTAGGCTGTTGTGTGCAGTTAAAACATTTGTAAATAGTCAATAGAAACTGGTCCTGCAAAATGGTCGCACAGGACAGTCTTTTTTACATATTTAAGATATTTAAGGGATGTTTTGTGTCTAGTTGAGGTACATCAGTAGCAGTGAATTATGCATGTGGAAGGATGGTCACACAGGATCAACACTAGTAGGATGCCAAGAACTGAGCAAAACAGGCATTCAAGGAGTCTCTCCCAATCCAGCTGAAGATGCTGCTACAAGGACCCTTGCAATGGAGACTCTTGCTGCCACCAGAAAGCAGCTGATCATCCAGCTGCAAGATTTGATTCCCCATGTCAGCGTTACCCTATGCCAACATGCCAGTAATTTAGTTTTTTATTCCTTTTAACAAACGCCCAGTGTGCAACACTGACCTGATTGGTTTTGGCTGACATGGTCATTAGTGGGTGCAGAGAAAGTAGAGAAACGCTGGGAATTCAGTAAATGATTTGGTGTTATCCCACACGATATCGCACGCTTGACTGCAAGTCAGCTTGCAGATGGATCCTGTTCCCTGAAGGGAAACCAGATGTCCTGCTCACAGTTCCCAGGTCATGGTAAATGGCATGATTCCTACTTGGAGGCTGCTGAACATGCCCTCAGTGATCCATCAACCTGCAGGGATGGTTGTGTGGCCGAGACCTGGGACATGGTTTAAGAAGCATGATAGACAGTAACCAGCAATGCTACAGTCAGCAGCAAGTGTCCCGTTTCACTCTAACACTGCCTGGCACGCCCTGTGCGGTGCACATGAGCCCCTTTCTTCCTCCAAGAGGTAGGTCATTGCATTTGCCTTTATTTGACTAGTTTTGGAGTTTTCGTCTGTAAATCTCTCCATCCTGCATCAGGATGATAAGAACATCCTATAGCCTTGTAGGGAGCTATCAAGATTGTCTTTGACAGCCTCTTGCCAAAACCCTTCCTCTCCTGTCCCAGGGGAGAAACAGTCTTGCAGAAGCACAGGGCTCTGGCTGATGCCCCTCGGTGAGCCTGTGTGCTACGGTGTAAGGCAGTGACGAGGTGACACAAGGATATCAGCTGTCAGGGACTGGGCCAGGAGCTTTCTTCATCATCACTACATCATCACTGACAACCTACACGTGAAGCCTACATCATCACTGACAGCTTTCTTTTTTTCTGAACTCCATAAATTTGTTTTCCTAATCTTCCAGCTAGCAGAAAGCTGGTGGAGGGGATTGCAAAGGATCTGCATGCAGTGGAAGCTCAGGGTGCAGGGGGAGGGCTCCACTGCTGCCTTCCCTCAGGCTATGCTCCTGTCCAGCATCTGCTCTGTGGCTGTAGCTGCTGGGCTAGATGGTCCTTGACCCACGCAGCTGTTCAGTCATGTTTGTAAAGATGAGTTCTCCAGCCTAAGGAACCAAGTGATCTGGGTAGATGAAAAGCTTGCAGTTCTTAAACATATCTAAGAATGCACTAATCTAGTTCCTTGTCTAGTGGCTAATTAAGCCCATTTACTCTTTCTGCCTCTTCTTGTAGATGCTGATATGTTTTTTGCTAACTGATTTGCTTCTTCAGCACCTAATTTTGGCATAAACAATACCAAGCTGTTATGATGCAGAATTGCCTGGCTAAAAGAGCAGCTGTCCTCCAGAAACTTACTAAAAAAAAAATCAAGGGAGGGTAAAAGTCTGCATTAAGCTCTCTTTTTTTTTTCTCACTGAATTTACCCTGCTAAGCATCTGAAGTTCTCGTCTCTATCCTGTCTTTCATATGGTGGAAGTGAAGGATGGAAGCTCAGGGCCTGGCCACCTTCAGCCTGCCCCAAGCGCCCCTCTGTCCAGGGCTGAGCAGCTGCCGCAGTCCCACCGCGGTGGGACTTGGACAGCAGCACCACGCTGCGAAGGGAGGGCACTGGGAAGATGCCTGAGCCCCTAACAGCGGTGTCTGCGTTAATGCTGCAGCACGGGGTCTGCATGGAGACAAACAGCACAGGAAAAAAACAAGCGCTGGGAGCCCCTTGGCAGGACAAGGAACAAGAAATCTCCAAGGAGACCGAAGCCAGAAAGGGTGAGACGTGGCCAGTGTCTTCTCCTGCCTCCTGAAGTCTGGCCGGGCCCCTCAGAGAAGGCTTGGGTGGGTTTGGCCACGGGGAGATATCTGCTCCTGGCCGTCAGCAGTTGCCTGCTGTGGGGCGGCTGTTCCTGTCCTGTGGGTGCAGCCGTGGGGGACAGGCGCATGCAGTTGCCCCCAGGAGCTGCTGTGGCAGCCAGTGCCAATGCAGTCATTTGATCTTTTCTGAAATGTGATCTAATCCTCTGGTTATTTGACAAGTGTGATTGGCCAACTACGCCATTTTGCAAGACTGTGCTTACTATAAGCTCTTTCATTGCATTAGCTACTCAGAATTATTTTGAATGCTCAAAATATGACTCTTCCTGCAATAAGATAAGATCTTAGACATTCAACAACAATTCACACTCACATTTCTGGTGGGTAATGTTCAATATCTCATCTAAATATTCTTGTCTGTATTGTAAATATTCATCATTTCCCCCATCTAATCCTGACTGCCCGCACAGACACTGAAATTTTCTTTCTGTCAGTCAAACCAGAAAGCATTAAGAGGGGCAGTTTTTCTCAACTCAGTGAAAATATGAGCTTGTCTATTTAGCTCTGCAGTGATGTTAGCATCCATTCCGTGTTCAGTTAATGTATGTGGCTGCACAGCCACAGCTTCTGCAGGAACAAGTAACACCGTGAAATCACGTGCTGAGTGTTTTATCAGGGAAATACAAAGCTCAGTGTTTGACCTTCTGTGGTAAAGCACCCCCACCCCACTCTCAGCCCCTTGCCTCCCGTTTTCCTACTCTGTGTTACTGCGTATTACTGCCCATTTGACAGGCAATACCTGCTCTGGGGCAGACCAGCAAAAGGCCAGCGGTCCTCCCTGGCGAGGGGCTGGCAGGGAGCTGGTGTCGGGCCATCTGCCCGCAGCAGGGGGTATGACTTGCTGGGCAGTCAGGTCCGGCAGGCAGACTGTCCACCCTCTCCAGCATCTATTTACCCCTGCCTTGACTCCTCTTGGCCGTCTGGTTCTGCTCCCTGAGCAACAGCCACGGCCCCCTCCAAGCTCAGACCTGGAAACCAGGCTCTGAGGACCACTGGGGCTGTGCAGAGCAGAGGACGATGCTGCAGACCTCCAGCAGTGCTCCTGTATATGTGTGCCCACGTGAAGGTCATCTTGGCTGAGATGTGGAGTTGGTGACTCCCAGGTCAGGGTGACGAACTCTCCTTTCATCAGAGGCAAAGCTTCCCCCTCGTTACTCCTTGTGTACTTCAAGGTCAGAGTCCATGTCCAGGCAGCTCTTGTGGGCCATCTACAATGTTTTAACTGTCTGTCCCTGGAGAGGTCTGTGGTTATCTGTGCATTCATTTTATAACTATATAAAACAGTGTAGAGGGATAGTGGTTCATGTGTGCTTGAAGTGAGGAGCGTGTCACCTCTGCACTGCCAGCGTGTCAGCTGAAAACTGCCTCAGGTTCAGTGGAGCAGAGGCTAATGAGTGAAGGAGCAGCTGTGCTCCGTCTTACTTGGTGTCCCATCCAGCAGGGCAACTGTCCTTGCATGGTCTCTGGTCCACCGTGAGAACTGTGGAGACAACATCCTGACTTTATTCTGCAACTCCAGAGCACGTCCCTGGGGCAAGAAGTGCTCTCTGGGCGAGTGGTGCCCTGCACTGACATTGAGCCTTCTGGACAAACACTGAGAAAATGGTGTGAGTTCTGAAGAGGCTGACGTTATGCACAGTGAAAGAAAGGTTACAGTGAATGGAAATGAACAACGATCAACTTCAAGAAAGAGAAGAAATTTTTCACTTTACTGAAAATGTTGCATTGAATTGCCACCTCATTAAGAAAACCACGATCTTGATCAGATTAATGGGTGATTACTGTATGAAAAGCAATTTTAGTATTAGATGTGAACACTGATGAAAATCTGTCTAGCATGGCTCATTTCAATTAAAAATAGGTGTTTCAGCTGCCATTTGCCAGTCTGGGATTCAGCTGCAGCTAATGAAAGGGCACAGTCTCTGCTGAGGCTTTTAAGGATCCTGTTTTCTAGCATGTTACATTCATTTTATGAGCAAGGTTGTTAACCCCAGGAGAACATGAAGCCAGTGACAGAGCTGGGAACAGAACCCACGTCTTGGCACAATGGTCTTTTAGGTGCAAATCCTGCCGGTGCCGGTGCCTCTGCCTTCCTCTCCGAAAAGAGACAGCAGGTTTGAGGTGTGCCTTGGGAGAGTTTGCTGTTAATTCCCTCGTATTCACATCAGTGCCTGAAGAACTGCTGGCACCAGCCTACTACCCTCGTGTGAAAAGGGTAGGATGAACGAATAAATGCTCTATGTATTTATGATAGTGCTTTAAGTACCGCTTGAAGCATCTGAAAGTCACTGGGTCAACTTTTTGAAATGTTTGGCACTTTCTGTGTCTCAGGGTCAGCAATAAAAGTCCTGCTGATTTGTTAAGAGCAAAGGTGGCCTCAGGGATGATGTTTCTGAAAAAAGCCTCACTTTTGACCTCAGCTCCAGAGAAATGATCCCCCAGCTTGTGACCTGTCACCTGCGCTCACGCTGAGCAGCTCTTACTGGTTGGAGCTGCGTCCCAGGATCTATATTTAGCCAAAGTGTTGTGAAAAAACAGCCAGTGAGGCTGTCTCAGGGGCAGCTTTGGGGAACCACTTTTGTTTTCTGGGCCGTGGTTCAGTTGTATCAGCAATGGTGGGAAGGCCTGGATGGAGGGGAGAGCAGGATTTCAGCTACTGATGTCAGCTTATGTGTTGGCACAGGTTTCTTAAAAGGTCCGCGTAGCTAATCCCTGCCTGGGACGGGCAAGGGAGGATAGGTTGGTAACAAGACTCTGAGAGAGCCTTTTTTCTTGTCTCAGGTTTCTTGCAAAGACACTGTCAGGAGAGTGAACCTAGCTGAGAAAAAGGGGCTGACTGTGACGCAGCAGAGCTTGTGTAAGGGTCTGGAAAGGGGGAAGGGGAGGGCAGGGTTCCAGGAGGGAAGAGACATGTGTTTCACCAGTGATCTGTCCTAGGAGGAGTCCTGAGCATGTCCTACTGTTGTGGTGAGCTAGGATGATGGATGAGATATGCTCCAGTCCAGTGCAATAATGCACACTGGCCTTTGTCCTTCAAAATCCCAGTTTCTCCCACCTTTACTGGTTTGCCAATGGTCTCTCACTCATTTATCCCTTCCTCTGTGCCCTTTCCCATCTTGCAAGTAAGAACTGCCAGGGCTTTTCAACAACACCAGTACCGATGCATAATTATGCCACGAAGTCCCCCTCACATTTGGACAAGGAGCTGTAGAGGTTGTCTCTTTGCTTCCTCCAGGCAGCTGATCTTGGAGATCATTACTGCAGTAGCACCAGCACTTAGGCATGGCAGGATCATGGGCATTTAAGGCTGTTGCAGCCATGGTGGGGGGCTGTCCTCTCCCAATACAGGTTGCTCATCTGTGGGCAGTAACCTCAGAGCTGAAGAGCCATGAGAAACCACTGGTGGAGCTCTGCAAGGGCGTGTTAAGGCTGCTCTGCCCTCATTGCTGGGAGGTGCACAGCGCTGCCATGTTGTGGAGACCTGCCCTGTCTCACCAGTGATGGGGGGGCTATATATATGTATATATATCTTTCTTCAAAAAAAGGATGTAGAAGCTGGGCTGATGATACGGCTGGCTGTGACACTTTGGGACTATTTGCTTGTATGACAAATCCTCTGTCTTTTGGTCTTCAAGAGCACCAGCTCTGCAGGCATAGGGTTTGTCAGGCTGCTTTCAGCATAGCTGAGCCCAGTCCAGAGGGGACCTGTGGCCACTTCAGGAAGACAAATTGTGCATGGGCAGGTGCTGGGCAGGGTTGGGCTGCAGCCTTTCACTGCCTTCTGGGAGGTTACCCATGCCGTCCCAGAAAATGTGGTGGTTGATAGATGGGGAAAAGCGTTTTTGTTCACTTTAGATCACTTTTTGAAATTTTTTCTCTATGGCCTATGAAGAATAGTCTATCTTATAAACCAGATTCTGCATGAAGAACACTGTTTAATACGTTGATCGGAAGAGCAGCGACAGCTGGGTGGCGATGGGCTGTGCGAGGGCTGCTGGAAAGAAAACCGTGCGCCGTGTAAACGGGTGCACTGGGAATGAAGTGTGTGCGGGGCAGGCTGTGTGCTGAAACGCTTTGAAGTTTCTTATAGCTTTGCAAAAATTCAGCAATAATCAGCCACTGACTAAAATAAACCTGTCAGTTAGCAGGGACACCACTGATTGCTTTCTCATCACTTGACTGGTGGCCTTGCAAAGGCATTTTCTGGATTTGATGGAGAAATGATTCTTAAAGGAGGGAAAAGTACTTGGCTGTGTTCTGGCACACTGTGACCATAAGTGTATGTGTGGAAATGAAACTGCGAAGGTGACTGGTTAATTTTGCCAGCCTGTAGCTTTTGTTTAGGAGCAGTTTCTGTCTCTCTTATTCTTTCAGGAATTTGCACTCGATACATATGCAGTTCAGCTGCAGAAGTAATTACACAGAGTCACAAAGGGGTTATAATTCATTGTAATGTTAAAAACGAGAAGCTATTCAAAGGTGCCCATATTCAGGAGAGAAAACAGGAAGTTCCTGTGTCTGTGAAGCAGATCTGATAACACTCTGAAAATATTTAAGGCAGGACCTTGCTCTGGAGCTACTGTAGGCAACAGCAGCACACGTTAGCATCAAACGTAGTCCCTGAGCTCACTCCAAGTTAATTTTGCTTTCTCTGCTGAAGCAAACAACAGGTTTGTCATTGAAGTTGGTGGCTGGCAAGACGAGGATGCAGAGACTCTTGGAATGAGGCAAGGGACTGATTTTGCATCTGCAAAACCTGAGCTCAGATGTGAAAAACCCATCCTAATCCCTACTCTGGTGCTGGTCTTAATTATTATTTACTAAACTTAAGAGAGGCTCTGCCAAACAGAAGACGCGGATCCAGGCAGGCTGTTTCTGGGCCCATCCTCCACCTAGAAGAAATGTGCAGGGCAGGTGGCACCAGTGGCCACGTCCCCTGAGGGGTATTTCCAGCCTCTGAGGAGCAGCCTGGGAGGAAGGGCAGTTAGGAAAGGTTTACAAGGGGACAAACCCTGCTTGCCTGGACCAAGAGACTTCTGCGTTGTCCCTTCTCTGTCCAGAAATTTAGCTGGTGGCTACCAGCATGGTGCCAATGAAGCTCTGTTGGTTTAGACCAGCTGTGGGTTTGTCTGCTCAGTGTATTAATGTGAAATATGAGCAAATAATGAGCAAAAGCCTGGAGCCTTCAGTGCAACAGGTGAGGGGGACTGGAAACCAAAACAGACAGGCATCGCCTGGGAGCAGGTGGGGGTGGGGAAAGGGATGCCCTGTAGTGGATGCTGGGCTTTGAGTACTTTGAAGCCCTCTGGTTCATGGTGATGTGCGGTGTTATTGCCCTGCCTGTGCGCTTGCCTTTGCTTCTCAGCGTGTATTCAAACACTTCATACCAATGATCATCTATTGCGAGCAGTAATGCAAATGTGTTCTCACCAGTGATATGAGAAATCCGCCGTTGTCTCAGCTTTTCTCCTGGTTTGACAGGTGCTTTATAGCAGGCGATAACAGCCCCGGACACAGCCGAGAAGCTTTTGTAGTGTTTTGTACCTCTGTCAGTTAAGCTGAGCTGACTCCTGATCCCTTTTTAGGGCTGATGAGAAATTCTTGTGGATTTTCCTTTAGCGTATAGAAGCATTTCTTGTTTTCCTGTAGCAACAACCTCTCATTTGTTCCTTCATCCCGTGGCCTGGGCAGTGTTTCTTGGAGAGCAAGCCTCTTCTATGCTGGAGCTCAGGCCTGCTTCCAGGGGCACAGGCGTCCCCCAGCATCATGTGGCAAAACTCGTGTTGTTCCTGGTTGTGGAACAGACCCAAGTGAGTCTTCCAATGAAGCATAAATGCAGCAAACCTGGCTTCTATGAGTTTCAGATGCTGCTCAGATGGCCATGAAATACATGGGCCTTCTAAGGAGGTGAACATTAATAGCCACTCTTTTATGAGAAACGTGATATAGCAGAGCGTTTGGAGGCAAATGAACAAATGCATATTTTTTTTTTTCTGTGTGCATACACATTTCCTTGGCACCAAGGCAGCGCTAGGAGATAGGTCCTCAGAAAAGCAAAGACGGCTTTAACATGTAATGCGTAGCTTGAAACCTAGGACAGTGATTAGCTACGTCAGTGGTACTGCTGCTGTTATACAAGTGTCATTTCTCTGCAATGAGAAGTACCAGAAAGAAGTTTGCAACTGTTGAAAGATGTTGCTTGAATATATACAATTGGTTTTATGTGGTTTTGGGTCTTCTTCATTGCTGATAACATTTCTTTAATGATTGGTCCCATTAAAACTGCTGTATTAATTCATTCACCAGGAAAATAGATTGGTGGATATTTCATATCATACAGTTGTATTGATCTCCTAGAAGATGAGGGGATGGCAGCTTTCATCGTTGGACAGCACATTAACACCTTAATTGATATATTCTGAAAGCTAATTAGAGGCCAGCTGGATTCCTTGTGGGAATAATATTTATTTTTGATGTTGACAAAGTGCTCCAAAGCACGAGTCATATGGTGTGATTTAACAGTGATTAAAACTTGGCTACAGACATAGACAACTTGAGGAAACTGCCAAGCAGCCGAGACTAGAAAGAGGGAAGACCTAGATGTGTGTAATTACTTTGTGCTCTGTCACATATACACACGTCTCCGTCTATCTATCAGTCAGTGAAATATCTGGAGAACGGTTGCAGCACTTCAATTATTCGCTGTCAATCACCCTGTAACCAGCACAGACATGTGTGCGTGCACATGCCATGTGCAGCCTTGTCTAAAAACTCTGGAGAAGAGGTTATTACGGTCACACAGAGAAGCAGAGATGAATCAGGAAACCTTAACTCTTCCACCTGTGGTATCTTACAGTTCAGCTTCTCTGTTATGATCAAGTTTCTCACCTTACAAAATATAACAAGCATTTATTCCCGTAACTCATGTGTCCCGTCTCCCATTCATATGCTTCCCGCTGCTCACAGGGGAGAGAAAGAAGCAATGACACGGGGACCCCATCCCCACAAAAACCCTCTGGTGCACACACAGGGTGCCTGGGTTGGTTAGCTCAGATGTGGCCATCTGCCTCTCATTGGATGGATTCCGCAACTAATTCTGTGCTGTCTGATCTTCTATATATCTGCCTCCCAATTTGCTATGAAGAATTATCTGTCCAAATATCCTCCAGTGCTTTGGATGTCTCTGGCAAAGAATTCCCTGCATTTTCACTTTACTGTATTTGATTTTTTGTTTTATTTCTCTAGAGGGGAGCTGTTCACGATGACAAGGTTAAAGGGTTTCTTTGAAAATTGCAGGTCAGCTTTACCCACAGCACATCCATTCTCCTGCAAAGAGCAAAGTCAGGCAGCCCTGCCTTCTCCTTGTGTGCTTCTGCAGGGTCTGCTCTCAGCCTGTCATCCACACGCTGAACCATTTTCTTTTTATTACAATTGAAGGCCGCGACTGTTTTTCAATTTTCTTTCATTTGTGGCAGGTGCGAGCTCTATCTGTTTTTCTGTAATTGATTCCTGTTCTCGTTTCTCTCCTCCTGCCTTCAGACGAGCTTTGCACTCTGCAGAGCTCTGTCAACGTCCGCAGCTGTTGGAGCTCTGCCTTTGCAGCAGCTGCCTCTGCCCGGCTGCCAGCGCCTGCCTGCAGCATCCTGGCCGCTGCCCACGCCACCCCTCCTCCCGTGGGCCCCACTCATGCCATGAACTGCACTGGTGCTTGTGGGATTTCTTCATTCGTTTTTATAGCTCTGGGTCCTGCTCCTGTGCTGCTTTGTCTTCAAGAGTGGGCAAACAGTGGGTGTGTGCTCAGGGCAGGCTGAAGTGTTTGCAGGTGTCTCTGGCACGGGATGAGCTTCTCGATTTCCAGTCTGCTTACCTGCAGCAGGTAACTCCAGTTCCTCAGAGTGGTCTTCTGCATCTCTTAGTGGCTCTAGTAAGGTCAATCCTCCAGGTTGAGGAGCTGAGCAGGCACCAAAGAAAGCGCTCGCTAGCTCGTGCAAGCTCTGTTAACTTTCTACAAGTTGAACTTCTCTTCATTTGTGTGTCACTTCTGCTGTGGCCCTCTTGATTTTGTCAAATCCCAGCTGTGTAACCAGGACTATGTGTCAGAGAGGGAGCCTGAAAGCGCAGAGTGGTTCTGCTGGACAGATCGCTGACCACCGGCATCAGTCCCCTGCACTGGCAGGTGGCCGCAGCATCCTTCCAAGACAATGCTGCTTTCTGCCAATACTTGGCGTCTTCTTGCTCTCAGATGTAGTCTCACCTCCCTTGACACCTGGGGCAGCTGCAAGAGGAGAAAGAATCTCTTCAACATTTACAGAAAGATTTTCTATTTCTGCCCAATGGCAAAAAATAATCAAAAAAAGATTTTGTTCCCGTTAGTCTGGGCAAAGAATTTCTTTACAAAACTAAATTCGTGTTTTCTCCTGGTAATGCTCTCTTTTGGTAAGTCTTAATGAAGCCCATATTATCATCCCTTTCCCAGTGGCTTACCATTTTATCGCAAGCACAGTCTTGTAGCAATTGACCTTCAACGTTGAGTAGTTCTCAGTTTGGGTAATCTGTGGGCTTTCCTCCTTCTCACCCCAGAGCTGATCGTGCTTCTCAGACTCAGCACAGAATCACAGAATCAGAGAATGTTAGGGGTGGGAAGGGACCTCTGTGGGTCATCTAGTCCAACCCCCCTGCCGAAGCAGGGTCACCTACAGTAGGCTGCACAGGACCGCGTCCAGGCGGGTTTTGAATATCCCCAGAGAAGGAGACTCCATAACCTCCCTGGGCAACCTGTTCCAGTGCTCCGTCATCCTCAGAGGGAAGAAGTTCTTCCACATGTTCAGCTGGAACTTCCTATGCTTCATTTTGTGCTTGTTGCCCCTTGTCCTGTCGCTGGGCACCACTGAAAAGAGTTTGGCCCCATCCTCCTGACACCCACCCTTCAGATATTTATAGCATTTATAAGGTCCCCTTGCAGTCTTCTCTTCTTCAGTCTGAACAAGCCCAGCTCCCTCAGCCTTTCCTCATAGGAGAGATGCTCCAGTCCCCTCACCATCCTCGTAGCCCTCTGCTGGACTGTCTCCAGTAGTTCCTCATATTTTTTGAACTGGGGAGCCCAGAACTGGACACAGTACTCCAGATGGAGCCTCGCTGGGGCAGAGTAGAGGGGGAGGAGAACCTCCCTCGTCCTGCTGGCCACATTCTTCTTAATGCACCCCAGGATACCATTGGCCTTCTTGGCAGCCAGGGCACACTGCTGGCTCATGGTCAACCTGTTGTCCACCAGGACATCCAGGTCCCTCTCCACAGAGCTGCTCTCCAGCAGGTCTGCCCCAAGCCTGTACTGGTGCATGGGGTTGTTCCTTCCCAGGTACAGGACCCTGCACTTGCCCTTGTTGAACCTCATCAGGTTCCTCTGCGCCGAGTTCTCCAGCCTGTCCAGGTCTCGCTGAATGGAAGCACAGCCTTCTTGTGTATCCACCACTCCTCCCAGTTTTGTGTCATCAGCAAACCTGGTGAGGGTACATTCTAACTCTTCATCCAGGTCATTGATGAAGAAGTTGAACAAGACTGGGCCCAGTACTGACCCCTGGGGGACACCACTGGTTACAGGCTTCCAACTAGACTCAGTGCCACTGATGACAACCCTCTGAGCTCTGCCATTCAGCCGGTTCTCAATCCACCTCACTCACCACTCATCCAGTCCACACTTCCTGAGCTTCCCTAGGAGGATGTTATGGGAGACAGTGTCAAAAGCCTGCCTGAAATCAAGGTAGACAACATCCACTGGTCTCCTCTACCCATCCGGTCATGCCATTGTAGAAAGCTATCTGATTGGTTGAGCATGATTCCCATTGGTGAATCCATGCTGACTACTCCTAATAACCTTCTTTTCCTCCAGATGACCTCCAGAATGAGCTGCTCCATCACCTTTCCAGGGATGGAGGTGAGGCCGGCCACCCTGTAGTTCCCTGGGTCCTCCTTCTTGCCCTTTTTGAAGACTGGAGTGACACTGGCTTTTCTCCATTCCTCAGGCACTTCTCCTGTCCTCCAGGACCTTTCAAAGATGATGGAGAGTGGCTCAGCAATGACACCCACAACAATGTCACCCATATGAGCCTCTCCCTTAATTCTAACCCATTAGCTTTCGACTCGTTCTTCATCCGCCCCCAGGCAAAGCTCAATACATTCCAGTTGCTCCCTCAGATACAGAGCAACTCCACCACCTGGCATTGCAGGCCTGTCTTTCCTGAAAAGTACGTAGCCATCAGTGATGACATTCCAGTAATGTGAGCTGTCCCACCATGTCTTTGTAATTGCAGTGAGATCATGGCCCTGCGACCGCACACAGATCTCTTCTGGTTTCCCTGGACAGGTGCAAGAGGATCTGCCGTGTCCCTTGCCACCCTTGGTTGTTGGTCTTTTGCTTCTCAGCTTGGAATGCAGCTGAGGAACTTTTGTCATAGGGACGATGGCTCTCAGCACCTTTTTTCCAAAGCCCTCTGCGACTTGGGGCTCCTCTTACACCAGTAGTTCCTGAGCTGGAGCATATTACCAGTGGCTTCCCCAAAGGGGTCCATTCTGCCTGGCTGCATGGGACTCACGGGAAGCCTCTGCTGGAGGAGAACCTGGAGGTGAGCAGGGTCCCCCAGCCAGCTCTGGCGAGGCGGCTGCCAGTGCCATGGGGCTCTGTCCCTGGAGGGGCAGGTGTGACCGAATCGTGCCTCCATCTCCCTTGCTGGCAATGATATGAGGGGTTTCTGGTGCTCCAGAGCCGCTCGGCATTGAATAGGGGGCTGAAACTCTGCTCACTGAGGTGTGAAACTTAATGGATCAGATGCCTGTGGCTGCAAATTAACTACACACAAACAGAGTCTGGGGTAAAGAAAAAGCATTTGTGATAGTCTGCTTGCAGTGAACGATGGGGCAGGCAGAAGATGCCTGAATAAGTCTTTTGATGCTTGAAGGCTTGCTGGTGTGATTGAAAGCCTGCAGAAGGTGCCAGCCAGGGAGCAGCTTCGGGCTTTCCAGGCTGGCTTCATGCACTAGGTAATGAGATATCATTGAACTGAAATGGCTGTTAGAAACCTCAAAGAAGAGCCAGATTGAAATTCTTCACCTTGCAACAGGTAAAATACATTATACAGTAACTATGCTTGATAAAACTTTAATATACAAGCTGCATTTCTGTGCATACTGATGGAGCTTTGATGTGCTGCTTTCCATCTCACCTGGGCTGCAGTTTAATGGCAAGCAAGCTACAGCACAGGCGACTTCGAGAGCAGGAGCCCTGCTGGGGCCATGGGAGCGTGCAGGTGCCTACGGGTTGTTGCTTTTCAGGAGAGGTAAGAGCTAAAACCCTTTCTGGATCTGGGCCTGCCTCCTGAGCCAGGATGCATGGAAGTGTTTCTCATATCTGATAAAGGCCTGGGATATGCTGCCTTGATTAAAGTGCTAGGATGTCACCCTTCATAATTCCAGTTATTACGTGTGCTCAAGACATGGGAAATATGGACAGAATTGCAAGCTCTCCAATTTTGTCTCTGGAGTGCTGCGAGCTGGTGAGGGGAAGAAGGGGTTTGGGCAAGCTGTTGCAGGTGCACACTTCATTGGGAAATGAATTTTTCTTTTCCTGTGGAACGGCATGGTAAGCCTGTACCTGTCTTCTGTTAGGAGAGAGAGGGAAGCAGTTTTACTCATTACTTTCTTCTTCTTTGGAGCTTTCCAGGAGAAGTGACGCTGGGGCAGGGTAGTAGGTAGAACTGCCAATGCATGCAGCAGCGTCTTGATCTTGGGGAAAGAAAACAAAGCAAAACTAAATGTCGTGCCAGAGCAGCACTGCCTGGGTGGGATGTAAAGCTGAGGTCGTGTGACACCTGCTGAGGGACTGTGTGACAGCAGGGCCCCCCATCTGCCTTGTCCTGGGTTGGCAAGGCTGCAGCTGGGATCTCTGCACCGCGTGTGCCCGTGCTCCATGCAGGGCATGCTCCGGAGGCACTGTACCCACAGCACATCAGACCCTCTGCCTGCCCAAGGGCTGGTGCCTGCGCTGCAGACAAATGCGCTGGGGCTGCTGAACGACCCTGGAAACTCAGCTCAGCTCGAGTTGGAGACAGCTGGAGAGGGTCTGCTTGCTGCGGAGCGTTAGCTCACTGGTTTAGTAGGTGACATTGTGACATTTCCCCCCCCAGACCACGGAGAGTCTCACCACCATCCTGGGGACACAGCAGCTGGCTGTGCTGGTTCTCCAGTGGAAACTGAAAATACTTCTACCATAGACAAGTTAGCTTTTTTTGTAGCGTTTCTTTTACATCACTTTAGGATGACTTAAGGCTCTGGACAGGGAAAGACATTTTTATTTTGTAAGCGTGCAAGATGTCTAAAAGATGAAAGCAATGGTGCTCCTGACAGGGATTTGCCAGGTGTTTGGAAATAGTTACGCAGTTCTGTAATGCTGCTTACACTGTTGTATAAAACAGTCTTGAAATCATCATAGTTTTGTTTTCTTCCTCCCACTGATTTTTTTCTCGCAGCTGTAACAGAGTTTGAAAATAACTTCTTTGGGGGTTTACTGTCATGGAAGGACCCAGAGTCAGGGACCACGATGTCGGTGTTGATTACCTGTTGTCAGTGCTCTTTAAACGACAGGCACTATGGCTACTTTGGCATTTTCTCAGTGAACAGCAGTGGATTAATTCAAAGATTTTAAAACCCATAATATCTTGGATATGGTTTCATTGAGAGGAAGAGAAGACCTGGCATTGAACAGTTGAGGCGATTCTAGTTTGGTTTTAAAAACGCTTTGCACATTTTTAATGCTGTATTTGAAAACGAGCATTAAATACGTATTCCTATGAAAATCCATTTTCTTGCCCAGGGTATAAATGTCCAACATGAAAGCTCAGAGTGAGGAATATGGGTTCCCTTGGACAGAGTGCCTCAGCCTCAGTGTTGTATAACTCATACTCTGCTCCTGGTGTGGTGGCACAGAAACTGTTCTTTGTCTATAGCTTTATATAACTGCTGTATATAATCTGCTGTAGCTTAACTGCAGCAATATAAAATAAATTTAAATGACAATTTATTCCCAAGTGTGGTCCCTGATCAAAGCTGGAGTCTCCATTTTAGGTGTTAAATATTTATTCAAAGTGCAGATCATACATTTCTGGTGCTGTGCAGGGAATTTCTGATATAGCACCTTTCCACGTTGAACACCAAAATGTCTTCTACTGTTGCTTTTTTTATTTATTTTTTTTTTTAAGCAAAGTAATTGAACATGAAATAGAATTAGACTAGTCCTTTTACCAGCAAAATTTTGTCTAGTTCTCCACTTTTATCACCTGGGTGTGCAGGTCCAGCAGCTGTGGGATGCTGGATGTGTGTCTCCTCCCCACGCTGTGTCTCTTAGTGCCTCTCCTGGGGATGTGTGGTGTTGGCTGATGGTGCTGGGGGGTTGTTTGTTGCTCCCGGCCATGCTGGTGCCACCTTCCTGCTTCGTCCAGCGATGGCACCTTGGTGCTCCAGCCAAGGACAAGTGCTCCTTTGTGTGCCGGGCAGAAACTGGACAAGAAATAACCAGTACACAGGACTGTGATCTCAACAGGCAAAGGGAGCAGACACCTTCACCACCCAGTGTAAAGGCAAGGAGGACTGGTTGGTGGAAGATAGGCACCCCCAATGGGAAACTTAAGCCAACCTGAGATACCTGTCCAAAGTAAGAGGGATGAATCTGGAGGTGTTTTTCTCTCCATTTGCTACAGGTAGAGCCTGAACAGGCGGGTGACTAAATTTACATAGCTGAAGTTAGCTGAGCTGAATCAGTCTAAGTGAGTGCAAGAACACACAGGACATCTCTGCAGAAGTGGAAAGAATAATCCAGGGCGTTTAGCATTAGAACATAGCTGACGTTCACCTGGAGGAAGATTGCCATTTACAGATCGACCCATAGTACTTTCTACAGTGCTAACCCAATGTTCTGGCTCAGGTGAAGTTTTACCTGCTGGCAAAACCAGGAACAGTGTCTACTGATGTAGATATGTGTCTAGAAAAATTATTGGTTTTGGCAGATAGACTCCATTTTCATAGTCCTTCACAATTTTCTGCTGAGAGCCTTATTCTTTATCATTTCAACCCAATAATGCTGAAATGTATTGTTTGCTTCATATACCATGCAGTAATTCTTCCCTGAAAAAGCTCTTTGATTTACCTTTTTGTTCTTCTTATACCCATAACACTGAGTCAGGGAAAGGGAACTACCTGATCTTGCGGTCAGTAAATGAGCAATTAGCTAGGTGATGGCAAATCAAAGAACTGATAACTCTTGTTCCGTATGCTTGTGAACAAATCACAGAATAATTTAGGTTAGAAGGAGCCTCTGGAGGTCATCCAGTCCCACCCCCTTCTTGAATTGGTTCCAGTTTGGTTAGGTTGCTCAGTCCAGTTGAGTTTCAAACATGGCCAAGGATGGTGATTGCACAGCCTCACTGGGCAACCTGTTCCAGGAATGACAGGAGGCAAAAGCGTATGTACACAGAGCTGGGGAACACCTCGTAACAATGGGATGGGACTGGCAGCACAGCGGGCAGTGACGTCAGCTCTCCAGCTTAGCTACTGAATGATAGTCACCAGAAATATTTTGCATATTTTGTTCCCAGTGGCACAAGCCACTTCATTTAATCCAGGAGCATTTCTATATGCTTTTGAACTAAAAGGAAGGCATGGCAACTTCTGAGATTTAGGCAGCCTTATTTGGAAGTAAACTTCAAATATTTAACCACTGCATAGTGTCTTGTTAAATAGGAGTCTCATGTTTGCAAGACTAAGAATGAGGGTCATGCTCTGTATCTGATGAAATTAATGCCAGTTCTGACTCTAAGGATGAAACTCTGAATGAGTCTATAGGAGCAATTTATCATCACAGGAGTGAAGCATCATCTTCTTTCTTACGTAGCAGAGGTTAGGACAGAAACTCATTGACGTTCTCCAAGAGGAGAACTGGGGCACAGTGAGATTCTGATTACTGTTCTGTTGTTGGAAATTGAGAGAAAATCCCATAAAACGACATTGGAGCATAGCAGCAATAAGCTACCTGAGAATGAAGCCCATAATCTCTTCCCTCTGAGGGTGACGGAGCACTGGAACAGGCTGCCCGGGGAGGTTGTGGAGTCTCCTTCTCTGGAGATATTCAAGACCCGCCTGAACAAGGTCCTCTGCAGCTTGCTGTAGGTGACCCTGCTTCGGCAGAAGGGTTGGACTAGATGACCCACAGAGGTCCCTTCCAACCCCTACTATTCTGTGATTCTGTGATTCTGTGATCTCTTTGTGATGTACGTGTTTTCTCTGTAGCCTAATTTAAGAACAAATTCTTAATTTGTTTGAGAAAACCAACAGCGGCTGCTGTAGTTAATTTGTCTGGGGATACACATACTAATGAGCTGGAGGAGGATGTTATCTCTGTCCTTTTACAAGGAGATGGATAACACCATGATGTATGCAAGAGCCAAACTGTGGCATGTAGGTTAGGAATGAGATGGCTCTTTTGATTCCTGCAAAGCACAGTGGAGGGCTGCTCTCTGAGGATGACTGAAATGCAGGGATCAACGGGAACGGAAGGTTACAGGTACTTTCATCCACATGTTCCTGCTGCATCTGCTTGCAAAATTAACCACCACTCTGCATCTTCAGAGCAGAGCTGCCAGGACCAGGCACCCATCCTTGTTATCAGAAACACTCTTATTTCTGTGCTCAGAACCACCACCATGCACCACCTCAACCATCCTCTTAGCAGATCTCCATTGTGCACTACCATCTCTGGTTTAATTTTAGCTAATTTAAATCTATGCACTGAGGACACTGTGTTACCTGATACTGAGATGGTGCTGAGTCATATACATGCTCTCGCTGGACTTTGCCTTGGTTGTGCTTGGACAGGAAGGCTGTAGTTCACTTGACCATTTCAGCCTATAGCTGACTTTATGCACAAGGGTTAAACTGATTTCTTTCCCCACTTTTTGGACACAGTGATGCCCAGGTTTTCAGATGCAGTGGTGGAAATGTGAGCTGGTCTGGTGAGCCAGGCTGCCTGGATAATCACACAAAGAGAATGGATGAGGCAAAGTTTACTTGATGGTTTCTCTTGCAGAAGCAGGGAAGAAGACTATGTGGATGTTCAGCTTGTCTCTTGCCAGCTTCTGCTTGCCCTGTTGGGGTCTTTTTGTTTTGTATTGGTGCTCTGCCCTGATGTCCCTTGGGCACTAAAAGCATAGAAGGGTGCAAGGTCATGAGCATATTGCACTAAAAAAATACATTAGGTGATGGGATGAGTGCTGCTGGGACTTAATATAGCTCTTTACTGTTTGGATGTTTCAGCAGAAATAAGCATTTAGGAAAATGTGTGTCAAAGACTATTTCAGAAGAAATATTGCCAGAGCAGTATTGTTCCCAGGTGGTAGGAGCTTCATGTTGAGAAGAGCCCTGCTCCAGTAAGCCAAGGGAAGATCAGCAAGTACCTGAGCTGCCTGAGCATCGCTTCTGGTTTTACTTCAGACCCCTACACCTCATGTTACCGCCAACCCTTGTGGTCCCAGGCTGGGCTTGAATGCCCTCCTCTCTGGTTAGTAGGGTCTGAGCGTGAACTTCTCTGGTGATACTTGTGGAGTTGTGCACATGAGCCTAGGGGAAATCTTTCAGAGCTGCCCTTGTGTGAAAAATAGGTATTATTCACCACTCAGCTCTGATCTCTTCTTTGTAGGTAGCTGGGCATGTGTGTCGTAAATAATGCAGACAGGATTTGGCCTTTACTGCCTGTCCGTTCTTTTGTTGAAGTCTCTACACACCTATGAATTTATTTCCTATCACATGCAATAGATGGTTTCTGAGGCTGCTCAAATATCATGGACTTGTGCCACAGACTTGGGGGCTGGGTGGTCTCACCTCGCCATTGCCTGAACGGTTTGGATGAATTTCAATGGCAGCCTTCCCTGGACACTGCATGTGGGAGGGCTGTCGAACGTCCATGCGGCTCCTCAGCCTGGCCTGCTGCCTTCTCTGAGCATAGCCTGAGGGCCAGCGCTAGGGCGAAATGGGGGAAGGCTGCAATGGTGGTGTTGCACTTCTTGTTGGGTTAATTAAGCATCTGGGCAAAAATGTCTGAAGTGTCTCAGTGACTTGGGCAAATAGCTGTCTGCCAGAGGTATCTTGAAAATCACCTTTGTACATGGGACTCAGGAACCTTGGCTAAAGGGATGTGTTTGAAAGTGCTATCCTTCGTGTTTAATGAATAAGAAATCAATACAGCAGGACCTATCGTGCTGTTGGAAGAAAGTATAACCTGACTACATAGTTGAAAGGATCATCTTCTACCTCACCATCACACTGGGCAATGCTGTTCCTCTCTGGTCTCAGTTTGCCTTCTTTTCCCTGTCCAGGCTATGTCTAAGCTGTGAATGCCTAAGGCTGAGGTTAGGTTTTATTTATTTGTTTGATCAGGACCTCTCTCAGTGGGGCACGCACTTTGGCTCAGGTTTCCAGGTGCTATGGTAGTAAGGCTCCCTGTTCATCTTTCAGTTACCAACACACACTAACTTTTCTACATAAGCACCAAAAGTGAAGGCAGTGGCTACTCTTTTTGTCTGGCTTACACAGAGAGGAAACCCGTCACCTGCTCATTTAGCTGGATTTACAATATCCCAAAGACTGTGCACGTGGAAGAGATAACAGTTGTTTGACAAAAGGGCCTGCAATTAAATCCCCCACATTGCACCCTCTGCTTCAGATCAAATGACATTAGCCTGCCAGGAAGCATAAAACAGAAAACTCTATAATTACCCAGTTAATTTTAGCTAATGACCAGAGAAAAGGATAACCCTTCGTGGCATAGAATCAGCCACTGGCTTCCTTGCTTACTTTGTTCCTGATGAAAAAAAAAAAATAGGAAAAAATTTGTCCTCTAAACCTGTGGTCCAATATTTGCCCTTTAGTCCGTTGGACAGCATATCGCACCATGTCGAAAGAGCGTTGGATTGTGACTGGACATGACATACTCTAGGTTTCAATAGAAAACAGTCCCGCTAAGCCCCCTTTGTTCTTGCCTGGTTAGCTTCAGGAGAAGACAAATTCTCACAAAATGCCTTTTTCCCCCCCTTCTCAATTATTTTAAAACACCTCAACACTAAGCCGAATCGAATCTCACATAGTCCAAATGGAGCACATGGGCTCCAGGAAAGGAATTGTCCCAGAACTTACCCTCTTTATGATCAAAAGTCCAGCAGAGGAAGGTGGTGAATTCTCCATGTATTAGAAACAAGTTGAAAGGCAGAGCTGCAGAAATATTTAAAGTCTATTGTACTGCAGTATCTCCTTATCTGTTAGATGCAACTTGAATGTAGCCTGTCAGCTCGCTTTAGCTCTGCAGTGAATCTTTTTTGTCATTTTAAAATCTGTAAATAATGAAGGCTGTCTATTAGGAAAGTACCAAAGGTCTTTTTTAACCCATGTCATAAAGGAGTCCTGCAGGCTACCATTTGGAAAGAGCCTGGGCTCTGTATCTCATTTGAGCCCTAATGTGATAAAATTAGGAGCTATGAGATGTGAATCTTTAATCTCGATGTTGGCACAAATCAGACAATGAAAGTATCTGTCTGATTAGGCAGTTAAACAAGAAGAGATGACTCAAATATCCTTTCCATTTCAATAACTCCTGTGAGTTAGGGGCCCTTTGAAGACCATGTCAAATGCCCTTTTACTTTAATACACCTCTAAGTGAAATGCTGTGAAAGAGGATGAAGGCAGTTGTAACCTGAGGAGTCTGGGGTGCGTTCCAGTGTCACACCGAGGCTTTAAAACACTTGAGGGATTAGGAGTGACAGAGTAGTCCCCTGAGCAATTGGGTTTTATACCCCTTCTTTCTGCTTTCCAAGTCCCACTGGGTTTCCCCTGTCTGGTGCGATGTGTTTTGTGGGTTGGCAAATCCTCTAAGTCAGAAGTGCTGCTCAACCAGAAGAGTGAAGTGTGGGGTCTTATCTAGAAATGCTGAGCGGGGGGTGCAAGATAAACTCACCTCCAGTTTCTCCACCCTTTGAGTGAAATCGGATGCGCTGCTGTGATTGCCCTTACCAGAGCCCTTAGCCAGCACAGGAGGGGACACGAGCACCCGCTCCTCTGCCTCCCTGCACACTGTGGTCTCGGTTCCTGCTGTGGCTGCAGGGACCAAGCGCTCTGCTCGCAAGTGCCCCACGCCTCCGGTGCTGTGGGGAAGCTGCCCGGTACGTCGAGTGCCTATGGAGAGGGGATCATCCCCAGCTCTCTGTCAGGGACTGTGCTAAGCACACTGAGTGCACTCCCAGCGCCGCTCAGACTGGCAATACAGATGCGGCTGCCCCTCGGGAGGGGTGATGTGCTGGCAGCAGGCAAAGTAAATGCAGAAAGTGCTTTGCAGAGGAGATCCGCAGCTTTCTTAACAATCTCTCGTGCTTTATTCCTCTGTGTTACACTGAGTTATTTGTCCTGTTTTAGATATGGAATAAATGGCTCTTGTTCTCCTGCCTTATGCTGCAGCCTGAACATCTTGTTCTAACTGCTTTAGGCTTCCTATAGTTTCTGGCAGGCTGAACATATAAAGTGGGGAAAAAATGCCATAAAATCCCAAACAGATTTTTCAACCAGCTCCATTATGTTGTCTGTGCTTGGCTGGGATATATTACTGTGCTGGGTTATATTGTTGTGCGAGTGTATTGTGCTCCTTGGACAGAGTTGAGTCGGTGCTGCTCCACAACAGAGCTTTGCACAGGATCAGCAGAGACCAGTGGGCCTGGGCAGGGTCAGTTCTTTTGTCCAGTTTGAGCCCTGCTTTACTCGATTTTCTGGCAGTGCAGACAGCGTATTCCAGGAAGAACAAGAGAACATCCGCAGCTCTCGAGCGAGGCCTGCAGTAGACTCAGCTGTAGATGCTCGACTGCAGCTGAATTGAATAGACTAGATCAGGCGGGATGAAGAGAAAGCAGAGATCACCGCTGAATGCAAGGGAATTAACAGTGCATGATCTCTCTCAGAGACAGAGAGGTCCTCAGTGGATGGGCAGAAAGAAACTTAAAGAAGTTGGGAGAGTCAAAGTCAGTGTAAGAGTGCTTTTTGTCCCTGTTAGATCCTAAATAAACACTCAAATGTTGGAACAATGTTATGTGAACTAAGTTTAAAATTTGTGTAATGAGTTTTGTGTCCACTGAAGTCCTCTCTTTAAACAGCAAGGCTCCCATGGGAGGTTATCTGCTGGTTTGGAGTTTTTCCTTCAGATATTTAGGAATCCTCATGAGGTACAGAAGTGTATTCACAGTTTTTGTATTAAATATCCATCACTACTTTGCTTCTGTAAGCAAACAGTCATGGTTTCAGTACATGTTGTAGTGACTGCCCTAGTTTTTCCATTCTGTTTGTACTGCCATAGAAATAATCAGTTGGCATGTTTTTATTGACAGTGTTTAGTTATTGCAGTGTCCAGAAATAGGAGGGAAGAAGGTGCTAAAGTAATCTACAGAAATAAATAAGTAAGGATTTGTCACCACATATTCACTGGATTGCATTAAATAAATTGAATTAATAAAATTGAGTGAATACCTCCACAAACTCAGAGTTAAATTCCAGCTTACTGTGTGGCCATCGGTCAAACCAGTATTTGCACTATGTATGTTGATCCAGTCGCTGTAATGCTTGTTCTACAGAGTGTCTTTGTAAAGTTGTCTGGAATTTGATCGAAGTTAGGATATGTGAGATCAAGTTCATTGTCTGCTTCTTATTGATAAAGAAACAAAAATGTTCTGGTCCCCTCACAAGGCAAGCAAACAAACAAACAAATAAATAAATAAGCAATATCAACATATTCCCTGTCTTAGAAAGCATATACTCTGATCTAGACATGTGAAGAGCGGTGGGAGTATTACACATCATGGAAAGAAGACAAAGGAAGGCAAGTCTTACAATGAGAAGAAGTAGGTATGGCTCTGTGGCTCTTACATATATGAATTTTTACAGGCTTAAGTTCTTGAGGTGATACAGAAGGTAGTGGGTTTTGAGGAGGCATCTGACTGAGAAGAGATTATTAAGACTTTTCCTCCTTTTTGATACTTCCAATGTTACTTCTTGGTATTGTGATTGGTATGCTGATCTGTTTGTAGAAGATACTTTGGCTGAAGAATCAGCCTTCTGATTACCAGTGTTAACCACAAAGTCGTATATTGTGCATTTCTTGTTTGTCTGGTGGGTCTTTCAGTCTCTAAGTATCAATGCAGTAGATCCATCCGTGGCTGCATCCTGCCTCGGGGCACCTCCTGGGCTGGTGAGACCTGTCTGTCTCTGCCTACTCAGCAAGGACCCAATTAATCCTCTGTGAGCTGGGTAACAAAGGTAATATTTAATTTCTCCAAAATTTTGAAGGGAGACACCAGCTGATGAAAACCATGGTGGCAACTACTGGCTTGCCTTGGGTTATGTGACTAGCGAGGCCATTGGCAGCTATTGTAATTAACATGGGAAAAAGTAATTGTTAAGACAGCTGGGCAGGAGGGGAATAGAGGAGGGCAGCATACATGGCGTACAACACCTTGTAGAAGCTGAAGCCCAAGGGAGGAGCCACAAAGTGTAGGAGCCGAGCTGTTATCCATAGACCTGCATGTTGACTGCTCAGAGTGATGTCCTGTGCGCCAGGTCCTTGGTGCTGGACTGATCTCCATGAGGCTCCTGGGACTGATGCTCGGATGTATGGCACGTGTGATCTGTGAAACAGGAATGCCTGTCCAAAAAAGGACTTGCGCACTATGATGTGTTTTATGGTTTCAGTCGCTATGTCTTGGCAGTAGACTGCAGAGCCCCAGGTAAGAGGCCTGTCTCTCTGTGAGGTGTCGGGGAAGATTTGAGCGTGGATGGAGGGCAGCAGCAGGAGGCAGCATGCTGAACAGGCGGTCGCTGTGCCGGTTAGCAAAGGTCACTTCAGGTGGGGATGTGTTTTAAATTATTTGCTTCTCCAGGACTCAGATCTTTTCTAAGAGCTAAGGGAAGCACCTTCATCAGTCTGCATTTGCAGCTGGAAGCTTTTCCTGAAGGTTAGTACGGCCAAAAAAAGCAGCAGGGATCAAATCTTTCTTTTACAATCCAGTAGTTAGTAGGAGTGAGACGCTCCTTCTGTCATGCAGAAGACCAAAGCCAAACTTCTCCTTGCCTAAAGAAATTCAGTCCACTTCTCTTCATCATCAAATAAGGATTTTTGCCCTGTGCATGAAAAAAATCATGGGATGACAGAGTATGCAAGTGAATGGCCATGGCTACTCATGTTCTCACTTGAAAGATGTCGGTTCCAGTCTCAGCTACATGAACATTTTATACATTAATGCAACAACTGCTTGATATAAACCGTCCAGAATATGCCCCTCTCAGCAAGCCTGGCAGCTGGGCCCTTGTAGATAAGGCTTTTCCAGTGGGAGATAGAGAATAGATTTGAATTAGGTTTAATTAAATTTTACTTTCCCTTGTTTGGAATAGCTTCACAGATCAAAAAAGGATAATGATGTTTTCTATTTAAAAAATCCTTATGCAGTTAAAAATTATGGGCAAAGTTTCATGTTTCTGTATTATGGCACTTACCTAGTGTATCACTGAAGCACATGCATTTACTCAGGGCAGCAAGGACGGTATTCGGGGGACAGCCCACAGGAACATAGCAGTGTATGTACTATAGCAGCTGTTGAACATGCAGCTGGTATGGCTTTTTATTGTTTTATTTTTCAGGTGTAACACATTTTTTCATTACATTTCTAACATAGATTCACCACTTCTGTGTTCTCTGTAATGCAAGGTGCAATTTTCATTCATTTTATTTCACAACCACCCATATAGATAGCTGAATTCCTTCTGCCTAGTTCTGGGTATAACAGTTACACCATTTTTATCTTTGTGTAATTACCCTGAGAAAATAACAAAATGTCTTTTAAGTCCTCTGAAAACATCTCTTCGGTTATTTTTTTAAAAATAAGTATTTCTACTCATAAGAAGAATTTTACAATGCATCAAACACAATTGAAGTATTTGAGTCCAAAGAGAAGCAATTTCATGATTTCTTTAAAAATAACTTGAGAACTCAGTCTCTCATTCTTTCTTTTATTTTAACAACCTTGTTTATGTTGACTAGCACTGTACTCTACTCCATACATGCTGCCACCAAAATTAATTTGAAGAGGATCATGTGTGTGGCTCAGTTCAGAATATGACACTCTTTCACCCCACTGAGGATTGGGAACATGCTCCTTCACCAAGCAGCATCATGACTAGAGAAGGAGCAGCGAGGAAGTGACCAAGCATGGTACCAACCCCTATGCTCTGAAGATGATATACTAGCCCTTCCTTTTTAATGTTTTGGTCTAGAAGTAGTCCTCTATCTAAGTGGAACCTCTTCTCTCTTTTCTCTCTACCAGTTCATCAACTCTGTGGATGTCCCTGACTCAACAGGTTGCAAACCAATGTCCCGCACTGACTGTCGCTCCTCCATGTGGCCATCACTCTCCAGCTTCATCCACTGGGCATCCATGCAGGTAGTGGTACCTCTTGGCTGTGTGCCATGCTGGGGCCAATTTTGAAGCTTACTTTTTGCTGAAGCTGTACCCATCCTGGTCTGGAAAATCCCCAGGAGATTCGCAAGGCTCAGGTCTCCCCGTGCCTCAGTGCGTAGGTTTGCTTCCTAGAGATTTCCCCTGCTATTTTAAGATGGAAGAAGTCCAGACGAGCTCTCATCTTCCCTCCCACCAGCAGGCTTATGCCAGTTTTAGTCTGAAGCAAATGAGGCAGCTTTGTTCCCAAACACCCATAAACACACTTCTGTGCATTTGACTGCCTTTGATGGCTTTCTCTGCTGTGCCACTTGAAACTCTGTGACATGGGGACATGCTTGTTCAGCAAATTATATTCTCCAATTACAACATCTGGAGCTATTATTCGAGGCCTATTACATGAGCCGAAACAGTTGTGTATGAGGAACTTGCCAGGGCTTGATTTCACCTTATGGAAATGATGGACTGTGAACCTAAATAAGCAGAAATATTCCACGCCATAATTTGATCTTGAATCTACTTTACTTACTAAAGACTGGTGGCCTAACTTTGCTGTCACTTTGCAAAGTCCCGCTTTTATATGTTATTCACCACCTAGTATTACCCCTATTTCATTTCAGACTAAAAAGACACCTGCTTTCTCCTCTTTCTTCTGCTCCTTTGGCTGCAGGAAGGTGTTTCTAGAGAAGTGGGAGTCCAAAACGAATCCTTTCTTTTTTCACCTGGCAATGCTGGTGGTGCTGCTGGTGGCAACCCTTGGTTGGGAGTGGGAATATAGGGTTTGCATTCCTAACCCCTGGACTGTATATGCACTTTGCCCAATGCAGAGTGCTTAGATGTTGGGCTTCAGCCTTTTTTTACCTCTTCTTTCACCCTGGAAACTCTTCACCTCCCCAGCCCCACGGCGGTTGTCAGTGTTGTCTCTTGGCTGTTGAGATGAGAATTTGGTTCAGCTGGCATAGCTGGGTCTCCAAGACATGTATGGAACTTGGCCCTTGCTGCTCTCAAGCCTTGCTTGTCCACAGCAACGGTGCTTTCCCTTCACCTCTTTGCCTTGCTCTGAAGTTGATGGTGTTGCACAGTAATGTTGACTTTGACACACTGTGCTTCTGTTGAAGTTTAGAAAAGCTGCAAAGGTGCCAGCTCCTGAATTCTGAGGCTACAGCAAACACTTTAAAGGGTATCTTTTGCTGGTACAGACACTGAGAAGTAATATTGTCTGCCTGTCTGTATTTATTATCTCATATGCAAGGAGACAGTACTGCAGTCCTTCACTATATTGCCAGCAATACAAATGTCTGCAGGAAGCCCCTCAATTTTGCCATAAACTACCACTCACATGTTTTCCTCCTTGTCAGTTTTTTTAAAGGGATTGTTAAGTTCCCCTCAGACAGACTCTCATGGTGTTGCAGGTTGGGAGCTTTCTGCATTATTCCGCTGCTTCATAACGTGTGGGAAGAAATACTGCTTACCAAACAGGAGGTGAGATGAAGCGGAGGCTCTGCCATCCCATCATATGTTGTGGAACCTACTGAACACCCCTTAGCTCTTTTTTAATGCAGGGGAAAAAAAACTCAATGTTTTGAGTGGTTTGATTTCAGTTCAAGCAGAAAGACTGATTTGGAGCTGTGATGAAGCCCGCTGGATGCCAAGTGTCCCAACTCCTGGGGATGTCCCACTGAGGGGCTGCGCAGCCACTCCCAGCACCTGAATCCTGTGGTTCCAGTGGGTGCCGGCAGGCGTTGCTCATTAGCCAATGTATAATTCACGTGAAGAGGGAAAAACAAAGGAAAAAAGAACACTATGAATTTGAAGATCAAAGACATTATTTAAGGTTTCATATGTTTTTTCTCAAGGGCCCATGATCCAGGTCCTCATAGCAGTTATGTGTGAGATGCATCAAGGTGGCCTGACGTTCATGTGAAATTCTTTTGACAAGTCTAGACTGACGCAGGTGAGGAAAGTTAATGAAACAAAATCTCCTTCAATGAAATTAAGAAACTTATTAACTCAGCAGCTTTGGGGAAATACTTCCAATCTAGATGGACACCTGACAAGAGTCCCATCAGATTTTCATAGATGCAATTAATTCCTTCTATTTAGAAACACTCAGTTAGAAGCTTGCAGGTTGCAACCTGTATCATTAAAATTCTATTAACGCTCAAAACCACTGCTACTGACATTAAAGATCTGACCTGATTAAAGGGCTGGCATGGGCTTCCCTGCACAGAGCTGTGTCCTGCAGCACAGCTGCACCCTTCCTGCCTCACCAGCACTGTCCTTCCCAAGCCTCCTATCATATTAGAAATATCCGAAGACCCATATACTTCCTATGGTGCCTGTTTTAGAAGTACAAAAGTGATGACTCTGTTTTTATACCAGCCCTACAGGCAGAGGTTTTCCTCGCTGTTTGTCTGCGCTTCAGCTGGCAAGCAAAGGCTCTTCTTCATGCAGCATATTGTGTCTTGGAAGTACTTAAAATCATTGTTATTTGATGGATTCCTGCTCTTCTCCTTGCATGTAAGGTGTGCAGAAACAAAGGCCTCAGCCCAAAGACTAGATGCATCTTCTGGAAGCTGGTGGAAATAGTGGTCTTTCCTCAACTAAGGCAGAGAAAGTGTGTGCTTAGGGAACTGAAAATGAAGTATTACCAGATGGCTTAAATGCGTATTATTAACCAGCTGTGTGAACAGGGGGGAAGAGAGGAGCGGGCAAGAGTCCCAGTAAGTGGTGGATACAGAAAGATACCTCACTGGGACGTATTCTGCTGTTTCACAGATAGGAGACACAGACCATGTCTATAACCGCTGCTTATTGAACTGTGCAGGCCTTGTCGACCTACACAGAAAGCACAGGAACTGCACGAAGCCTCTGGTGCAGCCAGAGTTTGACCACACTGAGCTGACTTTCAGAAACTTGGATTGCTCGCCTGTCCCTGCCAGACCCATCCTGGTGCCAGTAGGACGGCTTTGCAGAACGTAGGTGGAGAGCACTCCATGCTGGAAACATGGTGGTGTTACTCACCCAGAAACTGACGGAAGCTCTGCAGTTTATGCCTGTGCTGAAATTCGATCCTCCAAATATCAAAACTTGAACTGAAACTTTGCAGAAGTTGCTTCTAGTAGCTCTTCCAGGGTAACAGCTCAAGGGTTGTAAATGAGTTTTGTTTCAATACACCTAGAGATAGCATTCTTATTTCTGGATTAATGACCTCTGAAACCCTGAGTTTAAATACAGAGGTCATTTGTAATTTACAGGAGGGCAGAAAAGTGTCAGCTCTCCCTTAATGATTCTACTGTTTTTTTCATTCCTTTGACCTCAAACAACAAAAAGGATTTTTCTTTGAAAAACCTTTTGCTTCCAATGATGAGACTCTGTGTGTTGAGTTTCAGATGTGATTGAATTTATACTACAACCGAGTTATAAACCCTTGAAAATAGGATTTATAATGGAAATTCCAAGTGCAATCTTAACTGTAGCAGCCAGCTTGATACCACAATAGTGCTATTAACATTCTTCAAACCCAATATTCCGAATGAGTCATACTGATTTAATTCTTCACATAACCCTTTTTCTTTTTGTAATGCAGGCCTAGTCTTTTTATTTCTAGTCATATGCCAGTGGATATGTTCCTTTAATTTTGGGGGACAAAGGACACAGCTGATATCAGTGCTATGGAAATAAACAGTGTTTCCAGCAACACAGCAGGGCCATGCCTTGTATACTTCTTTATTCAGTTAAAGGTCAAGTTTTGGACAACTTTCACTAGTCTGAATTATCAACTTAATATTGTATTTGTTATTTTTATAATGTCTATCTAAGCTTCTAGTTCTGACCTCCTAGTTCTTAGATAATCATGTAACATTTAAAAGTACAACAATAAATAATAAGTTTCAGAAAGCTGTGAGAGTGAAGGTAGGAGAAATATAACTCTTTCTGTTTTCTACCTGATTTTTGTAAGAGAGATGAATAATAATTTCTTTGATGTTCTGCCCCAGTGATGAACACTGCATGCATGGCCCTTAGCAGTGCTCTGTTGCTCTAAATGCAGAAGGTGATCCTAAGAAGGAAAGGCGAGTATCAGCGATGACAACAATGGTGATGAAGTCACCTTGCTTGTCCTGGTACCTGCAGCAGAATGTATGACCTTGTCAGTCCAGAATGTAAAAATTCTGATTTTTGAGAATTATGGAGATTTTGGAAGTTCTGTAAATTTCACAATTGAATGAAATTTAGATTTTGTGTAAAAAGGGAGACAGGCAGCATATGAAACAGCTAACAGTCTGGGAGGAGAAGGGCCAAAACGACCATCCATCCTAGACTGAAGTTGGTGGGCCAAAACAGGGCTCCAGTCCCCAAATTCCCTAGTGACAGGCCCTTGCCTCTCTCCTCCCTTTGCTGCCTTGTGCCAGAGAGAGAATGAGATATTTAACTGGATATGGAGTGGAACTAATTGCTCAGGTGAGATGAAGAGACAGTCTGTGACTGTTGGCTCTGGTCTCCTTGCCCCATCCATCGGCAGAGGGCAAAGAGAAAGATCATGGGCCAAGCTGTCAGCATCAGAGCAATAAGGATACGGGATCTGGATTTCCCTCTCCGAAGAAACATTGATTTATGGGGATTTGCTGTTGCAAACATAAATGGGTGAGGAGGGACTAGAGAAAATTTGGCGACATGGGCATACAGTTCAGTCCTGCTGTAGCATAGTCAGGTCTCCCCATTACTTTTTACCACGTGTCCTTTTCCTAAGTAGCAAAAGTCTTCTTGCAGCCCATGCCTCCTTATCCTGATGTTTAGCAATTTGTATGGGTGAAACTTTCTGCTAAGTACATCTGCTGGTGAGCACAGCCGAGCTTTTCGCTCCATCCATGGGCTCGCCAGCACCTGTGCCTGCAAGTGCCTTCCGAATCCAAATACAAGTCACACTTTGGGCATGCAGAAAGCTGACAACAATCTGCCTTCATATTGATTAACTGTGGAAGCAGCGTCTGTCCTCAGTGGGGTTTGACTGCTGCTCTTTAGATCCTTAATTTCCACAGACTATTTCTGAGAGATCAGTAAAAGTATCTAAGTAAAGCAAGCCTCTTGTGAGTAGGCCTGTGTTTTCTTTAATGGGATCCTCTGCTGTAAATTCTTAGGGGTCTGCAAATTGCAAAAGGTTGAAAGGTTGCTTCTGTAAATAGCCAGAGAATTAAATGTTCATGTTCTTTCCACCTCTTCAAAACTGAGGCATAACTGGTGTTTCAGCCTCTTTTGGAATTGAATTTCTTTTGACATAATCAATGGGGAGATTTTAATTTCTTTCTTTAATAGGTCAAATTATCATAATTTAAATTAATGTTCTCCCACAGTTTAAATATATTTCCAATTTTATCCCTGTGATCTTTTCAGCAACTTTTTCAAATCTGAAGTGTCAAGCCCTCTGGGGATAAAAGGGTCACTAGTACTAAATTTTGATTGATGCAGTAAAATTGCCACTTGAATTTCTGTTATATTCTGGTTTTACATGGTCCTGAGTATACATTATGAGCTGTTCTTTTGTTTATTTAAGCTAGGATGCTGTGAGTGTATACACTGTTGCTTTTGTAATGATGAGCATGAGACTTTATCTTTTACTTAAAAAAAAAATCTTTCAGACTGTCGGAATGCCTCATGAACATTAAATCATGACTTGCCAGTGAAACAGTCACCACTGAGAAAAAGTACTTTCACATATTTTTGGAAAATCTTTGAAAATTATATGACTACTAAAGACTTGAATGTCATATTTTAAGTTTCTTGGGTACTTTCGGAAAGGCTTAACCTCTCCCAGAGAAGCCTTCCCCATTTCCTAAGGGGACATCCTCTCCACAGCTATTCTACCCACCTCTCTGCTTGTCTTTTCCCATACCATGATAAATTTTGCACCTCTTGATTATTCTTAGACAAAATTCAGAGAAGGCGAGGCAGCTCATGGATCTCTGAGGAGGTCTGCAGGGATGTGAGAGCCCAGAGCCAGGGCAACCCAGGTGAGATGCGGGCCAGGGGCAGCTGTCACCATCCCATGGGATGGTGGGTGGCACATGGGCTCTGTGTGGGAGGGGAGATCTGCCTGCTGTGCGTGGGGAAAGGACCTTGTGGATCAAAGCAAAGCACACTGGGACTGGTCTGATGCAGGTGATTAAGAGGACACAGAGGTCTCTGTTGTAGGTGGTGTCAGATCAGCTTCTGGCAGCGACTGCCGACTTCTGCCTTGTTCACGTCTGTTGAAGTCTCCTGACTGAACTAGACCAATGAGGAATAAAGCAAACCTGCCTTTAGGAGCCCTTGCCTGGCTGGATGTAGTCTTTGAATGGACAGGGTATTTTGGCCATGTTAAGACTATGAAACGGCTTTTTCTTAGCAGGAAAAAAATCAAACCTCATACAAATTTTAATTATCAGTTTCTGATGATTAAAAGAAAATGCATGAACATTAAAATTGCATAAGCTAAGTCTTCAACAGGAGGGCAACCAAAAGACTTAAGTGAACAGAAGGATCACACCCCCCACCTTTACCCTCACCCTACAAGTGCCTTGTGAGATGAGCCTACGAGGATTCCTGGGTGTTGGTGTATTCACTGCACATCATTGAATCGTAGAATCATAGACCCATAGAATAGTTTGAGTTGGAAGGGACCTTTAAATGTCATCTAGTCCCACTCCCCTGCAATGAGCAGGGACATCTTCAGCTAGATGAAGTTGCTCAAAGCCCCATCCAACCTGGCCTTGAATGTTTCCAGGGATGGGGCATCTACCACCTCTCTGGGCAACATGTGCTGGTGTTTGACCACCCTGATAGTAAAAAATTTCTTCCTTATATTGCCCCTCCCATTACTCCTTGCCCTATCGCAACAGGCCCTGCTAAAAAGTTTGTCCCCATTTTTCCTGTAGGCCCCCTTTAAGTACTGAAAGGCTGCTAGAAGGTGTCGCTGCAGCCTTCTCTTTTCCAGGCTGAACAGCCCCAACTCTCTCAGCCTTTCATCATAGGAGAGGTGCTCCATTCCCCTGATCATTTTTGTGGCCCTGATATTCATAAGTGATTTATTTTGGCTTACTTCTCTGGTGCAGCCATAGAAGCTGTCATGTATGTAGGAGGAAAAGGTACTTTCTCTATTTGTGGTGGAATCTGTATGACTGCAGATGGGGCTCAAGGTCTGGAGCAGGCATGTTTTGCTGTATGTGTTTGTTGTCTGGCAGATGTCCTAGTGATCTGGAGATAGTATTAGGTTTTTGGAGGACCACACTCTGGATGAACTGCTGTTTTATCCTTTTTCAGGAGAAGCCATCTTTCCAAGTCGAGTTTCATGCCAGCAAGCTGCCCTCTTGACATCAGTCCCCTGGAGTCTGCCATGGCATTGGGGGTCACTTTGCAGGGGTGTGGAGGAGGATCAATGGGGATTTCTTCCGCTCTTCCTTCTCGTGCCAGCAGCTCTGTTCCCCTGTCCCTGGCTCCTCTCTGCCTGTGACTGTCACAGTGATGGCACCGGAGTTACTGCTGCTTATCCTCTCTCATATATCCTCTTTCAAGAGTCTTGATTATAGGTACTTAAATATAATTACTGTGGATTTTATAGCACTCTGGGACAAGATAAAGGAGAATGAAAACCAGTGAGGCAAATGGCCCTTCCTCTGCTGTTCAGGGAAGACTTTAAGGTATTTTTTTTTAAGGATAATTTATGAAAACCCTGATCAGATTATGCAGCCGTTCCTTGCTATCTCAACGTCATCCTCATGAGAGCACTACCAATAGGGCTTGCCAGTAAATTTCTGAAGATCTCTTAGTAGTATTAGTCTTTCTACATCTGGGGAAATGTTTTCTGAAGTGACTAAGTTTATATTTGTCCTAATGAATTTTCTGTTATTAATTTCAGGCTGTTTCTCCAATTTATAAAAATTATAACATACTCTCACACTATCCTGCTAAACATCTCTGATTACTGTCAGATTTCTATCACCACTTCTTTGTGGTTTCCTGCTTTAATAAACTCAACTGGAAGTCATCATCTGACTGAACTGCCCTTTGCTTACTGCACTGAAAATTTTACCACTGAAGATTTACAATGGAAATTTATATTACTGAGAAAAGAAAAAAAGAAGAGAAAAGAAATCATGTATCCCATCAGCAGGTCCTGGCAGTTTGCCTGGAAGAAGAGGGATGTCATGAAGGGGTCCAGCTGCGACTGCTGGACACTGTGTTGCATTCAACACTGGCTGAGATGAAACTCCCGCTCACCTTAGCATGGACTGAACTGGGATTCTTTGACAAGTAATCCTTTTCCATATAGGAAACACCAGAGAGAGAGAAAATCTCAGCTGTACTGTAATCTTAAACCTCTTAATTAAGATGTTTCTGGTGTGTTCCCAAGAAAATGTTTATAATTTATAAAAAGAAAATTTGATTCATTCTTTCATGATTACCAGCCTCATCAAATAATTTGCTCTGCAGTTGTCTCTGAATACCACAAAGTCATTTAGAAACTCAACTTATTGTTTGATTTATTTTAAAGGGAAGCATCATTAATTATTAAAATAAAGAGTTCCATCTCTGACAGAAGTCTTTTAGTGGGAGTTTAAGAAAATTATTCACAAATCAAATGATGATTTTATTCCAGTGGGAAGGTAAGAGATTGCATTATTCATTATTATTTCCATGATGACAATTCTGCGCAACACTTTATGCAGAAAAATAAAACCATCAGTTGCAAAGAACAAATGCTCTGAACAGGCAATGCAGACACGGGGATGAGCAGAAAACTGGTGTGGTGAGCCTCAGATCTTGTACAGATCCCTTTCTTCGTTTTCCTTGCTTTTCTTCTCCCTTTTTCTCTCTCTTTGTTCCTCTCTGGTTTCAAGTCCACACTGTTTGGGAAAGGACAATTTAGATTGATAAATGATCTAGAAGAAAAGGCTTTGGAAAAGACAGAGGGATGCAGATGTAAAAGTGATGCTGAGCCTCAAGACATGAACGTAGCAGTAGAGACTAAGATTAGAGGCACCTGGGAAGGAGTGAAGGCAACACAAATTACACAGGCAGAAATATAGCATAAGGACTGAATATGCAGGTAACTGAAAGTCCTGCTCATCACCACTATTTTTGTTGTCTTTGATGCATAAGGACGCTCTGCTTTGGGGAGTCTCCATGCTAATGACACAGAAGAAAGGACAAGAGGGGAGGCAGAGGCACAAGTAAGCAAGATGCATGCTAGCACCTCATAGACAAGAATTGACCAGTCTGATAGCTTTCTACAATGGTGTGACTGGCTGGGTAGATGAGGGGAGAGCCGTGGATGTTGTCTACCTCGACTTCAGCAAGGCTTTCGACACTGTCTCCCATAATATCCTCCTAGGGAAGCTCAGGAAGTGTGGGCTGGATGAGTGGACAGT
>Ga0065711_1001364_pt1 | contig 44318 bp, 28 predicted proteins | sample Hoacrofraction12_FD_59098 | JGI IMG/M metagenome (GOLD analysis project Ga0065711, IMG submission 59098) | Hoatzin crop microbial communities from Cojedes, Venezuela - Epithelial fraction 12 v2 (version 2) | ecosystem: Host-associated > Birds > Digestive system > Esophagus > Crop | place... | reverse complement strand
AGAGAGGTGGTGGAGGCCCCATCCCTGGAAACATTCAAGACCAGGTTGGACAGGGCTCTGAGCAACCTGATCTAGTTAGCGGTGTCCCTGCTCGCTGCAGGGGGGTTGGACTAGATGACCTCTAGGGCTCTCTTCCGACCCAAAATTTTCTATGATTCTATGATCACTTTGCTGAGCCTAAACACAAAACAGACTGGTTTTATCATGCTATTCTGAAATAGAGGACATCTTCATTCTTTTGAAAAAGCAAAAAATATGCAATATATCACTTCATATCCAATATATCCTGACCTAACAAAAAACGTTCTGTTGAGAGAGGATGTGAGGCTTCTGAGATGTATCATAGATAAATTAGTTTCAATTGCCTGCTATGAGCTTACTGCTGCTTCTGTATTCATCTAAGCGTGACTTTTGTGTTCAGTGGAAAGGAGGAGGGTTAATTATTTACACTGCTATAAATCTTTGATTACTGTGATACAGTGTCTGTAGCCCCTTTATCATTCAGAGCAGTGGAATGGCTCTCACTTTGGTAGACACAAAATGGGATGTGACTGAAATGAAAACTGTTCATCGCTGGCTCGTATGGGAGGCAGCAGTACCTCTTGGTTTAGCAGGCCTCCGACGTCTTCTTAGCAGGCCTCCGACGTCTTCAGTGATAATCATGTCACTTTGTAAGCAAGCACAGTATGTGGCTGACCTATTTACAGCGCACTAAAATAATACAACATGTATATGGATAGCATTGGATATGATTTACTGTTTGTCCTCAGGTAACTGCAAAGACACATCTCACATTCCATGATGACCCTAGTACTAAGTAGTATCATCATTCAAGCTGCTGCTCCAGCTTCGGTGGGACTGTCTGTGCACTTACAGTCAGGATCAGAAGTAACTGTCTTGTTGGGTCAGGGCTTGTCTTGCCTTGGTATATGGGGATTTTTCAGCCCTATTTTGTATAGCATTCAGATATCACCACATTTATTATAATAAATGGAGAGTGAGATGGAAATAATAAGTGAAAAAAGATGACAAGCTTTTTGAGTTGGCTTTTATCTTTGCAGCTATAATTGCATAGCTGAGCTGGGTCCCTATGTAATTCATGCAGCCTATAACTAAAAATAATCAGGAAAGCAAAGAGGGAACAGGGTACATTCATACTCGCATTTATACGATGTTGTTGCCTCATTAGTGTGAAAATGGATCTGCCATATTCCGGGTGGTTTTCTCCTGTCCTGTGTCACCCTTTTTCTCATCACTTCACAATATTTATTCTGGCTTGTGCTTCCAGAATTTTGCTATTTATTGAGGATAACCTCCCTTTCTGAGGATGGTCTCTGCTCAGGCCTGCCTTAGTTTCTTTCATCTTTTTCTGAACAAAAATACTGAGTAGAGCCTGCTTCTTGGGCATAAGCATTGTTCCTGCTCAGGAACACTTTAACGTGGTCTTTGGCTCCAGAGACAGTGAGACACGACTATTACTGAAGTTGTTTTTCTCTTTTCTGTGACAGACCGGTGGTGACCCATGAGACAACACTTGCCTATATGCTAGAAACACTTCAGGATCTAGCATTTTTCTTTTCTTTGGAAAGAAAAAGTCATGGTTTTTAGCCGAGACTGTGATACCGTGACAACTTAGATGGTGTTAGTGTAATTTATCTGCAGACATTGAGAGTACATGAAGCTGTATGAAACTAACAGCTGTTCTCTGTGTGGACTCATACATTCCCTCTTTCTTTTTGCTTCAAAATGATAGCAAAGTGCTGGAGCAGACAGTGTGGGGAATGCCTGGAAATGCCCGGAGGTCCCTGAGAGCCTCTTAGGGAAAGGCTCTGGGGAAAGAGCTGTGTACCGTATGCCTGCCCTGCCCTGGGAAACAGGAAGGACCAGTGATGTCTTCAACTTCCTTCCAACCTGTTTCTCTGTTAGCTGAGTCTGTACATCACCTTTCTCCTCTTTGCTCTGGAACTTTGAGTTCAAGATGAATTCCCAGACTGGGACATGAAAAAGGCAGCTGTCATTAATCGTCAGTTAAACTTTGCAGATGTATGTTACACGTGAATTGTGATGACTTTGAGGCACCCACCAGACTGAGTCCTTCACTCTCAGATACACTCTGTTGTGGCACTGCTGACTTGGCTTAGTTTAAAAATAAAATTGTGTAAAAGCAGATTTTTAATGGTTTACAAGTGAAATCATTACCTGAGCTAGTATTTGTGGCAGTCACTGGTCACTGTCATCTGACTTTACTGAAGTGTATGAACTCTGATAAACTTGAGCTGAGTTTTTGTTTAACTACTTATTTGCAATGCACTTATTTACAATGTCTCTTAGCACTGAAATATGTCAGAGGACAATGTTTCTGATAATAAAGTGCTCTTGGTTATGTATATTTAGTGTGACTTTCCTCTAACTCAGACAATAATCTCTAGAGAGACTATTAATTTAGAGTGGTTAACTGAGAAGTTTGTTTCAGTTCCACTGTAATTTTAAAAATAAGTAATAAATTTTATTTTTTGGGAAAAAAAGTCTCTGAAATGAGCCACATTTCACTATTGTTTCTGAATATATATCCTAGAATACAGACAAAACAGAAATTATTTTTTAAGGTAGTTGAGAGAAATGAAACTTGTCATATCACTTTCAGGAGGTCTTCCGGCTGTTGCCATCAGATCGTCTTTCTTTAATATTAGGGAAAGGGAAATATCTTTAAAACCTGCAATGCACCAATAACAGTTTGTTTCAAAAAGGGTAGCAGAAGAAATATCTCTGTGGAAGGTTTCATAACTTCTTTAATGGTTTCTCTAAACTAGCCTTCCTTGTACCTTCATTCTCCTGCAATCCTTCATGATTCAATACTGCAGAAGAATGGTTACTCATTATTGCTGTAAATATTACCCTTGAATTTATAACGTGAAAAACTTCCTCAAGGCCTCATGGAATAAAGCTGAACAAGTTAACTTCATAAATTCAATGGATGTACAAATTAGATTGGCTAATTAGATGAATATTCATGTGGTTTCTTCAACTTTGCTTATAAAGATTTACTGCTGCTGTTGCTCTGCTTGCTGCATTATATCAGTGTGCCAAGCAAGAAGAGGCATGGATATAGAATGACTTTATTTCGCATTTTCACATTCCATAACCTGTCTATCAGTAGCTTTTACTTGTATTTTCAATTTACTTTCACTTTCTTTTTATTATCATCCATTTGAAAATACATTGAAAAATTATTTGTTTATAACTGATTGATGACATCCTTCACTAGGACATCAAAATCCAGCATATTCTCATAGTTTAGTGTACACATTATTTTTGTAAGAGAAGAGTTTAAGTTCTGATTTTAATAGCAAAATGATGACTTGAAATGTGACCACTACACATTTTTTCTCAGTTATTTCCAGACATTTTTACAGTTAGAACTCTAAAGATTGAAGTGTGGAAAAAGTAGGCAGTTACCAGAAGTTAGCTGGTAGAATTACTGAATATTTAAAATAAGATTAAAAACAGAGTGCTAACTGTACAATACTTAGTGTAGTGAAGATTTGTTTTATCAGTAACTGAACAGTTAAGATGTAAAATGCAGAGGCAAATGGCAACTACAGTGCCTGAGCATGCAAACCTCCCGTAAGAACATCAGCCAGATACATTATGATCTTTTTCAAACATGACTGCCTTAATAGGTTAGTGCAAACATTTTGTGGAGGATGTGTGCTTCAGAATACGATCTTACCTTTGGCTTAAAATTTTGCTCTCGAATGTTTTCAGTTTTTTTTCTCTCATCAGTGTCTCAAGTCTGATTCTTAGAAATCATCTTACTTTGAAGTCATGCTCTTATTGCTCCCAGGTAGGCCTTTATTCATGTAGATGCTATCAGTTCGATGCTCATAGCTGGCTCCCTGGTACAGCAGCAGTACATTCCCTGAGCAGACGCTACCTTAGTGTCTGGAGTAATAGAGGCAGCACATTATGCTCATCAGTGGTTTTATTTATTAAAGGAAAATCCTTTTCATTGTACTACAACGTATTTTTTTTATTGCGGTATAAAATGAAATAGTTTCTGAATGTGTGTAAAAGAGTAAGGAAGCAGGTAAATCTTGGTTACATATTGTTAAGTCATTCTCTGAAGCTTAGCTTGTCCTGCTTGGTCAACAGTGAGCGAACACATATAGGGAACAGCATGCAGAGTCTTGGTAATGGTCCAGTATTGACCCTTTATTCTTAGAGATTACAGCTTGCTTCTTGAACATTCCTTACTTTTCCACAAGAGTGTAGACAAAAATTGAATTTCAATTTTGACTTTGGTTTCATGACTGAAATAGAAGATTCAAAACTTATTATCAAAGGCTGTGTAGTCACTAATATTGTAATTTTTGATTGAAAAAAGGAACATTATTTTACAATGCAAGATCCAGTTTCTTTTCCTAGCAAACTTAACATTTCCTGGTTCACTCCTCGGCAAAGTGAGCGCAACAGGAGCACCGCTCTTACATGTCTGTCTGAATGAGTAGAGCTGAATGCCAGATTTGTTGCTTACAGCATCTATATTGTTGTGCTCATTCAGGGCACTGAAAGGACCCCTACATTTAGGGCCTTTTGTGTGTATGTTGAAAACATTTGTTTCTTTCAGTATCTAGCCAATGTTATGTAATATCACATAGCCTATGCAACGTGGTGCAACATTGCATAAGGCTATTACTTTTGCCCCTTGGCATGACAGAGAATAAAAATGGGATTTAAATTGTTCCCTTCATACTTCAAATATCCCAAGGCGCTTTTTGAAGTAAAATTCTAAATTATATGAAGGAAAGCTGAGTGCGTATTAGGTAACCAGCAACATCTTGGACAAGGCAGCAGAGAGAAAGGCTTCTGCTTTCTTTGCAAAAGGAGAATTTGTGGGCCAAGACAGATGTGCCGTGTTTGAAAGCTCCACATGTACCTGACAATCAGAATTATTTGAAGTTTGTCATGCCATTTTTCACCATTACAGTGGGAATGGATTTTGTGGTCAGATCTGTGTATTTTTAGATATATTCAAAATACGGCCATCGTTTGGATGCTGCTGTAATATTAATGCATTGTGTATGTATTACTTTCATAATTTGATATTATATATTATATATTATATTTGAGAGCTATGAGTCATTTACAACTGGAGTTTATTTATAACACCTTAGTCATAAGGCATAGCGCAGTTACACCAAGGATACAATATAAATATGAAGATTAAGCTTGATAAAATAAATTTCAAATTTTGAAAGTACAGTTCCCATCACCTCTGTTCTCTGAAGTATTTCCATGTAATATTTCTGTAGTAAGAACTGAGTTCCACGAGGTGTAAAATTTATCAAGTCTTTCTTCTTGTGTCTCTTCTGTACCGTTTCTCTGGTATCTCATGGATGAATGCTGAATGTTTTTCCTGTTTTCCTAAAGTCTAAGAAACTGGCTTTATGTGGCGCTGCTTGAGCGGTGGTTTGACAAGATGACCCCCAGAGGTGCCTTCCAGCCTCAACCATTCTGTGGTTCTGTGAATAATTTAGATCTGTTTCTTCTTCCTGCTATTGATTTTCAAAAAACTTGTGCACCATTATTATTCCAGAAAAGTTGTCATGGCTCTCAGCCTTGGCTGAAGCTGGTGAACAGCTTCCAAACCATTTTTAAGGATTTTCACAGTTAGTTGAGTGCCACAGGAGCTTTTGTCTCAATTCTTAGGAAGTCCTGTCCCAAACATATATAGCATAAAAATATTAAAACCATTATAAAGGAATCAGACAAAGGTTCCATCTAGCCCTGTACATTTTCTTCAACACTGGACATAAGTAGGTGCTTCAGGAACAGCAATAACAAGATAAAATTGTTTGATAAGGTGCCCAGAATAAAAGTTTTCTCTTCCATGTACTCCTCTGGTTTCCTGGAGAGCTCAGCTAGATTGTATATTTATGACTTTGCTGGGCACTGAATTTCATAGTTCTAGCACCTGCTGCACAAAGACCCAGCTCTCATTGATATGAATCTTACTCCTACCATCTTCATTTGATGGGCCCTATAGTTTTTATTGAGGGGGTGAAAATCTGATGCCTCTTCACTCTCTCCGAGGCACTTGTAATATTGTACACTTCTGTCATTTGCTGTCCTGAGTTGTTTCTTCCAAAGCTGAAGAGTCCCAGCCTATTCCAACATCATTGTACCAACCAGTTACCTGTCTTAGAAGACACTTCTTGCCCCTCTTGAATCTCTCTGATTATTACAAAAGAAAAGGGACATAAAGAGTGAGAGAGACAAAGAGCGAAGTGATAAGCAATCTCAGCCTCACATGGGCCTAGGCATGTGTTTCTCAGTGACAATGAGGACTGAAAACTGTACTGGCACAAATCTCTAGGAGCAAACTTCATTATGTGTCTCAGTACCAGTGTGCCTGTCTTTCAGACATTCCTTGCACTGTTTGAAAACACAGTTGCAAATGTTTTCTGTGGCACAAAAAAAATTAAACCACAAATTTTAAATAAATGGGCCACTGAGTTTGTGAATGCCTTCCAAAGTATCATCTGAGGCATATGAATATCTGTGATACTACGCTGAAAATCAAACCAACATTTCACAATGACAAAAATTCAAACATCGGCCATACTATATGAACATAGCTAGGAGAATAAACCCCCTAGATTTTATCAAAAGGACAACACATTTCTAACTCAAAGAGGGAACAGGTTACTTCTTCCTTTAACTCATTGGATTAACTAAGGCATAAGTAATGAAAAACTACTTAAATTTTTGGTTTTACTTTATCCTGAAGTACTTCAACAAGCAATTCAAAGTCTATACTCGTCCATAAACTGCATTTGTAGTGATTTGGTCAGGATCTAGACTTCAATCTTCTTTTGCCACTGGAAGCAAAAATTTTTGCCTTGGAAGTTGACATACACAGATTCACCAACATGCCCTGATATTCAGTGTAGCACTAGCGAACATGAACAGCATTAAATGCAGTCATTACACACAATTCAGACAGCTGTGTCCAATTTTGTTCAGTAAAAGTGATTTATTGACAAAAAGAATTTAATATTTATTTAACATGTGCTTATGTTTATCCTAACTAGTTTTGTACCTATGATTAGTTTGCTGCCAGGTCTTCTGGATGAACGTTATAAGCAATGACACTGTAGTCGTTGTGCCAGTGCCATCCATTAATGCCATAGATATCTCAGGGACACGGTCTCTAACTTTAGGCGTTTCTATTGAGACATATCAGAAACAGGAATAAGAATGGAGGAGTGGAAAATACAGGATAATAGTCTCAAAACAATCTCATACAGTTCTTTAGTACACAAGCATACATAATAAATACACATTTGTTCCTGGTCCCACAACAATGACTTTGGTGGTTCTTTTTCCATACTGATGAAATTCCACTGGTGAGACAAAGCAATGAGAGTTTTTTAGGACGGACATGAATGAGAGGAGAGAAGTCCAGCATATTTCAGGAAGGCCAAGAATTTGGAATTCAAACTATTTCTCTTAGAAATACAGAACACATTTCTAAGGTTTCCTGCTTGTGCGGTGACTGATGTTCCCTAGTATGATTATTTTTGTATTTAGAATTCATTTTAGTGAAAAGTGTTCTTTTCCAGTGTGCTTGAGCACATGCCTACGAAAAGGTGGACAGAACAGAGAACGTTTTAGTAAGCTTCTTTGCTCTGTATAGTTAAGCTCTTAAAAGATGTCTGAGGGAAAAAGGGAGTGGACTAGTTTTATATGAAGTGAACATTGGATAGAGTTGCCAGAACATTGATAAATATCATTATAAAGGATAGAACTGGTCAGCTAAGGATTTTAGTGTGAACTCCTGGACTTCTGTGTCACAAAATTAGCACCTCTCTGCTGAAACAGTCCACAAGATTTATTCACTGCAGCTGCTTATTTGTGATGCTGATTTTTGGAGTGCTGCTGTGTGTCTGTGACTCACTGCTTTGAAATGAAAAACTCATTTTATACAAGAGAGCCACTGTGTAATGTGATCTGGCAAAAAGATAACATATGTTGTTTCCATTTAATAGATTGGCGCAACATCTAATGAATAGTGTGAGCTTATAGCTTCTGTCACATGGAGACCTGAACGATAAGAATAAGAAAGTGCATGAATGAGGCATGAAGAACAGACAGATGCAATGATAAGCTACAAAAGACCTTATAGTTCTTCCTACCTGAACTGAAAGTTCTGGCATGTTAAAGCACAGGATGTTAAAAGTCAGTGAATATTATTGTGGTGGGTTGATCTTGGCTGGATGCCAGACACACACACTGCCCGCCAGTCAGTCGCGTCCCCTCCTCAACAGGAGAGTGGGAGAAAATATAACAGACAAGCTCATGGGTTGATAAAGGCAGTTTAATGAGAAAAGCAAAGGCCACACATGGAATCAAAATAAAAAGAGGAGATGTATTCTCTGCTTCTCATCAGTAAGAGATGTCCAGCCATTTGCTGGGAAGCAGGACCTCAGTAAGCATAGTGGGTGCTTTGGAAGACCAATGTGTTAACCATGCTGTCTTGCTGCCCCTCTTCCCACCCCCCCACTCCCCCCCTATAGCTCAGCATGGCGTCATATGGTAGAGAATATCTCTTTGGTCAGTTGGGGTTAGTTGTCCCAGCTGTGTCCCCTCCCAACCATTCGTCCATCCTGAGCCTACTGGCCTTTGATGGGAAAGGTTGGAGAGGCAGCCTTGATGTTCTGCAAGCACTGCTCAGCAATAGCCAAAACTTTGGTTTGTTATCAGCACCACCCTAGCCACATACGCAAAGCACAGCTCTACATGGGCTGCTATGAGGAAAGTTAACTCCATTCCAGCCAGATCCAATACAATTACAAAAATCTAAACTCACACTTTTTTTTTTTTTCACAAGTAGGCTTGTACCAAATGATCTACCATGAATATTTGGAAAGGAATTCCAAAGCAAATTGATTTTTGTAGAATCATAGAATAGTTTGGGTTGGAAGGGACCTTTAAAAGTCATCTAGTTCAACGCCCTTGCAGTGAGCAGGGGTATCTTAAACTAGATCAGGTTGCTCAGAGCCATGTCCAGCCTGGCCTTGAATGTTTCCAGGCACAGGGCATCTACCACCTCTCTGGGCAATCTGGTCCAGTGTTTCATCACCCTCATGGTAAGAAATTTCTTCTTTATATGCAGTCTAAATTTACTCTCTTTTAGTTTAAAACCATTACCCCTTGTCCTATTGCAATATGCTCTTGTAAAAAGTTTGTCCCCATCTTTCTTCTAAGACCCCTTTAAGTAGTGGAAGGCCACAATAAGGTCTCCCCAGAGCCTTCTCTTTAGTTACAATCCCAGTTCCCAACTGGGAAAATAAATAAATTTGTAGTTAAACCTCTTAAGAAAACAGCTTGCTAAATGAATTCCACCCTGCCTTTTAGGGTCTGGGGCCAAGGTACAATATCATGCTTTATATTCAAATGAGGCTTGTTGAGATGGTACATTTACATCCCCCTTGGTACAGAGAAAGCAGTGAAGCAACCACTCAGTACTTGGAATGTGCTTGTGAAGCCTGAATGAGTGTTTAAAGCACTGTTTTAAGTTAACCTGACTTGGACATCATGAACTCTGCGTGTCCTTCAGTGATTCTGGCACCTTCTTTAACAAATTCATTCTGATTAGGCTCATAAAACAGGTTAAGCTCCGCATCTGCTCCATTATTGATACTGCACAAATTTTTTTCAGGCTTTAGCAGGGAAGATATTCTTTAAGGAAAAGAAGCCAGTTAAGTAATACTGAACTGCCACAGATTCCTACAATTACGTTCTGTGCTACTGAAAAAAGGTTTATAATGAGAAAGCGTTTTTTTAACATGGTATCGGCTTAATCATGTATTCCCAAGAAAGATATTTCCCAGCGTTGGTAGATTTTAGATTACTTTACATATTGAAAGCATACTCTTTCCAGTGAGTTAATTCTCATCAAGTGGACAGCAATCTTCTGATATGAAATACTGTTACGAGTATCAATGAGAAATGTATTTGATGTCTGGCTTTTCCCACATCAAAAGAGCTGAAAAACTTAGGAAAAGACTATACTCTTAAAAAATAAAATGCATTTAGCAATGCAAAGTGTACTTGAAAACATAGAACACCAACTGCAGAGCATCCAAAACCATGGCAGAAATGATAAACAAAGAGTTACTTATGAGCTGTCATTAGAGCTGGAGTGTGGGAGAGCGGTGCAGCTAAACTGTATTGTCTTTTATATTCTTTTTTTTTCCATGGCTTTGTATTTTGACAACCAAATCCCCAAACTTTATGAATTACTCTGACCTGATTCAGCTAAGGCATGTATTTTTAAGAAGATTTGAGAATGTAAACTCTCAGCAGCTATTGTGCAGATATACATGGGTGAGGAGGCTGACATCACCTGTCTTGCCATAATTCTTCCCAGAGTATCAAAGGAGCATGACTCTCTTCATTTCCTCATCTTAGTTCAATCTCAGCTGCAACTTGACTTGTGTTGTGAAATGACCATATATACCTACACGTGACAAATGACATATATACCTACGTAGATGTAGATATTGCACTTCAGGACATGGTTTAGCAGGCATGGTGATGTTGGGTTGACGGTTGGACTTGATGATTTTAGTGGTCTTTCCCAACCTTAATGATTCTATGATTCTATGATTCTGAAGTATGGCACCTTACTGTTACCAACTTTAGATTAGATGACTGCTATATCACTACACACAGGCAAAACCATTAAATCCTATGAACAATTATTCAGGGAAATGGCATTTGGGTATATCACAGTTGTGTTTATCCCCCTTCTTTTTTCCCGTAGTCCTAGTAAGACAGTCAATATGTAGTTGATGTAACTTCTTGGATAGGGAAAAAATCCAAACCTGCTGGCTAAATAGAGTAAAGGGAAGGGCAAACTGACCCTACCCACTGCTTTAATATGCTGCTATTGCTTTTTCAGTGGCAAAAGGGGAGCTTCTCTCTGACTTCACCGCACTTCACTACAGGCGGAAGCCTATGAGTCACTGCCTTGAAGAGATAGTGACTTATTTTAATTACCCTCAATGAACCCTGCATTTGCAGGAATGAGTCATAGCCTAATGTAATTTCATAATAATTATATGAGGAGTATTTTAAAGTGATGCCTTATAGCTTTGCCTACTTTATTTGTTCTCCAGGGTGACTTGAACATGATTCATTTTAAATGAGCCAGTATATATTATTTACTAGTAATAATTACGTCTGTTATTTATAGATAAAGAGTGTGCATGGTTCTATAGAGATCAACAATGTGATAAGGTTCCTGAGCCCAGGGGCATGCAGCACATGGATGCAGACATCAGAGTGATTAAAAATATGGTGGGTGAGATTGGTGCTATGATAAGCAGACAGCAGCTCTCTGAAGAATGTTTTGCTTGCCTTTTAATTAATAATGTGAGGTCAGGTCAAGTGCTCCCAATTATGTATAGGGGTGCTAATGGCCAGGGCAGTGCATGAAGCAGAAAGGCAGGCAGTGCAGTTTGAAGGGAGTTGTGTAAGAACTGGGGGTAAAGACCTCAAACCTCCTTTCCTTCTCTTTCCCACTGACAAACACCATATTGTCACAGTTGCACTGTTTTGTGGAGGGTTGTCACGGTGGACAAAGCATATTCGCTGGAAAGGATTTCAAGAGCTTGCTCATTGGAGAGCGTGCATGTTTTCCACTTGGTGCTGGGAAGGAAATCTTTTATTAGGTAACTGTTTAGACACTGCTCTGCTAACAATGTGCTATTGTTAGAAGGCGGTATAACACCGTACAAGGTATACCCTTTTACATGCTCTCTAGGGATTTCTGTCTTACTCTTTTGAAGGGAAGCGGGGGGAATCATCACAGAGCACAGTGGCATATATGCTAGTGTTAGAGCATGTAATCCTGTAAGGGTACCTGTTGCTAGGTAGAAAAGACTGGAAGTTTGGTGTGGGCTTTTTTTGAACTGTAGAGAGCTAGTTTAGGCGTGTTTGTGTGCTGCTGGGGAGGAGCTCATTTATGAAAAAGGAATTTTCTTTGTTTTCTATCCAGCTCCCCATTGCCTTGGGCTACCTTCCTTGGGTGGTGTCTATCTATTTACCATAACAAGGGTTGGTCGTCTTGCTCAGCTGGTGTTTACTTGCCCAACACTCTTAGCATAGATAGAGAACTTAGGGAAAATTTGGTAAAGAAAGCTGGTGTAGATAGATGATTACAATATAGCACTCTTCATGGTAACCTAATTACTCATATATGCAAAAAAAAACAAGTGAATGTGCTTTCTACTGTCAAAATGAAACAAATACTTACCTTGTCCCAGGGTAGTTTGAAAGCCCTGTTATTGTAATGCTGTCTTTAGGGGAAGGAGAATCCAGACAAGAAGTACAAGGTACAAACTCACACAGAAGCCATGGCTCTGCATAAAGAAGGGAATCCAGGCAAAGTATCTTAACCACAATACCACTCTCGCTCCTGTACAAACAAGCAGCTTGCTTTCATTTCTTCCTTGTTGGTAGTTGTGATAGACAGTTCATGCATGAATGTTAGTGGCAGACGGTTTGCTAGAAGAAATGTGTTTGGAGTGGAAACTTGAAAAATGAATGAGTCAATGGGTTCACAGAAAAGAAAAGCTTTTTCATTTATGTGAAAGCTATTATTGCCCTGTATGTCAATTTTATTTCTGAAAGGATTAGCTGGAGACGGGAGGTTTAAGCTGTGAATCAAAATGTGTATGGGTATTGTGAGAAACAGGAGTGAACAGACTACTTTTTAAATCATTCTGTCCATCTGTCTGTCATTATTATGAAGTATGTCATCTTTCTGGGATTTCATCAGGGATATAGCTGAATCACTCATTACCATGATGCCTGTGCAGTAGACTCAGCAGAAGAAAACACTGACAGGTTTCCAGAACGGTTTGGTCTAACTGTCAGCAGCTGGTTTTAGTTGTGGTTCCAGATTTTTTCTTTTCACTCGAAATTTTTGAAGAATATATTGGTGAGTCGTGTCTCTTCGTATGCTGAGATCACTGAACACAGTAATATTTGCAGTATGTTATCTGTGGCAGAGGGAATTCTACTGAGCATTTATTGCATCAGATGTTCCGTCATGTTGTTCCCAAGAGTCCAAATGGGAGTTGAGCAGCCACTTGGAGAGAGAGTGTAAAACCATTATAAGTACTGTAAGTTTAACTCACATCTGGTCTGACTAATTTGGCCACAAATTGTTTATCTGCAAACATTTTTTTTTTCTCTTATTGGAAGTGACTGCCAAGGACACAGAGAAGGGCAAAGACTGGACTGTCAGTGACAAACACTATTGGTTGTAATCCCATCTGATGTTCAGGGAAGATCAATATTACAGCGCACTGAAGTATTTTCTCTGTAGCTTGCATGCTGGCCCTGAAAATTACAGTTTCCGTCAGAGCAAGTGAGAATAGCTGCCAGAGCTGTCCTCTGTTCCTCCCGGGTCCTGGCTAGATCTGATACATGCTCTTTTGTGAGTGTTAACAACAAACATTGCAAGAATGCTTGTAATATACAGAGGCTTGACACGTCAAATTAAACTGCAGAAGGCCAGCCCTGCGTTTGAACTGCTTGCTCCAGTAAGGGGGATCGCGGCCACAGGCGCCTGTGGCCGGATGACAGCTCCTTATACAACAGCAGAACAACAAAGCTGACTTCTGAGGAACCTGGTGCTTTGTTCTACAAAGGCTGGGGGAAGAGAAGCAGCTGCTCTGCTGCTTCTGTGGAATGGCTCCATTGTTAGATAGACAATACTTGGACACAAAGCGCACACACCTTTTGAAGCCTCGGGGTGCAATATGAGTCTCGTACTTTCACTGTAGGAAGCATGTGACGTGCTTGTAAAAGAGGCACACGCAACTGGCAAGAACCAGTAGTGCAGAAAAGCTGGGCTGGTGTATAAATAACATCTCTGACAATGTTCCTGGCTTTGTTTTTAGGACTTTCTGCAGACCCTGGGTATGAAACCTGTGTGTGTGAGAATGGCAGCCCACGATGCTAAGGCTAGATGCAGCTGTTTCCAAAAGAAGCACCTTTTCTTTTTTAGTTATACATCAGAAAAAATCTGCAAATGTGGCGATGAACTAGAAGAGGTCACGGAGCGAAGAAATGTCATCCAGTTTTCTGAGGATATTCCTGATACATTTCTAATGCTGTACTACTGTGATCTAAAAGTGCAGCACCTGCCAGAAACAGAGGGTATGAATGTTTTCAGAAAAATAAAGCACAGCTGATTCCAAGTGCAGTGAATAAAGTGCTTGAAAACTGAAGCCTTGAATATGCTTGTCCATTTCTTTGCCTTGGCTGAAGACGAAAGGTTGGTTGGAATACTTATAAATAAATTATGAATGAATATTTTTGTTAGCATATGCCATTTCACCATTGCCAAAACAGCTTTGTAAAGCAATACTGGCACTGACAAAATTAGAGAGAGAGAGGGAAGGACTGAGAGGTCTAAAGTATGAGAAAGCAACTTTGCTTCTGCTAATCTGAAGAGACCCGGAAGGAAAGCTTTGCTTTTAACCACAGCCAGTGTTTGTAACAAGCTCACCCACAGTTTCAAATTTCAGACTGAAAATAGGATTTTTGAAACAAATGTGATTTGTGTAAAATGTCTGAAAATAACTGCTTTCAGTCTGTGCTTGCGCAGAATCAGAGGGTTGGTCTGGATTAACGTGCTGCATCAGTAGTATGGGTATGTGAACTGGACCAGCTCTCTAAAGTGCTGAGGTTCGGATATCTCTGAGAGCATCAAACATGCTGGTGAGGCCAAAGCAAAAAGGTGGCAAAATGGGGAGAAGTTGTGACACCGGGGAATACATCCTCCAGGGTGACCTGCTCCCCTGAATTTGTTGCAGCTTCTCCTGCACACTTGGACTGCTCTCTCACAGCCCTGGATCACACATCTCCCAAAGACCGGAGCCTGGCACCATAGGTCCTGCTGCAGGAGAGAGACAGTGGTGCTCTGTGGCAAGTACTGGCAATGAAAATCTGGAGCATCAAGGTGGGGTATGAAGAACTAGGTGTTGTGTTCAGTGAGTGGGCTCTGACTGGCTCAAACTTAGCGTTTCTTCCTAAATTCTAAGTTTTAGAAAACTTTGGAATCTGTCACACTGTTCCATCCTGGGTTCAGGTTTTTCCTCTGGCATCACTTGTTCAAGGTTTGTAACCGCATGTTCTCCCTTGCTGTTTGCCCCGGTGGAACGTTTACATTGACCTTGTGCAAGTTATAGAGTGGCTTGAACACTTCCAGTTTCCCTGATAAACTATTTCTGGCACAGAGGTTGGTCCCGAGTTTATTATAAACAGGGCTGGGCTGTGCAAGTGCCTGGGCAATTAAATATCTTTTTATGAGAACTCAAGGTACTCCTTCAGAGGAACTTTTTCCTTGTTTGATGACAGTGCCAAAAGCAGGCAGGTAGAAGGAAAAACAAAAGACATAACACTTCAAAACATGAAAGTTACGTCATCATGAACATCAAACATCCAAAGAGAACATAGCACTCTAATGTCATGAATCATCCCAGTAAAATCAAAACCTCTCCCTGAACCTGTGGGGTGACTCCTCGGCACAGTTTCCTATGCAAATAGTTGCAGGAGTGAACCCTCCTGGTCAAGTCTGTCAATCTAATGAAAGGTTCTTTGTCTGAAGACAGGGAATTAAACCTCTCCAGACATTTTCAGCAGTTGTCATTTTAAAACCTGCTTATTCATAAAAAAGAAAACCTAGATAACGTAAGTTTTAAGTACTTTTTTGAGGGTTTTAGATCCTTTCCCTCTGTTTTCTTCTGCCTCTTTGTCCCCTTTAATCTCATTTAGGAGGTGAACTGTGTGTTAGATTTGCATCATATCCAAGTCTGAGGACATGAAACTGTTTTGCTATAAAATCTGTTGAGGTGAGGAACAACTTGATTTCTCAGGTTTTACTGTGAAGTGCCTAACTAGAAGTCCATGACCAGCTTCAGTCAGATTTTTAGGTGGATCATCTGGTTTAGTTACTGTCTGCTATTAAAAAATAAAAGCCCGTGGCCTGTTGGCTCTGTCATATTAAGGTGGGTTTTGTTGACTCATTTGAGACAAGGAACATATATATGTCAGTAGAAAATTACTCAGGTCTTGTGTCACTTCAGACAATACCCAGGATGTGAGCACAAAGTTCTTGGAGGCAAAAGGAAAATGCTTTATCCTGCCTCTTCAGCCGGCCCTCCACAGACTGACAGGAAACCAAAGTACACAACACCCTCCGACAAAGGGGCCCTTACATTTGGAAGGAGCAAAGAAATAGAAAATGTTATCCATGACATGTGCCACCAACTAAACAAGTGCTAGATTTTCCATTGTGGATGTTCAGTAAGGCCTTAAAATGCATTGCAAAGTTCAAAGTTGGTTTGCCCCACTCCAGCACTGTTTTTTTTCAGAAAATAGGCTATTCAATTGCTTTTTGTTGTGCACCAACACGGAAAAGTATTGACTGCGTTCAAATCTTTCAGATCTGGCCCCACAAGCAGTTAATTTTGAGCCCTCTCGCTCCTGACATTTGAAAACAGCTAAAAAAATTTGTAACTCAGATATGACTAATCCTGAAATCCATGGAATGATTGCAGTATCCAACCACAGGAGTAAATCTTGGGAGATTATCTCCTTCATGTGAGAGGCAAGTCCTAACAGCTACAAAATAAATCCCTCCTGTTCCTCGGGTTGCTTGTGTTAATGTGTGCACCAATGGCAAGGGAAAGGATGTACAGTGTCGTTGTTGCAGGGCAGTTTGGTATAGTTATTGGAGAAGCATTTTGCTGGTGGTGTTTCCTCTGGGCAAACAGACTAGTCTGAGTTGTAGCTACAATATCCCTGCTAGAAAACAGCCTGGAACAGAGACAGCATGTTTTAATGTCTAAGTGCAATTGTTGCAGGTTTTTAAGTTTTCATGAAAAGTACAAAATAACTGGCTTGTAAGAAAGTCTTTTATTTGTCATAGCTTCTTAAAATTTTTGCAGTTTGTACAACCTGTAGCATGGTCTTGCCAGACACCAGTTGTGCTTGTTCTGGGGCTGTGTGTCACTCTGTGTATAAACCGTACATAGAGAGCAGCGCTGAACCTCTGGTTCTAGTGCCAGGTTTGCTGTGCAGCATGAAGTTTGAACGGCGTGTGTGCGGGACCCGAGACAAATATTAATCGCATCCTCCCAACCCAAATTCAGCACTTCCCCTGGTCAGTCTTCTCTGCAGCTCTCACTGGGTCTGCCAAGACCACAGATGAGATCTTTGAACTTCTCTTTCACCTTGTTACCTTTCTGGACGGAGACTGAAAATGGTTTTATAACTACCAGCTCTACACACAGGGCTCATTTGGAAGTGACTGGAACGCATCCAATTTTTGTCTTACTGGATGTTCACCAGATAACAACCTCGTTGTGGCTGTGTCTGGACTATTTTTGTCTCAGAGGCCTGGAGATGAATGGCTCTGTATGTTATTACAGCTTTACTGGGCCATTAAGCATTGCTCCCAGTAAAAACATCAAAATTCTGCAGTGCAGCCTTCACCCCCATAATTGTATTTGCATTTCATTTATCCCAAAGAGAGCAGGGATAGCTTCCTGCAGTGCGGTAGGGTTCTTTTCTTGAGAAAACTTGAGGGAAACCTCTCCCACATGCATGGTGTCTCTACCATGGCCTATTTGTCTGTATTCTCTTTTTTAATCAATGCTGAGACTAATTTAATTTTTGTAAGCATTCTCACGGTGTTGTCAAATTAATGCCGCCTGTCAGCTGATAAATTGTACCTTTTATTGAACATACTGCTAATTAGTAAAGAGTGATGCTTAAGCAGCATGTAAAAGCAGGTCTGGCGTTAGAGATCTATGAATCAGTGTGAGGCTCTCAACCTGCAAAATAGTTTGCAAAACGCAGGGTTTCATTTCCATGCTATTTATATTTGTGTTGAACAAAGTCATTCTCCCGGGGACCTCTGAACTTAAAGATAGATATGACAGATCAAAAATCTTTTCTATGGGAAGAATTTGGATCAGATATAAACGGCATCAAAACCCCTTGGTTAGTGCCAACATACTGCCTTAAATCACATAAAGCCGTGGAAAATATCTGTCTGGCTTACAAAATCTGTCTCAGGGAGAGGAGACTGTTTTGGTTTTGTACAAGCAGCTGTTTCCACTGGATTATTTCGTTGCTTATTGAGTCCCAAATGGAAGCAAGGGGCTTGGCTCCAGATTCTTTTTCTGAGGAGCACTTGCTTACCTTAGAGGTTACTGAATTTCGTTAATAGTAAATAATCTTTTTGCAGATTGCCCTTAGGTGTCCTGCTTGCTTTGCCAGCTGCCTGTGGAGGGGTGGCTGATTAGTCAAGAGGGACAACTGCTTATTTCCTCTTCCCTCGCGGTAGGCCAGGATCCTGAACTGCTCCTCTTGATCAATTGATTCTGACAGTGCATGGAAATTACAGTGCAAGCTTTTCTAGGGCAGTCTCCAGTTTCAAAAAATGCATTTTAATAGCTTGATGGATCTCCATGAATGTGGATATGTCCTGGTAATTGGCTGCTATGCTTCCAAAATTACATTCTAACCTTCCATTGTATGCGATCAACTGGAAAGTACTGTATAAATAGGGAGGATAATTGGATTAACTGCAAGATGACAGTGATTAAGATTCTAGCCTGGGTTCTGGATCCACTCTTTTAGCAACAACTTCCTGTGGGAGTCAAAGGAAATCGATAAAGGTTGGATTTCTCCATACTCTGGGAGATCTGGGCTTTAGTTTCTCGGCACAGCCTGCAAAGTAGGAACTGCAGCATCCTTACATTTCACCGGTTCGCTAGGACTACACGTTTTAAGAGGCTGTGCTCGGATATTGAAAATACAAAAGGCATATTTTCTCCATCAATCAACGGAATTGTATTATCAAAACACAAATCCTGAATTTTCTGGACTGTTTCTTATGGTTTGGGAGAAGAAAGGGAAGCTGAACTGGAAACCCTCCAGCCGATGTGGAGTGAAGTAATTTATGAGGAATGTCCTCACAGGACCGGGCAGAAGATTTAGCCATACAAGGGCACGGGCAGGGGATCACATTTTGTCTGCCTGTAACCTGTACCAAAGCTAGCTCTAGAGCAGCCTCTGCCTGTGAGCATCTCTGTGTCTAAAGGTCCTTGCTCAGGAGTATCTTTCTCTGCGTCCTTGCTTGGAGTGATTACTAACTACTTTGCAGAGAGCAAAGACCTGAAGCTGTCAGAGGAATAGACTAACATGCAAATTCTGAACAAATGCTGGGGAAACTTGTTTCTACTCCTTCTCTTATGCAAGATGTGTCTATTGGGCGTGGATACATTAAAAACAATGACACCAGCTGCCATCCACCAGAAGCCTATTGTCATGAATCCTGCTGCTACTTACTGCACAGTGGCCAGCCATGGCCAAAAAATGATGAACAACTTATTTATCTCCCTTCTGAGAGACATTTAAGGCTCAATGCATTTTCTTTTGTGCTCCTGTGTGTCTGCACTATATCAAGTGACTGGACAGCAAAGGGCTTATGTGAGGTTACATGGGAATTGGGTAACGTTTCTCGTAGCAAGACGCAGCAAGGTCTAGCAAGAATGCTCTCTTTCTTGGTGGCTTCTTCACTGCCTCATGACCAGGTGTGGGAGGTCATCAGAATTAGGGATACACTGACAAAGTGGGTTTTTGTTTTTGTTTGTTTGTTTGTTTTTTTAACTGGAGAGGGGGGTAAAATTAACATAGTTGCTTGTGGAAAGATAATTACGAGAACCTAACATTCAGTGTGTGAAATCTGCCTGGCTTGACAATGCTCCTATGAAATATCATCTGTGGTATTTATCAACCTGATCAGCTGCTAAATTACATGATAAATGTCTATGATGGATTAAATGGATGAGTATACAACCACCGAAGCCTTATGATGCTGCTTCAGTGCTCACAGTAATATGCCCTATTTCTTTTTTTGTTCTGCAATCCATCCAGACAGAGCTGCCAGTCATATGTTACCGTTTTGTGGTTTAGCGTGTCCTGTATAGCTAATTTTTTTGAAGAATCAATGGTAAATTATCTTGATTTTATAAATCAATATTACTTTACCACACCCAGATCATTTACACAACGTGAGGAAAAGCATCTGTAAATTTCAGACATTTAGTTGCTCAGCAGTGTTCCAGACTCATGTCAGCTGAATTATGAGTTAGCAGTCAGTGATAGCTGAGCACTGCCTTCATTTCTAGTCAAGGAGGTTATGCTTGGCAGGCATCACTGTTCTGTTATGTTCAGCCAATGAATACTTACCAATCCGGTACAAAACAGAGTGGAGTACGGAAACAATGTTTTGAAGTAGAAAGTTCTGGCTAGAACTGTCTGGTGTACGTGGGGAGGTGAAAAAATTCTTGGTCAAATTACATGTTCTATCACAGACTACTAGGTACCTCAGTTTAATGCAGTAGTACTTAATGATGGACACAAAGAGCATATAACTTTCCTCATTTCATCCACCCTGCTTGGATTTCTAAACATCTGTGGCAATGACCACATGCACACATGGGCTCCTGTAACAACAAGCATTGAGGTTTATTTTAAAAACAGGGATGGATTCCTCAGGCCTGTGCCAAACCTCTAGTAAGGACCATGAAAAAAATTTTTAAGAAGCTTTCATGAAGTCTTCCAGCAATGTACATCTGGGCAAACCTTTGCTCTGTCTTGCTTTTTCTCACACTTCTGTTGACCTTCACTTAACCTCAGAGGCTTAATTTTCACAAGGTATACTTGAATACCTGCTTCCATTGTTTTTTATCCCTCAGGGATTACACAGATTGGATGCTGCCTGATGTCAACAGAGGATTTGCAGTGTCAGGCTTTTGGGAACTAAATTATGTGATCAGTCAAGATCTTTCAATGTACTGATCTCACCAGTTAGATGTATCAATTGCAATATTGTACATGTGGGAACTGGAAGGTCTGTATTACTAGCCTAGGGCTTAGTCATTTGAACTTTATGATCTCTTGGTTTTCACAAGCTGATTTTTTTTGTTCAAGGGGAAGTATTCATTCTGTTTCAAACTAGAACCTAAAACAACTAATTTCTATTTTCCATTGATTTCTTTTCCAAATATTGGCATATTTCAGCTGCTCTAGATTACAGTTTCTCCATTTACGAAATAAGATAAGACTGAAAGAATGGGACAGGTACTTGATACCATAATTTTTATTGTTACTGTTTTGTTGGTTAGATCTGAGGATTTCTTTGTACTGGTATGAACAGCCATAAACATCTAGCTTCAAACTTAACACACTCTGAAATACACTGAAGGTTCCAGATCCACAATTTTCTTCATGCCAACAATAAAGAAACAAATAAAAATTAAATCAGTATAAATAAAAATCCAGTTGAGATAAGCTTTTTTTGTTTGCCACTAGGGGTGAGCCCTGAAGAAATCTGCCCCTGCTTTCACAAAATACCTGAGAATGAATCACTATGTTTTGGTAACCTTGTTTACAGTATTTCCTTTTCGATTACAGCAACAGCTAAATATACTTAAAAGAAAGCTACATCTGCCAAGTCTCTTCCTCGGCAGAATTTGGTACCAAGTGCGTTACACTGTTGGCTCGTGGAAAGACTAGATGGTGCCTGGGTCCTGGATTCTAGTCCCAACAAAGCCAACAGGGCCCCAGCAGAGCGCAGAACCCATGGAAGCAGGACCAGGACAAAGATGGCCTGGCTTCTTCCCTTCATGCTGAGGACTCTCAATGGTGCTTCTACCTCACCTAACCTGTCTCATATGGGGCTTTGTGGGAGATTCCCAAGAGAGACCTTTCAGTTACGACCACTGACTGGTTGTCTGCTATTTTTATAGGCTTGCTGTAGTCTTAACAAAGTATGCCTAAAAATAGTAAAAATAACAAAAACAGTAATATTTTGTGTATGTGCCATCAACCCTAAGGACATGAAAGTCCAGCATCTATTGTGCTGACTTAATGATTGTTATAATGATTGGCATGAGAAAGGAACATCAGAGTTCCTTTGATACTTGAGGGAACAAAGGCATACTTTTCATCCCTGAGTTTACTTACAAGACTTAAGGATGAGACTGAACAGTGCAAGGACTTGGCAGTGTCAGTGGGAGAGGGGGAAGGGAGAAACCCACAGCTTTTATTTTCACAAGTAAATAAGGCTTGTTTTTGTTAATTCTCCTCTATGAGCTGAGCCACGTGCCATGACACTGTATCACTTCTGAGGATGCTATTGCAACAGAAAAAGGTATTTTCCAACTCCTATCAACCCACCAAGAAAGGTCCTTCTAATATGCATGCCTCAGGAAACAAACATTTATGATCCCTGATGTTAGAAATGTGCCTACTAGTACTGGCGTGTTCTGCTTTCCCCTGTCTTTATTTGGATATTTTCCATTTTTTTGTTCTTCTTAGAGTTACCGGTGCAACCTTGTTCTTACACTGCTTTATCATGTCCCTTCAGTTGAACCTGCAAAAGAACTTCAAATCTCAGCATGCTTCATGTCTTGGATTATGCCAGCATCCACGTGAACTGAGAGTATACCTCACTGCAAGGCAGACAGGCACGGCCCTGGGGCTTTGGACACAGTCCAGATGTGAGATGCAGTGATGAAGTAGGGCAGGAAGGGTGTCACAGGCTATGAAACTCCAAAATGTTATACGATGTCAGTGGAAACAGTCGAGGGAGAGGCTGCAGGTCAGCTGTTGCAAAGAATGTAACCAGACTGACTGATCAGCTTGTTTCAGAACACTGGGTTCCCCTTTTATAGTTGCAAAATAATTTAACATAGGAATATTTTCTGTGTTCTAGAAATGGAAAGGAACTGGAATATCAGCAGGTTTAGTGCCCTTATTAAAATTAGAATTGCCGCTATTATGAGCAGAAGATATTAATGATGATATTTGACTTTTTTCCAAAAGAGTAAGAAAGAAGATATTTTAATTACTACAGTTATTTCCACATTTTACTGCATTTTCTTTTTCAATTGCCTGAAGGTTTTATTCCTTACAGTAGTTGTAGGGCATGGATAATTGGTAATTAGTTGAGCAGGTTACAGATCTATCGCTGATTTACCATCTCAGAGAAAATATTATGGGGTGAATATAAAGTATGTTGTTTAATTATACCAACATGGAATTACTTCAGTTAATCACTGAGTGATATCTTGAGCTTTTAAGTCAAAGCTATATGGTCATTTTCAACAACTCCGCCATGCAAAAGTCTTCCAAAATGTTCCTACTTTAGAGTGTACAGTCTGACTATAACAGATTTGAATCACCTAAACATTTTGTTTACACTAATTCAGCTGCTTATTTTAAGTCCAAATACATCTTACCAATATTTAGCCAGTAGGCACGAAGGCAACAGTACTTCAGCATGTGGCCTGAGCAAGCGAAAACACCAAGCTTCCTTAGCGTATGAACTTGATAAACCAGAAGCTGTAGCCAGTCTTCTGGTCATCAGCCAGGGTTAGCATGGAGGGACGGAGATATTCCACGTTGGACTGCTACCCTGTCTACCTCTGCAAGCAGTGGTAATAAGTATACCAGCATTCAGCTATGTTTGTTAGTAAATTTATTTCCAGATTAACTCACATAACTTGCATACCAACTTTCCAATTGCTTGGGTTAAAGCTTCCAAAAAAGACCTCACTTAGATACTATTTATTCTTAATGTTTTAATGGTGATTTTTAGCTTAGAGAGATTAAGGTATGACCTGTGGTCTTTATTGCCTTTTATGGTGACTATTAGCAGAGGTATGTCTTTTGGACAGAAAGCAGAGTGAAAGAATGCTGTACCAAGACTTTTTTCTGCCTTATCTCTATTTCTAAAAATCCATTTGACCATTCACTGTGACAGTCTGAATGTGTTTATTACTGATTAAAATAATTAATATTAAACATTTAGTAAGAACATTTGAACTACATTCCCTGTAAGTTCCTCAAAAGAGGGGAATGTAGGATTGCAACAGACTTCTGTCAGGTGTTTATCTCTCTTTTCAATCTAGCGTTTGCATTCGGGTGTCTCAGGAGAACATAGGAGGAAAGGGCTATAGAATACCCCGCCTGGAGACTGAACTTCTTCTTGATCTTGCTTTAGAGCATTTTGAAAAAGAATGTAGTGTCATACTGTGCCAGACAGTTTCCTGATCCTGACCACAGAGAAGTGTTAATATTGTTGTATTACTGGAATAGAAGTTGTGGCAAAATCTATTCAGGAACCTCTCCGGTGTCAGCGGCTGTTCTGCAGCAAAGCCAGGCATCGATTCCTCCAGCGTCGCAGCCTGTATCCAGCTGACCTCGAGTTCCCCCTCTTTGGGTGTACACAAGGCAAATTACCCTGCCCTTTCTTTTTACTGAACTGTATCTTTAAACTCATATTTCACTTCTGGATGCGTGACATCATTTCTACCTTCTTCCTTTCTTTCCTTTCACGTTTATTCAGGACAAGAAACCAACACTTGCACTGCATTGTTGACAAACCGTGCCCTGTGAAGAACAGAGGCAGGAGAGACATCCAAGGGTGCCAGCCTTCCCCATTGTCAGCATCTTCCGATGAGCCCTGGCCCTGATGCAGGGCCGCGCTAGTGCCTGGACAGGCAGTCATGGTGGTCACAGTGGCGGGTGGCAGAGGGCAGGAGGAAACCACCCACGGCCCCGCAAGCATGGTGACAAGTGACCATCCCTGCCCAGAGCCACAGCCCCTGCGTTACCAGCCGATCGCAGGTAAGGTGATTTGCTGCAGGGCGTCAGGAGGTGTTATTACTACACACCCTCCCCGACAGCCAGGCATCCCTGTGACCTTCGTGAAGGTGTATAATCAGAACAAAATCAGAAAAAGCCAATTTTTCAATCTTCCATGCAAAAACTGGGGTCTCCTTTTCAATCCCTGTCTTCTCCTTCTTATCCCCTTTGTGCAAAGATTGGTCATGAAGGCATGACTTGATGCTAAATGGTGAATAAAATGGAGTCTCTCCGAACAAGGTTTGGCTCTTTATTTTGCCAGTGTGTCATCATATGCCGACTTCCTAAAAAAGCAGCCCACAGCAGTGATGCGGATTGCTGTCACAGCGGTGAGTAAGACTGGGAGAGAAAGCACAAGGCTGAAAATCATTTGTATAACTGTAAAAAAATCCAGGATAACAGTCCTCACCTAGCCAGATTCATGCAGGGTAATAAAAGACCTACCATATGCTGTAAACAGCCTCCTTTTAATATTTCCAATGAGTTTTTTATATATGTATATATATAAAATCATCTGATACTCATCAAATGCTATTAACTCGTTGCAAACTCAAAGTTTGCTCTGAGAACTCTTTTTTGCTTTGCAGTTCGGGGTTTTGCCTTGTGCCAATACCCGGGGAGCAGCCGGCATGGCCCATCTGCGGGGCGAGGTGCCAGGCTCCCAAAGACGCCCCTGAGAGCAGCTGGGGTACAGGCAGGCTGCCAGCGATGGCCCCTGGGGCAGGGCTGCTTGGCACCAGAGCAGAGCTGTCCCAGCGCCCCTGGGGATTGGGGTCACTGGCTCCAGCCGTGCATGGCCCGGGTGACCTCCTAAGCCCGCAGTGGCTGGGGAGTTGAAGGGCTGGGGGTCACTGCAATGTCGTGTTTGTAGTATCGTGGTAACTTAGCCAAGGTTTAGCCACTCAGGCAGTAATTGTGGCAGGAACACTCAGAGTAGGTCATTACACTTGTAATTTGCCAGGCCCTCAATTCAGCTTTTGTTGAGGAAAATAGAAAAAAAGAGCCGTTGCCTCGAGTACTACCCAGCAAGAGATAAAACAGTGGCTGGCTAGAGATTGCCCATGAGCTTGATTTTTAAGAGTATTAGCAACTCTGTGATTTTGTTCGCATGCCATGCCGACATTTAGTCCTGCCCGACACTAAACGTGCCAGCTCCCGCATCTGAGGGTGGTGCAGCCTGACACCCTCTGTTTATGGCCTCTGCTTTCCTTGCAGAGGGCACTGCTTTGCCTCTGCTCATTGCCACGTCTCCGTCCTCCTGAACAGCTTCTCCTCAGCTGTTCATTGAGTATAGAAATGCTATCCTTATTGCTTTACAGGTTAAACATCAACTCTCTTTATCTGCCTGATTCTTTTCCCCACGCTTTCTCTTCACCAAATGGAGGTGAAAGGTAGCAACCTGTTTATAGCCACTCACCGCTCAGGTTCCCATATTTCCCATTTATTTCATTTAAAAAAGTCTGTATGTACACCTGCAGAAAAATGCTGACCAACTGAATGGTGGAGCCACATCTCAGAGTGGCGTTACCTGGGTCTGCTGCCATTTACTGGCAGGCACCTGGCAGGTGAGATTGAAGAACACCCTTGAACTTGGAGCACGCCAGGACGTCGCGGGGGTACCCACATCCCCATGAGATTTTTCCGAGAGAAATAAAGCCACAGGTCAGATCCTCCCCACCCTGCCATATAGTGGAAGATAGGTCTTTCACCCACAAAAAAAGCTGAAAAAATAATTGGGTCACAGAAGTCCAGTCTGAAGATTTCCCGTGTACTGGTACCCAGAGGGGCAGTGAGAAGTTTGGCTGCAACTTTTGCAGCACAGGAGCTGAGCGGGGGAGCCTTCTGAAAGGGGAACGGTTCTGGTAGCCCGAAAATTGTCTTTGGCACACCTCTTCGTAAACTACGCCCACGCCTTTCGGTGTTACTGAGGAGAAGAAAATGGACATGGAGATGTGCTCCCTGCGATTTGGAGCAGCTGGTAGGCACAGTGGAAGGAAGCGGCGTTGGGGCTGGTGGCTGCTGGAGCGTGCTCGTGCTGGGGCCAGCGGCACTGCGCGCCTCTGCTCGCAAGCTGCGAAAACAACCAGCGGGCCTCTGATTGCTGTTATTGTTGGAGAGGTTAAGAACATGGGATGCATCCATTTCAGTCCTTAAAAGCGTTAACGAGCTCCATAATTTACCTCTCTGCTCTTGCTGACATGATTAATTTTCAAAGGAGTCTGCATGATTGCCAGATATTGAAAATATCAGAAATTTTTTCCCAGAAGCCTTCCTTTTCAAAACTGTCGGTTAAAGGTGGCATAAATTATACTCTTGCTGCTTTAATAAACAGGTTTCTAACAGAGGTCGTGATAGCACAGTAATGCTTTGTCTGGAGATTCAATTTGTCATTATGCCATGCTGTTTTATAAAGACCTGAAATTTTGTGTTGAACAGGAACATTCATTGTTTTAATTATCTCGATGATAGAGACAGCTCTATAAAGCTTGCTGCAAGTTCATCACTTCAGACCCACGTATAATTCCTATTGGCCACTAGAAAATTACTTAAAAACATAATGACAGCATTGATAACAATCATTGCTCATATGTTCTTTAAACGCAATAAAATGATCATGTAATGTCTCAGGTTGCCAGAACTGGGGGATTTCCACTCTTCCCAAGCGGACAGATCATTTTTGTACAGTTTCCCCGCGCATCTGCTCGGCTCAGCACCAGCAAGCCTAACTCTTCAGGGGAGAGCTTAGCTGCCAAACCTACTGCCTGACACTGCGCAGCCTTCCGTGTCTGCCTGTACAGGGTTGTGGGATACGGTTAAGTGCTGGGATAGTGCAGCCGGGTTAGCTAATAACTGAGACAGACTGTTGAATCTCCATCTCCGGAGTCTCCATGAACAGCTGGGACACATCAGGAATGGTGTAGGTTGGTGTTTGGACACCAGTGACTTTTTGGACTCCTGCCCCTCTCTACATTCTGTGGTATTGCAATAGTTTTTATTGTGCTTGAGGGCCTGCTTGACCACTAGACATGGCCTGACAGGATTTTTACTGAGGAATTTGACTTTCTGGTCTGTAGTACGAGCCTGGTTTAATTAGAAACTAACTGTAATATTCTACTCATTTGCACTCCTAGTTTCGCTCTCCTGAAGCTGTGCCTGTGGAGTGCTTTCCAAGGCCTCACCTGCAGATCTGATTTTTGCTGTCATCCTTTTTCTTTGTTGTAAAATCTTTACAAACGCAGAGCACTGGCTGTAGTGTGGTCAAATACATCAGTTTCAGCTATACTGCACTGTAGCTAACAATTTCCAAAGCATACCTGGATGACAAGAATAGTATAATTTCTGTAGAATTTAATGAGGCTGTAACTCAAGACACTGGTAGTGTGAATAACGATAATGCAAGAGCAAAGCTTTAGTTTCCTGAATCCTAAAATAGATTCACAGCTTTAATGGATGTTCTTCTGAATATATGTCAATTAAAAGGCAGGCTTGTTTTCACTTTTCTTTCTCTGCTGCATGCCTCATATAATTTTCTCATCCTTATTTGTTCTTTGACTTTTGCCCTTCTTTTATGAGTTCCTCTCATGCTCACATGTTATACTGGTTCACAAAAGTTCACGCATAAAAATTTCAGTATTTATTTATCTTGTGCGACATTCTTTTTATATCATCTCTGAATGTACTGTACATCTCTGATTCCAGAGTAGTACACGATGTTCAGAACACCTGGGTGACAAAGTGCACGCGTGTATCTGGGATTACATGCACACACACGCACAGAGGTTTATAAGATTCTTTTCACTTGTGCTTACACACCAAACTTCTGAAGTGTTATATTTTTTCTTCTGTTTGTCATAATTATTTTTAAACTAAATCAAAGTGATTGTGAATAATGCCACATTACTTCTTGTGTTCATCAGAATAATTATTCCTAGTGAAATTCCACCGTGCATTGTTACATTTGCTCATTTGATGAATCCACTGAATCCACTTTGCAGTTCCCACCCTGATCTACAGCTCAAGATATATTGCCTTGTTTTGTTCAGTAGTGAGCATACTTTGTTCCTCCAGTATACACAAAAAACATACTTCTGTATGGGGTATGGTGCTCTTCCAGGATGGCGGAATCAGGAGCAAATACAATATACTCCAGATATATAATATACATAGTATTACATATGAAAACATTTATCACAGTCTCATATCTATTAATAATAAACTGTTATAATATTATATAAGGGTTTTATTTCATAAATGGGTGTGCATAAAGAAAAGGTGAACAAATACATTTTTTTCCTTTGTAAACTCTGTGTGGTTGTGTGGCTGTAGCACAGTGGTGAAATCCTCAGTCCTTCCATTGCGCCAGAGAGGTATGGCTTTTTTTTTAATTGCAGGTCCAAAGTTTCTTGTAGCAGGGTGGAAGGATTCTTCAGTCTGTGCCAAATGCAATCAAGTGAGCAGAGGCCTCCTGCAAAAGTGTATTGCCTGTGAGTGAGCAGCACTACGAGAGTACTGGGGCTTGTCTGTGCAGCACACTGGGTCTGTTCCAGTCCCGGGTTTGTCATAGGCACACCTATCTATTCCCAAGCACCAGCTCCTGCAGTTCTAGATTCAGAGACATGCAAGCAATAGTTAAGCCATTGTTAAAGTTCAACAACTTTAAATTATATTTGACTTTCACTTTACATTACACTTTTTATAACTTCTACCTTTTGTTGCTGTCTGTAGGGTGTCTGGACCACAGGCCAGAGGTCTGCATTGAAATGGGCATAAATATATGATTTTTTTTTATGTTAGATTCTTTGGGTTTTGTTTTTCATCTATTATTCATTTTTTTGTATTTAGTTAAATCCACTCTTTCTGTCCCCTTAAAATTCAAGTGGTTTGAAAAGGTCTCTGATTCACTGTGGCACCACTTCCATACAATGCCAGCGTCATTTAATTCATACATGAATAGTCACAGCTTTCAGAGAAAAAAGGAGTGTAAGATTCAGGAGAAAAATGAGCTGCTATTTCTCCCAGGCCACCTGCCTGCACCAGAGGAGGTAAGGAAGGAATTCCAGGGCAAGCTATCTTTTAAACCTAGCACAGCAAATACGTCCAGAAGACAATACTTTATAAGTCATTACAAAGGTCAGATGAGTTTGTCCTCTTAGGTCATATATATGACGCTTCTACTTTCAAAATCCATCTGCCAGCAACACCAAGCAATTAAGCTCGTCTCTCCCTCTCCCTCATATAGCCTCCCTGTAATGCCCAGAGGTCTGTCCCTCCTTTCCTCCTGCTGCAAGGCAGCCAGAGCTTCACCAAAGCCGGGCCCCGGCACAGGTAGCTGCGGGTGGCCCCGTGGTCAGACACCAAAGGGGCTGGATTGCCCAGGCTGCTGGCCTGAAAGGAGCATATGGGATGCAGAACCTGCTTCTCCTGACAGCTCCTTTCATCCACATGCATGAGCCCTGGCGCTGTGGTAGCCGGTTATTTTAGAGCTAATACAGTTATCTCGCTGCCAGCCTCCTGAACCCTGTCTCTTCCATATATCTTGGCAAGCTGATGGGGATTTAAACAGTATTTGACTTGGAGGTACTACAAGACAAACACACAAGCCATCAAAGGCATGTTTCGTAATCATGGGTTAACATGATTCTTTTCTTTGGCATTTGACTGAAAGAAAAAAAAATATTAAAAAAAAATGTTAAAAAGCCTTATGATTTTAAGCATGCAGAATGACCTGGCCTTCTATCATTGTGAATCTGTTTTCCCGTATTGAAGTGGGTAAGTTTACTCGGGAGTGAGGAGCAGCTCCCATGGGACTGCAGCATGCTGCTGCAGTCATGCACAAAGCGAGTTGGCCAGGAAAGGGATGTTGGCCAAAAGCCTGGAGTCTCACACTTCAAAGGACATCTCATGGGCAACGGCTTTACATTCTTTTTAAGAAAATGATCTGATGAACAGTTTACTGCATTGCTAGTGGTGCTGTCAAGCGAGACTGTCCTATGCATGTGGAAATCTAAATGGATGGTTCTTCCCTACATCTGCTGTGGTGTCCCAATAAAGTGGACTACATCACATAACAAATTTAAAATGACCATACGCCCAGCCTCATTACCAGGCCCAATAGGCAGCAGATGAGAATCAAGTTAGTGGGATGCTGTTTCCTGAGCAGAGGTCATTGTTTATCTGCATCTCATCGCTTTGAGCTATTCATAGGCATTTAATCACTCAAGCACTTAGGACAAAGCCTTCTTGGAGAAATCTGTTTTGGAGTGGGCTGTCTCCGTATGAGGTAGGTCTCATTTAGCTGGGCAAACCTCAAGACAAGCATTGAAGACTAACGGCGGGTGGGAGGGACACCCATGGGGATGGCGTGACCAATGTGCCAGCCCCGCTGCCGCCCCCAAATCAGGGCGACCTAACTTACAGGGAACTCTTTCTGAGCTGTTCCAGAGCGCTGTCCCTGACTGGATAACCACTCTGAACTGCTGCTCTGCCTCGTGATTGTTTTGCTAATCCCAGTCGCAAGACCATATGTGAAAGCATTTTCCCAGCGCATGTGCAGCAGGACCCAAGTAGATCTGAGAGCCTGAGTGACAAAGCCTGCCCTCCCTAGTATCACGGTCAAATTGAGGTGAATTCACTGAGGCTGGGAGGTGGAACAGGATTTGGTACCTAATGCAAAGAAAACATTTCCTAATGCAAAGCAAGCAGTAAGGTCTCCAGGCACTGGACAGGGCTAAAATAGCTTGAATCTTGATTTAGAAATTGTCAGTCTCATGCTGGGTTGTGCAACCTCATGGGTAATCTCAGCATCTGTTGTTGTAGGTACCTGCCTAAAAAGTGTGTCTCTGAGGGCATATGGGTTTATGTGTGATCTTTATCACACTTGTGCAGGGCTTAGCTACAGCTATAGAGATATTTTCTTAGTCTTTCCCTGCCAGTTGACAGGTGTAACCCACTGTTCAAGGAATAAGACTTTTTGTCTATTGCTGTTTAGCTTGCCTTTATGACTGAAAAATTTTATTTAAATTACCAATGTCTACACTTTTTCATCAGAGACCCTATGATATGGCATCCAATTTTCCAATGCATTATTTGGAAACCTGATTCTGTTTTTTTTCAAGAAAAGCAATTTCAAATGGGAGAATTGATTACTGTGAACACCTAATTCTAGCTTGATCAAATATTTAAAAAAGGACAGGCCTGAGAAAACAAATTCCTTCACAGACTAAGGTTCCAAACATTATTATTGTTGGGTTCTAGACTTTGTAGTTGCAGGAAGTCCAATGCATTCAGCTGCTACTTTCATGGCAATTTCGTGACAGCCTGACTGTTCTCCTTTCCAAACTGAAGCAGAGCAGACAGTGTGGGATGATCAGCTGATATATTCATCATCATCTTAGAGTCAGGGGCATTAGAGAAGTGGGGATTTCGCAATCCAAATGTTGCTGCATGACAGTTCAAGAAATTACACATCAGGCAACTGTGGAGTTGCCTAAAACTACATTGCTTAAATTATTGACAAAGGTGAACACCGTTACGTTAGAATTTGCATCTTTCTTGACACTCTGCGTTAAACAGCTCCTGCCCTCTGCCGTGCTCCCCAAGCAGCGGATTACCCAGCTCATGGGATGGGGCTCTGAGCAAAAAAACCTTCCCAGCCCATGCAGTGCTCAACTCTTTCACCACCTGAGTGGCAGCTGACACCTGGGCCTGGCCTTCTCTTCGTGCCAATGCTTCAGAGATAAATCCCTCAGCAGCTGGGCTTGGGTACTACTTTAGGGCATTGCTTTGTGATTGAGAACAGCAGCTACAAGGCCCATTTTTCCTGTCTGATAGTTGATCTTACTGTACGCACGGTCTCGGTTCAGCTGCCAGTAGTGTTTCCATATTCTAACAAACCAACATGAGTAGGGAGTAAAACACTTCTATCTTCCGATTTGGTGAAGTCATTTGTTACTAAATATTAACCATGTGCTACACAATGCCCCTTCATTGGTTGTTTCATCTCAGAAAAGTCTGAAAGACCACGAGTCCCATGTATTTAGGGAACAGACATTTTCTTTTCCCAACAGAATATATGTTACATTTGCAGAGCTCCCTGGAGAAGACAGCAGACTTCTTGAATTTTCTAAGAGCATTTTAACCCTTTTTGGTCTCTGTGCTCCATTGCAGGTCCTCTTGAATACTGAAACACAAGACAGTATGTTATTTCCTGTAGAAGGAGTCTAAGGAACTTTCCCAAAGAGAAAAATATGGAGAAACCTCATCAAAGGCTCAGTTTTAACATTTTCATAGGGCTGAGCATGATTCATCGCTTTTATGTCTCCACTTGGATGGGTGTGGGGTAAATACTTACTAACCAGACAGAGGAAGCATCCAGCACACTATCTATCTTTTCATCTTCCTGTATCAGTAGACAGTTCAAGTTAAAATAAAAATCTAACTCCTCTCCTTTAAAAAAAAAAAAAAATAATAAGATGCCACAGTGGCTGGTTTAAAGCGTGGTCATATGTTTTGCTAGAGTTACCAGAGGACCAGAGATGAGTACAAACCTGGTTAAGGCTGAATGACATGGCCTGAGCAACAGCCTCCCTGAATGACCCTGTGATGTAAGCTATTACACTTGGGTAGTTTAAGTAAAACCATCAGGTGCGTTGTGTTTGTAGCCTTTTTAGGAGTAAATGCAGAGCTGAGCATTAATCAGACCAGGTATAGTGTGAAATTCACCATTATCATACCAAAAGATTACCAGACAAGTTTTCTGGCAAGGTTCATTTCTCCCATTGAGGTTCCTCAGGGTGAATGGAAGCCAAATTGCGATTATTTTTATCTTGATGCACAGCACAAAGTAAGTAATATTTTCCTCCTCTGCTTTGCAGAAAAAAATGCACATATTTCTTTGTACTGAAAACGTTGCTCCTAGAGGTGTGATTGCTTCACAGAGAAAGCACTCCTTCAGTCTATGTGTTAAAGGAGGTTGATTTCCAGAGTCAGGGTAGGGGCACAGAGAGCACTGTATTATGAAATTAATATTATCTACTAACTAAAGCAGACAACTATCTGTCCTTGTTTCACACCTTCAAAATTAAATTCACAGTCTTTCTTACTTCCCAGTAGTAAACTAATATTGGCAACATGTCTGGATACCTGAAAGTGAGGCAACAACCTCTTAAGTGAAAGCCGGTGTTTCTCAGTTTCGCTGATGTGTAACACACACCTACTGGTGATGGAGCCCTTTGCACAGATGAGAATGTACAAAAGGGCATCTTGGCCCATTCTGCTCTGCATCATGGTAGCGATTCCTGTCTATTGCTAAAACTTCAGAACATTGATTTATACATTTTTTTGTCTTTTAAAGGTTACTGAATGAGGGCTGAAGGTGATTTGGAACCTTCTCTGAGTGTGCTGGCAATGAGAAGTTCAGAGGACAGAGGTCAAAGGTATTTCATTTGCAGGGAGGAGGGGAATCATATTTCCAGACAACTGAAGCACCACTGGCCTGGTGAAGGACACCCTGAGGATCCTACACAGGCTTCTTGACCTCACCATAGTCTTAAATGCTTCCTCCAAGAAACACCATGTTACTGGGGTTCTGTTTCTCACGTCACTTGTCCTTTTTCAGATGCTTGAGTCGTCGGGTTGTACATTGCCTTTGTTTGCACAAGAACGGCCTCTTCTCAGGTCCTCTGAAGCAATTGCCAATTTTTGTGTTCTTTGGCATTCTCTTCTATTTTGTTCACCAAGTAGAGGGGAAAACAGGATCCACTCCTTGTCTGTATTTCTTCTGGTTAGAAAGATACCAGGAATCTACAATCAAAGCAGGCCTACTGAAATGGGAATGAGGGCACATTTTAAATGTCTTTCTCACAAAGGAGCCAACGAAAAGGCAACCAGATAAATTCTGAAGATCTCATCATTAGTCCCTAAGTAAAAGGGGGATAAATGTCCCTAAATGTACCCATCTGAACTCCTTCTGCACTCAATTTAGTGTAGGTCCATCTTTAAAGGGTCATTTTTGGGTGTTTTACTCAGAGCAGAACAGGAGGTTCATTTCACCCATTTGGCCCATCCTGGAAAATTCATCATCAAACAGAGAAGGAGGAAAAGTTTTATTTTGTGAAGTCAGTGGCCTGTGCAAATGTGCATTTCAGCAGAAGAGTTCACAGAGAGTGGGCTGAGGCTTTACAAATCCATTTCAAGGTGACTAACAAAAAGCTTGGGCTGATTTGTTTGTTATTCTGGAGATCAGTGTTCCCCTGGGAACCATCTAGAGGGCATTATTAATGTTGCATGGCACGAACACTTTGGTCTGGCAGCAGAAGTCCTCTGAGCTGACAACAGTTGCCTCTCATCTTCCTCCACTGCTTCTCTACACTTTGGCCGCTGAGAACTTCCTGCTCAGAGCCAAAAAGGCAAATAAAATCAATGGTGGAGGGAGGAGCAGGTAATTTAAACCTTTCTCCAAATTGCTGCTAGATGCTGATGGTTTAATACCTGGGAAACCTTGCTGGGAACAAGTGGACACTAATGCCTCACCTGTCCTTTTTGGTTAGTCTCATTGTGTCAGCCAGGAACGTTGCTGTACTCTCTGGGAGAAGACTGGCTGTTCCTGGCATGGGCACAAGTGACTCAGGCTTGACTCATTGGTGCAGGAGGACCTGCTGGCAGCCAGGCACTGCCCTCAGCAGTGGCAGAAGTCCTTTCTGCAGCTCAGGCACGAGGAACTGAGACAAGCGAGCTCATGGCCAAGTGCTGCAGTGTGACACTCTGATGGCACAGACCTGGTAAAGCAAAGGAAGCCCCGAGGGCACAGAGCATGACAACAAGTCCTTGCAGAGCTGACCACACAAGGTGCCTTTCCTGGTCTTGCTTCAGCCAACAATTCTGCAGGCTGACTGGCTTTATCTTTGGGATAATTTTTCTTCCTCTGCTTCATTTGCCACAGCAGACAGCGTCACAGCCCTCTCATCCATCACAGCTGGTGGGAGACAGCTACTGCTCAGCTTCCTGGTGCAGCCCTGGGGCTGGGCTGTGGAGATGAGGGATGATGCTCCCCGCGGTGGCAGTCACAGTGGCCAGGGTGGCCATTCATCACCACTGCCTCTGCTGCAAAAGGCACCCAGCACAGTCCTTTCATGAAGCGGATCAAATGATCCTGGGGTTGTTCTTCTGGGACCCAGCTAAATGTGTTTGCAATGTCTGGTGTTTAATTCGATGAGTAGTCCCAATAGCTACTATGAACTGTTTAACGGGTAAACCATTATTCCTTGTAAGAGTTTCAGGCTTGGTTGTTCCTGGCACAGGCTGTTTGTGGTAGGTCCTTTTCCTCTGAGATTAAAGGCTTGTCAATCCGCTTATTATTCTTCATGGATTTGATACTTTACTGCTCTCTTTTCTGCTCTCTGTGAAATGTCTAGAGATAATGGTTAGATTAGAAAATAACAATCACGTGAGGAGAGCTGAAGGTAAATCTTGCACACTGATGTGATATCGGGAATTATTAATAGTCTTGCTGCAGATGAGATAACTGGTAATGGGAGAAATAGAGATAGAGAAATTGAGAAAGGAGCTGATTTTCTTGAAGTCACATGAGGAATCCATGTGAAACTCCTGGGGAAACAAGAAGAAGTTACGCAGGTGACAACTGCAGATGTGTTTTCCCGCTTGGGATACTGAGGGCCATGCTCACGTGGTTAATATGGGATTGCAAAGGAGGAAAGATTAAAGATAGGCTCTGTGTTCATCAGAGATGCCATCAGCTGATCTGAGGCTACAGCAGGTCATGTGAGACAGTAGCACTGCGTGCTGCCCTGCGTGCTGCCGTTGCGATACCAGCACATCCCCCTGGGCGCTGCGAGTTGTCCCTTTGGCGTGTCTCTGGCCTCCGTGCGAACGTGGATGCCTCCTTCCCAGGGCTGGGGTGACAGGTGGGCCATGCTGCAGCACTGCCTGGGCTGGCAGGGAGACATCCCTGGTGTTGCTTTGGGGTGGCAGAGTGACTCTTCACAGAAACCTCTTCCTTTGGCCTCTTAACACTCTTCCCTGTTTTCCATGCATGTTGGGTGTGAAAAAAAACATCCACTTGTGCCAAACCAAAATCTAGTTCCAGGTGTGAAAAATAAAATTCTACTGCCAAGCTCCTCCTCTTAGGGATGTCACCAGCCTTAGTAGTATTTCATAGGGGTTGAATGTGGCCCACTGACCTTGGAGGTCAAGGGGTCTAGGTCCTGGATTTGAGTCTCTGCCAAACCAGCTTGACAGTCTTTTTCAGTGAAAGATGTGGAGGACATGGGAAATGCAGCATATGTAGTTTATCTGGATTTTAGGGATACTACGGACACAGCAGCAAACTGATAGCTTAGAGCAACGTTGAAGGAGCATTGTTTGTCAAAAAGCATAAATAAGGTGGATGTTAAAACTGGCTGATGGGAGGGATACAGCAAGCAGTCATCAGGGGTGTTATAGCAGAACAGGACTTGCACCAAGCACAGTTCCCCTGAGATTAGCATATGCTGCTATAATCAAGATTATTCTGCCTGACTATTAGCAAGCTGTGAAAGCAGCATCATTCAACTATGGCTGAATGTGAAGCTGGTACAAGACACATTAGGTGCAGAAGCACATGAATAAGATATTACTGGATTAGAGTTTTAAAGAAAGAAAAATGTGAATGAAATGATGTATTTAGATAAGAAGTGTACAAGAAAACTAAACAGCTGCACTACAGAGTCTTTCTTCCACCTCTGATATGGGTGTGGTTGTGGTCTGTGAGAGGCTTCAAGTTAGATCCAAAAGAAAATTTAGACATCAGACTGGCACTGTTCACCATTAAATCTAAAATCGCATCCTTAGAATCTGTCTGTTGGCTGCTCTTAGTCTTGGAAAGAGGTGAAGTCACTAGGCACTTATGTTCTCCCAAAAGTGGGGTCATTTACCCAGTGCATGACCAGCTGATATACACACAGAGAAGAGGTATTGTCTTTATCGCATATTTGTGCAGTTACGGTGCTAGGTGATAATTCCACAAAGTTGGCAGACTGCTTAGCAGTGTCATAAGGACTATATAGTCTTACAAAAACAAAGAAATAACTAATTTCATTCTGGTTGGTTCACTGCACTATACACTCATTCTAAAGGTATAGCTGGGGGGGGCAGGGCGGGCTGTGCAGTCTTTTTCTGTCTGAATTGAATCAGTGGTCATGATCTCCCCTTGCCACCTTTACCTTTTTCTTAGTTACCCTAGAGTTTTGTTAACTTCATGCTTCTTTGTCAATCATCCAGCTTTCGGTGCCTTCTGGGCAGGATGTTCCCCTTTTATCAGTCTCTTAGTTCCTCTCCAAGAACAGAGTCGTTAGCAAGGCATACATTGTCGGTACAAAGTAGTCAGGCCTAAATTAAACAGGGTCACTATGACCTAAGAATTTCTGCTCTATGTCACTACAGCCGAAGCCTTTCTGCCTGATACCACTTATGGACCCATCACTGACACTGCTTGTGTGTTCAAGCTTATGCAACATGCAACATGGGGTGAGCGATCTCCAACCTGGCTTCAAATCTTTTGGCACATGTATTTGCCACAGCACGGTGCTGTGCAGAAATACCAGCCCAGGAACCTGAAGCTGCGAGGGCTTGCTGGGCTGATGCTGTGGGCAGGCCAAAAAGCCAAGGCGAACGGGTGCACCGCGATGGCTTCCAGAGCCCAAGCTCACTCAGCCGCAGTCTGCTCCTAGAATGGTGACAAGAAGGTAAGATGTACCCCACACGTCTACTGCGGGGAGTGAGCAGAGCTGACGACGGTCTTTTCAGTGCTGTGCAGCTGGGTGCCCATCTCAGGCCCATGTAAAGGGCATTCACAAGTCAGATGAATCATTCCTGCCCCTTCTTGCCCATGAGATCTGAGCTGATAAGAGTTCCCTGAAAATCACTGGCAGATGAAGCCGCGGGCAAAACAGGGAAGATAGTAGCTATTTGTGCCTATTGAGAAATTTCCTAATGCTGAAATAATTCAGTCATTAGGATGAGCAAAGTTTGAGTCCTGCCTTGGTGAAAAGGATCCTGGACCTTATCCAGGCTCCAGCCAATTTCCTCAAGCGTGGAGTCACCATGTGTTCTGGCGGGGCCTGCCGGCTCATGAGTGCAAAGTGGCACAGTCTCCCTGGTGTATTTAAACTTGTATCGGTTCAGAGACAGAATTAAAAAGATTCGTGCGTGGGGCTTAAAATGCATTTAGGAAAGTTTTGGGTCTGTTCCAGCACCCCTTGCTAAGTCTTGATCCTGGACTTATCTATAAAGACTATGCAGTTTGACGCTAAATATTACTAACTCATCTGCACTCCTGGCATATATATATAGAAAGCAGAGAAAACCTTCATTATCAGACTTCTGTGCCCATGTAGTTCTGAACACCCTGGGTTTGGAAGTGGTATCAAGGTTACTTTTGAATCCATAAGTATAGATTTGCCCAACTTACTTCTTTTGAAAATTGTCAAATGAAGGAAAAGAAAAATGGTCTTGTGACTGCAGCAGAGGGCTGGCGTTCACCAGCTTGGGGCTCTGTTCAGCTGCTCCCTGGGCTTGCTGCCTGGCCCTGGGCAAAGCACAATCTCCCCATGCCAAAGTTTCCTCCTCTGTAATGTGCAGATAAGGGTGCCTACTTTACAGTGTTTGTGTGAAGTTAAATTTGCTGTAATACTCTCATGTTTTCAGGATTTTTTTTCTGAGATTTGCACTCCCATTGGAAGAACAAAGAATTATTTTAATTGTGATTGCTAACAATAATGATGAATGCATTCCAGTTTGGAATGTACTTGCTTTCACATGTTTGTTTATAACTTCAGAGTGCAATAAATAATTCTGTAGATGCAATCTCTTAATCTTGTTCCCCAGCCCCCTGCTCACCCGGCATGAACCTGCAGTTACACTGGCAGTCCTAGACCAGAGCTTCAGGGTTAGCTTGGCCTGCCACATTCCCTCACGGAGCTTACAATCAGCAGGATCATCACTAAGCGTAGCCTCCCTCAGAACAATGTCACCCTGCCGTGGTTCCCAGGCAGCAGCATACGAGAGGAAAGGCAGGAGCATATCTCTCCTACAGGCCAGCAGCAGCCTACATAGCTCCTCAGGCAATGTCTTTGCTCCAGGGCTTATGAAGTTCCTACATCAAGGGTGGTAACTGCCATTTCATGCTCCTGCAAGTGTGAAAAGTATTGCCCTCACCATAGTCTTGTGGCTGTGTCCCCTGATGGTCCCTCCTTCCCCCATTATACCACTCACATAATTTTGTTTCGTCCTTCTCTCAGTTTTTTCCTGTTACTCTTCCCCGAGTCATCCCAAATTGCTTAATTTTTCCCTTCCTCTGGTGTATCCTCTATCCTTTCTCCCTTCAACTTAGTGACACAGGCAGACCTTTCAACTCCAAAGTCTAAGATTATGTCAAATCCAAACATGCTCTAAAATGTTCCTGTAGCTTCTAGTTCTATCACCACACAACCTTAATATTTTTTAATTATTTTGCCAACTTTTCGCAGGTCTTTCCTTCGTCTTCCACTTCATTAGTTTTGCTACCTGTTATTTGTTGCTCTCATCCACTGTCCCATTTAAAACCAGAGCCCCATTTTGTGAAAAAATAGACAACTGGGTTGCAGTGTTCACTGCTATCCAGAGTCCAGTGGTTAATTCCACTTACGAATGACTGCATGAGCTTTGGTCCTCAGGGTATCCCTGCCTTGAAAAAATCTTGAGAAAATGGAGCATGACAGTAACTTCAGAAGGACAAGCTGCCAATATTCTCTTTAAAGGCTTTTACAAGTTAAGACAGGGACAGTCCAGCAGCAAATTGGTGCTTCTTGGATGAGGCGCATATGATGATATGGCCACCTTCTTCTCATGAGGCATGGATGTGCAACCACTGGGCATCAATGTGGCATGGAGTGGGCAGGTCCCAAGAGACAAGGGAGACCCCCCCAGCCACTGACACCTTTACCATATATCATTTTTCTTTGTTAATGTGGTGCAGGGAGAAGTCTGTATAACATATTTTGTCATACTTTCCTATTCTTCTTGTTTTTCTAAATCATGTATCACATTTTCTACTATCAATTTTCTCAGTGGTAAACAAGACACCATGTAAAAATCTTTTGAATTGGAGGGAAAATAATCTTTCTGACTTCTAAGATGTTCACTGAAGTCTCTTGGCTGTCCTTCATTTTTGTAATTCTGCTAGTATGTCAGATACTTCTGATCTCATCTCTCAACCAAAGGAATTGCTTGTCCTTGCAGACCAAGTCTTGGTGACAAGTCATGAATGCGATCCGTTGCCTAGATCTGTCCCGCAACACAGCCAGGCTGCATCCTGGCTTGTTTGTCTGTTTGGGAAATCCTAGTTCTCAGCTGTTTCTTTGCAACCGTTTTTAAACAGCAATGTCACCCACATTTACTTGTTCCTTCAGTAAGCATGACTGTGAATCTGACGATACTTACCTGCAAGCTGAGAACCGAGACCTTAAGGCAGGGAGTGTCTCAACGTCAACCCCAGAGCAAGATCTCCATGAACAAGATCAGTGTGTTCTGGCCAGCTCAGCACATCAGCTCCCCTTTCAAGCTGCATCACAGAAGGATTAAGATTTCTTCTTTTATGTAGCAGTAAAGGAGGGAAGAAGAGTCCCTTTTAGAGCTAATTTGAGAAGATCTGTCCTTCATCAAAGCAGCTGAATTATCTTGCTTCAGTTAGCTTGGGACAGAGCAATGATTTGAGGTAGCTAAGGAGGAGCTGCACCAAACATTTTGTGTCCGCCAGTTCCCCGTGTGTAAAATTTTTCTGCTGAGGACACCTTCCCAGTTGGGATGCATGGGGCTCCTTTCCAGTACTGTGAATATTTAGCAGCTCTGTTCTGCTTTTTCTTTTAATGGTTGTCTGCCTGAGGACACTTAGAGGTGGAATATTCTAAATAATTGTAAATTCAAGGAAACAACCTCCTTCTCAGAAAAAAAAATCTGCCAGGGGTAAAAATAACTACAGAACCAAAAATGCAGGGAAAAATGAAACAGCTATTCAAAGAAACAAAATTTTATTTATTTATTTATAATCAAGAAAGATCTTACATGTAATTCAGTTAGCAAGTGGAAAGTACTGCTTATAATACTGATTATGCTGTAGGTATATACATGGATATGCTTAAATTCTTTCCACTGAATAAAGACAAATATATGCAGTAGTAGAGCTATACTGTAAGGTATATACTGTAAGGTGCTTCTGTGTAAGTTTGTTTGCTGACATATCTCTGAACAACAGGAAAATTTAAGTGTTGCAAATAGAAGGCATCAATATTGTTAATTTATAAATGTAAAAGAAAGTTATAGTCATAGTGTTCCTAAGTAGTCAATGCTCTAAAGAATATAGAGAAGAAATATGCTTCTAGAAAAATGTTGGAAAAGGATATCTCTGTATGTATATTTTTAGCGTAGTTTACTCAGCTCAGTCTTAAGGCCTGAGAGCAATACTGGTATAATTTTAGGCTTTCTAGTAGTCATTAGGTACCTACAGAGTACTTCATCATTGTAGGTAAAATGCTACAGCTGGAGGCAAAATTAGGCATTGTGTATACAGATACACTGTAAATTAAACATTTTATGCAATAAAATAATCATTATAATGCCTGCATAATACGAGTTTTTCCTTGTAGCTTCTCTAACCAGAACTGGATCTGGATGTTCTGATCTTAATATCTGCTCTGATCTTATCTGCAGTAGTGAAGATTTGAAACATGTTTCCCACTCTTTCCTCTCTCCCATTTAGATGGAAAAAATACTGCATCAACATTTTATTTTAATTTTTTCTCCAGACTGCTCATTTTTTCATGTCAGGCCTTCAGACGTCATTCCCAGAAGAAAAATCCCTCAAAATGACAAGTCATCTAATCTGGGTTTCACATCTCAGCTGCTGTTACTATATAAATGATTCTGTTTAGAGACAGCTTGGCAGCATGTGACACTCCGTCATCAAAACCCAGCAAGCTTCAGCCACATGTTTAGTGCCATCTCAGCGTCTTTGTCTACAGCAATTTGTCACGTCCTTCAAAAAAACAGAAGTCAGATTTTGAGAACTTACACCCATTAAATCTAAAGCTTCACAGAGAGGACGAGTTTTTGTCTTTTTGGCCTAAAGACCACACCTGAAACACCGTAGAAGACTTTGAGAAAGAGCTACGCAGTTTAGGCAGCAAGGAAAGCAGGCAGCAGATAGCAAGATTCTGAATCTGGTAACAGGAGCAGTAACAGTACAATAAATTTTTATTTATATTTACATAATTTAATTTCATAATTTAATTCTGCTGTTATACCCATGAATTTGTGTCAAATCCAACAGCACACAAGCAAACTCAACTTATTAAAGACATAGTAACAAGCAAGATCCCACTGTATAGTTACACTAAGGCGTTGGTAAGTAACCAAATTAACCTGCTATCCTTTCCCTTGTCCTTCTTCGGTGACAGTCATTTGTTGTGCAGCTCGAACTGAAGCAATTTTCTTTTCTTGACTGTGAATGCTCACATTGATATTTAATGGTGTCTTCCCCGTAGCATGGGTAGGTTTCTAAACTGGCGCATAGCGTATGGCCTAAGCACTAGAAAAACAAGACCTGAACTCTGCAGGAACTGCATGTGCATTGCCGAGAGACAGTTTCCTCTGCTTCAGTGATGGCAAGTCTATGGGCATGCAAGGCTTAGGGTGGCACTTTGGTGTGCTGTATTTGGATCCTGTATTGAATCACCAGCAGATTTTAAAAAATATATGAAGTTCAAGAAGGCTGTGAGCTCATGGAAAGCAGAAGGTTATTGACCTGTTTTTTGATGGACACAGTCACTGTCTTTTTTTTTTTTGTGTCAGGTGCCTCTGGCAGTCACATGGCTGTTCAGACCTCTATTCATAATTTGGAATTCATGATATACATGGGCTGAGCTGTATTGGCAGCTCTACTACTTTTTCGCTGGTGGCGGGAGTGTGTGTTGCTTGCTTGTGCATGTGTGTTTAACACATGGAAGTTTTAAGAGAGCAATACCGTCCGAAAGAAGACCAACATAGACTATCCACCACAAAGACAAGAATATCTGGGGTGTGGTGCTGTGGTGTTTCAGGAGCAGAACTCTCTGCAGCGTTAGATTTAGCTGTGGGTTCCTGAGTGAAAGGCCCACACTTAACCATGTTTCCTCACCCAGGTCTGCAGTCACTGGGAGTGAAATATAACTAGAGGCTCACACTTATGTTGTGTTTGTGTGTAGCCTTGTAGCTTGGTTTGCTTCTATTGCCTTTATAGACGAAAGGCTGGACATGAGCCGGCAATGTGTGCTGGCAGCCCAGAGGGCCAACCGTGTCCTGGGCTGCATCAAGAGAAGCATGGCCAGCAGGTTGAGAGAGGTGATTCTGCCCCTCTACTCTGCTCTGATGAGACCTCACCTGGAGTACTGCGTTCAGCTCTGGAGCCCTCAGCACAAGAAGGACATGGAACTGTTGGAGTG
>Ga0065711_1028010_pt1 | contig 44319 bp, 31 predicted proteins | sample Hoacrofraction12_FD_59098 | JGI IMG/M metagenome (GOLD analysis project Ga0065711, IMG submission 59098) | Hoatzin crop microbial communities from Cojedes, Venezuela - Epithelial fraction 12 v2 (version 2) | ecosystem: Host-associated > Birds > Digestive system > Esophagus > Crop | place... | reverse complement strand
AAGAGTACAATTGCTTCCAAGTCATGTGAATAAACATACAACACTGCTAACCTCTCTGCGGAGGATGTCACTGTCCCCCATAGAAGATGGGATAAGGCCACTGACGCTCTCCAGCCTCACCCAGTCTTTCCCTTTACTTCTGCCTGAGTAAGGCCTCTTCCTCCTTCCTATCTTCCTTCCTGGTATCTCCAACCAAGAGTTCACTTCCATAAGCACCCCCACGTCCCTGTGCTGCCTGCTCACTGCCTGTCTCTTCTCCCCACAATGCTCAGTCCTCTCCCATATGGTTCTCTGTGCACAATCTCAGTATTGTGTGCTATGCTGGCTTGGAGAACAGGACAAGCAATCCAGTCTCACAAATACAACAGGAGGCTTTCTTACTGGACTCCCACTGGGACCGAACGCACCAGCAGTGCTGTGCGGGGAGGCTCTGCTCTGTCCCACGAGCCCAGGAGCCCAGATCTGCACAGCCAAACCCCGGTTCTGGGAGACCCTCCATGTGCTGAGCGGCAGACGTGGGCCCACGGAGCACATGAGAGACAGGAAGCACATGCTGTGACACCTAGTAGGGACCTGCACAGGAGAGATAACTGATGAAAGGCCCACTCCTTGTCTCCTGTCATCTTCTCTCTACTGTCACATTGTCCTGTTTGTAGACTTGGGCCATGAATTCCCTTTTACATGATCTCTGCCACATCCTGAGAGAGACAGAACTGGCAAGGACTGGACAGCCCGCACAGCATCGTAAACTTTCCTGCTGCATCAGGAGAACGGGGGTTACTGGAAGCAGGCTGAGAGGCAGAAGGAACAGCAGGGTTGGCAGAGCTGAGGCTCATCAAGTAGCCTGGCTTCCCTCCACACCAACCCCATCATGACCCGGCTCCTCACAGACAGCCACTGCCTGGGATGGAGCAATCTGGAAAACAACCTGTTCTTTAACCTTATTATTAAATAAATAAATCAATCCATCTTTCATGAGGCCCCAAAGCCAAAGTAAAGGATAGGAGAAGCCAGTAAAGCTTCAGTGAGAACAGGTAAGAAGAGACGTGTTTACCACAGAAGAGAGACAAGGCTTCTAATACCAGCAGGCTGCTGTACCACAAACATTCCCTATGGCCCGGTACGGCTGCACAGAGATATTTACACGTACAGGCAGGGAGACGCCGATCCCTGGCTGGTGAACAATCAACTTTTATTCTCTCCAGACCAGCAAAGCCAAGATTTTAGTAAACACGCAACCCCAAAAATGCGCCTACGGATTGGGTAGAGCAGAGCCTTTGCTCTCTCTGCCAACCAACAAAGCCGTTCTCCTGTGGGTGGTTTCATGGTGAGGTTTCTGTGGGGAGGAAGTGTTTCTAGTGGTCAAGGCGGAGAACAGGGGTTCAGGAGACCTGGCTCCCATCCCTGGCTCCAGTAATCGCGAAAGCTCTGGTTGCAGCAAATGCACACACTTTGCAGGGATCACTAGTCCTCTGTTCACCTCTCCCTGTTCAGGCACAAACTGCTCCTCTGAGGTACAACGCCGAGACACAGACTTCTCACCCATCTGATAACACTTCCTGACCTTGCCGGGCTATTGCGGAGCTTGTGTGATTGATGCACGAAAGGCTGCCAGAGCTCTTCGGATGAAAATCTCTCTGGAAGGTATTGGAACGTGTGCACATGCGAGTGCAGACGCGTGAGCAAGAGACATGCAGCTCACACATTCTCTGCTTCCCTCCAGCTCGCAACGCTCCACCCAGGTTTGCTGGTTCCACTACTCATGCATTTAAATATCTACAAGATGGGTCTGCACAAAACCTGTGTTTTAAAGCAGAGTAGCCAACATTACAGCTTAATAGATGCCCTTACAAATACTCAAGCCACTGCCCTGTTTGTCCAAACTCAGCCCCAAGTTTCTGCATTTTACTTACAAAACCAGGGCAACGTGAAACCAGGCTGAAAGCCCATAGCAGATACAACCCAGCCCTACCCAATTCTGGTGGGATGGCACCAGTGATCTTCCCCAGCCCGGTGCATTGTTCTCTGTTTCCTTCATCATAGATGCCATTAACATGCTGTTTACCTCTCTTCCAGCTCATTAATGAAGACATTAAAGAAGACTGGCCCTAACCCTGATCCCTGCGGCATGCCGTTAGATAAACACCTCCTTGAGAATCTCCCATCAACCTCTTACATGTGAAGGACTGTTGTCTTGAGGGGTGCATAGCTATTAGAGCTAATGATTTCACCTGTCACAGTCCATTTGCAGAGAACCCACCAACCGCAGCAACAGTTTTTAAACAAAAAAAAAAAAAAGAAATAAGGAAGGAATGTCACACTGTCACACAGGATGGCTCTGTGTTTCGGGGGCATGCTGGGTTTGTCTGTTTACAATGTTTTATCCAACTTTTGGGTTTACTTCCTGTCCTAAATTGATCTGGATGCTGTTAACTTTTTCAAGTCTTCTCTTACCTTGCTGGCTGCATTTCAGAAATAGGTGGCATGAGTCAGTCGCAGTGGACCAGTGTGAAATACTGTAAGATACTTCCCTCAAGTGGAGGGAATAAATATCACTCAACTATGTGTCACAGGCTCTGTAGTGTACCTCAGGTAGCAGAAAGATAATGGGAGATGGACACCTACATGAGGTAGGATCTACCAACCTGCTTGAAAGGTGTTAGGAGCATAGAAAAATTACCAGTGATATTGCAAAGTAAACCTTCCCACTCTACAAATGTCACCCAGTCACCCTTTGTATCAGATACTAATGGGGCATATGCTCTGACAACCTGTCAAGTTACTACACGGACAGCTAATGTATATCCACGACCAGGTTTGCAAAATGGCTAGAACGCAAGCTGAGATGAGTGACAAGTGCTCCTACATGGTATTTCAGCAGAAAAGGAAGAGGCTGCTTAGAAGCAGCTTGAGGGGTGAAATACCCAAGTCCTGTAGAACCAGGCTTTCATGCCTACCGGAGCCTGCAGCAGGGCTGCGAGGGATAAACAAGAACGGAGCGAACCAGACACAGATTGCAGTGTGTTGATAGAGCTGGTGTGGGTGGTATCTATACTCACCCTGAGGCTGATGCCTGATCTCATGACGAGATGACTGTTTTCCTGAAAGCAGGCAATGAAACAGGAACAAAGAATTCAGATTTCACTGTCGTTTTACTGTTACGGAGACAGAAGCTGGGCTCCAGTGTCTTCTGTACACACTGAACAGGAGAACATTTCATCTCCTGCAAATGAAAAGAGATAAGATCGCCTTAGCACGAGGCAGGATTTGTCTCTGTAACTGATCAGTCCAACAAAGGGACACACAAACCATTTATTACTGAAAATTAATTGTGCCATCCAGCCAGATGCCTGCAATTACTTCTGTTAAATATTATCTTTCATTAACTGTAAAATATATAATTAATAAACTTGCTCCCTCATTTTTGTTAAGTTTCACTGCAAAGACCTTATTACTGAAATAAATCTTTCTAGCAGTGCATGTCGACAGAACAGGGGAAGGTGCACGCCTCTCTGTGTGTGATGATTTCCTTATGGGCAACTGAATTATTACGAGGAGCGGTCACCTCTCTTCACAGCTAAGACTGTAGAGGCACCCCACTCTGAGACCAGTTGTTTAAGCTCATGCCTCTTGGAAGCAGGCAAGAGGAATCTGCTTTGGCTGGCAAAGATGACTTGATCTGAAAGCAGTCAGGCAGATGCAAGCTCTTATTTCACTGGCAAGTCTGGAGAAACAAAAAATAAAATTCATTTTTTGATTTACAGTCCATAAAAGAAATCTTCTGACTGTAAAGCTGCTCAGAAAGACCTTGGTGGTTAGGCTGATTCTTTCATAAGCCCCGTGTGTATCCACCTCACAATGCTGTGCTAGAGCTGCACAACTGTGATTTGCTTTCCATGTACATCAGAACTGTTTTGATTGGGGGATGTTCGGTGATGGCTGTTAAACCACAGCAATCAGAAATGCTTCCAAAATGTTGCTGAAATTTGACTCCAAGCATAAAATTCCCCTTAGACTTTGTCTCCACTTGTGATCTTTACCTCAAGTTAGTTGATTGCCAGTTCAACGAGGGGTAATTAAAATATTTCCGAAGGCTGTTCTGGGCAACACTTTTTGCCTTGCTGCAGGTTACAAATGTTCGTGGTTTGCCCTAGGCTGATGTTCATTCCTGCCTGAGTTGGCACAGGCAGCAATAAGTGCCAAACGAGGAGGAATGCCTGCTCCATCACAATTCTCCACACCTGGGGAAGGTGGCTGAGGGACTGAGAGACCAGTGGCAGAAGGAAGCAGTGTACAAGCACACAGTGGATAGATGGTAATATAACTTCTGGGTATAGAGCAGACATAAAGCAGCACAGAGGAGCAAAAAAGGACAGCATGTGTTTTAATTAAACCCTACGATTTCATGGCTTCTCAAGATGTCTGGATGACCCCCAGAAGAGCCAACAGGTTGCAGAGAAGCTCGCCCGCAGACTGCCAGTTTCAGCATAGACAAGCTTAGCAGAGAAGAAGGGTTCTCATCTTAACTGGCGTACAGAGCTTTTTGCAATGGGATGAGCTTGGGGAGGGAGAGGGTGTCATTTCCTGGCCATCCGCTACCATTTTGCAGTTGTCGGCAGACTGGAAAGGAAAGGCAAGAGCTCTGCGGGTCATGTCTGCTGGGAAATGCACAACCCCTGACTTGGAGCAGGTCAGGTCTCCAAAAGCTATATTAGAGATCCTTACCCTGCTACTGCCCTGAATCTAAAGAAAGGGGTCCATCCTCCACATCCTTTTAGCTAGCACTTACGAATGCTAAAACAGCCAACCAATTTGACTACACAAAAATTTTAGAGTCAGCAAATTATCTAGTTAAATGATGCGTATAGAAATGTTAATTCAACAGCAACTGAAACATTCTTACATTGCTTACCATCTAAAGACAATAATCCCATACAAAGAAGAAGACGGGGCTGAGCACACTGTCCTTGCAGAAGAAATCATAAGAATATTTTAGCTATCACCTACGATGTAACCTATATGCAGTTACACAAATAGCATGGGCTGAGAGTGAGTTTAGAAGTGAGTTTGGGATGGAAGCTCTGAAATCGTATTATACGATGCTTTGCCCTGGTTTTGCTGTGGCGGAGAGGCTTGTGTATCAGCCCATTTCCATCAGCGTGACTCTACACAAACTCTCTGTATAAAAGTATAATTTCACTTTTCTGTACAGAAGCATAATGATACTTCACTGTGTGACGCGCACATTCCTATCCCTCCATAGTTAGGAACCCTTTTGTGCACACACACTGAACTCTGCTGACTACCAGCCACCATTCCATTCCTCAGGATCCCCGCTGGGTCAGACCAGGAATACTGGGAATGAAGATGGAAAAGTTAAGCAACTTAACTCTCTGGCTCTTGGGCCACAGAAGGGGGAGGGAGCAGGGAGGCAAAGCATCTGGCTTCCCTGCTTCTCTAACAGCCTGGTGGGAAGGCTGCTGTCAATTCTGCCTTCTGCCTTGTTGGAAGAAAGCAGAAGTGACAAGAGGCCCTCCAGGCAGGCAGCCAGAAACCAGAAATTCAATTGAGCTACCTCCTGAAACTGGACTTTTTTGGAGACCCTATGCTTGAAATTGTTTTGCCTTTAAAAAAAATTTTTCATCGTGGTTCAGGGCTAATTCATCACACCTAGTCTCCCGGCTCTCCTTTCCTCCAAGAAAGCATGATTTGCACAAAAGGATTTCCATTTTCTGGACTGCTCTGCAACCAGCCTCACCCATAATAAATACATAGACACATAAATATGCACACACACGCATGCACAGATACAAACATTGTTATTTATAGATACAGGCATTGCCATAGACAGATAAATACATGGGTGCATTTCTTTGCAACATAACATGCAGGGAGAGAAGTGATACGGCAGCTGAATTTACTCTACACTCGCAGATTAGGAAAGAGAGTGTGGGACATACGGTCTATCTCTAGGGCTTAGACCAACTGGTTATTGGCTGGTGCTGTTGTTCCTCTAACAAGCCCCTGGATATATCGCTGTGGCTGCAGAGAAATGCAGCTGAAAGAGCCTTTCGCTGTCAGTAGCAATCTGTCACTTCATGTATCTTACCCTGCCTCTTACAGCACAAAAGCTTCTGAGCTGCAAGCCGGTGTTAGGAGAAAGGTCATTTTGCAGGTAAGCTGTGGTATTTTTCTTTATTTCTGGGGACATACAGCCAGCTTGAGGCACCGTCTGGATGCTGCAGCATGAATTTCAGCTTCACATATGCCTAGCTATAATTTAAAACGAGGGAGCATTTCCATTACAAACCCCATTTTTTCCCTTGGATTTATACCTTACCTATTTGGCTTCACTTTAGGGTGGACCTTCACTGAATACATTCACAGGCAGGGAGAAACTACTTTTCCTGTACAATATTTAAATCCAGCTCAGCCTCTTTCGGCTGTAAGATGGTGAAGGAAATTACGTATGCACACAAACACTCACAAGCACATACAAAAAGCTTACACAAACATAGGCCCACAGGAAGATCTGTTACAAAAAAAAAGACAAGCCAATACAAATAAGCTCAATTTTAGGAGTGAATTAATTTAACTGACTTTTTTATTCTAAATTATTAACAAGTTCCAGCAACCTTAGAACGCAATAACTACACTCAAGCTTTCATCTAGGTTAACTGGAAACAGATAACTTCTACTGATACAAATGGTATCAGCACAAATCTGTGACAGCACACTTGGAGGCAGAAACCTGACACACAAGGAGCCCCTCTCTTTGCAACAGTGTGTTAACAACTCCTGTACGATTCTCCTCCCCTGAAATATTCCAGTGCAATGAATCACCCTCCGACAACGCCAGAACCCCCCTATTTTCATGAACACTAGCTGAAACCTGACCTCCACAGCACTCTAATCTGTTTATGACTTGGTCTGGCTTAGAAAACCGTTTTTGGGTGGGTTTTTTTTAACTCTTTATCGATTCTACTTTGATGTAGTCCAATAAAGCACATTGACAGAAGCAATTTATGCTGGCTAGTGCCTCTAGTTCCAGGAAAGCCTCCATGGCATATGTGAAGAGAGGTTAAGCACCTTGCAAATAACATACAGGTTACCCAGTTCTCCCATGCTTACCAGTTTCATTCAGTCCATCTCCATGACTGAGATCAGGAATGACCTCCTGTTCCTGCAGCTCACAAGCAGAAATAGGTATGATTCTCTCTATGTATCCCTTCCTAACACCACAGGGAAAAGCTGGGAAATGTGAGAAGGATGCACCCAGTCGTAAGAGGAAAAAGCTGCAAGTGGCCACTGAAAGGAGACAAGCATTTCCCCCCTTTTGATGGCACAGAAACCAACCTCATGGCATCAGAGCTGCAGGCACCGGTACCAGCAGGGCTTGAGCACCTGGAAATGGTAAGATGCCCCTATTCACATCTGCTGCACAGGTATGTAAACAAAAACTGTTCCAGCGCCACAAAAATCTAGACTAGGCAACTAGGAATATTATGGATTTATCCTACCAGCTGGAGATGTTGCTGATATCCTCACAATATGCTGTATTCCCTCTTCCTTTCTTAGTTTCACATCCAGACCTTGCACCTGAGGCTGGGGAAACGTTGACTAAGAACATTATTCAGGGAAGATGTTTAGTAAAACCCGTAGTGCTTAGTGGCTCCTAAGTGCAACGTAATAGCTTTCTTGCTTCTCGCTAAGAGGGCACGACAACAGGGCAGAGGAGGACAGCTGAGACCTGCAGGGACTAGAAAACTGAACCCAGTTTAGCCACAGAGCAGTTTAAAGTTCCTGTTGCATTTTTTATCTAAGTACAGCAAATCCCCCCGCTAAGCAACAGCCCAGGTGGCCATAAATACAGAAATGCTAACTGCGTGTGCAGCGTGCGGGTATTAGGGAGGGCGTGTGGATAGGCCCAGCGGGAGAGCAGCTGGAAGCAAAGCAGAGTGCTCTTCAGGGAGGCAATGCCACCTGTTAGCAGCGTCGGGAGCTGGGTCCTGTTGCGGGATGGCTCTGGAGGCATTTGAGAGCTGCTGGATTCTCACTCCTTCGAAGCTTCCTGCAGTTATGAAGCACTGATAGAGTTTCACTCTTCACCAGCTGGAGCCCTGGGCAGGGGACTCTCTCGGGAGAAGGAGCTCAGGAGCTCCTCCCCAGGGAGGAAGATGAGGGGTGGTCTAGGGAGAGTGCAGCCACCGCAGCACGTCTGAGTGTCACAGCAGAGACGGCCATCAGGCACCTCCTGTGCCAGTGGGAGTCTGTCAATGGGAAATGCAGCTCAGCACTTATCAAAGGAAAAGAATATATAGGAAAACATGGCCTGTAAACCTACCTGCCTCTGCTCAGGCTAGACACCATGGCTCAGTCCACCTCCTCGCAGGGCTCCCAGGGAGCCCCTGCTGCAAGGAGGGGGCAAGGCACACTTAATTACCATCAGACCATTTTAGGGCACCTCACTTCAGGTTCTTCATAGAGAAAAAGAGGAGCTGAAAAGCCTCGCGTCTCCTCACAGAGAACCTTGTGCTTATTAATGCACCAAGAGGAGGAGGATTTCCTGCCCCGTTCATTCCATGTGAGCTCTAGGGGTAGGTGGCTATGCAGAGGGATGATGGACAGACGGACGGATGGCTGGAAGTGTGGCAGACACGTTGGAGCACAGGCGGACAGCTTGCTAAGTGTTCAGGAATGGGGGCTGCCTCAACTGGGGAGAGTTAGAGGTCCTGGGTGACACGTCATGGACACGGGAGTCTGCGCTGCCTCACATCCCGCAACAGTGAAGGCTCAACTTGTGACCCTCCAGCACGTGCTTTGCTCAGTATCGACCAGAGCTCCCATATGGCCGCCGCCGAGTGATGTGGACCGCTGGGGCCTGTCAGGACAAACACACCAGGCTTCCTGGCATTTCACCCAGGAGTTATGAAGCTGTCACTGGCTCGGGCTGTCTCCAAAGAGTGCCAGCATGCCTTGGTACAGTGCCTGCTTTTCACCTGATTGTCATTTTTGGATGCTATTGCTAAGAGGCATTTTTTCGGAGCTTCAGGACCAGCTAGGAAGAATGAGGCCAAATTCCCAGCCTTTCTGCCTTGCCGCTTCTCCCCTGCTTTCTCTTTTCTGGAAAGTTTTCCCATGCTAAGTATAGCTCCTAACAGGTGCACGACCAGAGGGGACTGTCAGGGACGCAGCTGTCCCCACAGAGCCCTGGATCCATCTCCATCTGTCTCACTGGAGTTCTCTGTGCCGTCTGAGTGAGCTCTTCGGACACAGGATGGGTGAGCATCAGACATGCAGACAGGAAGGAGATACATGTACGAACACACACACAGAGGGAGGATGATTCTGGGGAATGCCACAAACAAAGCCTCTGACATCAAACTAATGCATCCTTTGAGGCTTTAAAGAGCCCTTGCCACACACAGGCAGGCTGCCAGCTAACTCATCTCTCTTCCTTGCCATGCTAACAGCCTGATGCCAAGGTCAGGCTTTAAACAAAAGCTGACTGCTTTGTAATCCCCTGTGCCTCATTTGGCGATGCCACAAGACTGGTAAGCATCAGTAGCAGAAAATACTTGACTGAGGCTAGCTCCAGTGCAATGATTGCGGTGGTTCCCTTGCCCAGTCAGCTGCCAGTCCTGCCCCCTCCACCCTCCCATCCCCACACCGAAGCCCTTCCAGCCTGAGGAACCAGGGCTGGGGGTGCAGGCAATATAAAGACAGTGACACAGGTAGCTGAGATCCCTCCAACGCGTCTCAGAGTGTGCATGTGTACGAAGCAGTCACAGATCACCGACCTCCAGAGGCACAATGGTGACACGGTGTCCCAACTCTGAGCTGCAGGGGCCAGGTGCTGGGGTAACCCTCCTGGACACCAAGCTGTCTCACTGCTGTCTAGAGGATGCAGAAATATGAGAAACAGAGATAACCGGCAACCCTGCTTGCAAACTAAAGGTGCTTCCTACCCCTAAAGTGTCCTGGCAAAATTTCAGGCTGGTACGACATGAGGAAATAATGATTTTGCAACACATGACTGCTCCATGCCACTGCAGATTGCAGCAAGAGCAGCTGATCTGTTCCACAAATCTGGATTAGCTTAATAGGAGGGTGATGAAAACCATTTGCAGGGAATAGGATGTTACCTTGACATCACTACCACCATTGCTGAAAGAACAAAGGACGAGGTTTCTGCATTCACACTGTGCCACTGCAGAACATGCTCCACGCTGTGCTTTGGCCACAAAGTCCAAGGTCTGAACTCGGGGAACCCAAAGCCCAAATAATTGCTGAAGGGCAGCATCTTAAGCTGCAGGACACCGAGCCACAACCAGCTCTCAAAACTCTGCCTGGGGCTCAGAGAAGTGGTGGGATGGTCTGGGTGAGACGGATGTGTAATAAATCTTTGGCAGAGGGAAAATCCATTTCCCTTCTTTTATTCCCTTGTTAAAATGAAACCACACCGCTGCTAGCAAGCCTCTGCCCAGTCACACCCTGCCAAAGCAAGAACCACCAGTCCCGGGGTCTGGGGCTCCACAGCCCAGGAGAGGCCAGCGGTTGCCTGCAGCTGCAGGGACAAGCTCCAAAGCCAGGCGGGTGTCAGAAATGAGCCCAAACGACACTACCGTCACCCACACTGCCCGGATAGCCCTCTCCTCCTACTGGGCTCCTCAGCAGGGCTGAGTGCATGTGAGAGCGACGGCTGGGGCCTCCCTGCTCTCGGCACACACGTTTTACCAGGGCACTACTCGAACACCTCCAAACATGGACACCAGCAGGAGTTTCATCAGTCGGAAGAGCAGGATCAAGTCCAGATTTACTAACACCAGTACTGATTACAGGGACAGCACCACTTTAACCTTTTTCTTAAACTGCCTGACCTTCTTCTGTCTCAATTCTGTCCCCTCCCCCAGATTTTCAGGGCTTTGTATGATTACTTGCCTTTAGTCCTTTTACAGCAACCCTTTTCAGAAAAAAGAGCTGACTGAAGCTCTTTGGGTCTCCAAAGACTATTCCATCACATTGGTGCTGACAGGGCTGGGGCTGCCAGACTGAGTTATCACAGGTCCTGCCCTTCTCTGCCACTAACACGTACTCCGCAAGGGAGTATTGGTCCAGCCCAAGCAGAGAAGGTCAACCCCAAGCTGCAGAAGTCTCCCATGATTAGGGAAGAGGCATCAAAGCAAAAGAAGGGGAAAACAAATATATGCCAGGCATGCCCCCGTTTTAGACATCTCTGGAAAGTCATAATTGAGCTCTGACGGCCCCAGGGAAGGAATGAGTTACAGGGAGTCACGAACTCTTCATGACCAGCGCACCTTGTATCAAGGAGACTCCAGCCAGACACTGCCCCCAGCCCTGAGCCTGGTGCCTCACAGCACCCACGTCACACAATCTGGCATCTCTTTCTGTCCCAATTCAATCCAATCCCAGCCAGCAGAGCGTCGCACTCCTCTCTGGTCATCAGGACCTATGCAGCTGTGCAAGAGAAGCGGTGAAGCTGATTCAGAAGCAATACAGGAACAGTGAGCTGGGACTGAGGAATGGAGGCACATCCCACCATTCAAGTGATAGTAAAAACATAGTAGGTGTTCTCACGCACTAGCATCATTCACTCCAATTCAGGAGCACCGACCTGTTCAGGAAGGATGCTGCTATGGCAGAAATATTATCTGAATGCTGAATCACTAGCTCTCAAGTGTATCTGCGCTGAGGAAAAAGGGACACCTCTTACCAGCTCTGGTCAGTCCTGGGTGTCATGCCGCTGTCAGGCCAAGAAAATACGGGGCTAACATTTGTAAGTCATTTTTCTACCATAGCCTGGTAGCCCAGAGTAAAGCAAGACAGAAGCAACACCCAGCAAAGTCATCCGCACTTGAGCAGCACAGCTGGAACATCTGCAGCATTATGTACTCCCCTGCCTGGCCAGACACTGGACTGAGCAAGTGTTCTTCTACCCTTCCATGTCCTCTACCCAGCTGAAAAAGAGCTGAAAAACCCAAGCCAGTAAAGAGGTAAAATTCTCTTTGTCTTTGCTTTTAATCTCAAATTAAGACTGCCTCGAGCTCCAGGACTCCTGCCAGCACCCCAGCTATGAGCACGTTCACGCCCTGAACACACCGATGCCAAACAAACACGGGTCCTGGGCTTTGCCCCTGGCCAGGGCCACCCAGAGCCACAAACCCAACATCAGACCTAAGCAGCCTTGGTCAAACCTTGCACCTGTACTTTACAGTACAAACAACAATCCAGCAGGCTCTGATATGCTCCACGGGATTAGGGTCAGTGAATTAAGAATGCATAAAGATACGGTCCAGACAGGTATCAGCCCTGGAAGCCCCAAATCATCAAAAGCTTGGACTTTACTGTGAAGCTTTCAGAAACAGGGTGTTGTTCTTCAGCTCCCTGCTCCTGGGGCCCTGTGTCTGCAGGCAAAATCCCACTTTTGTTATTGCAAAAATGGCACTCTTAGCTCTCAAAGCTGAAAAGATGGAGAATGCGGCTCACGGATTAAACCCTTCCTCCACAGACCAACAATAAATAAAGAGTTAAAGCCAGATTTGTAAACTATAAGGATCTAAGACAATTTTGTGACCTTCTCAGGCAGTTCTGGCAGTCTTTGTAGTTGGTGAGTGAGACTCATGGGGAGATGTGGGGCAGAATAAAGGGGGCTTAACCATGAGGACTGGGATGGTTTTCTCCAAAGCAGAGATTTCTGGAGACTGAAGGGCTGACAGAGAGGAGGCACAGGAAACAAAAGTGGACATTTGAGAGACATCTACAAATGGATTTCTGAGCCCAAATTTCCTCCCAGTCACTCCTGCGCATCTCTGTAAACCTATGAGGCCTCTGCACCATGGTCTGAGGACAATTTGACCCAGAGTCTGAACAATAGGATTAAACACTGGATCAGCAAAAAAATGATTGCAGATACTTATTATTGCTTGCGATTGGAGAATTATTGTTACTACAGAACATTTGTTTCCCTGAGCCACATTGTGCAAGTGTCAGTGCCTTTGCTAGATTTAATGGTCCAATTATCACGGGCTGTGTCACCTCCTCCCGTTCTACATGACGAGACCTGCTCTCCTGCCTTCATTCCCCTCTCCTGTTTTTGCTAGCAGGCAAACACACCTTTGCCGCTCCTTCATGGACAGTCTTCTTTTTAACTTCTCCCATGCTCAGGGCTGGTGGGGGCTGGGGGAAGCCTGACAAGTGGAAGAGGCAGTCCCTGGGCTGGCTGTCTCACCCTAAAGACGGCTAGTTGGGAGTCGGTCTTCTTTCCTGGGTGAAAAGCTAGGTTTTTACTTACTTAGTGAAAATCTAACCAAAAGTTCTCATTAGAGTTCAAGTCATGTCAAGCTCTCCTCCCAACCACTGCAGTGAGCCACTGCCCTGGTCTCCAACAGCTCCGACCCCTGTCACATACCACCTGCTCAGCTCCCCAGCAGGCTTCACCTGGCATTAACAGCAAGAGGTTTGGCTGAGATGTCCAAGGCAAAAAGGAATGACAAGAAAGTGCTTCCATCACCTGAAACAGTGGTGAAGAGGTTACACTTGACCACAGATCAACCAGTCTCGTTAGCCCCACAATGCCTCTCTAAGTAATATCCTGCAAATATTCCAGAGGCAAAGAAACTTACCTTTGGTATACAGCTGCTTGTAGAGCAACACCAGAGCCAAAAAACAATACAGACATGGGAATGGTTAGTGCTGCTCCTCTCTACCAGTCACTCTACAGCAGGGCCATAGGGAGAGCTAATACTAAATAAAGAGCACAGGAAGGGGCAGGGACCAGCTGGGGTGGTGGGGAAGGGGCTAAGGTCCTCTTCTGCTCTCCTAAGAGCAGCCTGCAGCAGGTCATCCAAGACCTATCCTGAACAATGTATCCGAAAACATCAGCTCCTCTCCAGGATATCAAAAGAGCAGTATAACAAACAGCATCAGAGAGTTTCACAAGAGGATCAGACGTTTCTGTGAATAAGAACAGCATCCACAGTGACACTAGCTCAAACGAAAACCGTAACAGCTATTGATTCTCCTGCTTCAGGGTATAAGCTGCCTGCCAGCTGGGGCAGGGGGGAATCTCCCCCCACAGGGTAGTATTGCACAATTATGGGCATTATGGGATTTTTATGCCTTCCTTTAAGGCATCCGGCCTTGGCTTCTGGTGGAGACAGGATACTGGGCTGGAAGGACTATTGGTCTGTTCAGCTCAAACAGTTTTTATGTCCTAATACAAAATTAATGGTTCTCTCACTAAGACTCCATGCAGCAAAGCGGCCTGCTCTGTGCATTGCAACTGGCAGAGCAAAAATGGGGCTGAAAACTCCTTTCTTCCCAGTGCTCCTTGATGCAACACAACCCTCAGGCCCTACGCAGGCTCACCGTCTCACCCACGCTAGCTACAGTCACCACACACCCTCTGGGGATCAACACATTGTTACCAGACCCTGACGGGCACAGCATGCTGAAGTCCTGAGCTTCTACGCCCAAGAGATCCCTCAGCCTCCTGCCTCCTATGCCAGAGATACGAGATCCACAAATCTCTGCAGCAGCAGCTACAACGCAGGTAGGTGGTAAGTGTCTGTGTCCTCTAAACCACGTCTTCTGACTGTACCACCTCTTCAACAGCCTCTCTCACTGACAAAAGGGCTGTCTGTCAGGTTAGGCAGGCTGTGGAAGCAGAAACAGCTGTCTTAAAAACAGTATTTCAGGATGCACATGGAGCTCCCTTCTGCTTGTATGGAACAACACCTCATTCATCATTCAGATTGCCAGAGCCACTCATCTTCATTTGATGACACCTTTTATGTACAAAAACCTAGATTAAGCCTCACAACCAGCTTGTGAACTGGTCAGGATCTTTCTACCAAGCCAGGGGCACGCTTTCATGGCTTAAATCCAGCACAAGGCTGGAGACTGGAGGAACTGCTTGCTCCGATCATGACTTTCACTGCAGGACTTTTCTGAAAAGTCACTGTGCCCCCAGTGACTGGAGCAAACCGTTCTTGTTGAGCTGGTTATTTTGGTGTCTAAGTGGAAGCCGAGCCCTGCGATCGTAGTGTGTGTGGTTGACTTGTGGCTTGCCCTAAGGGAGTCAACGGCACTGCTGGGAATCCTGACCCAGGACTCCTGACTCAGGCGTTCCGCAAAACCACAGGGCCTGCTGTTTCCATGTCCATTTTGTGCCCCTGCATCTCTGCTGGGGCCAGCACAGCGCTGGAAATGGCAGGATTTGAACTGCGTTTGCAGAGGCATAAGGGGACCTTGCTGCTGCCGTGTGCTCTGGGCTGGGCTGCGGGGCACGCAGGGGTAGGGAGGGCTATAACCCCTCCTTAGCACTGGCTGTACCGCAGCTGGCCCTGACTGCTGGACCCACAGCAAGGAGAGGTTTTAGCAGCAGCTGTCTACAAGCAGTGGAGCTCCAGAAGCTTTTTCCCTTTGGTTTTGTGTCCAGCTGTAAAACTGCAACAACTTCCACCTTCCTCATCTTCCTGCTTCCCACCAGATCCTCTTGAACACCTCTCCATCCCACTGAAGGCCACCTCGGAGCTCCTCTGCCTGCTCCACGCCACTGCCATTCCCAAATTGCTCTCCCAGTCTCTGCATGGCAATGGCCCAAGCCCCTTCCCACATCCTCTGTCCACCTTGGCTTACCAGCCGGCTGGGTGAGAGCCAGCCTGTCTGGAAGGCTCCCCACGCCACGTGTGCCCCACCAGCCTGCCCACATAGACCAGCTGGGCAGCCACCAAACTCGCTGCTCAGGCTGAACAAACAGCTTTGGTGGCTGCATGTGGTCCTCAGGCCTGCGGTCTGACATCAGGCACCTCTACCTCTACTGGTCAGACTGGGCTGGAGTCAGTCAGTGTGCACAAGAACGACTGGAGTAGAGCTGGGACTGACAGGCGTCCTCACCACATATGCTGGGTTGCCTTAAAGTTTGGTATAAACATCTCAAAGCCCATAATTTTGCAGTATTACCTTATGGAGGGAGCTTTCACCCTGATTCCAGCTGCCAAGCAGCTTATTTCACTGGGAAAAAAAGACTAAAAAATTAGGACTGACTCTGAAGCACTGAATTTCTGTTGGGGGTACTTAGAACCCAATGGCAAACCAACTGCACAGAACAACGAGGTAGAGAACCAGAGCCAAAGCCAGAGCCCCTAATCCCATCCTGCGACACCAAACACTACTGCAGCCCCTGCTTTGCTCCCCTCTAATCACAGCACTAAGCTAAACTCTTCCTTCACCCCTACTGGCTCTATCTATCTAGGGGAACAATGTCCTTATTCATACAGGGATGCTGACCAAATCATAAAGAAGATGTAATGACATTGTCTCGGCTGACACGCTGATCGATGCTTTTCATGCAAAATTATGCTTTCTGTGACTAATAAATATTGATCTTTTTTGATCCTGTGTAGCACTGCAATAAAGAGGGACTTAAATATCTGCCAGCACTGAACAACCTCTATTGCTTTCCAGCCCTAGCTCCCCTGCAAGCCACGCAACAGCACCCCTTTGCTTTCCTTACTGCTCTTACGTCTGTCAGAACCCATCTGACACTGATGCCACAGCACTGTGCCCGAAGCCAAGGAGTGCAACAGCAGATCTGTGAACATCCATCCCCTTTCACTTTTCTATCCTTTGAACGGTGCTTATGTTACAGTAGTTCATAGGAAGAAGTAGAAATTAAATGGAACTGGACTGAGTGCTGGGGAGGGGGAGCAGGTCATGTCCTGGGCATGTTTTGGATAATAAACAGGAGAAACTGGGCCAAGCACAGAACGAATGGAAACGTTTACAACTACTTGGCAAGGGAACTGTGTAAGCTCTAATGGGCATGGTCAGACTGCTTCAAACTCCTTAAATCAAAGCTATGAAGCTTGGTAGCAGGCTCCTGGCGACAGGTTTTGCTGGGCACGAGGCATCCATTCAGCCCTGCTGAAAGGCCGGGGTCCATGTGACGGCTGTCCGGCTCTATCCGCTCCTCTGCTGGAGAGGGGTCAAGCAGTGCTCTGCATTTCACACCCATTTGTCTCCCTCACCTCCCTCAGTGCCACACCAATGTGCAAAGTGGTGGTGGCTCAGGCCTGCTCCCATACGCAGCAGGGATCACAGTGTGATGTGATGGTACCTCTTGGGTTGGGTGCCCAAGTTCCTACAGGGCTCTGAGACCCTCTTTTCCCTGGGTCTCACTCCATTGCCTCTTCTCCTTCCACCTGCCCCGACCCAGGAACAAGAGGATTTCTGTGCCTCCCAGCAGCCCAGAGAAGGGAGGTGCACTGGGGAACACGAAGTGTGACCTCTGATACAGGACTGCAAACAGATTGATGATGACAGGCGGAGGCCTGGGTTCAGTCACTCCCATCTGGCAGACACGCAATGATTGAATTTGTTCACTATATACATTTTGGGAGCAGATCGCTTTCCTTTGCTGAAGGGACCAGATTCATACCCACTGTGAGCAAAGGAGCTAAGCTGCAAAGATGAACCAGAAAGCAGGAAGGGCCAAAGGTCTCCGGCGCTCGGTACGATCTCAGGAATTCCTGTAGGTGCTGCACACATACACACACACACCACCCAACTGTAGCAGATGATCCTGCTCACTACTCCCCCTTCTACCCTTGATCTGTCACTATTTCCCTGCTCTGGGGAGGCTGCTATAATGCATCCTGTCCCTTTTCTCTCTGGATGGCTCAGGCAGGCAGAGACCTGCCTTGCCTTTGGTGACCTGTCAGTGTCCAAATGGTGTTCAGGGCGACCTGAGACATGGGATTGTGCCCCACTCCCCATCCTTCAGCAAAAAACCTGCTTTCACCAGCAGTTTTAACATGTCCTATTTCCCCCTTCCCCATGCAGACAGCTGAGTGTGGAGAAGGCATTCAAGGTGAAAAACCTGCAAATCAACAGACACTGCCTCTGGACTATGGAGCTTAAAATATGATGGCATCTCCCCCAGATGGTGAATGGGTTCACTGAAGAGCTCCCCCAGTCCTGAGACTCTTCCCTTCCCCACCCCCCTCCTGGGAAAACTAGAGAGGCAAAGGGCTGCTGTTCCAGCAGATTTGCAGGAGTGGGAGCTGAAGAATCAATGAAGCTCTGAAAGCCAGTGGGGGAAGTCATTCTGCACCTTCCTGACACCAGGAATAAATGATTCAGTGGGAAAGAAAAAAAAAAATACAACAACCCTCAAATGAGGCTGGAATTACCCACTGGAGAGATACTTCATCTTGAGGAATCGTGTTTGCTGCAGCGTTCATCTCACTGAGCCACAGCAAGGCTTTAATATCCAGCAAAAGGTCAAATCTAAATGGGAATTGTTACAGCTTGCCGGAGCCCCCGACGCCAGTCCGCCTGCACACACACTGCGAGCTCCCAGCCCCTCATGCAGGGCAGGCTGGGAGGGAGAACCGAACACTCTTGGAAATGCTCTGAGCATGTAACAGCACCCGAAGTGCTCACCAGTCTTTGAGTGGCTCTGCATTCATCAGCCCCTCCCACCCCCCCGAGGTATTATCACTCCCAGTTTATTAACAATCATCTTCCCTATTAATTAGACAGCATTTGCCATCTTGCAAGCCCGCTCCCAACCCTACCTTCGTAGTCTCTTGTCACGCCAAAGTCGCAGGGCCTGGAGACGAAACCTGCAGGGCTCAGTGCACAGGCGCTGCTCCGGTCACAAGATGCGCTCCCTCGCTGATGTCCCTGCGGCACAGGGGTTGGCAGAGTTAGCTCTCAGCGGCAAGGCAGCAAGCATTGCTTGGGACCGCGGCGCTCACTGAGCCTGCGCTCTGCCATCCAACAGCAGCACCACACCATGGGGTGCACTGCTTTGACCCAAAGGCAGTGTTTTTCAGCACTGCTCTTCAGCTTCACTTGGTTTTAGTTTGCGAGCCTTTGCTTGCCCCTTCTGCATTTTGAGAGATGGGGACCTCCTGCCCTTGGTACCCAGGCAGCAGGGCTTCATTTGTGGTGGAAGGCACATTGATCCCCAGAGGCTTTGCTATCCTCTTTCACTTGCCTCCTCTCTACATCCATATGTAAAAAAGGATCAGAAACACTAGGACTGTGGATGTACATCCTTCCTTTCATGCCAGTTTGTACGGGGTGCTCTGGCATGGTCTCTCTCACTCCCACAGCAGAAGGGGCAATCAGTAGCGGGTTTGTGATACTGCTGAACTCAATCGCACTCCCTTCCAAAAAAAGACGACCAAAAGATCAGCCAAGACCATGCAGCCCCGAGGGAGGTAGAGGACATGCCCAGGAGCCTGAAGACCTGCATGCAGGGCTTTATCATAAGGCCTGAGCCTTGCTGCTAAGAGCACTCTGCTGCTTCAGGGGCCAAATCCAGCCAAGCAGTGCTTTCCTCTGCCAGAGGGAATGGCAAGAACACAAGACACAGCAGGAGTCAGTCCCTGTGTCAAGGCCTGACACAGGCAACAGAGCTGCACTGGACCACAGAAGAGTACCTCCCTCCCCACGGGGCTCCCAGACACAGTCCAGCCCACATCAAAACATGGGAGCATAGCCCAACAACGTCCTGCGCTTGCTCTCTTCGGAAGGGGGACTGGGTGCAAAAAGAACAGACCTGCCTGCTCGGGTGTCTGGAGCAGGGTGAATTTGAGGTGAATGCTGGGAGCTTCCAGATGTTTCCACTCAAGGGATCTAACTGAGCAAGGCACCTGTTTATCGTAAAGGAAGGTGGGATTGCAAGGCACTTGAGGGCTGCAAGGGGCAGCTGTCAGCTCCTGCTCACTTGGAAACATCAATGCTTGAAATATCTTTTCTGAGCAGAACCGCAGAGACTTTCTGCCAGTGCCCTGGTCCCGGCAGCCAGCTCTGCCCCTTGCTGCTGACCTGTCCCTTTTGCTGCTCACCTCCTGCGCCACTAACGCTGCTGGCTCTGAGGAACCCCAATCCACTCCTGAGGAACCCCAGCCCGACTTCTTACTTAAGAAAGATGTTTTTCTGAGGATCTCATTGCACGTTTGGGTCTGCTTGGGAGTATTTGAATCTCCAGCATGTACAAGTCCAGGGTGGTCCCCTGAGGCTGTGGGAGCACTCTCCCTTCTCATGCTCACCTGCCTCACAGGCCCCATGGCCGTTTTGTTCTTCCCTCTTCTGCTTTTGGTATTGCTGCTGTCTCCCTCCATCCACACATCTGCTCAGCCTCTCCTCACTAATTTGTACTCTTCTCCCTTCCCTCAGACTCAGCTCTGCCCTCTGGGAGTTCGGCATCCCTGTCCCAGGCTGTAGAAGAGTGCCAGGAATGAACTGGGCAGACAGGAGGTAGAGGGAAGGCAGAGGTTTCCAGCGAGCTTCCTGCCCCCTCTTCACCATGACAAAGGGGACAGTCCAAAAGAAGAAAGGAGTTAACTAAGCCCTGCCTATAACATCCACTGTCCTCCCAACACGGAACAAAGCAGGTCGGCAAGGTGAGCAGAGTGGGATTTTACCTACAGCAGAGCTAAAAATCTGGTTAAGCTTTGGGGTTTATAGCAAAACCAGTCACAAGCTACAGGTAAACTCCAGACCCTGCAAGGAAACAGAAAGATTTGAGAACTAGCAACTCTCCTGACAGCCCTGTGCTTTCCACCTTCCATCTCAGTTGTCCATCATGACCTGAAGCCCTCCTGCTTTCCTGTTCAGGGCCGTATTAAACTCAGCCAAGGCACCTCCACCCTTCCCAGCAATCCCAGCTGCCCTTCCTGATGAACAAGATGCCATCACACTGGTTTCTGTGCTGATGTGGATAAACATCCACTGGGAAATTACCTGAAACCACCACACTCATTTTCCTATGTGACTTAAGCTAGATTTCACTATGTACAGAAAGATTAAATTTTGCTAAGGTTAACACAAGATAATTTTTTGTTGAAATATTTACACTTAAAGCTCACCAGAAAGTCAACAGGATTCTGCCAGACAATGCTCAACTATCCATATCTCCCAAAGGAAAACAGGGTTTTTACGCTGTATTTAAAACATCCAGAGATGTCCAAAATTCAGCCCTCTTGATTGTCTCTGGGCCAGGCTGGGTCCGTGCCATACATCCATGCCTCTGAGGGAAGCAGGAAGAACTTGCTGGCCTTTTCTTCATAATAATGGTGAACATGTGGATGTGGCAAGAGTGGGTCACCAGACCCTCACACAGTGACGCTCACAGAGGAGGCAGAGACCACCTCTGAACTGCAACCAGCAGCCACATACTTGGGAAGCCAATGCTGTGGAAAATGGGGTCAGATTGCTTCTCCCCATGTTCGGCTTTGTTGAGCTGTTTGTGTCTCCTGGATGCAAGACTTCCGCGGCAACAAACCAGAGATGTCATCTGGACATCTCATCCTTTCTGTTCAGGATGTTTAAATTCAAGACTCAAACTTGTGGTTGGCAGGGAACAGTGGCAAACAAACAACGGAATGATCTGCTGTCAGTTCCTGACAGCCCAGCACAGGGCAGCCAGGCCGGCCTGCAGCAGTTCTCCCTCCCGTCGGCGGAGAATGTTTGAGAGTACAGAGGTAGTGGCTCGAGGGCCCGTCACAGATTTAACCTGCTCAGGCTTAACCACAACAACAGAAAAATAAAATTAAGAAAAAAAATACAGTAAGTGTACTACAATAAGTAAGTGTATTGCAGCATTTGGGCTTTGTTCCCTCCTCTGTAGGGTTGTTGACCATCCCCAGGTGCTTCTGGAAAGTCGTGCTCTCCTATGCTCTCCTGTATGAGTGCCTGCCTCACAGCTATATTGCAGAAGCAATGTTTCACTGGCAGAAGGCAGGCTGAACTCACCCACAGCTGCAACAGACATTTGCGGGCTTGAGGAATGTCCTTCACTCACCCAGTTGACCCTGACCACTTCTAAACATTTCTGTTTGCAGCTCCTCTCACCCCTAGACCCTCTTTTTGGCATGTCCACCTCTATTTCAAGCCGCCCTCATCCACTTCTGCAACTGCTTGTGTCTTTAGCATGTGCATCTGAGGTTTAATGGTTATCTGGGAGTTAAGTACAGCTCAAGTTAGACAACGCTTCTGTGGCAGGTGCAGAAGCTCAGGTAGGAAAAGCCCTCTCCCTTCTCTGCTGCTTTACAAAGGTCAAGTGGTGGTGGAGGGAAGCAGCCCTCCTGCTGACGAGCACAGGCTGAATCCCTGCGTGAGGAGCTCTGAAAGAAGAACAGACCTCTTCAGATGTTACTCCCCCAGGATGAAGGCCGAGTTAACAGCCTCCTGTCCCTGGGTGGACAATCAGCTTCCCCAGGGAGTCAACAGCTTTCTGAGACTTCTCAAATAGGCAGTGCTTGTCTGAAATGAAGTTCCTACCTTTGAAGATTTCTCATCTATCTCCCAGTGCCATGGGTACTGCATAAGCAAGCTCTCTGTTCACATACACTCTGTTCTCTCACATAACCATGTCCTGCAAAGGGCTCGGCAGCAGCTGCACCCCATGCCAGCTTTCCTCTCTGCTGGATGCAGAAACCTTTCCACACAGCCGCAGTGTGTGCATGTGACCCTGGTGTGATCCCCCAAAATCCACCAGGCTCCCAGGGAATGCAGGAGTGTACACAACTCCTTCCTCTCAGTCATCACCATCTTCCTCTCCGACAACGCAAGCTGCAGACCTACAGGCAGCAGGTCAGCGTTCCCCCTGTGCTGCTGAATAAGGAAACACTGAGGCAGGAATGCAGACAATATCCTAAACAAATCCGCTGTTTACAAAGTCCCCTGTAAACTGTTTACACTGATGGGGAGAAACCATGGAGGAACAGCAGCTGGAGCATATTCTTCCCAGTGCTCCTGCGGGAATGGAGCTGATGCATGTCTGGAAAGGGTGCAAACGTATGAGAGAAAAGAGGGAGCAAAATTCCAGCATCACCCACTCCCCCAGCCTGCCAGGACCTCTGGCTACCTCAGCACTGCCTCCCCGAGCACACTCCAAGGGAGGTGGTGTGTCCCTAGGGTGCAAAGCGGCACAGCCACATCGGCTGCACCAGGGACAGTCTGCACCTCAGGCTCCAGAGCAGTGCCTGGGGAGACAAGGCCGGCCAGGGGCTGCTGGGTGAGCTGACTCCCCGCTGCTAGAGGAAGCAGACCTGAAGGAGCCAGTCCTAAACCTTCCCTGGAGGCCCTTGGCTCTCCAATGCATGTGAAGCATCCTGTGACTCTCATTCCATGAAGACGTGGTGTGTGGCTCACAGAGGCCGGCCTCCTACTAGATTATATACATGTATTAAGAGTGGTTAAAAGTGGGGCCTCAGAAATACCAGCAAGAACATTTTGAAGTCCTGGCATAAAATAAAAGCCTCAGTGTGTCTCTAATGTGCCCTGCTTCCTGTCGGTGGAAACCTCTTTGAAGTGCCTGTGCATAAGGCAATGCGTCAGTACAGCATAGCCAGCTTGGCTCGAACAGCCGTGACCCCAGCTACCACACCCCCCCAGCACAACTGTGGGCCACTGTCCATGCCAGGCTGGGGGCCAAATTCAGGGCATGAAAGGCTCTGGTGGAAGAAACAGAAGGGTTAAAGGTAAAACACACCCTTTGTTAGTAGTCCCCTTCACACTCGCAGACCCACTCAGGGTAGCAAGGGTTTATTACGTTACTGCTGAGCAGGATGTGAGAAAATATGGCCTTCACTCAAGGAAGGTGATAAGTGCTCTGAACCCAGAAATAGCATCAGAGAGGGGTACACAGGGATGGGCAGCCAGCTGGAAAAGCAAGGACAGTGAAAACATACTCCCTACACATGGTACGGCAACCCTGACCCAGTAGTTGGAAAGGAATACAGGTACAATGATCAAAATAAACAAAGAAACCAGGCAAATTCACCCATTTGCTGTTGAAGAGCAGGCAGAGAGAGGCAAGGAAACTGCATTGCTCCAGCAGCAGGGGGGAAGTGATGTTCGTCCACATTTACTCTCCACCTTACCACCAGAAGGAGTCCACTCTCAGAGCCAGCCCTGCCTTCGCTCTCCACCTAGTCCGTCCCGCAAGGTCTAGTTGTGTCCCCTTCCTGACCAGGAAGAGGACGGAGAGGTCTCCCAAGAGAGCTGCACATCTCAGCCAGCAGGAATGTCAGAGGAATCTGGAGGACATCTCAAATGCTGAACCAAAAGAAAAAAACAGGGGAAAAAACCCCAAATATTCTCAGGCCAACTCATAACAAAAGATTGCCAGGTTACTTTGCTGAAGCAAAAATCCCCAAATCCAAAAACATTTTTCAGAGCCAACTTCACAGACTGCCCAACCCACAAGAAAATTTGTTTGGTTTTGTTTTCAGAAGATTTTGTGCAGTTAAATAAATGTAACCCATTTATATTTCTGAACAAAATTGGTCTTCAGAATGAAAACTTGAGCAATTTTTTTCTTTTTTAAAGTCAGAAATGACTGATGTTCTAATCCCACACAAGTGCGGGGTGGGTTTCCCTGGCTAAAATGACCTGCTGAATTTGACCAGAGTTTTGCAAATAGTTTTGCTTGACCCTACATGGCTCAGTTCCAGTGAGAAAGCACCTTCAGATTCAAGTAATTTCAGAGAAGCATCAACCCGTAGGGGTACCCCAGTGCTCCCCGAGCCTTGACAAAGCCGCTGTGGATGTAGGTAGACACAGTTTGAAATTCAGGCTAGCTTTTTTCAGCTTCCTGCTGGTGACTCAGCGTGCAGCAGTGCCCAGCTGTGTCTCTCCTAGCAGTGCCATCTCACCTGCGCACCCATTATTTCACTGTGAGGTGGGCAGTAAAGCCACCGGTGCTTCTGGTTTTGAGTGTTCAGGCTATGATTTATCATAAGTCTTTAAAAATTGGAAAGTGAAGCAATTCTCCTTTCCAAAAAGCACTTGTGCTCCCTGCTTGCTCCCACACAGGCTTGTTATGTTAAGGCTGCTCATAAAACCTGCTTGGACCAGCCTGACACTTAACCTTGGTTTCAAAACAACGCTGAACATAGTTTGTCTTTGTCCGTGCTCAGAGCAAGGCTGTCTTAGCACCAGTTCTGCAGCTCTTACTGCTGACAACTATTGTCCAAAATGAGTCTTTTCTTCGGTACGCAGCAGGGCTCTGATGGATGAAAAACAGCAGCCCTGACCACTCACATTTGTTTGCAAAGGTTTTCTAAAAGGAACTCCAGATGCTAGCCCATGTCTCATGCATTTTCCACTTCAGTTTTCATTGTCGGTACTGCGGATCACTTCTATTCACACAATGAGATGCCAGTTCTACCACGGAATCAGCCACCTTTCAGAGCACATGCAGGGGGAAGAGGTTCCTTTATGCAACACCTCTGGTGCGATCATCTTGCCCAAAAGATCCCACAGGCAAAGATGGAGAGACAGTACAGTAAATTCATCTACCACAGATTCACTTACACCCGAAGTGATGTGCTGATCAGAAAGCACGTGTGTCCTGTTAATGGCAAAGGTCTCTCTTAAACCGGTTAAGCATCTCTTCCCTTCCTGTTCCCAGGGTTCTTATTACTACAAACAATTAAAACACTGCCAAGATGGCCACAAATTAAAGGACAAATTTTCTCAGCATGAAGCTCCAGACCCATATGTTTGGCGATGCCCCAGAATCACCTGCTGTAACACTTTTGCAGACACCTACCTAGACCAGCCTCCTCCTGCACCTCTGGAGTCCATTCCCACCCTCCCTGTGTGCCGAGAGGAAACTGACATAGAAATGCCTTGACAAGACAAGCAGAGCAGATGACTCCGGACCAGCACGGCTGGGATACGGCAAGGGGATGCTGCCCTGCAGGAAAGGGCTTCTCAGCACAGCAGAGAGGCAGCAGTGGAGTAGATTGCTGCCTGTTTATGTGGGTGGGGGTCAGTGCCCTCTTCAGCATGCCCAAGGTCAGGGAGGAGTGGGAGCCTGCCCTCCACATCGAGGGGTCTGTCTAGACAAGCCTCCCCGCCGGGCAGCCAGGAACGCTGACAGCCCTTCCATGGACGGAATTATTCAGGAATTCCTCTTGCAATTAATTCTCTGTCATCCCCCAAAATAGCGTTCCTGTGCAGAGGAGCTTAGAAAGCAGAGTGCCGCTGATCAGCAATTAAGGGGCAAAGACTGACTACAAAGGGAGGCATTGCAGGTCACACCTGCACTGCATCAGAGCTGCTCTAGGACCAAGCACTTACCAAGCTCCAGAGGGAACGGCAGCTCCCAAGTCAAACCCGAGTAATAAGACGATCTTGTAGGGGAAAAGATTAATCATTATTGGCAGTCAAGAACGTGCAAGTCTAACAAAAGCCAAAGGTTTTTTCATTACAGCCCAACTGCAGCTGGGAAGACAACGTTCGCTAAGAATCATTAAACCTATTGCAAGAATACATTTTCTTTGAACCAAACCATAAAATGGGAATAAAATCCTCTTAAGCCGGTGACAGCTCCTAATGGTACAGACATTATTATTTTTTTGCAAACCAAAAAAAAATTAATAAAATTGCTTTAGATTATTAAGTGAATAGATTAGGCTCCAAAATGGAAAATGTTTACTCAAGCAAAACCTGCTTAATTTAATACCTGCCTCAATTAATTCTTAAGTTTGGGATTATAATTGGACAGAATAATGACATTTTCTGCTTGTAGAAATAGGGATTTGTGAACCCTATTTGTCCAGAATTCAGGCAGGAGAAGTAGCTAGGAACGCCTCACCTTGGCAGTCCCCAGCTAACATCAGTGCTGCTGCACGTACCAGTAATGAGTTTGGCAGCTTATGCAAGCCTGGAAGATAGAAGGTGAAGCCAAGATCGCTTCTCACAGTTGGTCATTAAATTTCCTAAAACGTCTGACCAGGAGGTCACTACTGATATGATATTATAAAATATGAAAAATATTACAGAAAAATTGAAGTAATTTCCTTCATGAATGCGGAGGCAGAACACGAAGTTAAAAGCAAGATGAACTTGTGGATCCTTTCTTCAGCATGCAGGGGATATCTGCCGGCAGAGTGGGCTTTGATCCATCTGCCAGACCTGGGATGGATGAAGAGAGTTCAACAGCGCCCGGCAAAGGTCTGTGAGTTTGCTCCTGAATAAAGACCTCAGCTGGATGCTCTGGTTCCAAAGTCGAAGCACAGGTAATCGCTCCTTTTACACACCAACACGACTGGCTGGAGCTCTCAGTCTGAGAGCTGCTGAGAGCAATCTTGCTGAGTTACTGCTTTTAGGGCAAGCTTGGTGTACTCCTCCCTCAGTGCTTTTCCCTCTCTGCCAGAGAGCAGGACATGGGGGAAGGGAGCAGAACACTGAGCTCCAGCATTTGCACTGGCTTTGTACACCCAGCTGGGAAAATAAACCTGAACAATCACTCCCCTGGGGCAGGCAGTGCAAGGAGAGAGCTGCGTCCTGTGGTCAGGAAGCTTTTTGCACAGCTGGACATCTGCTCCTCTAAGCCCTCCACTCTTGAGAAGTGCATCATCTTCTACTTTTAATCTACAAGCCACTGCTTCTGTTAGACCGAATTCCCAAGACCTCACGGCACTTCTACAACCCATTCCTTCTGCTAGACCAGATTCCCAAGACCCCACGGTGGTTCTGTCTGCTAGAAGCTTGGTAGGGTATGAAGTGGTCACACAGTATTCATAATGCAAATCTTAGCTATTCTGAGAGAAAAAGCTTCAAAGTAAAAGCATGTAAGCACACCTGTCCTTCACAAAGCTTACCATCCTCTGCAGGTCAAGGTACATCAGACTTCTTCAAACAATACTTTACACACTCTGTCTTCCTCAGCCTTCCTTGGCTGCTCTCCCTCTCTCCAGAGGGCACACTTAGCGGCTCAGACCTTTCAGGCCTCTAAAGTTACCAGATCAAGACATGGCCTCTGCAACAGTGGACTTGAGCCCACTGAAAAAAGTCTGTCTCTATAGGAGTCATCCACTGCCCAAGGGTTGGAAATCACTGCCGTTGCACTGTCTTCCTCCTTGCTTTTTTCTAAAAAACCTTCCTCAAGGCTGAACTAACACGCGAAACATACTGAAAAGCTCAGTTAACTGCCATCCACAACCACTCGCTAAGCACATCACCTACACGATGCATGGTTTTCCTACAGACAAGGATTCCCAGAGCAGTTCCACACCCCACTGACATTGCTCAGGAGCACGGGCCTCCCACCATTAGGGCCTGCCCTGGGAAGAACAACATGGCCATCGGCTGGCAGCTGGCAGCCAGCTCTGAGATTCTGCTCCTAGTTCCCCTGGTGTCAGAAGCACACATTGCACAGTAAGCAGGAAACAGGAAGAAGAGAAACATTTGGTTAAAAAGCTGCCTGTCTGGAAGTAACCCTGATACTGGCTCGGCCGGCTCAAACTCAGCCCCAAGAGTGTACACTTCAGTGTATGTATAAAGTCTTTGGGGAAGGAAGATGAGAAAGCATAAGGGTTTTATTTGACATAGACCTTGCTGGCAAGTCAGAGCTCTGTTGCTTGTGTTTTCAAGACAGGAACCTTGTTAACAAGTGCTGGTGAGCGCAGCAGGCTTTCGCAGGCTCTCCACCCGAGTTACCAGCACAGGTCTGGTTGTACAGTGCACAGAAGGGTCAGTGGGGACAAAAATGAGAGAGAGAGAGAGAGAGGTGGATTCAACACCGAAATCTTCCTTATTTTAATGTGAAAATGTGGATGGTCAGGTAACAGCAAGAGAGAAGGGGAATATTCCTCAGTGTTTTAGTATTTTACACCCAAGTAGCACTTCAATACAGGTAGGAAACAGGAAGTCTGTGGCAACAGCAGAATCACAGAATCCATCAGAAATAGCCGCTAATCACAAGTCGGGAGCAAGTGAAGTCCAGAGCTTGTCAGGAAACAACATGTCACTAGGATTATGGGCAAACCTTACAAGGTAACTGTAATTCTGAAGGCCTGAGGAGTCAAACTGCAATCAAAGAGCCATGCAGACACAAGAGGAAACAGCATGGAAACCAGAATACTTCTCCTAAAGGCAGACAGAGGTGAAATACAGCACAACAGATCCTTCCCAAATCACCCCCTAGGTCCCAAAAGCAATTGATGGAGGACTGCGCACGTGATGCTGACTGACAAGCCTGCAGGATTGTCTGTAGGAAAGGAACAAGAGGGGTAATTTTATTGTCATATACCACAGGGGGGTGTAAGTAAAATCACAGCATGAGAAAATGACAGTGTATCTGTCTTAGGTCATTTACATGCCCAGATAATCTGTGGGAGGAGAGCCAAAGTTGCTACATTCGACAGAGGCAACACAACAGCAATGTGCCTGGGAAACGGCAGCTTACACAGAAGATTTGCAAGCCCTAAAACCAATCTTGTGTTCACTGCTCCCAGAAACCATAATGACCAGACTTTATAATTTAGGCTTCCAAATGATTACACTTTCCTCCCCTCCCTCATTATAGGCTGCATAATAGTCTCATCTCACTGAGCACGCTGCAAGAATGCCGCAGAGGGACAGTCCCACGCTCAGAAGTCTATGTGCATCCCAAGGACACGCTCAGAGGCCACAAAGACACTGTACGTAGGCGGAGGAGCACTAACAGGCATTAAGGCAGACGCTGGGTAGCAGCTGCAGGCATGAAGTACGTCACTGTCGGTAGGCAATGTAGCACAGTAGTTTTTAGGAGGGATCTGGAAGAAGGAGAAAATGCTTTGCTAGTGTTTACAGGTTGCTACTCTGCTGCAGAGGGAGTAACCTGGGAGCAACAGACAGTGGCGTGTTGGAACTGGCATGGCTGGCAGGTAGGCAGGACTCAGTATCTCTGTAGCAGAAAATTTTTATGAGATGGTTAGATGGAGCGGGTCCAGAATAGGCCGTCTGCAGAAGACATACGCGCTTTACAGCTCATGGGAGTGAGATGATTACAGGATTGGTGAGACACGCTCTGCAGGACCCTTTAACATTGCAGTGTCAGAGGTTCCCAGTGAAAACCCTGATGATAAGGGTGTGTGGTACTCTGCACAGAGCTGATAAGCGTGGCAGAAATCTGATGGCTCAGAAAACCTGGGCATCCCAAAGGGATTTCAGCTGGGTAGACAGAGAGGAGGAGCTGAATCTTAGGGATATTCTTCAGAAGAACCATCTAGTTTTCAGCAGGGCCCAGATATGGGTATTTGGAGAGAGGTCAAGTCAAAAAGGACCAAGAGGTTGAGAAAAGAGGTAAGAAAGAGACAACAAGAAAGGTAGCAGGGAAGAGCAAAAACAGGAAGATTTAAAACTCTGCTTTGATTGTGTTGAGCTGAAGCCAGTAGGTGGATGTCCACAAAGCGCTGTCAGAAAGACAGACTGTGAATTAATTTGGACAGCCCAGGACAGGCTAGAAGGAAAGCGATCACTCTGTGAGGCATCAGTGGGAGAATATATATGCAAAATATGTAAATAAGGTCACCCAGACAAGGAATGCAGAGGAGGAAAAGGTGAATGGCCAAGGATGGAGCAGGTGAACTAGCCGGCAGTACTAGAAGATCATCAAGCAGGACAGGCACAGCCTTACAGACATTGCTGCGGTGGCAACCCTGTCCCACTCTGTGAGCAGAGCGGAATAAACATACCTCCACCGGCTGATCTGTTCCCTGGGGGCAAACGTGTCATACCAGCTACCGATAAACCTACAAAGGGCTCGGGAAGCTGCTGGGTCCTGGTTCTCCAAGAGTGACTTTCTGCCTCAGTTTCCCTAGAGCCGCCTGTGAGTGCGGGCCCAGACCTGGCTCCTGCAGCTGCAAAGACCTCATCTGCAGGGTGGGGCTTCCTTGTGGAGAAGAGAAACCTTCCAGCGGTTAAGAACTGTATTCTCATTTGAGCTTTTGGCAGCTACATTGCAAGAAGGGTCAGTGAAGTCCTCCCAGAGACAGCTACAAGGTCACCATCAAACCTAAAGAACAGGGCAAAAAAACCTTGTCGGCAGCCATAGATTGGAAAAAACAACAACACAGCTGCAGCTGGCAAGGAGTTGTGCCGGGAAGCTGAGCCGATCCAGCGTTACTCAGCTGCTGCCCAGGCGCTGGAAGAGACAGAGCTCATGTTTGTGATGTGCAGGGGCAGGAGCAGTGGGATCCCGAAAGTCACAATTGACCCTAGATTACACAGCCAGCTGGCCCGATGCTGCATTTTGAAATCGCCCATTTACCTGAGAGTGCTGGCTGGAAAGCATAAGGCAGCATGCAGAGAACGTCCAGGTTAACTTGTCACTGGCAATGGCCCCTCATTTGTCATGAAGGGATTCATGCAATTTACAGAGGGATGTGGGGTTTTTGCAGGTGTCAGGCAGTCATCCTGGGCGCTCAAGACAGCAAAGTGATTCTGATTAAAAAAAAAAAAGAGACTCCATTTCTAGCTGTAGAGAGGCTCTTAGCAAGGCCAGCAAGCCACAGGCAGAGTGAGGGGAAGAGGGGGCTGGGAGCAGACTAGTGGGACAACAGTCACAAGAACAAAAGAGCTGTATTAAAAGGGCCTATTCTGGTACTTAAACCAGTTTTAAGCAACTTTGCTGCTGCCTAATCTGAGGATAATAATGAATCAGATGTCTTACAATCTGGAAATGCCTGGCCAAGCCAATGGAAAAGAGCAGGTGACACACTTAACCCGTAAGTGGTCTAGACATGATTCTGTTTCTGGCTGCATGTGCACGACGAAGGCAAACCGCTTTTAGGTTTAAGGTACAAAAACCCAGATGGAAGCAAGATATTATACAGCCCTGATTCATAAACAAACCATGCCAAAAAATTAATTGTATCCCTCTCAGCTTGCAAGCCAATAAATGTAAACTTCTCAGAAAATGTCCCTCGCTGACTGACAGGTACTCTGGTGATGAGATGGGTGAGCAGCATTAGCAGCTCTTTCTGGCAGAAACCCCATAGGCAAAGTTAAGTGAGCTGGTTCCAGGGGGTGAGTAGCAGAGGTTATCTGAAAGCCAGGCTCTGTGAAAAGCGGAGTTACATTCAAGATAAAGTGGCCTGGTCTCTCTAGACTGCCTGCTTTCCTGCTCCAGTGATACAGAGATTTTTTTTACATTGCTTCAGCTACAAAGAGCATCAAGTCTGCACAGCACAGCTTTGTCCAAATTTCCACGACCAGACTTCATCAGATCACTCTGGACTCTGAGACCACTGTCTCTGCACAGTAATAGCCATTATCCCTAGGCTTTGTGTGTGTTTATGTTACCCTTCCATTTTCCCTTCAGACATGACAAGCAATTCTTAGAAAATATGTTATAAACTCTTCTGCTCCAGAGTTCTGTCGCCTTTGATTGCACTCATTTGAGGCCAAGGAAGTAGTTTCGAAGTAAATCAATAAACAACACCTAAAAGGGTCCCACAGACACAAGCTGGGTGCAGTACCGCAGCCCTCCTCTCTCCCCAGCTTCCTCTGCTTTGCTTCTCCAGGCCAAATCATTGTTTTAGACAGGATGAGCGCAAACAAATCAAACAAATGGGTGAAATCCAAACAGTTCAACATTTCCCAAAGCCCCCAGGGCTGCTTTACAGCATGGGAGTATGGGCTAGGGCCTGCTTTGCAGTTAGAAGGGGACCTCCAGTGTTCAGAAGCCCCTGTAGTCACCAAATCAATGTGACTGCTTGCCGCAGCGCTGATCAGGGCTGCTGCGAGGGTCTCTCAGAGCATATTGAGGGATACACCTCATTGCCAGTCTGCTGTACCCATGGATGGGCTGCAGTCGCTACAGATGGTCCTGGAAAGGCCGGAGTAAAAATCCCAATCCCAGTGAGTGACTGGAATGGCAAATCTGGAAAGCCTGGATTCAGAAAGGGGCCGTACACCTCCTAGTCTTACTGAAGACATTTAGAGCCCCTGAGGCTTGCTATCAGGCAGAGGGTACTACATCCCAGGAGAGCATATGTAGGGTAGGTTCACTTGGGAACCCCAGGGGAGTACACATTTGCCCCTAACCCCTCATTTACACTACCACCGCTCCAACAGCCATACGGGCACAGGATCTGGTCCTTGGTAGCCTTCCAAGAAGCTAACAAGGTTGCACCTCCTCAAGCAGCTCCTTCAAGCGGAATCACAATAGACCCCATCAGCGCAGTATGGACTGCTGGCTAAACACTTCATTAAGGACCGGCTGACAGGGAGGTTATTCATCATGTGGACCTGTCCTGCTCTCCAGGATCAATGCAGCACACAGGGCGAAGGTAAACTGCTGGAGAAACCCCTGACAGAAAGCCTACTTGAATGCATTTGCAGAAGGATTTACAGAGCAAATTAACTCCACTGGTTGAATTATTTGGATGTTGGGGTTTTAATTTCAAACAATCTCCAAAGGCTGTGTAGAAACCCTGGTGACCCTGAGGCAGCAATGCTGACAACTCAGCCAGCGAGGGGGGCTGCTGCCAGCACACTGTGAGAACACCCCCCTCACTCTGCCACCTAACAACTGTCAGGTTTTTCTTAACCCAGCTGCATTTCCAATCGAGATCTCCATTACCTGTTTCAGTGTGGTGAGGGTTGTATTGGCATGTCTGTCTGGAGCTCCTTGGGCTGACTCAGGACACCTGCTTGCTGTTGCCAGCTCTGCTGCATTCTCTCACTGTAAAATAAAGCAAATTATTCAGAGTGGAAGTGATCTCTTACTTCAGTTGTCTTCATATTTTGGTCTCTGTTCACTGCTTGCATGCTCGCTTCCAAATCCAGCATTGTCTGTGCAGAGCCTGATTAGGGGAATTGACACCTGCAAAATGCACACACCCTATACACTTTTCACAAGCATCTATATGGCACAGCTCTGGCTAAGATACCTTTGAAAGAGGCTCCGTACAACATACTGGCGTGGTGAAGCTCCTCCTAGAGAGATGCGGGACAAGCAGCCCCCATGCCTCCTGCACAACAGGCTTACTCAACCCCAGAGTACTGCAGGACCTTGCTCTAAGCAACATCTTCTTGTGATTCAGGGAGGGATCCTACAGATTCTGCTTCTCTGTTCTGGTGTGGTCTGTCCTCACTCCTCAGCATCTCTGTGCCGGGTCCCTTAACCTTGCAGATGCATTCACAGAGCTATTACTCACTGTATGTAAGACCACACGCCCATGTTCTTCTCACAGAAGAGCTTTGAGATATCACAGCCTGGAAAGAAGGTTTCTCTGAGCTGAACTGAGTGACAATGGCCAGAGACCATACCCATGACATTCCTGTGTGTTCAGATACTCCCCTGCTTAGCACCAGGCAGCTCAGTTGCACACACCACTTCAGTGCCTCAGCCTCTGTGCCTCCAGTACAGGGTTCCCTGCCCCTCACTCAGGCAAACCTCAAATTCTACCAGTTTCCATACAAAGCCGCACCTTGTCCCCTTACACCCCTGTGGAGCTAGGGGAACCCATCACACCCTGCCCACATTTGCTGAGCCTGGCTATGTGGCCCCAGTGCTACACTTCCTACCAGAAGTCGTTTTCCCACTGCCATGGGGACCACCTTCCGCTTTGCGTGCCTTGTAAGCTGAGCACCTTTAGGGATGCTCAACCACAGGGCAATTAATTAACACAAGTGATCACTTCTATTATCTGCAACTTGAACACAACCCTTAGCAAGTCAGTGTAGGAGACGCACTCATTCGGGGCATAGCCACAGCATCTAAGGCTTGAGACCTTTGCATGCTTGCTCTCTCCGACTGTTAAGAGAATCAGGTGGTCTCATTCCTAGAAGGTGAATAAATTATTATTGCAAATTACTCTGATGAAGTGGCTTTTATTAGACAGCCAGACACAAAGGGAGCTTGCTGATTGGCTACTAGTGATGTCATACCCAGCACAGCACTCAAATGCAGAGATGCAAATTTTCCCATCTATATTTTGTGTATAATTTTCATCTTCTACTGGCAATAAAGCCTCACCAGCAGAGCTTTTCACCCTGTGAGTGTGGTGGGGGCTTTGTACTTCTCAAGTGGCTGATGAAAGCAAAGTGGCCTTTGTTCCTCTGTCTTGCAATGAACCTAAGGCTAATAGTTTTCACCCACAAAGGCACTGTGCTTTATTGCTCTATTACAAACTCCACCACTCAATTTTCTTAGGTGGGTAGCAGAGAAATTGGAATTTGTTGGCTTGCATGTACCTAAAATCATTCTGATCACAGAGATTTAGCTATTTACAAGCTGAAGCTTAAAGTGCAAGTAAAGTAACATTCCAATTCTCAGCAAAAGGCAAGAACAGGATTCTGGGAACAGCCAGGCAGCAAAATCCCAACCGATTATTTATTTTGCAAGTTTCACATCTTGGTTTTTCCTCTGCAAAGCCACTGTGAAATTCTCAGTGAGCTCTGTCAGTGAGGCAGACTCGACGACCAGCACACTGCAGCTATCATTTCTCTTTCCTAATTGAATGTCCTATCAAACTTACAAAATTTGCCTAGCAAATGTTCCAGCTTCAATAATTTCTGGATGCAAATTGGCATGCTGGTACAGCTCGAACACTAGAACCCTGTGTGGACAACAAGCATGAAAGCACCACTCGCCTAACTGAACTGGAATGAACTTTCGGACTCCAGCAGCCACGTGAAGCTTGCCCCTCCAGGCTGCGGTCAGCTCTGCAGCTCCCTCCAGCAACACTACTGCGGTTCTGCGCCCCAGCCCCTGCCGAACACGGACGCGGGCAGAGTGGAGAGTTTTACATGCCTGCTGCTTCCTCCCTCCGCTACGTACCGCTGAGGTGTATGTTTTGCGAGGAAGGCCAAGTCTAATGCTTCCAGCACTGGGAACAAGCTCCTGCTTGTGCTCGACACACTGTGCTCTCCCCTAACACACAGAGCACAGATCCTGAGCTGACCTACACAGCTTGCTTATTCCCCTTTGATTATGGCTCTACAGTCATTTGTCCCACAAGGGCAGAAAACAAAACACATCTATCATTTGGAAGATGTCCTGGAAACGTCCACATAGTTGCACTGATGAAATTGGACACTGAGGACTGTTGGAGAGCTGACGCATAGTTAGATTTGCTGTTCCCAGTCCTGTGGTCATGACTCTCGGCAACATCATCAGCTCCACTTTATTCCAGGTGGCTTGAAGCTGGAAATCATTGTCTCTTATCGCCTGAAGATTTGCTGAGCTGCCTGCCCTTTGCGGATAACAGCAGCTGCCCTCAGACTCCTAGATGTTGGATCAGAGGCTTTTGAAGTCCTGAGGGTGAAGGTGCAAGCACAGGCATCCGGGAAAGAGGGAGCCTGTGAATCAGAGTTAAAAAATAATATGAAGGCAGAAATCTTAGGAGAGGATGCTGTCTGGCTGAGACACATGGTCAGCATCAGCAAAAAGGGTACGGGCTCTCAGGTTTAAGACCTGAAACAGATTCAAATCACCCCTTTTAAATCTGACCTCCTTTCCTGTTTGAGGAAGACAGCAAAGAGGAGAGGGAACCATGAATCTTGGATGCAGTCCCTGCTTTGCATGGCTTGGCCTAGCATTCCTCTATGCTTTTACCACTCAACATGTAGCATGGAGGGTTAGTAAAAGCATCAGAAGAATCTCAAGTAAAACAATGTTATTGTTTTTAAGAGCCTTGCTATAGCATCTCTGGAGTTCTGGCCTGGACCACAACAGACCACAGCCAGGAAGCTCAGAACAGCCTCTGGATATTGAATTACTGTTCAGAACCATATCAAATTCCAAAACTGCAACCACTGGCCAAAAAAAAGAAGACTGTGTAGAACAGAACACACCCACACAGACAGTGCAGACGTCAAGATGGTCATGCTGGGCCTAATTCTGCTTTCCTTCCTCACACAGAGTAATACCCTTGCTCCCATCTTTGATTTCAGCAGCGTTATTTCCCCATATGAAGCAGGCAGGCTGTAAAGGAGAATACGGTGCCACCTACTTATCACTTGCCTCACAGTGAGAGTCCCTGTATCGCTTGGCTTTTCAACAAAGTTGGGGTATGATGTATCAGTCAGCCCCTCCCTTCCACTTAAGGACAGCATTAGAATCATGTCTGGATTATGATACCCAGTAAGCTGTTCTGGGGTGATATGAATCAAAGCCCTGAAAGCGGGATTCCATTTAATTAATCGTGGCTGACAGATGAAGGTATTGATCGTAGATTGAGAGGTTCAGGATTGGCCCGGGGGATAATTATTCCAGGGCACACTGTGTTAGGGTGATGTTTTTTAATTTCTAGCGATGTGGGAGGGAAGCAGGGAGGAAGTAAGTGAATAATTGCAACTAATTAGAACTTGTGTGCGCATCCCAAATTAATTTGTTTGAATAATCAAGGACCAACAGCAGTCTGATCCAAAAGAGAAAGCACTGCTCAGAGAGATCTAGATTGCTCCCACAAATTCTTCAGTCCCATCTCTGGGACAAATGTTTTATGGAACCGAGGCCCTAAATACAGAAGGGGAGATGGACAAGATTACTGAGTGGGAACACTTGCTGTTGCCCAAGACATACAATAAATAAAAGGGGCTAGGCGAAGCTGAAGGATGGTGGAGGGTGCAGGATAGTGGAGGATGCTCTTGCCTTAATCTTCTTCCCACCCGTTCGCAACATGCCGCCTCCCGCCAGAGTCCCAGCAGCCTCTCCGCCACCGCCTTCACAGGTGGGACATCAAATCCGCCAACGGGAAGATACGGGGTGGCTGGAGGGGGATCAGACATGCAACTGCTGTCGCTGCAGGGATAATAAAACGCATCTAGGCTAGCGGAGAAGGCAGATGGAGGCAAAGCTGCCGCTAGCAATCTGTGTGCACACACCGACCAACCCACTGCTCCCTGTCCACGGGATCCCCATAATCTCCCAAGGCAGACCTGCTGTTACAAACACTCTCATCACTAATGCAGCAGGGGCAGCTAAGCAGAGAGAGCGAATGATCTAGCAGGGGGCTAATAAAAGGACTGACGCAGAACAAAAAAGCCTGTCAGTCACCATAAGATGTGCTCTCCACCCCTTCCACCCCCCAGGAAATTAAAAATTGTAGCCTGTGGTGTACACTGTTTTCTCAGCGGGACTGGATGGGGCAATGGGATGTGGAAGGGTAGCAAGGGAAGGGGAAAGTTGGGAGTCAAATGTTTGTCCCAGCTGTTGTTTCTGACATGATATATCAAGCGCTGTTATTCTAACAGACCAGGTTACCTGGTCTCTCCAAACCGCATGAGACCAAGCCACATTTCTGTGTGCTATCGCCAGCAACTCCTCCTGGAGACAGTCCACTAGATCCTGCCAGGCTGCTCTGCCTGTCGCCACCGAAGTCCACGCTAGCATGTTTCCATGGAAATGGGAAGAGAACAAATACCTATGACACAATACACCTTTTCCAATGTAGATCTGGACCATTTCTAAAGTCCCTTTAGAACCGGATACTTTGCGGGCACAACTAAAACAGAACAAGAAGATGAGAAAACCCATCTCATCGTATGAAATAAAACCCACCATCCTTTCTGGCAAGCAACAGCTGAACTCAAAAGCTTGTCAATCCACCAAAAAAAAAAGCCGTTCGTGGCAAACGGGGGTCTCTGCCCTAAAGGCGCTCTGGTAACGCACAGGCTCCTCGTCGCTCACGAGAGGTTAGAGACGGTCTGCCCACCCCCGCAGGCTGTTTCCCGCAGTTCCCAGCACCGTTCTTCGCCTTCCCAAGGCACGACGCGCCCCCCCCGGCCGCGCAGCGCGGCCCCGCAGCGCCCTCTCCCGCGGGCCCGGCCCCTCCGGCGCCAGGCGGCCCGCACGGCCCCCCCGGAAGCGCCCAAACAGCGGGAACGTCTACGCACCTCCAGCCAGGGCAGGACTCGGCGCCGGGCCCCTCAGCGACAGGCGAGCGCTGCTCACGGGGCTGCGCTGCGGGCCCGAGCTCGGCGCTTGCCGGAGGCGCGGGGCAGAGCGCTCAGCCCTCGCTCGGATGCGGGTCTCTGCTCATCACCCCAGGCCTGACTGCCCCTCGCAGCATGCCGAGCAGCCAGAGTAACTCGCCGCTCGGAGCTGTACCGTCACGGCAGAGGATCTACAAAGCCTCCCACCGCAGCTGGCTCCTGCCCCGGGCACTCATCTCCATGCCCACCGCTGCGGACCATCCCACCCCGGGACCTGTACCCCTCGCCCCATCGGCGCAGGAGCACCACATGCTTTAGGAGAAGAAACACGAGAGATCTTTTGTGAAGTCAAAGGCAAAGCAACGATGTTTTGTTTCTCTAGAGAGTTTGCTTGGGATTATTCTCATTCTAAAGGACAAGTTTGCTCTCCTAGCGCCAGGAGCCAAGGATACGAATGACAGAGCTTCACGAATACAGATATGTTGCATGGATAGCATAAACAAAGCTCATCTACAGTTGTCATTTTACCTTCCAAGTGGGTGAAAACGAGCTGTCCCACGCCCAGGAGATCCAGCAAGGGATCGGACACCTTCATTAGACACAGAGAAGAGGCTGGGCGTTGAACACTGCCTGAGATGCCAGGCCTGGCTGAGTGCTTACACACTGTCAGTAGAGTGATGTGTTGGAGAAATTAGCCTTCCTCCATGGGGAACAACATCCCCAGGAAGCAAAGATTTCCTGGCTGCCATGAAAACACTTGGAAAGTGGAAATACTCCTGCCCTTCCTCAGTGCAAGGGACCGCAGGAGGCCCCCAGCATCAGACCCAGACCCGGCCGCACCCACAGGACATTCAACACCGTACTGGGGTTGCTGGAATAAAGTCAGCAAAAGAAATTACAGATGAAATAAAAGGGGATGTCAGTTGACCAGAACATTTTCTTTGGCCCAAAAGAAAATGAGAAGCCCAGGGCTCCCCGTGAGCAAGAAGCAGCAGCACTGTGCTATGTCCCAGCCCTGCTCTCCCCAGTATGGGCACTTGCAGCATCTGGCCAGATGTGCCCTCGGGCCACACCCAGACTCATGCGCCAGCAGTTGCTGCTGCAAAATGGTTTTTCATAACATTCCTTCCTGCCACATTCACCTCAGACAGCAAAAATAAACCTCACATCTCTTCTATCCTGTCAGACCTTCTCACAGATCTGTTGCACTCCCAGCACTGCCCAGGCATTCCCTGCAACACCAGCCTTGTTCTGCCAGCCACCGGAACTCAGCTGGCTTGGCACCACAGCTTGGGAAGACTGTTCCTTCTTTTTCGTACCCCTGTGAAAACTCTGGTGTGTGCCGTGTAGGAGGCTAGACGTGGGCGAGTGCAAGCCAGCCTTGTGATGACAGGAGGTTGGCTTATGCAGGGCTGTAGTGGGGCTGAGAGTCAGTTCCGCGCTTTGCAGCAGGCTGGTAGGCCTACATTCCTCCTGCGTGCTGCTGAGCAAGCCCTGGGAGACTGCGTATTTCACTGCCCTCCACGTCTCCTTCGTCTTACGCTTGCAGTGAGAGTATGTATTTGTGCAGTTTCAGTGAAATACAGGACTCTCTACTGCTAGGCTGTATGAGCAAGAATATATCTGCTCAACAGATTCTGTTGGCTTCCAAGTCCATGATTTAGCCTCGAAAAAACGGTCTAACACTGACAGGATCTCCTGTTTGTAGTTCCAGGTGGTCTTTTGTGTACTGGTGATAGGATGTTTTGGGTTTTCTCAGCACTCATCTGCCTTATATTGCCCAGAGGAGACACAGGTAAGGTCCAAATGCCCTTGACTCTATCACTGAATGTATCCACACACCCTGACATCAAACATTATGCCAGGCTGCCACATCCAGCCATGACAGTCCCAAAGACTCCCCTGTATTTGCTTTGTCTCTTGTAGCTGTGTTTGCGAGACGTGGTCATCCCAGCTGCTGGACTGGCACTACCACAGCATTAACTTCAGGAAGGCAATGGTGACCCCGTTCTGACAGAGCTCTCCTAGCTGAACCATCACCAGCGCACCCCCACCTACTCAGTCACTTTGATCTGGATGGGCTCCAAAACTGTCTGTTCCACTGCTGCCCACAGCTCCCCTCCCAGGCACAGACCGGCTGTTATTCCATCAAAGAAGTGAATCCCGGGAACATGAGGACACTTGCAGAGCCCCAGCTTTTCAGGTACTGAATTTACAGTTTATGTCTCCAGGTTGACATTGCAGATGAAAAACAAAGTGCACAGAATTCACAAAAGGAATCTTAAACAAGCATTTTCTGCTCTAGGTAGCTAAAGGGACCATCAGATCTACATTCACTGGGCTTAGGTCAGTCTTGTCTGAGATACACAGGTCCTTCCGCCTCCTCCCCCTTCTCAAAAACACCTTATCAGAGTCTTCTACCACGCAGCTCCCAGGCCAGTCTTCTCAGGGGCCTGCACTATCTCATTTGTTTAAGTGTTTGTAGGCAGTAAATGGGACTTCTCTGGTGCCCCTCCATCTTGACAGAGTAGCAAATATTCGCAACTGTAAATCTATCTTGCAGTTTGTTCTCGGATTCCCTCTAACTGCACTCAAAGTGGGCACACAGTTTGGTTGATGGTCTCTTCTCTGTTTTCTTTTAGTCAGAATAAAGACCTCATTTTACTGTCGCCTTGCTGTATTTATGATCTGCAAGGCTGCTCAGGGACTCAGCTGTGTATATTTGCATCCTTTCCTTGTCATATAGATATAAGCCGCAGCATGCCATTTCAGCAAAATAAGCCAAAGGCATTTTGGGGGCACTAACAGTGGCATTTTACAATTGGTCCTTGGGGATTTGATCTCTCTCTTAGCAGACCTTCTTGTTCTTAAAATACAGTTTGAGCTTATCACATTAGATCACAATTTCACAATTGCTGAACACTCCTGTGCTATCCAGAGGTATCTTTGCTCTGCTGATAGTGGTGACACACACAGGAAGCCATTGCTCTCCTGCCGCTCCCTTTACTGGCAACAGGTGACACCATCACCTCTCCATTCATATTGCTGCACTGTGCATCGAGGGGTAAGACCTGCTGTGGGCCAGTGCACCACCTTGATGTAAATGTCTCCATAACCGTTGTCTCTTTGGCAGGGCTAACTAAAGGTTTGCAAACAGTTGAAAGGTTTGAAAGGAATCTGGAGTTTACACATCCTAACGATCTCTGAACTGGCTTATTATCAGGGAGTAGGCGGCACACACCTTTCCAGGGCTAAGTCCCACCCTCAGGAAGCCAGCAGGTGTCTGCCGCACGCTATTACAGCAAATCAGAATTTCATTTTAGTTTTATTCCCCCAGCTCTTGTTAGCAGACTAATGAGTTTGTGATTATGATCTGTTACAGCTTCTGTCCTGAAGATGTCTCTGCACCTGTCTGCAGAAATTCATTGGGTACTACAACGACTCCTGGGCATCCAATTAATGTGGCTTGCTGCACCACTGATATACTGAATAATCTGAATGGGAAATCCTTCCTTTGGATGTAGGATAGCATCACTCCCCTCACTTTACAAAAACGTTGAGGAGAAAATTCCTGCAGGCTTCTGCTGTCCTGGGAAACGAACCTAAACCCCTGCTCAGAGGGATTCAGGCTTAGCTCCCATTCATTGCGTCTGCTGAACAGGACATGCAGCAGCAAGCAGCCCTGTCTGAAGCAGGGCAGCACCTCGTCCTGCCTCTCCCTGGTACTCTCCTACCTGTTACCTGTGAGCAGCACGGGGCTCACAACTGTTACTCACTGCCCCAGCAGGCAAAAGTTGCTATTTCAGTTGAAATGTTGAAGGCTGATGGGAATCTGACAGTCCATGGTTAAGCCACACTAGAATGCCAGCTGAGAAGTGGGTGGAAATGAATCTTATGTCAAATAGTTAAGCTCCATTTTCTCCAAATTAATTACTTCACAAGGAACGTATCCCTTCATGGATTTCACAGTTGAAAACAAAGTCAGTCTCGCCTCCTCCTACATATCTGTCAGCCGTACTACAAAGAAGAGAAGAGCTCACTCAGTTTTTCCTCATGTGATCGTATCATGGTGGAAAAAAGAAAAGCCCCTGCCTTGGCTTTCAGTTTACCTGAGGTTCAGAGCTGTCCCACATCTATTTTTCTACAGTTACACCCAAACATCTGGCTGTGCCTTTTGTTTGGAGCTGACCTACAGGGTAGCGACCCCAGCCTTCCAGGAGCAGTCAGAAGCCCCACCACAGGCTCACTTGCCCAGCAGTCAAGGCACAACCTAGTTCTATTTTCAGACTGAATTTACCTCAGTTTGTATTAAATGCCAGGTGTCTGTCTGCCGCAGTGGCAACTCTCAGATCACATTTTGTTTCCCATGGACAAGATCCAAGGAGTGACGGATGGCTGGAGAGGTGCCCAGCTGAAAGCTCAAGAGCCTAACAGCAAGAAGCATCTCAGCATCTGTGTCTCCAGCTGAACCTGACCGAGACGGTAACATGCATGACCACCGAAAACCCAGCTGTCCTCAGGCTCCTGCTCCTCATCTGGTAGCATAGCCTTAGCCAGGCTCATCTACTTTGATAATCTCTAAGTCTGGTCATCAGGTGCCTTTCCCAGCCAAGTGTCCTGTGCAGCTGCCCAGACCTGTCTTTCTCACCTTCGGCTGCCAGCTAAGTGCTAAATCGGTAGCAGTCTCCAAAGAACTATCAGCTCCTTTCCCGTAAGGGAGTTCTGTTTTGGAAAGGCTTCCTCACACACCTCCCTATTTGGCATGTCACGACTTCACTTGAACTAAAAACCATGCTCAGTAACACCTCTCCTCTCCAGAGGAGAGCTTAAGACACTCACGGCACGTCAGACTACAGACCCACGCAGCCCATTATCTCATCTCTGACAGCAGTGAATAGTGTGATGCCTGGGAAAGAAGTGAGCCACCATTCACTGGTCACCCTCTAGACAAGGAGGACTTCATAGCCCTCTACAACATTGCTCTAGAGCACTGGGCTGAAGCATCCCTGTTTAGTCAACTTCTTGTACAGAAGCTGGTCCAGATCGACAATCATCCCTGCTGCTCTTCCCTGGACATTTCTTATAACGTGTAGTTTTTGAGGTTGATGAGCAACCAAAACTTCTCTTGTAAGCCTGTGTTCTGCTAAAGTGAGTGTTCTGTCAAAGAGGGCTTATCAGATTGCTTTCTCAGGAGCGAGTCGCTGAAAAGCCTAAGCGTTTCCATCAGAGATGAATGGCCTCCTCTAGTCAGCAGATGGAGTAGTCACTCACTGCTGAGGTCATGTTCTGCATGCATCATGTTTCAGCTAGAGGCAAAATGGGAAAGAATAAAGTGACACGATAATCTCTCTTGGCCACTACTGAGAAGGGAAATTTCACAGCAGTCATTTCTGAAATCCAGAAAGCAACAGAGGTAGAAAAGGACTGGTTTGCTTTCATCTATATGTTTGTAAAGATGGAGGAGGAAGAGTGTTTCTCAGTATGTCCATCATGGAGAGGCTTTTCACAGAATCACAGAATGGTAGGGGTTGGAAGGGACCTCTGTGGGTCATCTAGTCCAACCCTCCTGCCGAAGCAGGGTCACCTACAGCAGGCTGCACAGGACCTTGTCCAGGC
>Ga0065711_1002414_pt1 | contig 44325 bp, 24 predicted proteins | sample Hoacrofraction12_FD_59098 | JGI IMG/M metagenome (GOLD analysis project Ga0065711, IMG submission 59098) | Hoatzin crop microbial communities from Cojedes, Venezuela - Epithelial fraction 12 v2 (version 2) | ecosystem: Host-associated > Birds > Digestive system > Esophagus > Crop | place... | reverse complement strand
TTCCTATAGGCTCCCTTTAAGTACTGAAAGGCTGCAATCAGGTCTCCCCGCAGCCTTCTCTTCTCCAGGCTGAACAAGCCCAGCTCTCTCAGCCTGTCCTCATAGGAGAGGTGCTCCAGCCCTCGGATGATTTTTGTAGCCCTTCTCTGTCATTTATCTGGCACGTATCTGTTGCCTTATCATTATTCCTGTTATTATAGTAATCATTCTCACAAATAGTACTACATTACTATCAATTACACATGGAGAGACTGGTTCTTTGGGTTCATATTATTGTTACACAATACTTAACAGCCTCTTAGGGAGAGACTGAGGAGCAAATTCCCTATTCCCTGAATGCCAACGTGGAGCATGTGAACGTTCCCCAAGAGCTGGGCTAGTTTCAACTGTATCTGTACTGCAGAGGAAAGGAAACGGCAAACACAGAGAAATTAAAAAAAAGAAATAAAGTAGAAGCTTTAAAAAATGCGTATTTTGCCACTGAGGTTAGCATCCTTTCCACACGACGTAAATCTGCCATCACGGAATTCAGCTTAGCAACACATCACTAATTTCGAGTCACCTGCTTAAAAAGACGCCAATGTCCTGCCATGGAGCAGAACCAATGTGCTGTGATCGTGGTGACCAGCCACAGAATGTAAATCAGAAATAGGAAACATTGCGAGAGAGCCCATCTCCATCCAGAGGCTGAAATTCCAGACCTGGAGTTGCCCGAGCAGCAAGAGGGAGGGGATCCGTTAATGGAAACGAGCCCTGCTTGCGGCTTGGCTCGCGAGCAGCAAACCAGCTGTGTTTGGAAGCCATTTCAGTCGTAACAAGCAGTTCAGTCATTTGTCCTGCGAGCCTTGAGGACAAGTCCATTTAGTTTTGATTAAAATGTGATATAGCACAAACCTGCATGACATTGCCCAATAGTGATATTCTATTCCTCCAGTTAGAAATAGGACAGGCATAGTTTCAACAATTCAGAAGGAAAAAAAGTCTCACTTTTTTATTTTTGGAAATTAGCATGACAAAGTTATATGATAAAACTCGTATTTAAAACCCACTGTAATACCACTCTTTAAAAAGATTTGATGTAAACATAACACAGCATCGAAGTTGACACGAGATAATGCTCATCTTTTGTACTAAGTATTAATTTTTATAGTATTCTTTGTATAAAAAGAAAATGTGACAATTGTAATCATGCTTCCTCTGACGAACACCATTACATTTTCTCTCTGCTAGGTAAGTCAACAACTTCTTTCACCTTGCTATACTTGTTTCTCTATGTGCGTGGATTATCACAATAGGCTTTAAAACCGAAGTAAAAAAAATTGTATCAGCTTTCAGGCTTCAGGGAGTGGGTCCGCTCCCAGCCATGCAAAACTCAAAGCGTGTTCTAAAAACCACTGCTGCTGGAGCTGATTTGAAAGTAAACATCAAGATAAATTCAGTGCTGTGCTAACCCTCCACTTCAAATGCAACTACGCACACATGCATATAAACACACACCCCTATATGCGACTTGCAGATGACTCCAAGTGTTTTATCTGCGATATTTTGGTGATGCAATTGTGGCAATGATTACCTTCACAAATATTTCACCGTTCTTGGTTGGAAGGGGCAATGCTCTAATTTGTTCTTTTTGTTGAGGCCTCCGGCAACTTCTTATAGCAATAAAAAATGAAGTAGTATGCCAATAATTTTGTGAAGTAGAAAGGAATGGAGTGTTTACTATTACTCTAAGGCAAGGTATTGCATTCCAAACATGCCTTGCTGGTTTGATAAATGAAGGTCTTTCATTTAAAATCCCTCCTATGATCACCAGCATTTCACGACAGAGTCCTACATGGGTAAATTTGTTGTACTGCATTTTTGGCAATCACTGGCTATTCTTCCACAGGGTTGACACCTCTGCTGATAACCACCTCTGATCCTTCTGTCGCTTGTTTTGCCTTGTCTTATAAATACAGCAGCAGATGCCAAGATCCCGCAGTTCAGACTTTGAGATGATTACAGGAGCAGCTGAGTTATTGGAAAGAGGAAATAGGCTTTGATCTGAAGCTTCCTTAAAATGGTACATTTAAAACACAAAGCTCAGCTAGAACTGTATAAACAAAGATTGAGAGCTACAAAGCTCACTCTCTCAAGCTGCAGGCTAAGCGTACATCTGCTTTTATAGTACTTAACGCTGGTTCCTTTTGTGCTTGCATGAATTCTGAAAACCCTGGAAAGTTCATCTTTGCCAGGTGCTTAAGAAGACTGAAGGCTTATTTTAAATACACCCAAAGCATAACGATGCCGGGGGTCCATCGGAACTGGGCAGGATAGCTTGTGGCAGTAACCTCGCTCGTCACGTTTTGGCCATGTCAGGTAAAAATTAAAATGTTATCTCCCGCACGGTTCTTAGCCTCCCAAAATTTGTTTGACAGCTCACCCTAATGTCCTCATTCAAATTCTGCCATGTCACCTGAAAGAAGGAATAGACAGTTCTATAAACTGAAAACTAAGCCAGAGAAAATGAAAATGTCTAACTGAATGGCCTTTTCCAGAAGTTCATGCTGTGCTCTGGATGAAAAAAAGTCTCAGCAGAGTCATCGTCTCGCCTCCTACCTCCCTCCCCTCCTCCCTCCCTCTAAAATCCCTTGGTTTTAAAGCAGTGTCTAAAGCAGACCCACAGCCCATGGTCCATGGGAGGTTTTTGCTGTGTACTCCTAGGCACTCAAAATAACAAATACGCAAAGCTGAAAGAATAATTAAGAATAGCAACAAAACATTAAAATGAGGGAACTGAGCGACAGATATTTTTAGGCAAGCAGTACAGGCTACCATAGGGTGCACATCTGAGTTTTCGATGGAATTGTTTCCTACAGAGCTTCCAAAGCCACAGCTGAAAGTGTTTAGACAATCTGCAGAACTTTTCTACACTGGAGGTTGTTTTGCTCCACTTCCTAGCGCTGAACAGAGAGAAATTTTAGATTCTGATCTTCAGTAAAAATGTTCTGAATTACAACAGTTGGAAATAAGTTGAGCTGTTGATAAGGGCAGCTGCTAGCTTCCATAATGAAAATGGCCTTGAGCTTGAAAAAGCAAAACTCAGGTAGTAAAATTAGTAATTTGACAGTATTTGAGAAGAAATGGGCAGATCTATTTATGTTCAATCAGAGTGGGAAAGCAACAGCCAAGAATATAAATTAAAAGATTATATATAGAGAAAAAAGTGAAAACATAAGATGATTTCACAGAATGCCTATGTTAGAGCACAAGCACATGCAACATTTCTTAAAAAATAAGTTGAAAATACGGGTATATGTGAAATGAAACGTAAGAGATTTCTAATATTTACAGTTCCCTTGGACGATCACAGATAGATCTACATTGAATTAGGAAAAAATCCCCAATGGCAGTAGATATTTTTTGCAAAGTGTCATAATAAATAGGGGTATTCATTATTATTTGATGCCATTCTTTTAAAATGCATGAATTTTTGAGTGGTTCATAGGATAAAACTGCTTCCTTTACATAGTTCTGTTCTTCTGACGCTAATCCCATCTCTGTGATTCTGTTCAGTCCTAAAACTAATGAGCTCCCAGGTGGTTATTGTTTTTTTTGTTTGTTTTAATGAGAAAAGGTACTATTTTTATGGCTAGCAAGATCTAAATGCCAGTGGCAGATGCCCACTCTGGAGGTACAGTTTGGACTTTCCACCCTTACGGCAACGCTCGCTGCTGCTACCTGAAGAAACGAAGTGCAGAGCGTGGTACAGAAACGCAGAAGCAGCACTCTGGCCACGCAGCCTGTGTCTATCTATCACGGGGCATTTCCAGAGGGCCAGGGAGCACAATGACCGCTCTGCCTTCTCACAGGAAAAAATACCCCCCGTCCTTCTCAGAGTCCCTGCTGTGACTTAGGACGCTGCCTAAAAGCTGCATGAGGCACCCGGGAATTTATTAGCAAGTCTCCTTTTTGCCAGGAACTGGTACTCTGTCCTCCAAAAAAAAAAAAAAATGGTGAAGCAATTGAGTAGATTCCCTTTCTTTTCACTGGAGTCCACCATCTTTACTCGCTTTCTCAGGGACCCTTGAAAAGGGATAGATAAATCCAATTTGCCCACGCTTCAGCAGGACGGATAGAGATACTCGTGAGACAGCATATGCTAGCAGAAACTGGTTTTCCCCCTCATTAACTATTTTGCACATCAGCTGATTTTTATTTTGTACTGTGTATATCCCTGTACTTTTTTCCTGCGCTCCCTACTGAATGTTATCACATCTGATACCACCAGGGCTTCATTAATGTAAAATGTTGTTGTGTGGTAAATTATTCTTAAATGAGAAAACATAGACAACCCCAGAAGACAAAATGAGGAGTTGTTGGACAGCATGGGGCTAGGAGCATTTGAAGATGTCCCACGGGAACTCCTTCAGCAAGTTGTTGGGAAAACTGATTGAAATTCAATAAGACAGCGCCAATGAGACAACACAGCTCCCCAGCAGATTGCAACGATCCCCTGGAAGGAACTCAGAACCCTCTCTGCGCTACTGCACCTTGCAACACCAAGAAATGAGTAAATACCACCAGGAAATACAGTGTAGGAACAGGGCAACATGAAAATATCAAGTGAAGGAGTAATTTTAGTATGGAAATACAACATATTTTGAGAATCAAATTTGAATGGATTTCAGATCTGGATAAGATTTTGCTGGAAGCACTTTTACACCAGTGCACTACCATTAACCTCACAGTGAACAGTGATCGGTACATCAGCAAACACACTTGTCTGGGTTGGTTCATGAATGCTCAAATTAACAAAGGCACTGAGAAATATACTCCTCCCTGCAGGTGACTGTGAAGGTGAAGGAGCTGCATCCCAAACAGGGACTTGGCTTCTAGCGAGACAACTGTCTCCTGCAGCGTGAGCAACAGGGAGTGTGGAACCTCCCCAGATGATGGGACCTTCGCTGGATGTGAAATGAGGGAGCACCTCTTCCCTCACAAAATCGGTGCTCAGGAACTTTCTTGGATTTACATGGCCAAGTGGTGGAGTGGCCTTGATTTTTAACAAGCTTTGGGTTTTTTGGCTGAGGTAGTCACTGATGCTTCAGCTGTTACAGCCTCTGCTTCTGGATTGAAGAGCTGGGGGGCTACTACAGCACAAAGCAAACTTCTCCGGGATTAAGAAGAGCAGAGCCAAGCTGAGCTGAGTGTCAGGGAAGGCTGTAGATAAAAAAACGCTCAAAAACCCCACTGTCTGTTGATTACCTGCTGTGATGTGCACCTCCTACAGCTACAAAACTGCATTTAACAGTATAAAGCAAAGTATGAGATGAACATACTAATGAGCACCTGGCCACTTAGATGCTGTTGGAATCAATAACTTCAAAAAGTATGGAATGGAGTTGCAAAAATCTCCTAGTAATGCGTATTTGGAAGAATCATTTAAAGAAATGTCAATTCTCTGTGTATTTTTAAAGTCTTTTAGAGGGAGGATTCAGTTTTGTGTATTCAAGGATATGATTTATTGAAAATGTCCCAATTTTTAAAAAATATTTGCACTATTAAAACATTTAACATTAAAAAAAAAAGTGGCAAGTGAGATCAAAACCATCCTGTGGCATTATGAAAGCCATAAGTTGAAAAATTCTGAAACGGATAAAACTAGCTTGTGTGAAAGGAATTTGTTTGTTTTTTTTTTTTTTTTAAATGACAGATTTGGAACTGTGGCTAAGACAGCTTTGCAAGTGGCCAGGCTGACAAGGGTGTATTGTAGGGTAGCTGTAAGCCTTTGCAGAAGCAATTACTATCACCTCCCCAAAGCACAGACAAGTCTGCGAGCGAAAAAGCAAAGAACAGGAGAAAAGGCTGGCTGGGAAGCAGACCCCCTCTCCCAGGCCTAGCTGCTAACTTGCTGATGGCTTAAGCCAAAGTGAAAACAATCTGAATCGAAGTTAAACTGTAGTCATTCTGCAGAACAAAATAGCTGGAACTACAGCTACTGCCCAACCCATTAGACCAATAGCTACCTGCAGTCACACAGACTTGCATTAGGTTTCCCTTTAGCAGAAATGCTGAAGGGCATTTCAACAACCAAACACGACACAAGCCAACCAAGGATCTGTGAAAAAAATCTGCTGATGTACGTCAATGGTTCAAGCACAACTATTAAATATCAACATTATTTCTAAGTAGAAAGTATTTGCTTTAAACTTGGCTAGACTCTGTGGAAGAAAGCAGACATGAATGACATGCTGGTACTTCAGACAGTTTGCTGGTTCGATTACTGCTTCATCAGGACTGTTCTGCAAAGCACAGCATCGCCTTTCTCCTGTGGTGAAGATGAAATGCGTAGAAAGAATTACATTCTGTACAGATCAAGTGGACTAGTCAAGATTTACACTCACATAAATTAGAATAGTGTAGATATCGGCTCACGGCATAGTATTGTCTTGGCTAATTAGCTGTAAAATGGGTTTGGAAGTCAACCTGATGTTTTCAATCTAAGCTCCTGCAGTCAAGACAGTGGGGCTGCACTCTTGTAACACGCATTTCTCCACCCTGTTCCCACATACGAATAGTACCAAAGCCTTTCAGTGTGAGAAATGAAACATTATGCTTTTTTCAAGCGTAAAGTTCTCATATATTTTTACAAACACCAGTTTTCACAAATGTTTTGTTCATTTGCTATAGCTCTAAATAACTAAACACAAGAGAAAAGCACACACAATGTTAAGAAAATCTTAGAAAATTCACTGAGAAATTTTTTTTTCTTCTTCCTGAAACCCTCACTGACAGCAACAGGAGACTGGATTTCAGTATCTGTGTAACAGCAGGTGACGGACACCCACCTTCACTCCTTTGCATAGCAGGCAGAATCACCGAGCGGCTCCCATACAAGTAATAACGCAAGAGAAGCCTCCTTCAGTTGTCGTAAAGGCAGGCAGTAAAGAGAAAAAAATCACCCCGGATTCACATCCACCTGTCTGTAAAAAGCACTGCTGAAAGCCCAATTATTTTGACGGATACCGAGGAGAGAGAAAAAAATAAGGACTTATGTAAATTACAATGAAAGAACTCAATGTATTTCTAAAAGTAGCTCAGGAATTTACAGTAAATAATGCTTTCAAAGGAAATGGTAATCATTCTGCATTGAAAGCTTCTGATCTTTACTTCAGATCATATTAGTACTGTGCATCATTACAAGAATGTGTTCTTTGAAGCATGTGTACTCTATCTTCCTTCTATTCATCATAAATACTCTCTCTGTGAAAGTACACTTTGCCTCTGCGCACACATTTTTCTTTCTAAGATTTAATTCATTTCCTAAAGAAATGTCACGCAGAAATCAATCTTGCCAGTACAAGTTCACAAGGCTTGATTCATTTAAGAAATGATTTATTGACAACTGTGAGAGAGAAAATAAGGGAATGTTGTTATTAAGAGCAACATTACACATTCCCAACAGTGTATACAGCGAGGGGATATACAGAGGATGTTAATATTCCTTCATGAACAAGCGATACACTGCGAGCAGAAAGAAGAGAGCTTGCCATGGTTAATGGCTGGCTTCCAGCTTCTACGCCAGCTCCCTCTGTACTCACAGCTAACGCTACTGCATAAATCCTGACCTGTGCTGTTGTTGCTTTCATTGAAAAACAATAGCTTGTAGAAAAAGAGGTAAGAAAACAAGTGTCCTGTTACAGAAAATGTAATTTTGATTGGTATCCAAACATAATCAGTTCTTCAGAGAAAATGTGAAAGTTCAACCAAAATTGCATATGTAGCAGCAGACCACAGCCGAGTGGTAGTTAGTGGTTTGACAGCTAATCTGGGGAGTATTTACCTAAGCAGTGTCACACATGGGGATTAAATACTTCTCTCTTTCCTTCCTGTCCCTTTTTCACCCAGTGCCAAAGAAAGCAGTGTTTGCAGCTCTCCAGGCTGAATACACCTTGGATTGCTTCATATGGTGTAGATACAGATCCTTTTTATTTTCTACTAAACAAGACGTGGAGAAAAGAACCAACTCCCCGCACATTTATCTCTATATTCCACAACCATGGTGGGATCCTAGGGTGTCTCATAAAAATAAAAGAAGACTTCCCCTGAGCTGTCTTCTGCTCTCATATCCATCATGACTACAGTGATTGAATGTGACCTTCAGCATGATAAATACTTTGGTGTCCCCAAGCCAGGTGTTAAATCATCCAAATTCTAGTTCAATGGCTCCTGGAAAAGAGTCCAAGCCCTCATGCCAGATGCTCACGACCTGACTCCAAGTACCTGCACGCTCCCTGGGCAGACAGCACCTCAGCCTAGCCAGAGGCACAGAAATAGCTCTGAAATCTTGCTGGTCCCTGAACCCCAAGGAGCTGGGACTGAGCGGGCAGGGAAGTGCCCCGCGTGCTCCAGATTCAAAGCCCAGAAGCCTCGTGGGGAGTTTGGCACCCAGGGGCTCCTGTAAAAGACCATTTTAACTCCCAGCAAGCAGCAATGAACCATTGCTGTGCTGAATGAGAAAGTGAGCAGTTCTGAGCCAGCCTGTCCCTCCAGACCGGTCCCCTAGAGACCTGGACCCTTTGCCAAACTTCTAAACCCCAGCACTGCGTAGTCGAGAAGTTGGTACCTCTAACTAAACCACCACGCTAAATGCTACATGTAGGAAAAACCAGCTCATTCATGAAAGAGTTCAAGCTCAGATTTTGTTTTGGAAAAGTAAAACAAATCCTCAGTCCTTCCTTGTACACCTGAAGAAATTACTTGACAAAAAGCAGGAAAAGAAATTATTTCTACAGATTTCTGAAGTGCAAAAAGTGAGAAATATTTGACATGCGTCATTAAACACAGATGAAAATCTAAAAGATTTTGAAAACACAGAGTTGAACAGGATATAATATTTCCACAGGACTCCATGCAAAAAGAAGGAAAGATTAAAATCTGTTCCCTGTGAGATAATTTAAACCCAGAATAATACATTCCCTCCCTAGTAATCAGTCTGCAAATAGGATGATTTAACTGAGACCCTCAAAATCTCAAACAGAAAAGCAGGAAAACCTGATGAATTCAATTGTACTATATTGCACTGTCAAAATTATAAAGTGAAAATGTTAACCCAACCTACAAGGCATTTTCACTGTGTAACAGAATTTCAAAAGTAATTTAAAAAAAAAATCTCAGGCACCCATATTTCATGTAAACAAGTCTATATATTTTCCCGTGTTGGAGGCAGGCTGAACGGGAAACCCAGGAGATGCGAACTCATGCACTGGTGTATTTACAGAGTACTGTCACAAGGTAGCAGCACAAAGCATCAGTCTAAAGAATTCATTAAAGCTACTACGGAGGTGGAGGTGATGTGTCATCCGTCATCAGGACACGGCTGGAAGCCTGGAGGCCACATAACTTACCGCAATTAAGTACTTAGTGGGGACGAAGTTCAGTGTTGGGGTAGCCGGTGCCAACCTTTGCGAGCCAGCGAGCCAAAGCTCGATTAAAAAAACGGACCTTTCTTTAGATTTACTGCAGACATGAGTGATACGTTATAGGAGCCAACCTCTGGGCATGATTAGACCAGGGAACAGAGAACGTCTGGTCAGGTCGTGGAGGGGAACCTCACATCTGGCAGTGTCGTACAGCTTACAAACTGGTTGCTCAGCTCCCGAGCTGACCTACTTTCAAACAAGAAATTATTGTTTTCCCCTTTCGGTACCCCTGATATGCACTTATAAAAAGAAGCAAAAGAAAAAAGGGTATATACCAATTCTCTACACATCACCTCATATATAGAGTATGGTGGACTATGTGCGCATGTACAGTAACTTGGAATTCTCCAAAGTCAGTAAATCCATATTCTAGGAAACAACTGTACAAGTCAATAGGTCAAGAAAGATTAATAAAGTCATTCTTGAGCTCCTGTGAGGGGAAGACGCACTCACAGCGATGAACTGAGAGCTGCAGTATAGTTGTAGCTGAACATTCACAGCTTTTTCAAGAGCTGGATTTTTTGGCTATTGATCTGCCAGTCACTTTTTCTGTAAGAGGAAATTCAGTTCTCCACGTCCCAGTGAGCCTTTTTCATCTGGTTGCTTTCGGGGGAGTTGTGTTTGTTGTACATCCACATCTTTTATGGTATCTCAGAATAAAAAATTCAATAGCTGCTGTGTTGAATTCTAAAGATCATTATTCTACTTGTTTAGAAAACCAAAATGATACCTGCTTTTCTCTCCCCTTGCTCTCACCATCAGTTCACTTTCAAACAGTTTGGTGTATTTCACTCAACGGAAAAAAAAAATCCTTTGTGAACTGGTGTTGCCTGGGCAAATGCTACAGATGTTCCCAACTATGTATTGTCCCCGCCATCAGAATAAATTTGTAAAACTGTTGAATAAAAGCTCTCTACTATAGGAATCACTATGACTTCTCCCTCTAGAATGTGAAATCATTTGTCATTACTTACTGCAGTTCCACCATAAACCCCAGCGAACTCCCCACGGACTGGACACTCACTGAACTCCCTGCCTGGTGCCTTGGGTCCCATCCCAAAGCAGCATCAGGTTTCTTCTCCAGCTCACCATCCACTTTCTGCACATCAGCAAACCCAGATTCATTCATTTGAAATGACCTGTGTCTGGCCAACGCTGATGCCAACTGCTATTTCTCTATTTCTTCAACTCTCAGCTACCTTCAACACAGCTTTGTCAAGAACTGTATTCTCCCGTGGCTCTGCCTCCCACGTTTTTCTGCCTGTCTCCCCCATGTCCCATTCGTGCTCTCTGCAGCAATCTGGGAGAGGTCCTCTGTCCTCCTCCTTCTTTTGTCCTCCACAAACACAAACTCGGTTTGCTTTCCAACACTTACATCTGAAAAATTGACAGATTGCCTTTTTCCCATCATACTGAAATTTTTGTCCACGTTTCATACATTTCCTCATAAATGCCAACTTGTCAGCTTAAGATCCCCACAGGCAGAACAGATCTCATTGTTCCTCTCTAGTGCTAAACCCCTTCATCGGTGATCTTCTCCCACCCCTCTTTCTGCTGCCTTCAAGTGAGGCTGTAGCCTTCTGGGGACTGTGTCAAACTTCAGCTCTGCTTCACTTTTTCGCAAAGTCTCAGTACATGACGGTTTAAAATATGACTTTGCCAATCCATTCTCACACCTAAGAAACTTTCATCAGCTTTCCTCCTGACTATTCTCACTCTCTCTGGCCTTCCTGAATCCTACCATCTCCTCTTCATATCCTTTCAAGCAGCTTCTGCGCGGACAATTTTGCAAAGATAATGTCGCCCAGCTTGTCACGCTGACCGTGCCATCCCCTGCTGCCTGCATTTTTCCACCAGCCTCCCAGTCACCATAGCATCACACATACACTCTAAGTCTCTGTTTCAGGACCCTTTACAGTTTCGATTTTACTTCTAATCACACCTCTGCTAAGCCATCATTGACTTCTCTCTGTTAATGATGACAGAGTTTATTATTCAGTTGCTAAATTTTGAAACAAATATCTTCAGCTTTTCTGGTTGTACCTGTCAGAAACTCTCCATAAACACCTGCAAAGCCATGCCAGAATCCTTCTGCCACTCAGCTTTAACATGATGCCTACACAAACCCAGACAAATGCAGGATAACTGGGCATTGAGGCACTGACTCTAAGACTGCCCACACTGCTGACCTGTATTGTCACATTTTTAATTAGCGATGCCAGTATTGTTTCTTCTCTGCTTTACATAGGTTATAAACTTTTTCCTTAGAAACCATCCTTTTTACTCCACTCACATGAAATGGGCATAGCAAATATCTGACCCCCTTACTATCTCAAGCAAGTGAATTGTTAAAGGAAAGCTATCTTAAAATAGAGAACTATAGGACCCTTTCCAGATGCATAAAATATATTTTGCAAAAGATAAAAAAATGAATATAACAATTTGGCTCAGTGTCAGAAAGAAAACCTACCAATTGGGATGGATGATGAGCAGGTAAATAGAAAATCCAGAATTCATGGTGTCATTTACTTCACTGTAAATCTGGAAAAGATCTAGTGGTATCAGTGAAATTATTCCATATTTGTTTAACTAAGAGGCTGTACAGGATGCAATTCAGCCATCTGTGCTTGGCCCATCTGCACTTAGAAAAGCACTGTACTACTGTACTATGCTGTTTCTGCTGCCAAACTTTGGAGCTGTTACAAGATACGCCAAGGAGTGCAGAATGGTGGATGACAGCACATTGATTAAGATCTGTCTCAGATTGTCTTTTCTCCTGTCACTTACAGGTGCACTTCAAATCAAAATCACTAACTAAATCTTCCTAAAAACTCCTTGAAATTAATTCCTCATGCCTATATTGTACATGTATTTCTACTCCTACTACCATCAGTCAACAGTTACATATAAAAATAAGAAAATAAATAGTTCTCTAAGTAACAGAACTAACAAAGCCTGCTTTGCTTCAGATTTGTTTCCTATATCCCAACAGCTTAAGGCTACAAAGTTCTGCAATGCCACATGTGCCAAAGCCATCCCAAAATTCCCCCTGAAGCATTTCCCTTCCCACAAAACTAAATCTCCGTGGAGCAGCTGTGGGGACGTCCCTGCCGTCTGTGTGACCGCAAGAGGCTGAGCAGCCCAGGGAACCGCTGTGCCTTCCCCTTGGGTCTCTCTTTTCAGCCCATCTCTCAGTTCTGTCCCAAACCAGGTAAGGAACATGACCTCTGCCACACTGTTTGAGTGGACTTACAGGCTCAAAGACGAGAGGGAGTTCGGCAAACCAGTTCCATAGCCTTTGTTAAAAATGACCCCAATAGACCTTAGAGCAATAAAGGAAAATAGGTCTTGATACAGGTAATTCCTCTCTGTGGGTTTGTTGATTTTGAAATTGAGAAATAATTGTTTCGAAGCCATTCCAGTATAGATGTTGAAGCCTCTTCCCCTCTTTGTGACTGCTGCAAAGAAACAGCACTTCTGTATTTAACAAGGCACAGGGACAGCATGGGCAGAAGCACTTGCAGGTCTCCGCCATTGGATGTGATCTCCTTTCATTAATTTCCTTGCCTCGGAGATACATCAATAAAGGCAGCTGCAGTGAATTCATATCTACATATTCAGAAAACACTATGGTTAAGTATGAGTGGTCTGATACAAAGCCTTCCTAGCAGCGAACTATATCTGCACTGCAAAGAAAGTAGTAAAACCCACTTAGCCATGAATTAATACATAATGAACAACTGACAATAATTATTCCAATATAGTGTTCCTGACCTGCTTCAACACTTCCTTCCTTTTTCTCTAATCATACTTTTTAGAAGGTTTTGCACTTGATTTCTTAACCACACAGGCACTTAGCAGTTTGTATTTTCCATTAATTCTCTATAATAATAAGTATCACTTTCCTCTGAGACAGAAGTGTAAATGATTGGCTCTTTTTTTCCTCTAATGATGAGACTGCAAACCTTGTGACTTAGGGCTCAGCAGAGCTCAACACATCTCATGGACCTTTACTCTGATAAGACTTTGCTGCAGAATGAGAGAATTCAGTGAAGTGTGGTAGATGTAATTAAAATCGTGTTACGCTGCTGATCCACAGGCAGATAAATTCTATAAGCATTAAATTGCATTGGTTTGTTAAAAAAAAATTGGCTGTTCATTTCCTTGTAAAAAACGACATCAGATTAAAGATGGTGAAACTATAAATCTGAAATGAATTACAGTAGTTCACAAGTTTCTCAGAATAAACAGAGTCTATGTACTCCTCTACCAAGAGACTTCACACTTTATGCAGAGTGCAGTGAACCAGTTTAATAACAATTACAAGCCAAAGGGATCTACAGGCACAGGCTGCTGACTGGTGGCATATTAATCCACTTTCTTCCATCCAGAGTATAAACCTCTTAACAGAAAATACACAGATTTTGTGGGAACAAAGGTCACAGGTTCAAGTAAAAATGCTATGTAATTTATTTGCCATTCATTGAAACAAATTTTACTAGATGAAAAAAGTCTGGCATCAAATGTCATGATGTGGGCAGATCTTCTCTTTGCTCTGATTTGAAATAGAATTTCTGGCTATTTTCCTTGTGTATCAATGGCAATATTTCATCATTGTTAGGAGTCTAATCACAGTATGTTCCACACGGAATATTCTAAATCAAGAACCCCCGTTTACTTGTCACATGGGCTTGCAAGTTCAAAGAGACTGGCCCTTTTGGAAAAGTTACCCTTTATCATGTTTATCAGTCTGTGAAAAGCAGAGTAAAAAGTCATCTGTTACAATCTTGTCTAACAAAATACTAACACATACTTTTTCACAGACAGCAGAAAATACTCTCGGGGCTGTAGAGATACTGGGAAGAAACTAATTGAAATGACTTTACACATACAAGAAAATTCTTGAATTAAAATCAGATGAAAGTCAGATAAAATTGCACCAGGTTTTAAGTTGAAGCCATGCATTAAGTTTTTACTTAACAGGCATGCCTTCATTCTGAAAAGAACATTAGCTCATATTGTGGAGTACTCGTCACAGATTTACCTGTGAATATTTATAATAAAGTGAATAATATTGATTATATGTCTATTCCTCAAGTTATTTATGTAGTTAAGATGTGGAGTAATATAGAATGAAGATTCTATAAATAGGATTAAATATTAGGAAATTGAGGATGAGAGAGGGCTGAAGAGCTGCGGAGTCCCTCATATATAGAGGAAAAGCATATGGACATTTTCTAGTGAGAAGCTGTTTACAGAGTGTCGCATTCATGAGAAGAGAGTCAGGATCAAACAAAAAGGATCTGGGGAGAGGAAAAAGCCAATTTGTATGTGCTCAGGTAGTTTGTGGGTTATGAATTGGAGTTGTGAGTGCGCATGATGGATTCTGAGTATGGGAAGAGCAGGATGCTGATACGCAGAGCGCGTGTAAGCCAGCTGAGGTGTGACAGAAAAGGAAGAGAAAGAGACTGAGGTGCACCAGAGGACAGGAGCACGGCTTGGGAAGGAGGATGTAATGAGAGGGATGAGGAGACACCGACTTCCCTTCCGTTTCTATTTCATTGCCACAACACCCATTGCCTCAAATCTTCTCATTTTCTCATTGACTTCCCACTGAAATCATCAGCTACACCTTTATGTATAATGTCAAGCGTTCTTGAGAGAGTTGACTCAAGTCCTCTATCTCCTCTTTAATTTAGACTCCCAAGGGTCCAGCAGCTAACAGCTAGGCAAAAAATGAAAAGATCGGACTTTTTATTTGGTAATATCAAGCAATCACAACATTTTTCACTTCCAAGATTGTAACTCTGACAACTTTTTTTTCCTCTTCATGAAAATGAGAACGTGAGTACTTCTTCCTGAAATCTGAATGCCCACCTTGCCCTTTTTCATATGAATTTTTCATATAAGCGACAAATCTTGAAGGAAGCTTCCATTCACTCTTATCTGTTGTTCCCACTTATTTGTCTTCTGGCAGATATCTGTCAGTTACTTAAAGATGTCATTTATTACTGGCTTTTAAAAATCTTTTTGCAAATCTATGTTTTTATTTTACTGCTTCTTCCCAAAATTCTTGTAGCATATCAGTAAGAGCTTGTTTACATACAAAGTTATTTATGGACAGGAAAAAATGCATCTGCTTCCTTCAAGAACGATTCCATGTGCAGATAAACTCAAGGCTACACTATATTCTCAAGGCATTCACAGAAAGTTAGCAGAATAAGTGTTTACAAACTGCTTTGGGGAAAAGTATCTTGATATCTTGTTTAGAATTAGGCTACAGTGATATTAATCTTCTTCTTATCTACATACCTATGAGACATCTGAAACACTAGTGAGCCAATTATGGAAAAAATGTTTTAATATCCTTCTGAGGAGAACAGAAAAGGGCAAAATCCAGATCACTAGCAGTTTTAAGAGAGTAATTAGTTGCTCTGAACTCCACCCCACTTTATCAACCTGTTTTTCAAAAGGGTTGACCACTAAGTATTTTGCAAATATCATAAAGGCTACTCATGAAAGTGATTTTTGTGGTTATTCTGCTGAAGGCAATGCCTTTTGGAGACAGAGGACTATCACTGCAATAGTTGCCTGACCTGCTCACTTGAAAGTCATTCAGTTCTGCTGGGTCAATGAGGTCCTTTCAGATCATCTACATTCCCATGTACATTTTATTCTCACCCTCAGAACAATGTAAGGAGGGTGCCAGCATTCAGTCCCTCCTTCTCCCAGAAATGAACAGAGTCCAGAATAAGCAAAGCAGGTAGTAAGAGTGTGCAAGTAATGCACACAAACTGCATACGTTTACATCGTATTCTAAAGCACGGTCTAAGCTAGACTCAAAGCTTTTCTGTTTTCTCCAACCACAGGACTACATGGTTACCAACATACAGAGCCCATCAACAGAGGAAATGGAAACGAACATTAAAGTCACCCAGGGAGCCCAACACGGAGGGAAATCTAGGTTTGTTTTGCTTGTCCTTCACCACCAAGTCCATTTAGGAGGAGCTGTGCTGGTGATGCTGATCAGGCTTCGAGTGATGAAGCTATTGGTTTGGCTTCCTTAAATTTACATGTTGAAGTTCTTCGTTCCTTCCTGTAATTGCAGGTGTGCCAAGCGCACAGTAAGACAAGAGCCAGTGGCTACATGGGGAGTGCCCAGTCCTCAGCCTGAGCGTCAACATATCGTCAGTGCTGAAAACACGAAGCAGCACAACACTGCAACGTTGCAGAGGTAGGTTTAGTGTAAAAAGTAATATTTGACTCATTTCCCATTCTTGCTACAATCATTAACGTAAAATCAATTTATGTTGTGACATTTTCAGTTCTCATTATGATTTCTGTCACAAGAGGGAGGTTTTTAATCCCCCATAAAGTCTTTAGGAGACAGCAGAATAATATGCACTAAATGCATTATACATTTTCTAATATGACCTTTTCATGGTTCTTCAGTTTGACTGCCTGGTCGCTCCTGTTCTTTGGCTGCCTTGGTAATCCGAGAGGAACAGGTGGAATGGTAAATAATCAAAACACTGAATCTTTAAAAGGTTAACTTCATACTGCAAGTGGCTCTTTTATAGGTTATATATACTGTACATTCATAATCTGCAACCCAGAGAAAGGCTAGGAGGAAAAGTAAATGGCAGATCATGACTGTTCTCATGACAGTGATAAAAACTGTTCAGGAGAGGAGTAAGATGCTGTGTGATAGGTACTAATTTTATTCTGCCAACAGTTCATATGTATTGAGGCTGTGTGAAACAATCTAGTTTTTATGGAGATGTGGGGAGCTTTAGTCACCCTTCATCCTTAAAAAGTCTCAGAGCCTCAGACAGAGAACTTTGAAATGGAAAGTATACCATGACCCAATGCTAATCCTCTTCCTGCTGTTGTTTGTTGGGGTTTTGTTTTGCATGAAACTTAAAAAGTAATCTAAAGTGAACCTAGTACTGAGTACTTTGTAAAAAAAGAGGCAGGCAATCCTCTTCTCTCATTATTGTTTTAAACTGTGGCATTAACTGCAAAGGGACCCAAGGTCATGCAAGAAAAGAGGGGACTGCAAGTGCTGAAAGAAAACAGGGAGAAGCCAGTATATCCACTCCAGGAGAGCTTGGAGCAAATGCGGAGGATATGACCTGTCATCTGAGTGTACTGCATTAGAACTAGAGAATCTCCTTTTGATGATTTTATGCTGCCCTGTCCTTACTTTCCCACAGCCAAACACAAGAATTCTTCCAGGAAAAGGGATGGGGAGACAGGTCGAGAAAGGAGGTAAATTCCTGGAACGATTTCTGTATCACTAGCAAAAAAATTTTATAACACGGGCTGCACAAAGAGTATAAAATATAACATTGAGTGATAACAAACCCCGCAATGCACTCACAGGTATATAGAAATAAGAGAAAGGCAGTGTAGGTCTCAAATGAATTAACAAAAAATACAAAGGCCTCTATATCACAAAGATGTAAAACTTCACTCTAGTGTGCCTTCCTTACAGGAAAAATCTTAGAAATGAACAACAACGAAAACCAAAAGGGAGGTAACCCCTCTTTAATGGGATTTTAGAAAGAATTCTGTTCTACAGATAGAAGTGCAGCTCTGGCTGGAAGGGGTCTTTGCGCAGGCAGAGGAGAAGTCATGTAATGAGACACTGCTGAGTCTGTCCAAGAGCTTGGCTTGGAAGCTTCTATGAAGCTCTAACGCTATATCCCAGTTATTCATCCTAAGAAAGCAGGAATAGGGTTTCTCAAGTAGTTGAAACTCATAAACAAATTAACTTTCTGCTCGTGTCTTTAGGAAGACATTCAGAAAGGGGAAAAACCACAACCAACACGCAGAGAAGCTACTCTCTATTCTCTACTAAAATGGCAATAATGTCTATTGCTTTGTAGCCTATAAAGCAATAAAGAGCTGGTAAGATTAATTAAACTCTGAAGGGAGGCTGAAGTGTTTAATCAATCACCAGTGCTGCTTGTTGCCACTCTACCATTCATAGAGATTATTATACAGCAGTTTGAATTACAAATCAAGGCATTTGTAACACAAGAAGGGCATTGCTCGTCAATTTTTAGATGCCTCGTTCCAGGTGTTGAGGACCTGCTTTTTCACAATATCTGAAAACTGTTCACAAGTTCACCTCACGCTGACCACTCACTTCAGTCATGGGTGCTCAGCACGAGCCGCAGCTGAAGCCTCAGAGTTTCAAACCAGGAACCTGGAAAATTAGAAGATGCAGCTAGCGACCCTTCACGGAAAATCTGGCTTAGCAAAATGGGCAGCGTCACAAAGGAAATCAGTGCCAGGAACTGCACAAGAATTAATTTCTCCAGGGCAGCACACATCAACTGTTCTGCCTACGTGCCTTTTTTTTTCTCTGTTTCCTTCACCCTTTGCAATTTGCTGCCTCTTGGGCTCTGCAGCTTTGGAGAAATACAACATAACTCTCGCCTCCTCTACTATGCAACCTGACATATGGCCAAACCAGGAACATTCTGTACTGAATGAGAAAATGATGCTATGGACTAAACGGCAGACAAACATGTAATTAAAAACGATATCATACTCCATACAGAAAAGGGGCTGAATTAATCCTATCTGAAAAATGGATTCAGCAACCTCTCACACTTTCAGGTGTACTTTGAAAACCAAACAATTATCTGAGAATTATTCCAATTATCCAACGTTCCAAAACCACACTCAGGAAGCTTCACAAGACACTTTTCTTGAAAATAAGTGAAAACATGATCTTGCATAGTTCCCAGGCTGGTGACATTCAGCTGTGAGATGAGAAGAGAAACACAGTAATAAACCTTTGAATTCATGCACAAACCCTGCATTTGTTAATAGCATATCTGCTCTTGCCTTCCATCCGAACACCGTTAACATGTACCATTAGGGCACCTAGAGGAACATCCCACCAAATTATACATAATTCTAATTTTCTAAGACGACTGTTAATCCTAAATCCTAAATACATATATATTAGCAATGGAAAGGGTCACACTTGCTAAGAATTGGTGGGAACTGAACTGCTTTAAACTCCTGTTCTTTCAGAGTTGGCTTTATTTCTGTTGAAAGGAGGAGGCCATCGAGCTGTGAATACTACAGGACAGGTCCTCCACTGACACAAATCAGTGCCGACTTTAATGGAGCTATGTGAATTTACAGCAGGCAGAAGTCTTGGCTGGGTGATTGTCTAGACAGTGTTAAAGCAACTGACAACTCTACCACTTGGACAACACCACTGAAAATAGCTATTCCGTACAACTGCTCATTTTGGCATCTGCCAGACCTATGTGTCTGGTACCAGTCACTAATACGGAAAGGTTTAAAGTCTATTTGAAGTAGAACAATCATGGCAAGAAGAGACAGAAAAAAAAGTTTTCTATAATGATAACACCACTTACTGTATACCATATATGTTAAGTACTCAGAGCAAAAAACATTAATTTCCTTTTATAATATGGTCAAGCTTGGTATCTAACACACAGAAATGAGAATCATCACTGCAGCTTTTTGGAACCGATTACCGCATACTACAACAGAGAGCAGCAACTGCTGTTTCAGGAGTAATTTGAATCACTGATGTGATCTATGCAGGAGTTGGTTATATCTCCTTGGTACGGAAGGATAATCTGCCACAACACTGACAATGCACAGAGCAACAATGAACTATCCTTAGTTTACTCCAGTGCAGAAGAGAAACGGAGGTTTGCTTCCGTGCTCTCTTGCTGGAGATGGCTCCATTTTGGCCAGGTGTGAAGGACATTTGAACCTGCATTTGAAGGGCACATGAGCAGGTTCACCCTGAGCAGAACGGAAAGGAATAATGGGCATTTCTGAGACCTAGCGAGACAAAAAATTGCTTGGGGACAGGATGCTAAAGAATAAAAGAATATGGGATAGTCATGCCAGGTTCCTTTAGCCTAATGCTCTGTGATTATGGCCAGTGCCCTTTAGGAGAATGTACAGTCGTACCTCTCCAGAACACTGTTCCAACTCCCCATGACTTTTTGCTATTTAGAGCAGAGACAAGATCAAAAATCTGAACAGGAGGCTAAAATACAGCTGCAATGACAAAGTGTCTCTGAAGCATGCCAGAACTGAAAAGCCTTCATAAGCAAGTGGAGTTACACACAAGCAAAATCATCGCGAACAGAAAATTCCTAATATCACAGGAAGTTACTGCACTCCTGGGGAGAAAAGGATGACTACTATTACTATTGTTATTATTATTATTTGGCATACAGTTTCTGTGCTGGAAAGTGGGAGTTTTGAGACAATCAAAATAATTTACAAATTGAGATCGACAAGCTGAAGCACTGAAATGTTGTGTAACTGGTTTGCATGGCAAGGCTTTGGTAACTGCGGGGAGGTTGTATGGGGTGGCTTCTGTGAGAAGCTGCTAGAAGCTTCCCTTATGTCCGACAGAGCCAGTGCCAGCTGGCTCGAAGATGGACACGCTGCTGGCCCAGGCCAAGCCCCTCAGCGACGGTGGGAACACCTCTTAGGTAACGTATTTAAGGGGAACAAAACCCCAAGCTGGGCAAGAGAAAACTGTAGCTAGAGAGAGGATGGAGAGTATGTGAGAGGAACAACTCTTCAGACACCAAGGTCAGTGCAGAAGGAGGGTGAGGAGGTGCTCCAGGCGCCCAAAGAGCAGAGGTTCTGCAGCCTGTGGAGCAGACCATGGTGGGCAGGCTGTCCCTGCAGCCATGGAGGCCCACGGGGGAGCAGATCTCCACTTGCAGCCTGGGGAGGGCCACATGCCGGAGCAGGGGGATGCCCGAAGGAGGCTGTGGCCCCATGGAGAGAAGAGCCCATCCCGAGCAGTCTGTTCCTGAAGGACTGTGTCCAGTGGGAGAGACCCACGTTAGGGCAGGGGCTGAGTGTGAGGTGTCCTCCCTGTGAGGAGCAAGGAGCAGCCAACGTGGGATGAACTGACTGCAGCCCCCATTCCCTGTCCCCCTGTGCCGCTCCAGGGGAGCAGGGAGAGAATTCAGGACTGCAGCTGAGCCCGGGAAGAAGGAAGAAGTGGGGGTAAGGTGTTTGAAGATTTAGCTTTTATTTCTCATTATCCTGCTCTGACTTGATCGGTAATAATCCTGAAGTCGAGTCTGTTTTGCCCGTGACGGTAATTGCTGAGTGATCTCCCTGTCCGTATCCTGACCCATGAGCCTTTTGTCGCATTTTCTCTCCCCTGTCCAGCTGAGAGGGGCATTTATAAACAGTTTTTTAAATGGTCTTTTACTTTACCAGGAAGAATTACCCCCTCAAATCCTGACTTTCCAGTCCAGTCAGTAAACTGAAAAATCAATTATTTGCACAGCACTGGTTTTGGGGGAAAAAACCAGAAGAGAAGACAAGCATGTATGAAAGTCAGTGGGGAATGAGACAGAGAGAGAGAGAGAATAAACATGGAATATATCCATAGGGGTGACAGAGCCTTACAAAAAGCTGACTGCTATTCCTAATTTATATTGAGAAATGTATGGGGAAAGAGAGGAGAATAAACTTTGCTGAAAGTGGAAAAGCTGGCAAGCGTCACAGCCACGTAAAGAACCCAAGTACTCTGACTTGGCAAGAGGGTAGATGGTCTCTGCAAACGATGCGAACACTTCTCAGCCATTTAAAAAAGTCAGGGAGAAGCTGGTCTCCAAAAATCCGAAAAGAAATCAAAAGCCTGAGCATGACACGACAGTCCCTGAAGCAAGGTAAGTGTCTACACAAAAAAGGCCTGAGCAGAAACTGGAAAAGAGCTTTCTAGTAGCCCAGCTGAAATGTCTTTCTATGGAAGAGAGTAATCACTGCTTTGGAAGGAAGCTGAGCCCAAAAATTAAAGGAAAAGCTTTAAACCTCTGCTAGAGGTTTCCTGAAGTTTGTTACATGAAAACTGTGTGCGCACTGGTTTACCTGTGCGTGCCAATGAATCCCTGGTGCTCAGTGTGAGGCTGAATCCATTAACATAGCAAAGTGCCTAAAGCACTCCAAGAAAAGGTTCCGACGGCACAAAGTATTAAAATGCCCACAACAGGCATGTTGGTTAGTATTTACTGGCAGCAAGAGGAACTGCAATAAGAACATACTCAAACACCTAGACTGTGCTTACTTACATTCAGATTATACAGGTTATCCGAGAAGAGTAATGGGAGGGAGCAAGCATTGCACAATAAATGCAATTTGTTAAGGACTTTCTGTAGCTAGGCCACATGGCATCTTTCCAACCCAATTTCTTTATGCCAAACAAATAATTTTGCATAATTTGCATGTTACTAACATAAGAAGAGTCTTATTAACAACACAAATTACATCTCACTTTGATTTCATTTATTATCCTGAAGTAGCTGGTGAGTGACTATCCTTGTGCCTTATCCCTCTGTGTGGGCATTTACAGAGCACTGCTCATTGCGGCATCAACGCCACTCTTCATCCTTGCTACCATGCCCGGAATATGGATCCAAGAGAGTCATCTGTGAAATGAAGCAAGTTTAACTTTGCATCTACGTATTCTGAAGGAGGAAGAGAAGTCATCTGCAGAAACCCAGGGCATTCAGTTCTATGAAAATAAAATTGACTGAAAGTATCGAATACTGTCACTGCTCTGCCCTACAGCATTAAGACCAGTATCTTCAGTAGAACGGGTACACCCAGCTCCTTTGTAAGCACCAGCCTAAATTTGAAACCAGTCCTTTACAGCATGTCGAACAACCTACCCATAAAACCAGCTCGCTGGCTGGATCTCTTCTGGCTACTTTCTTCTCTTCTTTGTTGTGACCTACAGCTAAGGACATTTTTCACACCGCAGATCCACGGAAAAGACTCTCATAATCTTGTTAAAGGCTGGCATACTCGACTTGCAATCCAGAATCCTGCATTTGTTTCCTCAGGGAAATAAACACTTTTAAAGAGGCTTTGGACTTCTAAAATAACTTAAACAAATACAATGGCCAGACTAGTAATAAGTGAATCAGTTTTCTACTTCTCACAAAAATGTCTACAGTGACGAATTTGGATTTTATGTGCCTTTATACAAACTCATCTACAGCTTTATTTTTTTATTGCTCACATGTTCTCAAGGGAAGGCAATTTCTCTTTCAAGCAGCAGTGACTTTGTTAAGTCAAAGCATCCAATTGCTAGAGGAGGGTTTACTTTACCTCTCATCACTGAAACCCTGCTGTGGAATACAATCTGTTTTCAGAAGAGCAAAGAGGTGAAGGACAAAAACAAACAGCAATTACTCTAAGACCGTGAAGAGCTTGGAGACTGGTATTCTCTCGCATCTGAATTAGGGTAAGAAAATACACTGGTCAAAATGTTGCCAGGGAAAATGCCCTATCACTGAGCCTGCTCAAATTTGTCTTGCTGTCATCTAGAATATGAAGCTGTAATATAACAGTATATAATATTTGCATTTACGGCTGATTTTTAAGAAAGATTGCACCAATTTGTTAAGTCTCCTTTAGGACAGACACTGGGCAATGACACGATAATATATTCGCAGTTTGCACTGATAACTATAATTCCATTATTTCATGACAAAAAAACTTTCTTGCTACTCTCAGTCCCCTGCCATACCAGTGAAAGAAGCTTCTGAACTTCTCCCTTGACTACCTACTTGAAAAATAACTGCTTTTCAATCTAAATTAATGCAACAGCTTTCTTAGGGATTCCACCAGTCCAAAATACAACACAGTTAATGCATATTCATATATTTGAAGCACCAGGAGAAATCAACCACAGTATTTTTCACTATCAATGTTGCCAGAGAAGCACCGTCTTTAGCATCAGCAAGAGTTGGCCATACAATACTTTCATACACACAGCACCTCTACCACAAGGAACTGGTCATTTACCCAGGCACCCTTCAGGTTTTCCAACGGGTATGCAGTAACACTTTCTGAGGTTACTAAATAATCAGGGCAGGCTTCAAGGTAAGCCTTTAGGTCGTGTGTAGCAAAACCTTGTGCAAACTACAGAGGGAAGAAAAACCACACCAACCCTGTCACTCCCAATCTCCTTGCCAGCATACGTTACACGGAGCAACATCAAACTCTTCATGTTTTTTTTTCAAAATCTCCAATTACAGAAATTGGAATTCTAATAGTAATTGGGCTTCTATTGGGGATTATTTACAAACTTAAGGTGTAAATATTCACAAATATAATAACTTCTTGTGACATTTGCTGATCAAAAATACCCCAAATCAACCAACCAAACACAAATGTGTTTGGAACCTGGTAGCTTTTTGCCGTAAAATCAGAAAATAATCTATCTTTATACTAAGTTAAATGCAGGGGCTACTCTGTGGCCTCACTAGTTGTTAGAGCGTGACATACAAGTCCAGGCTTGCCTAAAAATAAGCTGCTTTAATGTAACACAGTTTCCCAAGGTCAGGAGGAGGAGTTTATTCCTGAACCCTTGTTCTTAACAGTGGTGTCGTGGAACATGAAATAGCACCACCACATATCAGCAGGTTCTGAATTTCTTTTGAAATGCAAAGACCTGCCAATGAATCTGCTTCTGGGAAGCTTAATATATTGTTTCCACTTGCATCTTCTTTATTGTCACTCTTCTATATTTGCACTTCAATTGCACACAGCATATTTCCTTTATTGAGGGCTGCAGTTAATCAGCTGGTTCCATAAAGCACCACATAAATTCTGTTTTATGAATTCTTTGTCACAAGACTGTAGCCAAGTGCCTTGTGCCCTAAGACTCAGCAGTAACACATCACCTTTGCACAGCCTTGCAAAATCGTGATGGAAATTACAGCAGCCCAAGAACAGAAACTCCTCAATCACCTTTACTATGGTTGTGTTGGTAATGAAAAAATAGAATCTGGTGATGTTTAACAGGCAGGCCTTAAAAAAGACAGCGAGAAAAAGAAAGAGAGAAAGAAAATCAGTCTGGGTACGTGAGTGGATAGACGTTTGCAAGGTTGCCCTTGCAACAGCAGAACCTCGACAGTGTGAAATGCTGCCACGAGCACACACTTGCCGAATCTCTTACAAGTAGCAGATGTCTTTCCCCCTTCCTCAAATTCCATATGACTAAAAAAAAAAAAATCCATAAAATTATGTGCAAAAAAGTACTCTTTTTGATTTACTGCATACTGAAAGAATTGCCTTAAAGCTATATTTATACTATCATTTAAATACCTATATCTAGCTAATGTCTTCAACGCATGTTTTCAATAGTGCTGTAGCGTTCACTTGTGGGAGATGGGACTTTGTCTTTGTACCAAGCACAGCGAAGCCAGTGAAAGGAGCGGCTTAGCTCTAGACTGAGGTTGAGAAAAAGAACAACTTTCTTTCATATTTCAGCTTGAAATCATCCCTGATGAACATTGCTGATCCAAACTTACAAAAGGCTCCAGCCAAGGTCTTACCAGTGCCCTGTAAAATCCTACCAGAATTTCTGGAAATGCCTCTCCTGACCTATCTGAGGATTATGTAAGTCTTTTTCACAGCCCATAGTTGCTGGTATTTGTGCTGTGACCAGCTAGCACACTAAGGTCATTTTCTCCTTTAGACATTTCTAACCAAAGAGCTCTCAGATTAAAGCAGATGTTCGTATTATTAGACCCCAAGTGTATAATTACGAACTTTGTGCTAATGAACTTCTTCCCATTTCTGCTGCTCCAGTTCTCAAGGACATCCAATTGAAAATAGAAAAAGGAACTTTTTTAAGGAAATGTGAAATACTGTCCAGTGTTTTTGCAACCAGCTTGACGTCTTTTCACAAAAATGTAAACTGAACAGATAATGCTTCCTCGCACCTCCTTCTTTATTGAAAAATCTATTTTAATTATTTATTGCCTTCTGGGTAACAGCATTCTCAAATGCAGTTACTGTATACGCTATATAGCAGTCACCGTATGTCTTTCCTCCTCATATATTCAAAAAATCCAAAACACTTAAAAATTATATTCACTAATAAAAACAAACTGTGCTTTAAAAATTCTGATCTGTTTTTATAATTGAGAATTTCTTGTTTGCTTATGGAATTCTACTAAATCAAGGACAGTGGTTCATATATAAGCTTCATTTAACAATGTTAAATGCACAAGGTGAAGATTGGTATGAAAGATTATTTAGTTAAAATGTCCAGAATGATAGTGTTAATATGTAACATGAATGGGAAGCATGATGCATGCTTCACAACACTGTTCAGTTTTGTGCTGTTGGCAATTGCCCTCCAGCTAATTCTCCACTACCCACCAACAACGAAATTCAGTGATAAGGTGCTACATCTATGAGACACTCCTTCCAATGCTTCTGCAGCTCAGCAGGCTCAGAAGAAAGGACCGCAAATGAGGGAAGGCTTTCCAACATTCCACAGGCTAATCTCACCGCACTTTGGAACTGCAGGTTCTCACTTTTACTGGATGGGATCATCCAGAAATAAACGTTGGGTCTTACGCAAAGAAAACGCATGGACTGCAAAGCTTCCCTGTGAATTCAGCATTTTTCAGGCCCGCAAGCTCTTATGAGGAAAAGTGCTCTCCTGGTACCTCAGCACTGGGACTTCTGGAGACAAAGTTGTTTCTGGTGTTTCCTGGGTTCATTTCAACTGAACATCCCCCAGGCAGCAGCTAATTAATCCTTTGTGAAACCACAAACCAGAATGCGGCACCTTCTAACTATAACTGCTTTCGTAACCACATCTGAACACAGTACCATAACGTTAACCAAGGATCTGTTATGCTTGAGAAATACTGCGGCATTCCTTTTCCACAGCGAGATATTACAGAGACCAACAACCATGTACCATAATTGTTTGGAAAAGCATACTGCAGACAGAGATATATATGTGGTTTTTTATCACTTTACAGCCCCAAATGAAGCCTAATTTTTTGTTGTCTCAACTAAAACGCTCAGGGAACTGTGTTTTTCAAACGATGGTATCCCTTCTATGTGTTTGCTTCTTAGAATCTCCATGGATATCTGCAACCCTTTTGAGAACGGAAGGCTTAAACCTGAATTTCAATTGTGAAGGATCAATGAGGCATCTGTAACACGCAGCTCGCTGCCTGAAATGACTCTGACATGAGTTTATTTTACCCAGTTTTCATTTTTTCTGTTGACAGGGACTGCCTGATAAGTGAGTACTTGCTGTTACAGACCACACTTACAATTTAGACAATAAAAGAATCTGCCTGTTGTCTGTGTCTGATAACTCCTAGGCCCTGACTATCATTGTCAACAAAATGAGAAACAGGACAAGATGATATGTAAAATTACCTTCAGAGAAGCAAGATGAAGCCAAGGCCATAATTTATTAAATCCAAGAATACTGTGATATCATTATACATTGCATATTTTCATAAAGGAAACTAAACTGTTTTTCCATAAACCTAACCTTCTAAACTATTAGTTATGAAATTCTGTCTCACTTAGTGGAACACAATATTAGGAAATCATAATTAAAACTAAGTTAGAAAATTACTATACAGTAAATGGGTTGCTTAGACACAAGCTTAGCCACTTCCATTGTTACTATTAATTAGAAATATTCTGAAGGCACGTCTGAATGCTTTAGGGGACTACGGCATTGTAACTCAACTCCAAACACCGATCTGACTGTCCAAGCTAGTCCCAAGGAGGTCTCCAGCGAGGCTGGACGCCCGCAGGGATGGTTAAACCGCAATTAGTGACCAATCCCAGCCCTCAGAGTTGGAGCCTGTATCTGAAAACTTCCCTGAACAGATACATACGTGTTTTAACGTCTGGGACAGAAAGATCCCATGCTGGCTGCCTGCAATCTTCTCTACTACTGACATTTATTTTTTGTGTTGCAGGATATTTTAGTAAGTGTTTTCTCTGTGGATGATGGACTTCTGTCTGACACAGATGGACTAGCGCCAAATTGTTCCGGTTTTAATAACTCGCAAATGCAGATCCTGATTCACATTCCAGTCCACCTCTAAAGAGAGATGTCTGTTTTACAGGAAGCAGATAACACTATTTTTTTGATTTATACACAGTCCATTAAACTGAATTACCAAAAAAATGCAATTCTTCAGAGGAAAATGAACGTACAGATCTCCCTGTTGGGACAGTGAAAGCTGTAAAATATGTAAGTCTATATATTTGGAATGAAGTGGTGATATCTCAAATACCATCCTCCTTATTCTACACTAACAAACAGGGAATTAGAAACAGAAAAATTCAGAACTACTTTGACACAATGCTGAGAAGTGCACAGAAAGTAACAAACTCTCTGGAACAATCAATTAGGGTCTAGTCTATACTCATTTATAGCATCATAGACTCAGAATAACATCACCAAAGTCCACTGGTTCAATATTGTTGATTGAACATTTTCCAGATTTATACCAGAGTAACCATAAATGGAATTTAGACCTTAAGATACCAAAGGAAAAATCCCCAAACAACTAGAGAAAGATTTATTTGACATTTCATAAGTCCTATTTTCTCCTGTATTTTATTGAAAACGTTTGGGTTTTTTTTCCTCTCGCTAGGGATGTTTTAGCTTAACAGTGCAGTGATAAGCACTATAATTTATTTCACTGTCGGGTTTCTGGAGATTTTACAAACTTTTTCTTGTATTAGATGTTAGGGAAATATTCCCAAAAATGCAGAAATCAACATCCCTGAGAAAAAACTATTTGAAACCAGTGTTATTTATTTGGTTTTGTTTATGATGAGAAAGATTTTAGTGCTCTAATTATCATTATCAGCGCACAAACACCTGCTGTTCCTAGACGGTGTTTCTATTAACTCAGTGTGCCACTTCAATAGTTTTCTGTTGGCAATCCAAAATCAAATTATTTCTTGTCTGAAAATTATTGTTACTTGCTGGCATTAGGTGTTTAACTATGTCTGTCATTCTCTAACCTTTTCTTTATAGGGAAAAAAAAAATCAATAGCCATTTTAACATTTTGTTTAATAAGTGTTTATGAACTCTGACTACCATTGAGCTGTCTAAGGATGCCCTTACTGCGTTATGTGGGCTGATAGAGCCCAGTGGCATTTTTACCCTCTGCATATCAAAGCGGGAGGGCACCTGCAGGTCAGTGGCACAGGTTGTGCCTACGCTGCCCGTGGGACCTGCGCCCAGCACAGATCTGGGTTTGCTGAGGTGGGTGCCTCAAACGGGGCGGCCACACCAGAAACATCAGCTCCTCTATAGCTCACACCAGCTTTGCGACTGCTGAGCTTTGGGCTTGCCAGCTACTGATGCTGCTGAGCGTGTCCCTGCCTCCTCCAGCCCCAGCCCAACTTGTTGCTCCACAGCTCCGTGCGTGCCCCACACCGGCACACACCTTGCTGGCTGCATCTCTGGAGCCTCCACGCTGGATTTGATGTGGCAGTAAGCAATCTACATCTACTAGTTATATGGATGAGATCAAGAAAATCAATTTGTTTATAATATTTCCATTTTAGGTGGTGACCGCTCCTGGGCAAGGGGCAAAACTCATATCCGCTGATCAGCCTGGGGCAACAGCACAGCTACAAATGCTGAAGAAAACGTAAGGACTTGTCTCAGCCACAGAGAGCTGTCAGAGAAACAGCACAGCCTTAAAAATTTTCTTTCATAAGATTTCAAAAGGATTTAAAAAAAATCCTACTGTTTTTAATACAATTACACCACGACACAGTTATTTTTATGCAGTTCCTGTCTCCCGCTGCCGTCTGGGATTAGTCTTTATTTAGCAATGATGAAGAGTTATGTCTCATGTCCTGGTTCAACCTCAAAAAATCATGACAGGAATTCTGGCTCAATGTTATTCTACTGGCATGTTACCTTGTTAAAGAGATGCATTTACTGAAAGTGCAAATCCTGCTGACAGTGATGTTGCTACCACAGCCAACATCCTTCCAGCAAGTACCTGAAAGCAGCAAAGTGAACAGCACGCCGCTTCCAGCGCTGCCTTCTCCTCCTTCCCGTCACTTCTGCCTCTAAAGCAGAAGTTGTCTGCTACATTTTGGAGCCTGCTGTAATTTGCTCAAATCCAAGGAAGATCATGCTGAAGAAGTGACAGCTAGTCAATGGACGGTATCGTCCCTAACTTGTTATCTGTCTGGGGTCTGCTATGATCAATGCTTCTGCGATGAGCTCCAGAACCTCAGCACCAGACCAAGACGCAAACCAACTTCTACAGGGGACAATTCTTCTTTTCAAGCTCACATCAAAGCTGGCTTCACATATACACCCTAGTGCTTTCTGGGTATAATTGTTGAAAGTACTAAAAATATTTTCATTTATACTCTTCAGTAACAAAGCACTTGGGTATCATAGGCTCAAACCTGAATTTACTCTTCAAGGCTAACAAATCTTTTTGGGCAGGCGATTCTCCAGTACAACACAGCCATGATGGAAAATGCAGCAATCTCAAAACATGCATTTAATTTCTGTTGTATTATTTGTACATATAATTAAAAACCTCAGTATGTGCAGAATGAATGGTGGTGAAAAATTCCAATATTTGCTCAAATTGGAAAGTGATTTTTGGTAAGATGTTTGCAATCTCTTCATATTCTTTCTTCGAGAAGGTGTGAGCCCTTGAACTATACCATTACAACCATTCACACCTACATCCGAGAATATGATGCTTATATATTTGCAAAAAAGAAATTTAAAATCATTTTGTCAATTGTGAAGTTTACAACTGACATTGTGTTGGCTAATTATATAGTCAGTCGGTTGTATTTGGGAGCAGGAAAAATACCCCTTGAATTCTACAAATAGCTAAAGGCCTTGCATTACAAATATTGATATCCTTAAATCTAGTCCGATTACCTCATTCAAAGACAGTGGACCTACTTACTCAAGCAGTAACTGCTGAGTACAAGTGTTTGCAGTGACAAGACCCAACTCGCAGCACAAGTTGGTTTTTTAATTAAGCCCTTTACGTTTTTTGAATTTCAAACAATGAACACAGCCATGAAATGCATATTTTCAGCTATCACTATGGGAAAAAGCGCAGCTTCCCAAAAAAGATTACTGAGAATTATTTGCTAGGACCTAAAAAATGCAGAGGTTCAAAGTGATAGTTTTATGTCTACTTTAAATCTGACTATGTACAGTACCTTTCTCCCATTTCTCTCCCTGGCATGGCTAATGTCTTTCGTTTATTGATGGCTACACCCTGCATTCTTTACTTTCTCTTTTTCCAATAGCTTTTTGCTAACTTAGGCATGTAGATACCAAGTCTTCACTTTTCCTCAAAAAACGGAATATTAAAAGCTGTGTAAACTGAGAGGGAAGAGCATTATGCGAGGTCTTCACAGTGCATCCAGATGCATGAACCCCTAAGGAAGCCAGAGATCCTTTCCACCTCAACGCAGGTCTATCAGCTGATGTTGGGACAGAATGGGGCAATACTTTGCATACAAGGTTATACTGCACCTTTTCCTTCTACATTCATGTTGCTTTCATAAAAATATTTAAAAGGAAGCCTTGAAAAATAATCTGGCTTCTAAGCTGATCTACATGATTCAAGACGCCTCCTTGCCTTCTTTGGGGAAGTACCACACCTTTAAGATGTGATAGCTACTTATCATAAGGCCTTACTAGGTCTGTCATAATTTGCTAACAAAAAACCTAGAAGATTCCACAAGTGGTTTATCTGCAAGGGCTTTGCAGCACCTGAAACTGTTCTGCATGATGACTTGTTAATTGTATGCCACGGAAATTCCTTCCACCTCACTTCTGCAATACAGCTAAGTCATCACAAAAATTCTGAACATCTTTGAGGTTAAATTACATTGATTAAAGACATTTCACTGAATTTGGAGGAGAGCAGTAACTACTATGGATTGCCTCATTATACGTCACTAGTCTAGAAATCAACCCAAAGAAGATGTATGATGTGATGGGTATGTAAGTGATATAATTTTGAAATTATATAAGTAACAGCAGTTTCAATGTTTCCCATTCAGCGACATCTATTGCTCAATTACAAATGCTTCAGGATGATCAGATTTTCAAAATGGGCCAGAAAGAGCCTTACATGGACCGAACACACAGAGCACTTCCTACCCAGGCAGGCAGTTACAAACACCAACCTTTGCTAAGCAGTCCTCTGTAGTTTGTGGATATGGATAAGTACTGAGCACACAAACACACCAACATTCCCTTCAGCAAAGAGTGGCCTCTCAATTAAACCTCTTGTAAGGGCATCACCATCTTTCTGAGCTACAGCAGAAGGACTTGCACTGAATGGGTCCTTCCTGAGCTATTTCAGGGTTAGGTCTGCATGGGAGTCTTGATAAAATACATCTCCTTCACAGACATAGGAGAAGATATCCAAGTGATGTGGTTTAGGAACATAAAAAAACTTCTCAGGAAAAACCAGCAGTTGTATATCAATCGATTAACACATTCTCATTCACATTATTAGTTTTTTTGCTCTATTGCTTTTCACTATGTGAACATTTGATTCACTTCATTCTCAGACTGTGCATTCCACTTAACACAGCACTCCTACAAAACCACAAGCTTTCCCATGAAATATGTACATGTAGAATGTGCAGCCCTTCCCTCAGCAGCTCCTGCTTTTCCCTGGTGCACAAAAGGAAGATGCAGGTGAGGTCAAGCAGCAGAACAAAACATCCCCAGCCACCATTACTCTGCTCTTTCTTTTGACCCTGGCAAGAACTTGGTTTTGCTGCCTCAGTCTTGAAGCTATTTGCTTTTGCTTCTCATAGGAGTGGGTGATGGTAACAGCCATCCAGGAAGAGCAAAGTTATCTGTTCTTACCTGCTTCTCACTTTCTTTTAATCAAATATTAACTGGGTACAGCCACTTCACTACTCACAGACAGTATCTAGCAGAAACGAAAAAAGTTAATCTTTCATGCTTTCATGAAAGGAATAATAAAGACTGATCTCCTTGTGTGAAAGCTCGCAGGCAAAATAATAGTAATAATAATAGTAATAATTATAATTATTATAATTGTTATTTACAGATACTACATAACTCAGATTTACCTGGGTAAGGTCATTTTGTCATGTAACAAAATACTGAATTGCAGTATTCATATAGAAAATTTTGGAGCAAAACCATCAGATCCTGCATAGTTTAGAGCTACTAATCCTATTCTTTACTGATGAAGTCCAGAAAAGGATCCTGTCAGTGCCTGGAACACACATCACTGTGTTCCACACCCTCATATCTGCCCTGCACTGAAAGTCACTCTTTGGTTTGAACAAACATAATTTCTGCTCTGTAAAAGAGGGAAAAAAATCATCCTAGTTTTAATGAGATATACTAAAGTGTTGAAAATCTCAGTAATCTTAATTTTAGAATGTTTTTGTTCTACTGTTCCCAGAGTTTGAGACTCAAATAGGCCATTTAAAAACCTACCTGGAAATTTAGTGTCATAAGAAGTCTTTTTTCCAAAGCTAAAGCCGCAAAAGGAAAAATCTCCTGGCAAATCAAACCCAGGAACCAATTTCATCTCAACTACGTTCATGACTTTTACTTCATCTTCATAAACTTCAAAATTATGTACTCTGCAGTCATGAAAACTTGTGAATAGCAATTTGAAACTGAAATATTTGCTGAAAGTGGATTTCAAAGACAGACTTCGTTCCATGACTTTAGATTCTTTCAGTTGTCAGTCATTCAGGCACAAGAAGCAATACAACTCATTTGGGAAACAAGACTGTGGATTTCTTCGTGTGAACTTCATGCACCGAGTGCTTTTTTCATAAAGGAATGGAACATCAGACCTTCTCATCCATCACACCCAGTAGGGCTGGTAGTTAAATGCTACAATTCGCATCCTAAACCATACCCTAAACAAGGTAGATTATTGATTGAGCTTGCCAAGAAATATTTCTGTAACTTAAAAATGTTCTCTTGGTTCCCTTTAGAACTTTAAACAACGCCCAGAATAATTGAATATATTTGCTTCTGTCTATTGACCTTACATTTCCCTTATCAAGATAATGGCATTTTCTTAGACGTTGCCTTGGGCATTTCTACAAGGTCAAAGAGACACAATGCACAGAGAGGAATAAACCCACTTTGAATTACTGCATCTGTTCACACTCCAGTGGCTCTGCAACCCTGATGGCAACAAATGCAGACTAGTGTGTTGGGAGTATAGCGCTCGACTTCTTAGAAAACACAAAAAGGAGGTATGGTCAGAAAAAGCTTTGACGTGGTGTTAAACATTTACCATCCTGCCTGAGTTACTACCCTGCTAACACAGGTAAAACCAGCAGTCCCACAGGTGCCGGGGAAGCTGACAGAACCATGTTACTGCAGCTATGAATTCACATTCATCAAGAGATGCCCCAGTCACTGCACCATGTTGTCTTTTGATGGGATGCAGTGCCCATTCCAGGGAAAATCTCTTCCCTTGCCAGTCGGTTCTGATGAACTAGAACTGGTTGTTTCTTGTCTGAAGTCCTTTGTTTACGGGGGGGTTTTAGAAGCTGCAGGTAGTGTCAAAATAAGCTAAGCTTGATACAAACTCTAGTTATTACAGAGCTTTTGGAAAGTGGTACCTGAAACCCACCAGCAGACAGGACGTTGTGTCTTAAATAACTTCTGTCACGTAGGTGCCACTAAGAGTCAGTTACCAGTCCTTTTGTTTAAATTACAGCCTTATTCATTTTATAGTATTAGACAAAAGGGCACATACGCTCTGAAAGGGCAGCTAGCCTCAGGGCAGATTACAGCTCAACCTTCCTCTGGGTAGCTGAGTTGAAAATCGGCCGCTATCATGGAAGCATATTGTAAAGCTGGGATACTGCTGTGAATAATGAAGCATATCAAGTGTTTTGATAAACCAAAGGAATCTAAATGGGCCTCAAAAAGAAAAGAGAGAAAGCATTAGGGCTTGTCGTCTTCTCCAAAATCTTCCATTAGTATCCTCACAGAGTCCTGTCTTCTACCTCTCAGATTCTGACCCACTATTCCATTTAAGAAAATGAAGAACACAATTCTGCCATCTCCTCAAAGATTTAACTTTATGGTAGAAAGATTATATTGTTGTTATTTGCCATTAAAGATAATAATTCTGGTGTAGTTTTCTTTTGCTAGCATTTGTGTTATTTTATTAACGTCTCCATAATATCAAGTTAACACTATAAAAGGAATTCCAATTTTTAACATGATTGTTAGTCTTGATTTTCATTCATCCTGAAAGCAGAGGTGTTTTCGAGGGAGCCCAGGGAGGAGGACGGCATACGACTCAGACGTTGCAGGCAATTGTTACCTCCGAGCACATACACTTAGACTGCCTTTCTTTGATGCTGCTGCCAATTTTATCCACAAGCGTGCAAAAAAGGTCACGACATTTAGAATTACAGTACTCTGGAAATTAAATGTTCCTTTACATTTTTAATTTCTGAAAGTAATTTATTATGGAATAATATTTGAATATGATTGAACGAATGTGTAAAGATTAATGCAAACTGTCTTCAAATTGGAAGTTCACAACCACGTACGTTTAACCTTGTTGCATAACAGGCATAAAGAAGTTTATGTGGTAGCTCTAAGAGCTGCATTTCCATTTTGCTGGAAGCATTTGCACTGTAATTCTCCTTAGTATTTTTTCACCGACATGTCTGTACGAGGCATGAGGTTTAGCTCTCTATCATTTTCCACTTATGATTAGGCTGTACTTGAATGGATTTCACAAACCTGGCAACTAAATAAGGAACAGAAACCGAGTCCCAACTGTCTACACAATTCTTTTATACAAATATTTATACGAGAAATCAAACTACTCATTTTTATGCCAATTCAGCAATATTAACGATATTGTAGTACTACATGAGGAAAATACAGCAAATTTGCATGAAGACTAGAGAAAACACTAAGGTATCACACAACCGAAGCGCAGGTCAGAAGCTCCAGACTGGGAGCTCTGGAGATTTGATGAAGGGGAGCTCGCCCGAGTGCTGCTGTGACCAGGAGTCCGGGGACCGCCACGCTTGCCACGCGATTGCCTCGGACATGTCCCATATGTCCCCCCAGACACCAGTCAGGGCTGCTTTCACCAAAGCCAGGTGACACTACTCTTTGAGCAATTCAGGGAATCTTATGAAAGGCGGCACTATGGAAATTTTTTCTATGGTCAACGATTTGAATTCATAATTTTCCCATAAACCTGAGGAAAACTGGCTGACTTCCAGGCTGTAAATGGCAGACACTCAATACCAAATCCCTCTTCAGATGCTCCTAAAACTGCACCTGAATAAAATTTATACTGGTATATAGAATTTACTCATGTTTTCTCACGGAAAATCCTGGGAGCTCTTCGTTAAAAGACAGATAAACTCAGAAATACTCAGTTTGAGACTCCATTACACTCTGTGGGTCAACTGAAGAGACAACGTCTGAAGAGAGGAGACTGAGGAAATAAGTTAAAGAAAAACTTTAACTGGCACACTGCTGGCACATTTAAAGACCCCGAAGAAAATTTAAGATAAAGCAAGTTAGAAAGCCCCTTTGCTATTGATAATTTGATTCTCAATACCAAATCCCTTTGTGGGCATTTCAGCACCTAACTCCAGAAAGAAACAGACAGTGATAAAGCAAAACCCTATACTGCTATTATTTTTTTGCACAGACATATACATGCACAGACACAGTCACTCCCATGCCTCTACAAGTATCTTGCTTACGACACTATAACCAGGCTCATGAGCAGTTTCTTTGCATACACTTGATGTGGGAGACCACCAGTGTTCTCAGTGTTTTAACTGTTGCCATACATGCCTGACCATGATTTCCCTCTCCTTTCCCTCCTCCAGGGGCCGGGCACTCTCTTCGTGCCAGACTGGAGATGGCAGAATTGAGGCACGGTCACCAGGGCAATGGCAGCAGTACCGTTAGCTCAAGTTTGGCCTCCTGAAAAAGCCTTCGGGAAAGTTGCTCCACAGATCAACCAACTCATTAAATTAATGCTTTGTTGGATGGAGTTAAAGTTTTGATTCAAGCAAAACAAAAGCCTGGGTTTCAGAATACATATACCCTGTCAAATTGCATTTATCAAGATAAGGGTTATTAGAATCTTTTTTCTCTTGTGTGAATGAAATTGTAAGCTTAAAATGTCACTGAAGATTTATTAATCTGATACTCTTTCTGATAAGGGCAACAAACAGGGCATATAGGGAGCAGCTTATAAGAGGAAAAGTACATGTGCCTGACTACAAGAAATAGAAAATATGAATAAGGCAATTTATCAGTGGGTATACTGTACCAAAAGATTCAAGCCACATAAAGCAATACTACAGTTATAGATTGCTTTCAGAACCTTGCCATCCAAAATACTTAATCTAAGTTTGATAGCTATGCAGAAAAATGTCTATGATTTGCAAAAAATTGAATAAACCTGAATTTTCAAAATCCAGGCTGGAGAATCACTTCTCGCTCTAGAAAGCGGGTGAAGGCTTCATGTGCTGTGCTGGAGACTACGACGTGCAGACCGCCACCAGCAGCACCATCAGTGCTTTCGGCTGCAGCAACAGGGCCTGAACTAACCAGAGGAAGTGTACTTTAAACTTTTTTCTCTTTTTCTGTGTCTGCTGCTGTTGGAACATGTCCACAGTGGGGAGAAGTGAGAGCAAAGAGACGTTCTCAAATATTTCGGCGCAAACAGACCCTTGTTAAAGCTTCTCTTTTTTTATACACCATGTGGTGCACGAAGCAAACAAACAATTTCCCTGCTTAGCCTGACAGAGCAAACCCCGCAGCAGTCACCGCTTTGGCTTTGTGAGCTCCTGACGCGGACAGGAGCCCAGCAGCTCCCAGCCAGTGAACCCTCTTCGCACTCCTCCTAAGCGAGAGGAGACAACGCTGTGCTTAAAAGCAGGCCAGTATTTACTTCGCCACAGACACTCTCACCAGCACATTCGCACTCGTATCAAGAAACCAGAGCCACCAGTAACAACTCTTATCCCTCCCAAAGGGCTTTCGCCATAGCAGGGTGGAAATGCTGAGACAGAACCGAGCTGTGGCACCCGCCCTGCTGCTGGATTTCTGATTGTCAGTCTCTTTTGCATAACATTTTGCTTTTAGTCAGTCTCATTTGCAAGAGATTGCAACTAATTCCCTTCGGATGAGGTCACTCCGAGACAGCTTGTGCTTACTTCCTTGGAAAAGACCTGGGGCAGCAAATTAGCTCACTGGGCTTTCAGACCTAGATAGGGAACTCACCGGAGCGCTGGCAGGGAAAATGGCTATTCCTGTTGAGATTCAGCCTTCAGTTCTATATAACATTATTTGCAATGGCTTCGTAGTTGAAACAGTTTCATATATAAATGCAGACATGTGTATATATATATATATGACTTCCTATATTTGACTTCTAATGATACCATTAATAACAATAAAAATAAAAAAGGCAATTCAGATCCCATGTAATATATATGTGTGACTAAATGACTTTTTGGTTAACACACAGGCTACTGATTATTTTTTTTTACTTACGAAGTAATGAACCATCAAGTAGTATTTTTTTCTTTTCTTCTTTTATGATGATTCAGTATTTTCACTTAAAATATTTTCACTCAAAAATGAGAATCATTAGCCAGAACTCAGCTTTCCTATGAGACTCTATCAAGTGGTTATTAGTTTTGCAGCAGTTAAGGTGTTGGAAAGCACTACATGTTTAGAAAAGGATTAGTTGCACCTTAGCTTTTTCTCAGAAAGCATCACATATAAAATCTCCTCGTTAAGAAATGTCTTTCTTACGTATTTCTGAGGACATAGCAGGAACCAATTAATCTGCTATAATTCCATTAACAGGACAACTCACCAGTCTTCTCTGTCTTGTGTTTTGAACTTTCAGGTCCTGGCAGGCAGGGGCAGGGCCCTTCGCATCGAGCTGTGATGGTTTTGCCAGAAGTGCACGCATGAAACTCCAACTTGCACTAGAATAATGAAAAAACACAAGAATACATTTTGAATTAGGACAAGATATAAAAGCAGCAGCTGTGGATTAAATGAGAAATTGCATTTAGCAGTAATGGCATTGGACAGATTGCAAAACTTCAGTCTCTATTGAAAATGCCATTGTTTTTATTATCTCACATAACAGCAATAATAGCTACTTCCTACGCAGTTTTGCACGGCACTTCTAAATGTGCCTCATAAATGTTGTTGTTTTTCCCTGCTTAAATATATGGAATCTGCAGCTTAGAAAGTTGAAACAATTTCTTCCAGGTCACCTAAAAGATCAGTGGCAAAGCTGAGAAGGAAAAACAAACCTCCAGGATCCCATGTGTTTCTTCTGCTGCATTACTGGGTTTCAGGTGTGAAATCATGCTATCTATCACCTGTTACCACTACTGATTTATTGGTTTGGTCTTCTGAGGAGCTGGGAGCTCTCAACTTCCACTGCAAGCAATGGGCTTGGTCTGAATAACATCCATGAAGAGACATCAATCCCCACAACAGTGAGAACTGAAAGGAATCAGCCCAGCTGATGAGACTGGTCCTTCAACATGTCAGCTGCTCTTAATGAGGAGGAAGTTTAAAACAACTCCTACCAAGAACTAAAAATTGCCTTAACAGTTAACAGCACCATGCCTAAAAATAGCCATTCATCAAGCAATCAACTTCAGAAACACAACAACATTGTAAAACTCAAGAGTGAAGATTAAACTATAAGCAGTACAGTATAGTTCCCTGTATCAGCATATTGTTACTTGTTCCTTTCCCTTCCCTAAAACCACAGCAGATGGGATTTACTGCACCTCTTGACGATCACCACATTCAGACCACTCAGGACAGCAGGACATGTGCAGTATTGGACGAATAAGACAACTCAGGAGAATTAATATTGCAAAAGCGCGCTGGTTAAAAAGCTCTGATTTATAACATACTGACTATTCATAGCCTCCGCTGTTTGCCTTGCATGGATTTTAGTGCTGACTTTCCTCTAAGAGCTTTGTGCCCGATAGTTGTCCTCTCTGCAGTCACCACCCCAAGGCTATTTTCCCCAGACCGTGCCCAGCAGCGCGGTCGCTGGAGACTGGACTGATGTACTCATGAAACAGAGTAAAAGAAAACAGCACACAGAAGGAGGAACAAAACGCACGAGGCGTTCTCTTTGGCTTGATAGCTCATGAACTGAATTCAGTCCCGCTTTTTGTCTTCTTCAAGCACTGATTTTACCAGACCACAATCTGAAGGCTTTTAATGCCAAAGGGTGTCTTGCCTGCAGCGCCGAGGCTCTGGCACTCCTCCCTGCAGAGCCTGTCTCCTGCCAGGGGAAACTGCAAATGCTGGGCTGTAAAATCCCTTTGATAAGTCTGAGTTTTATTACAGATTAATTCTTTTTCATTTAAAAGTAGGGCCAGCACACTTACACAGTGTGACACAATGTGTTTTGAAACGTGCAGCTTTTCTGAAGGACGCAAACCATCAGACCATGGTGTTACCCAATGAAGATGCAGTGGGCAACTGGAGCTCATCTAGCGACAGCCACCGACAAAAATCACAGCATCATCTTCCGTTATTTTGGTGCAGGGGAAGCCAAGAGAACAGAACAGGGTGTTGTTAGAAGATAAATGCCTCCTGCTTTGAAAGTACTGCAAATATCTTGGCTTTGCCTCTGTTTGTTTTTGCTAAAAGGGCTCATCTTTGCCCAGGCTTTTATCTAGCAGCAGGAGATCATTACCCTGTCCCTACATCCTATCCTGTCGACATTATCTTCCAGCCATTCTGAACTTCAGCGCACGGTGGCTGAATGCTCTGTGCGATGTTCTACCCTTCTGATTCAGAAAATGCACGGCCACACAGAAACGCGTGCAAGCTTACCTTGTGTTGTACACTAATTTCTTGCAAGACTGAAGGGAATATAAGTACTAATTTTTCATCTGTTTGCTCCATAAATACACTTGCTTAATCTATGCTGTCTGGACAGAACACAAACACAAGGCAAAGTGCATCAGCAGGAGCCCCCGAGAAGAGGAGAAAGGAGAACACTCGCTGGGTCCTGAAGGCAACGGCTCTTTCTGCAGCATATTCTGATCGTCAATCTGTTCTTGAGAACACAGGCAGAAATCTCTCTCCCGCAGCTGGAGTTGATCATTTAATCCCTTACAGAACATCATTAGTTACATATTTTATTATGCATAATAAATGTAAATTATGTATCTAAGCATTAGCAATTATACTTCAAATACCACCTTTAAGATGGTAAGGCCTACTTCAAGCCCGTAATTACGTGCAGTTAAGAAAGAGCTTTATACTTAGAAACAGCAAGGCAAGTTATTCCTCAGCTTTCCTTATCATTGATAAAAATGACAACCAAAAAGCTCAAAGTAAACCAAAAAACAAACTGCTGAAAAAATTATCTGAATGCAGAAGACAAGATGGAGAGCTAAACTTGAAGATCACAATGGTGCAGTCAAATGCAAGTAAATTTACACCTATGATTAACCAGCCTACTAGTCTGGGGTGTTGGTTTGTACACATATTCATAGAAACGGGGTGGCAGCTTGATGTTGGGGGAGGAAGGTGAAAGAACTCCATCATTTTAAATATTAAATTAGGATAATAATGATTACTCTTCAACACCTGTCATATGTAGCCATTTTTTGCTTCCCTAAAGAAAAACATGGAGATATCATACTTTCCACGTAATGGTGTGCTTACTCACTAGAATAACCCACGAGTATCTCAACTTTGGATTGAATGACATTGCCTAAGCCCCACTACATGATACTCAGAAGCAGAGTGGCCACAGAGTACCTCTTGTGGAGTAATAAAGAAGTTTTTGGACTACTCTGCGACCGGATCTACAATCTAGAAGGAGCTTGCTGGCTTCCCCCAAACCATGGATGCCACATTTCTATTATTGTGGAGAAAACCCAAATGCCCTCTTTTCTTTTGCCATCCTCATTGCCTTTGCATGTGAAAATACAAAGATACACAGTACAGGACAAAACATATTAAACGAGGGGATGATCTCAACCTATCCGTCTTTAACACCAAAAGGACTTTACAATTTTTGCAGACACGAGCCGTGAAGCTCCTTCCAGTGATTCTACATGGGACTCACTGGGAGCAGTCCCACAGTTTGGGGCTGGTCCCTCTGATTTGGGGGAACCCATCTCACCGGTGGTATGACTGGATATGCCTGGACTCTCTGCTGAGCTCTCCTCTTAGTGCAGCTCCCAGGGTGCTGCCAAGCTTCATGTTTCTCTGCTGCCTCCCTGGTGTTTGAACTGCATTTGTTTACTACGAACCCCAAGGCCCGCATAAACATCTCTAAACTATTTTACTGCAAATGGAAAAGCAGCTCTGTTATTTGTTGCTAAATGTATATGGAGATCAATAAAATATATGAGGGGAGAAACGGTTGAACATATTCATGGAAAATTCATAAATTAATTTATTCAACTAAGATGTAGGAAATTATTGCAGACTGTGTTTTGGCTAAAGTGTTCCCCTGAGAATCCACTACTCGTATAATGATTCCCTCTTTATTGTCAGTGAATCTACAGCAATGTGTTTTGCATAAGCATTCACATTTGAAGGAGGAAGGAAATAGCTACATAAAGTTTATTCCCAGCTATTTTATTCTTGTCTGTCAGTCTTCAGCCTGTAGTCCCTGCTAGAGAATCTAGGTATTTTTTTAATGATGTAATAAAACAGCATAAGTCTGTTTTTATACTGGCTTTCAACTTTTGGCAGCCAGGTTTTGATCTAACCTGCACATCAGTAATATTTTTGAATAAGTTACCGTGAACTTTTACACAGGGGTGTGTATTTGACTAACGAATGTCTGCGCGGACACCTTTCACTGGGAATGCAGATGTAACTGAGAACCTGCTGCAGGTGCCCTGACGGGCTGGGCCATACTACGTGCCTAAGGTTGCTCCCGGTCGTAGGGCCACAGAGAGGACAGACAGCCGAAGCGCTCCGTACAGGCTCAGCATCCTGGGCGATCTCCCGGCCTCGACAGCAGACACCAGGGAAGGGGACGAGGGGAGAGCACGCTTTGCCCAGGGTTCTGCACAGGGGAGGCTCTCTGAGACCCTGCTTTGCTCTTAATGCATAAAATTCTTAATACAAAACCTATCATGTAAAATTTCTTGCAGTTATGCTGCTAAGGAAGAAAATGTAAGCTTCCAAACTTTTACTGCTTCTGCCACTAATTGAAATATGAATTAAAAAGGAGAGAAGCATACTTTTGTTGGTGGGAATATGTAGGAATTAGCAGACAATAGACACGATGAAGATAAACAACCATGAAGTCTCTTTCTCAAAAGACTAAAGATGGAAATAGGAGGTTGAATTTTATAGTATACTAATTAAAATGTATGTTAAAAACCTAAAATATTACATCTTATAAATAGCAGTGGCTCTAAAACTCTGTTGTTGAACAGTGCTCTCGCCTGGAAGACACTGCATCTTCTTTAGCGCCCTGCAGCTTTTTACATTTCCACTGAGAATTATTTCAGTGCAGTGTTTGTTTTATGGTGCATTTTTTGTTCACTCAAAATATGTCTCTTCTAAACTTCAGATACAAATAACAAAAGCTCATTATTTTCTAACTTATCTTTTACTCAGTACCTGCCATCGGCAAAAGCTAAAACTTCCTGAAATTACAACCTATATATTTTTTAGTCCAGATTTTCTTTATACCAGTAGTTTTTCATACCTATGTGTCTTAGCAGATAATTAGAATCCATTGGAATTCAGACACCCAGTTGAGAGGTGTTGTTTGTTTACATGCTTTAGAGCAGTGCTTGCCATTCCTTCCTTAGCTAGGACTCTTATCAGTATTTTCTTTATAAGCCACTGCTTCCAGTTTTCATCAGATTGAAAAAAATTACTGTATTTGGAACACCCTCAGTCCGAGAGACGTTTCTCCTTTTTTTTTTTTTTTTTTAACTTGGCACAATAAAAAAAAGGTT
>Ga0065711_1004960_pt1 | contig 44329 bp, 36 predicted proteins | sample Hoacrofraction12_FD_59098 | JGI IMG/M metagenome (GOLD analysis project Ga0065711, IMG submission 59098) | Hoatzin crop microbial communities from Cojedes, Venezuela - Epithelial fraction 12 v2 (version 2) | ecosystem: Host-associated > Birds > Digestive system > Esophagus > Crop | place... | reverse complement strand
GAAGGGTGCGCAGCGCCTGAGGCGGGAAGGGCCTCTGCCCCCGCCACACCCCGGCCGCCCAGGGGACGTTTCCTCCACTCGGTATTTTTCCTAAAAATATCAATATAGAGGTACTTCCCCCCCCCTAAAACCAAATCACCACCCCCAAGGGTAGCACTTGATTTTTAAACAGCTAATTTCTTACCAGCACTGCCCCTGTCCCAGCCGCTGGCATCGCCCTGTCACCCCCTGCAAGGGCAGCCATGGGTTACCAGAGAGCCTCAGAAGCAGCTTCCTCCAGACCAGGTTTCACCACAGAGCCCAGGAACACCCCAAAAAACCTTCTCAGTCTCCCGAGAAATTGCAAATCTAGCCCAGACACCCTCCAGAGGCGGGGGCTGCAGAAGGGTGTGTTTTCACCACCATCTCTTTGAGGTGGAAGCTCTGGGTTTTGCAGATGGCGGCCGCTGCCGACGTTCAGGGCTGTTGTACAAGGAACAAGGGGAGGAAGACTTCCCAGGGAGGAAGGAGAAGCATCTACAATTTCAGCACGATGAAGAGGTTCCAGTTCGTGTCTGTGCCACAGCTGCCTTCTCCCCCCCTCAGCACAATTATATTCCTGCTGATTTTGGCCCAGAAAGTCACTTACATTAGGCCAATTATAGCTGCTTATGCTCTTATAATTACCTAATACAACCTAAAAATCCAACCAAGTTCTTTAAATAAGCTTCCAGCCCTTCCTTCCAGCCACTCCTCGCTGGATTCACCGTTCCCTGGCAGGCAGCTGCGCTCACAGAACGCACGTTTTCCCCGAGCTTTGCCAAACCCCATTCCTGGACAGCCCTGCGTCCCCACGTGCGTGCACGGCTCGGCACCGGGGCTCACGGACCGTTTCGCTCACGTACAGCCAATTCCCTCGCCGGGGACAGGCTCGTTCTGCAGCTCCTGGGTTTGCAGGGAGGGCTCGATGGCTCGGCGCTGGCTGGAGCTGTCGCATTGCCCCAGACGTGAAGGTTTCCCTCCAGTAAATCGGAATATCCACTGCTTAAAGCCTCTGCTTGAAGCAAGATCAGTTTGACTTTGCAACTGCCAGATAAAATACTACAGGCAGACCGCATTCAGTACCTTGGCAGGACGAACTCATTAATTCTGTGATTAAAAACCAGATCGTATCCAGCAAAAACATTTCGCATGGGGAAGGGACAAGGAATGCACAGCGGAGAAGAGGTATTGTCATCAGATACAGTTTTAATAAAATGTACATAAGTTCACAACTCAAACGTTTCTTCATCATCATTACCAGAAAACACAGATGATCACACCCGGAGTGCAAAATCTGACTCCACCAAATCTGCAAGTCAGAGGGACTTCCACAACCGCTAAGAATTCCCTCAGTAGCAGGACGCTGCAAACGAAACACTGCTCTTGGGACACGAGTCCCGGGTTGTTTGTCACAGTTAGCGGAGGCCATGGATGCTCCCAGCTCCGGCTTCCCGCTCCGCGCAGAACCCAGGGAGTTTGTTTCGCCGCCGGACTCGGCGCAGAGGGATGTTCTGCTGCTGCATCCTCCATGGGAGCTGCTGGCCCCCAACACGCACCCTGCCCTCCCCACCCCTGCGAGCCGTCATTTCTTCCTTTGGAGGGGGGGAAATCGGGGAACAGTGGATCATCCTCATCCCTCTGACTTCACAGGGGAGCATTTCTAGGTGTGTGTGACAGTATTTACCCTACCTACAGTGGAAACTACAGGCCACGGCTTATTTTTAGAAACACTAACACAGCTGATCAGGTTTCAGGAATGTGTTTCAGAACTGGAACAAGATTTCACTGTCAAGATACTACTGTAAAAATGCTTTGGAGTCTTTTGGTGTACTGCAAGGCCTTGATTTAACACCACGAGAAAACAAAAACCAACAAAAAACCGCACAAAAATTCAACTCCCCAACACAAGAGTCTTTGGTGGAAGCTGAGTTAAAGTAACCGATTACCACTTTGGAGTGATCGAGAGCTCAGCAATTAAACAGATCTCGCTCAGTCTTGCTCGAGCCCCACGGAAGGCGTGCTTCAGGCACCGCGCGTCACGATCGCCTGCACCGCTTCGCTGCTACGAGCTTAACGGCACCTACGTGCTCCACGCGTTGTGTGCATCACGGATTGAGCGTGTTCTGGCTTCAAGAGACCAAGGTTGTAAACTTAACACCACGTCTGACGAGTGCTGGGCTGGCTGGAAGGGAGAGGAGACACGGCGAAAGTCCCGACAACACCGCGGCAGGCTGCGGGAAGCGCAGGTTAACACCACGGCGGCTGGTCCCCTTACATGCGCTGCACAAACGTCAGCAGCGAGGCACAGAGAGCCAAGCCAACTGCCTTTTTATTTTTTTTTCATGCAGAAACTCCGATTAATCGCTTTGAAGAGAGACTTTCAGTGCATTCAAGCTGAAGGTGGCAATGGGTAAGAACCAGTCGCTTTCCCAGCACGAATCTAAGATTGTCGCAGGACTGCAGCGATAACTGCGGCCCCCTGGCCGTGCACAAGGACCCAGGGCAGTTAACAGAATTTACTACAGCTTTAAAAAACGATGAAACCAGTGGTTCTGTTCAGAAAACTTACTTCAAAACACTGCCATATTGAAGCTGTACCGGTCTTATTTCATTAAGATCACCGGTGGTGTGGCAAAGAAAGCAATTAGCATCATTCTTCCACATTCATTAAAATCAGTAAGCTTCAGAGACTACAGAAATGAAATTTCCACTTACAACTCATCACGCTGAAGCTGCAGTACTGGCAGCACAGGATTAGGAGGAACACAGGCTGGAAATGAGAAGGCTATCAGACTAACAGGCATTGAAATTCAGTTTTCTGACCATAACCAAAAGTCCCATTACTTCGTAGGTCACATGCTGAGATACAAACAAGCTGCCTCCGCTCCCCAGGAGAGATTTAAAACCATTTAAGCACTGGATGTATGCCGGCAGGATCGTTAGCTTCTGGGGTGCGGTTAGCTTGCTCTTTGTGTAAAGTGCTTGAAGAACATCAAAGCTGCCAAAACGCTTGCTGGAAATTCAGCCCGACCCGACCCAGGGCTGTGTAACAGCCCACGCACCTCGCTGTGCCTTGGTGGATTTTTCCCTTTCTCCCTCGGCTGGCAGCGCAGGACAGCGAGGTCTGAACTACACGCAGCTCATCGCCGACACGAGTACGCATGGCAGGGGGCCCCGCTCCGAGCGCAAAGGCGAACGGGCTACTGCTTCACCGGCATCAGCGAAGCGAGACCTGCACGCGGCGTTGCAAAAAGTTTCACAGAATTATCCAAAAGCAATTTTTCAAGTAAAAATTAGGGAAAGGAAGGAGAACCCAAATCCAGTTAGCAGAGGTAACACCTTCAACCCACATCTTACTTATACATGGTACCTACTCGCTCCAGCAAAGCATCTCCCTGTTCCACAGGTACATCCCTGCACCGGGGCCTGACCTCCCTTCCAGCACCTTCCACAGCGATTTTAAACAGCTCCTGCCTGCACGCACGGCCATGACACAGGGTGTGTACGGAAACAAATCTGGGCCCCCACGCTTGGTCTCCTTGGGATCCCGCGAATTCACAGTTTGCTCTCACAGCCGTTCTCGGCCTCTCTCACGGATCCAATCCAGCAACGACCGACTCGGGGGGGTACATATTCAAAACAACAACCACCTTTAGGGTATATATTTAAACAGAAAACTCAACAACAACAGAACACAACAAACATCAGCCTCAGCTTTCCTGAAGAAACACCTCAAGGGAAACCCAGAAATTTCTTTACAGTACTTCTGTTTTCAAGAGCTGGTGAGAGAGGACAGAAAAAACACTAAACCACGAGTATGCACCAATAATTACTTAACTCCGAGCGTAGCAGAGCAGGGCAAAAGGTTCCCAGCTCCACACAACTCGACCTGACCCGGGCTCAGCAAGTCACTAGTTGCCAGCAACTGGGCTGTGCAAGCCAACGTGGCCTCCTTGCTTTCAAGTATTCTCCCTCCCCACCCCAGGGCTTTAAGACCTCAGTCCAAGCTTCTCCCTCTCCCTTCCAGGCAATCCCCACGCTGAGCACGTCCAGCAGAACATTTGGTTCATCTCTTGCAACTGGAGATATTTTGGAGGGGAACTGAATTCGGGGAGGGGAAAGGAAACATGGAGCAGGCGGTAACTCCTATTTGCAGATGCTTCGCTAGCCAGCTCCCGGCATTCAGTTATTTTCCATCCATCCTCCCCTTACGCTGCCGGGCTTAGCAGTCAGCAGCGAGTCAGCCCCGGACTGTGCAATGTTCTGCTTTGCTTAAGCAGCCTTCACACGTATCTTTAATATGCCTGCTGCATTCCTTTAATGCTTATTATTTGGACAGCGGACAAAGCTATGTGCTGGAGGTGGTGTCATGTTTTTTTTTTCCCCCCACAAAACTAGACTGAAGTCTATTTTTGGCTGCAGAAGCTCTGCAGGGTGTGACTGGCGAGTTGGGAGCAGCTCCGGCTGCTCCTTCCCTCTCTCAGCGTGACAGTCCTCGCAGTACTTTCTCTCGGAGTACCAACACATCAAAAAGCGGGCAGGGCAGGAACCTGCTCTACCTACGACCGGTCCTGACCTCAGCAACCTACCCATTGCTCCAACAATTCTCCTGCAAACGCCCAGAGATCTCAGAGCCACTCGTGGGAGACCCCCAAACGCAAAATATGTCCTTTACCCTCGGCACACAGCTCCAGCTCACATGATAACAAACAAATTCCCTTGGGAAATGGTCACCGCAAGGCTTTTAAGGGACTCGCCAGATGCTAGTGCAGTCAACGGGGATTTTTTTCCATAGATGTCAAGTCCTCAGAAAAAAAACCACCACAAATTTTTCTTGGGAGACATTCTGCAGCTCCAACACTGCTAGGAGGAAGGAGCACTGCACCCAGGGTGACTGGAGCCCACAGAGTCCCTATAACCAGGTATTTTGAAAGCCAGTCAACACACGTAGCCTTTGCAGGCCAGAAATAGGAGACCCAAGACAACTTACGCAACCATAATTTTTTTTTTTCAAAATAAAGATGGGAGGTTTCACTCCTATCTCTGTCTTATCTTAGTGAAAAGAGAGGGGAGCAAAGGGTGCTTTGTTTCTGCTCAGCTGCCAGCCGTGACTGCCCGGGTGATTTTTCTTCCAAGCACTATACTGGGATTCACTACATCAATGAAAGAACAAACGGTAAGAAGTTGTCTTTCCCTTTGGGAATCCGGGAGAAATCACAGTATTTTGGAAGTAGAGCAAACGTTACCAAAGAAGCGTGAAGGGATTTTGTTTAGGTTCATCCTTAATCGACAGGAAAAGAAAAGAGAGAATTTACAAATACAGAATCAAGTTCTCTACTAGGACAAATCAGTCTAACCGGATTGCAGCCAACGCTGAATGACACCAGATGAGGTATGTAGATCAGGACATCTATCGAGCTGTTTGCATAATAAATTTTTCCATAAGGCATATTTTTAATACTGTAAAAATGCACGGCTCTTGCCTTCACAACATGATAAGCAGATTTCCCGGTCCTACACTTTGGCATAAACCAAACAGAAAATACACACGTAAAAATGAAAGCTTTGCCTGATCATTCGATTCTTCAAACAAACAGCAACAGTAAGAGCCTGACAGGTTGCTTTGCTGATGTTTGTGCACCCGAGAGTCTGCAAGACAAGCGACTGAAGGCACCGCGAGTCCTTCCACCGGCGCAGGCCCCCCGACAGCAGCACTTCCACGTGCTGCACACCGCAGCGAGCAAAGAAATGCTGCACGCGCGATGCCACGGCTCTGCTCACATCCCAAAGCTGGCACCAGACTTCACCAGCACTCGGTGTGCACATAACCTACCAACACACACGACAGAATCCCTCTGGAGCCATGGCTGCCAGGTTTGCCATCGCTGCCAAGCAGCAGGAATACACAGCCTTGCCCTCTTCTACAAGCCCCCACTGACAGGAAAGAATTTGCAATAACCCTTTAACCTGTGAAATCACTTCCTTTCCAGAGCACTAGCAAGTCCCGCTTGACTTGCTCTGTAATTAATAAACCTTTTAATTCATCTTATAATGCATTTCCCCAGCCAGGACCAGAAAATACGGAATATTACTGGTTTGGAAAAGCATCTACAAAAGAAACGGGAGGGAAGACAGTGAGAGGAGGAAGGTAAGAAGCAACTGAAAAGAATATGCAGATCCTGAGAGCCAGGCATTCAGGCTAACATAACTTAAAATGGTTCAACTATATATCACTGCAAATAGAGTTCTGACCAAAAAATAATAATTATTTTATATATATATATATTGCTATGTCATTCATTTCAACTACGAGGTTCAAGGTCCGGTGAGAGGTGGTCCTACGGGAAGCACACCTCCCAGCTCACAGCAAATTAAGGCTTTTGCTTTCCCGCTTTGGAAGGAAACGGTGCTGAAGCAAAGGGATCCCCACCAGGCAGCTCTGTAGTCCTGGAAGACAGAGGGCCAACCGAGACAGATCCTGCTATCACCTGTCTGTTGGTCTGAGAAACCACTTTGTAAGCAGCTATGGGCTTGACTTCGAGACCCTGCCCATCTTCTGGGCTGTAGTGACGGGAGTATTTGGACAAGGATTGCGGACGGAAAGGTTTGTTAACCACGGAGCCCAGCACGGCTTCCTGGGGCAGCGTGTGTCCTCCTTGGTTTCTCTCACCGGGCACGCCACCCTGCTCTTGCAGCACGCCTTGAGAAGAGATGTTTTCCTGGGTCTCCGCAGCTTTTACAGGAGAGGGATGAAGATTGCTTGGCTGAGTAAACCCGGCAGTGGGATATGCAGACCTGGCCGAGGCCGTGGGCCCATGCATTGCTGAATCCAGGCTTGGGAACATCGGGTTAACTCTGTGTTGGACATCACCTCCTTGACTTAGGAAAACGGGCGGTGCAAACAGTTCCTTAGACATACTATGAGAAGTCAGCTCTTCCATGCTTTTCTTTTTAGTGAAAGGGGCTCTCAGAAATACATCTGCTTCTTCCGGATGTTTAAGAGCCACATTGCCCTTAGAGATAAAAGGAGCTTTGGTAAAGACATCCACCTCATCAGGCACTTTTCTCGAGCTTCGGAAAGGAGCTGTGGCAAAAACATCTGGCTCGTTAAAAACCTCCCCGGTGTGCGACTGGAAGGCGGGGAACAAAGTCTCCCCTGCTCTAGTCTGGGAAGACCGGGAGTGGGGGTCTTCTCTGGGGGCCTCACGTCTTTCCCTGGGCGCAGACTGCAGGAACCCTGCACACAGCTTGCAGGTTTCCTCCTCCTCTTCCGAATCCATCAGTAAAGGCCTGGACCCGCTGCAATCCAAAATATCTCCTTCGTGGTCTGTCCCCTCTCCTTCGCTGCTGTAGAAGGAGCTGTTGCTTGAAGGACCATCTCTTGTCAAGTAGTCTGACTCCGCGTTGCGCTGTGCTTTCACCTCCAGTACCTCAGACTGACCCTTGTACAAAGCAAGTCCATCACTGCCAGAAGATCCTTTACAGAGTTCAAGAGCTACAACTGGGAATAGGGCCGGATCCCTCTGCAGACCTAAAAATGCAAGAGAAGAGCGTTACTCAATGAGCTCCATCTCCTTAGTCATAAACAAGAACAAAAGGTACGTATTACACAAGAAATGTCATGCCATTGAGATTGAAACCACCACCACGCATGGAAAATGGGAAGGATTGGGGGGGCAAATGAAATAAAATAAGGATGCTGGGGAGGTATTTACAACACACAACTCGACGCTGCTCGCAGCGCGGGGACACCACAAGTACCAGTTTTCAGAAAGAGATGGAAGATGTTGGACACACAAATGGGCACACTCAGCACGCTCAGCACCATTCCTCAAGGTTTTCTCTGCCACCCACGACGACGGCCACCATCAGACCGGTTTTCACTTTGTGACACTGCTGCCTGGAGTGAAGCTCCAGCAAGCAGAAAGGTTTTGTCATTTCGTTCTGTGCTGCTGCTCACTGTCTGCCCTATAAGCAGATACACAGCTTGGCACCGCCTCTGTTTCTGTGAGCCATCCCACGGACACGTGGAATTCACTCAGGCATGTAAAATACACATGGATGCCCTACAGTCTGGTAAAACAGCATACACATTTCAAAGAACGAAGGTCAGCCTGCAGCTTTTCATGAATCCTGGTAATACAGTAGCATTATTTTAAACAACTGCAAAACAAATGATTTTAAAAAAATCCATACCATGGCTTCAAATCAGTATCTAACCCAACTGCAATGATCTGGCTTGCTTCTGTCTTAGTGCAACAAGACAGTGCGGGGAGAGGCTTGCTGTTCTGCTCTTCTCCAGCTACAAGAGCCCAGGATGAGGTTGGTTTTCCCTTACGACTCACACAGACAGAACAGAAGACATCTTACCTTCAAAGAACTATTGGCAGGTTAGGAGTATGTCATTGGACTCGTGTTAGCAAGAGGATAGGAAAAAGGCACATGAAAACTAAGCAGCGTGAATTGCAGGAAGATCGAGGAGGGTAAGCAGGTAGGTTGGTATCCCCTGACCGACGGACAAGCGAGGTACTAACCAACCCACCCTGCTGTGACAGAACAGCGTCCTCACATCCAAACTCTGCCCAGGTTAACCACTCCCGTTTGCACACCCATCGCAGCCCGCAAGGCACCGTTTCATCATCAAGTTCGTAGGCGCACGTGAGTTAACCCCTTTTCAGTCACTTCTCACAATTAAAGACACAGCAGTCGTTCGTTAGGCATCAAAATCGGTATTTATTGGGAGACTATTCGCTTAGATACATTACACTGCTAAATCAAGACAGTGTAGATATGTGCACATTTTATAAGTTACTCTACAAAAATACTATCTAGCTTTCCTGAAGCCTATGCTGTCAGCAATGGTTTAACCTTAGATGCTAATCTCAGATTACAGGAACAGTGCAACTGCGGTGCCGCTTTCTCCCAGGAGGCTGGTTATGTATTTACCAGGTATTCTTGTGAGATGTTGAGCAGGCTGAAGCAGAGCAAGACCAGTTGCCACGTCACGCAAACGCCTCCGAAATACCCACTCCTCACTGAAATACAGCGTGCAGGAAAACAAGGAGAGGAAAAAGGCATTTATCATGGTGCACGTTCTGCCAACGCAAACCGATGACCCACTCTTCGCAACAGCAGCACAAACCAGTCATTCGATCCCAATTTTCTCTTTCAAGAGTCACCTGGGTGACCTGAGAAGCCTGGGGATTTACTGATAAGAGAGGAACATTATCTACATTCCCATGTTCTACTTTTCTGATGTTGAAGGAGGAAGACCTGGCTTCCAGACACCATCCCACAGTAAATGACCTCGGGCACCTTTTCTTTCCCACCTTCTTGGGTTCCCTCAGTTTGTTTTCTTGGCAGAAAGCAAAAGGACAGCCCCAGAAGGAGCTATGGCAGCATCACTACAACAAGGAAGACGACATCATGCCAGCATGTTACTTCAGCTAACATCTGGGTGCACGCCTAACTAGGCAGCAGCTTAGACATCTCCTATCACAGGTCTTAATCCTGCATGTTAAAAAAAAGTCTGAGCTATGCTTAGACACTGAAATCTGCTATCAAACAAAAAAACCTAGACCCCTCTGTGTAAAGGTCAGGTTAGAGGTAATGAGACAAGGTCAGCCCGTTCCCAGAAGCAGCCGTAGCTACAGGCTTTGCAGACAAACGTTTCAGAGGCACAGGTTGCACAGCTTTTAGGATGACAGAAAATACAAGTTAGCCAGTGCCGATGGATGCTTCGGCAGGTCTGAGATCAGAGACCAGCAAGACTGAAGCACTCGAGGGACCATGTCACATGAAAAGGCACGGCAGTTCTGTTCTGTGTGAAAGGGTCACTCCACGAGCTGCTAACAGCGTGAGGGTAAAGGACAAATCTCGCGAAACTGAGACAGTGCCTTTTTCTTTGAAGCCCTGCCCCTTCTCTGCGCTGACTCGGCTCCCATCCGCACCAAGGGCACGCGACGCAAGAGCCCTGAAAAGATCCAGGCAGATGGTTTGCTTGAATCAACAGACAAAGCACCCCCAACCCCTCGTGCAGAAAGAGGTGCCTCTTTCGCAGAGGCAGCGTTTCCTAACACCTGCCCATGCCAAGATGGACACTGTCAACGGGCAGCTGCCTCTTCCGCGCCCTCCTCCTCCGGACTCCTGCCATCTGTGTGTTACTTCATGGGGAAGCATCCCCTACAACTTCAATTAATGCTCAGGTTTTAACACACACACACTCCTACCAGCTGCAGGCTGTACAGCATAAAATCCTGAAGTTTATAGACAAGGTTTCTCCCAACTCTTGTACATTCATGTATAAGTTGTTATTCCAGGGTCAGATGTACGTACTAAAGAAAGAATTCTTAAACCATACTCAGGATCCCTTTCTGCACGGAGAACCTTAGTAGTAAAACCACTTCTGGGTTGGTACCCTAGGCATACACCCTGCATGTATTCAGACAGCAACCTGAAGAAAAGACCATTTACCCCCGCAGTTGCAGCACTGACACATGGAGTTCCTCCATCTTTTAAGGAAAAGAGTGCACTGAAGTGGCAAAGTGCCAAAATAACTGTCAGGAAAGCTATAAAAGGTTTACTCTTCCTATTACAGGGGGCTGCAAGGAGACAGAGCAGTCACCAAGCTGATGATCTCATTTCTGGAGCAGAGCCCAAAACAAGAACGTCAGGGGAAACAGAGGCATTCCTAGAGTCTAAAGCTTCTCTTCCACCAAATAACTCTCCTGATTTCATCAAGCCAAATTCAGGAAGGTCTCAACGTATGGTAACAGGTAGCTAAAAATCAGCACAATTACTAGTATACAAGATTACTAGTTTTGCGTTTATAAAGGGTCAGAAGACTTGTCATTCCTTCCTTCTTGCAACGGCGGAGTTCTTCCTTCTATTCCATTTCCTGGAAGCAGTATCATTAGACAACACAGAACTGCCCCCACACAGGGCTTTGAGGGAGGAGGTACCAGAGCAGAACACCGAGGGTAGCACCACCATTCCTACGTCACTGGACAACAATCCAGACAGCAGAATTACGTCTTTCTGCCCAAAGTCACCACACAGTGGCAGATCTGGGAGCAGATCGAGGGTTCTTCGGTTCCAGAAGATAAGGAATTTAATGTTCTGGTTTTGGCACACTTGTACGGTCATTTGCACCGTCCAGCGTGAGACAGGGAAGGTGTTAAACACACCAACCCCACATACTGTTCCAGCAGCTCATCAACGAGACTGACCCACTGGAGACTAACAGCATCATTTGGCTCTCTCTTCATTCGCACTGCGCACAACCAAGCGTTACGCATGCAAGCTATTTTTAAGATGCAGTCTGTGACCGTCTGAGAAAAACATAAGACGAGTTTCTAGGGGTTAAACTCCCTTCTGTGGAGGGCACGAGCACAAGCCTCACACATCAGCAGTGTCCTTAAAACAACCTGAGCCAAGCAACCCAGCCTTTCTCCGAAGGAATGATGAGATCCGATGCTCTGCATGGAGTCTGCGCTCTGAAGCGTAGGCACGGCTGTCCCNAGAGCACAGCTTCTTTCAGTTATGGAAATAGACTACACAGGAACAAACAATAAATAAAGAAAAACCCGTGTTTTTTTCCTCCCAAGCCTATGTTTCCTGCTGGAGTGCTGCAGTTTTAATGTGCAGTGCCCACACACCTCGAAGCGAAGTCACGGGAACTAGTCTCACCCGATCACCGGTAACCGAGCGGACCGACAAGCCTCATTCATGAGAGCACTCCTCCACGTCACACTCACGCTTCCCCCACATCCACACCAGCCACTGCCAACTTCGACGGATTCCCATGAGAGTTCCTGAACTAGAAAATGTATTGGCTAAAAAGAAAATAACTTACTCCATACAGACACACACGCACACTTTGGACACTACTGCAGCACGCCATGTGACATTTTCTGTAGTCAGAGGCCCACACGTTCCACATTTTCCATTTGCTTGGATACCCCAAAACTTGCTGAACTCTGTCTGTGGCCTGAATCACATCTGAATGTTCATTGTAGTAACAACTTTTTTTTTTTAATTGATTTTTAAATAAGGTGGTTTTGGAAAGTCACTGGAGGCAATATCCTGCGAGCTGTCAGGCTGAAGAATACCATCATCATCATTCATTGACAAGAAGTCCCATCTAAAAATCATTTTGCTCTACACAGAGATTCACTCAAGCTGCCACTGGCTTGCGCTAAGCGAGCTGTGAGACGATGCAGAAGGCCTGCCACGAAGCCACCAGCGCTAAGGTTCTCCCACCCATCTCTCAGACTTCATCAGCAGGTTGCACAGTGCCTGCAGCCATGGCCAAGTCCTTCACGCTTGGTCAAGTCCCAGGACACCCAGTGAAGACTTGGACAGCCAGAATTCAGGAAGTTACAGCACCTTCTGGTTTTGGGGGCAGATGCTCTCAACACAGCAGATATTGTCAGATACAACACAAATTTGCTGATCTCTGAATTGTGGGTGCGAGACTTGTGCTCATCCGATTAAGAGATGAACTGGGGAGATTTCCAAAGGCAAGGGCAGTTCAAAACCCAAGCCCCCTCTGAGTGAGTGAGAGCCAACATCTGAGTTCCAGCTATTCCTTTGAACACCTTGCCACCTCAAAACCGGAATTTATTCGTGCATCCAAGCACAGCCTTGGCTTGAAAGGAAATTGCTCCCTGTACTGTGGTTGCATTTGTAGTATCTATCAGGAGGATCCATCAAAACAGTTATGGCCAAACACACGACTACAAGCTCCAGCCTGTTAGGGCAGAAAGGCTCCTCTGTCACCCTGACACGGAGGAACAGCACATTCCAGAGACAGAGGAGAATCATTCCGCTGTCATCTTGCTGACTGTAGGTTTGGATTCTGCTACTTAACAACTCCTGACCCTACAAACCTTACAAGGGGACAGAAACATCTCCTGCGGCTCCAACCACAGCTACAAGAGAATCGTTCTTCCGCTGTTTTGGGAATGCTGGGTACCAAACATCTCTCGTGCCAACACTGGATAAAAGTTCAATTTGTTCCTTCCCAGCAGCAGCTTTCACACAAACTCCTCAACTTTTGAGCAGCGCACCAAAACCAACGTACCGCCCGTAGGACAGTCACATTTTTGAGAGCTTAAAATTAATCCCAGATATCCACTCATTTCATCTCTCTTGCATTTTCCATTCATTTTGCAAGGAAGTGGTAAATATTTTCTGATGAAGGTCTAGATAATAGACATCTCTCAAAACGTATGCTTCCATTGTATTGTGTTTCCCACCCAGATCCATGAATAGCTCTTGAAAAAGCAATAAACGTTCACATCTGCTTATTTAATAGCATTATTAACAACCCAGTGCATTTATAAGTTTTTCCAGAACCCTTGAACAAGTGCCATTAGATTTAAAATCTTAAACATTCTTTAAAAGTACTTTAATTCACAGAAATCTTTGTTTCTAATATACAGTAGATGGTTACTTTTTAAAATCCATTCTCTTTTCATATAATCTCAGTATCTGACTATACAATAACTTTCTATCTATAACATCTTCATGTTTTCCAGTCCAGCTTGCCTGTGCTTTAGGAATATAAAACAAAAAAATAATAAAGTTCTATCCACAATTTTACTAAGGTCATTTCCATAGTTCTCATGTAAAGCTCCTCTTGGAAAGTGCAGTATACACATGTAATGATACAACACACTTAAGCAATACTTTTATTATTAAGTGTAGGTTTTAAAAGAAGAGTAATGTAGAGCTGACACAATCGATGGTAGTTCTATTTACAGAATTTGTTAAACTAAGTGTTGGGGCAGGGGGATAGCGGAGAGACTGGAGATAGGAAAGGAGTAGTCACGAACTTTGATTTCTTTCCTTCTTAGCGAGAGGTCAGTACATACACATTTCAGTCGTTCATACTTTCGCACATGGGAAACTGCACTTTTACTAATACAGCTACGTACACATACACAAGGTTAGCAATAAGCTATTAATTATTCCACTACAGAGGAAGAGTCCTTCTGTTCAGAAAGAGCTTTCAAATACAAGATAGAAATTCCGGACTTCATGACCGTAAGCCAATGAAAACAAGTTTAGCGTATCCAGCTAATTGACAAACTAAGCATGTGAAGGGAGAAAGAAAAGGTAAAACCCACCAAGTTGTAGCAGCACTTATTTCAAACCATCCGAACCAAGTGCATGCTTGTTCCACAAAGACCGAAGAGTGGAATAAAGCCCACAGTCATCTTTGTCTACTGAAACAAATGGTTCCATACTTAACTGGTTTGCACTATATGCAGTTACAAGAGAAAAGGGGGAACCCAGAACAGATACCAGATGCTTGACTAAAACCAGGATTAAAAATAGACAAACAACTGTAGGACAATTTGTTTCATACACAATTTACAGTAGGTTGGGGGGATTTTCTTTTTTTCCAGTCAAACACAGAAAAGAAGTCACAGAAAATACATCTGCTGCTGCCACAATGCCCTTGCCATCCAAAAAAGATCAACAAAATGCTAGTCACAGCCATACTCACATGTATTTGGTTCAAAACCGTGTTCTATTTCACTTAGGGAAGCGCAGTTCATTCACAAGCAGGATTCTTAAACAGCAAACCATTAGCTGGGGGCAGTCCGGAAAACTCTCTTCAGAGGCACCATCACCAGAGGTACTAGGCAAGACTACTTCAGAGGAATTCGGTGCTTTCTCCTCCTCTGAAGCAACTCAAACATCAGCTCTCCTAACCTGTCTTCTGCAGGAAAGGGACATCCCTACCAATTTCACCCGTCCCCTTCCTCTTGCCCATTCATCAGAAAATGGGAACAAAACAAAAACCAAACCCAAAAACACAAACGCAAAGATTGAAACACAGTTGTTCACGCACTACTCTAAGGAGAAAGGAGCCTGTTGTACGCAGGGATTCATACATCAGCTACGGTTATCTAATTAATTTACAGTTAGGCTTTCCATGGTGCTATGTGTACATCTCAGCAGGGTGGCTAAGGACGGTGCTCCCTTTAGACATAGGCTAGCAAAGACAGGTGCAGAAGGAACCACAACGGGTTTTTACCAACTTGAGAGAGGACTACCTGGAAAATTGAGACAGAATCTTTCCCAGGACATGGGAAGACAGGGGGAAAGGTGGGTGACTGTCTCCTGTTGACAGATTTGTTTTTCTTTTAATTAAGGAAAAAAAGAAAAAGCCCAAAAGAACCACAACCGAAGGTAACTCTTCTGGAAATAAAAACGGAGAATAGGTACGTTACAGAAACTGCGTCTGCTACTGTGTCACTGCTACAGGTCTATGAGCTGATCCACCAGCAGTAAAGACCTGGCTATGTTGGGAAGACTGGACTCAGAGCTTCCACTGTTGTTTCTAGAATGCCCACCTGAAAGTGTGAGAGATAGGAATTCAGTATTGAACAGGACACACACACACGACAGTTTCAGATGTTCAAGAGCAAGCAAGCAAGAAAAAAGTCAAAGCAAACCAGAAAATTTGCTCAAGCTCTTCTCATTACTTGCATCATGATAGCAACAACATTCCCTTCCTTGCTCTTCCACCCTCTCCCCACCCCCCAAACCTAGCTCGCTAGACTCGCAGAGAAAAACATCAGAGCAGCCAACAAATCTCTGCAAACCATTTCTTTTTCCCAGGCTTTACATCCAAGCTGCAGAATTCTGTCCTTACTAAAGGATCTATAAAGCAGTGACAAGAAATCCCACAGCTTATACAAAGGACTGCTCAGAGTTTTAAATCCTGAAAATGAGTTGCTGCTTTAAGAGCATCTTTGAGTTGCCAGCTACTCCAAAGAGAGCTGAGCTGTCACGGGCCTTTCTCTTACTGGTGCTTTGATCCTGCAGGAAAGCTGCTCCTCTTTCTTCAAGGTAGCCTATCTTGGCCCAACTTTGGTAGAAATATTCCCTGGCTTTCAGCAGGAGCAGAGTTTCTAATGTCTGAGAACTCTTTCTAACGAGCGTCACTCTTTGAAAGCTAGCATTAGATGCAAAGTGGGTGTACAGCACATTCTTGCTGTAAACAAAAATGGGAGTTGGGGAACTCAAAAAAGTTCTACCATTAAAGTGAAAGAAAAAAAGACCAAAAAAAACAAACAAAGAAAAAAGGGAGCCCTGAAGTATGTTTTTAAACCTATGTTAGCATACTGAAAGCTGTAAGCAAAACGTTTCAGCGGAGTGACTGCAGAGAGAAGACCTCTTCGACTGACCAGCCTGCAAAACGCTGCCTGCTTCTGTCCCTCCAAGAGCTACAAAATGCAGCACTATTATTTCTTTTAAGGAAACAGTGCTGCTTCTTAGACTTAACCCTACATAAAACTGAAACTGTTTGCAAAGATCCACATCAGTGCGATCTAGGTGACAGGAATGCTGTAAAACGAGAAACTTCCCGGTCTCTGTCCTAAGGTTTCTGACCGCTCAAAGTTCTTCAAAGGAGTTGGGTGGCGTCTGCCAAAATTCTCACACTCAGTTCCCACAACCGATGTCTTTGAAAGACATCAGTCGGAAGTGAAAAAACTCACTTTCAGCAGGAGTTTCAGAGTTATAAAGGATTATCATCATCTCCCTTTCTCGCACCTCGTGCCAAGTTCACTTAAAGTCAAAGGACTTCCTTCTGTCGGCTTGAACAGTAACTAAGAACGTCGGAGAAGACAGTTCTCCATTACACTTTAGCCAGGGGTATTTGGGTGCCCTGCCTGGCAGACTGGCAGAAATTACTTCACGGGACCTAAAGATGCTTGCACGTCTAGTATCTTTTTGGACATGCAATCTTCCCACAAACAGAGAATCTAGAGAAATTTCTAGGCTAAAGTAAATCAGAGAAAGACTAAGCTCACTAAATACTGCAACGATAGTATCTTACAGTTTATGATTTGCATTATTTCACATGTGCTGCAGCACCACTGCCCCAGAACTAATTTATGTTCACTGTTTTCCTTTTTCCTTCCCTTCTTCACACCCACATCCTGGCTTACCTTGTGAATTTTTGGATATCAACACTGGAATTGGGTCAAACTCATCTTCTGTCACTTTTTCAGAGCCCTCAGGAGCATCAAAGCCTGATATCAGGTTAGTATCTTCTGCAGCATAAAGAAGAAACAGAGGTAAAGAGGCAAAGATAGCAGAGAAGGTTGGTTAAAATTGCTAAAAAGTGTTAGAACATCTTTATGTTTTTAGAGACAGGGTTTAGAAGCAGGAGTTTCATTTAAAAGGTGAAATAGAAGTTGGTAAGTCCTTGGTAAAGACGGTAAGAAGAGAGCCAACTAAATACAAACGTGGAGGGGAAAAAAAACAAAACAAAAAGCAAGCCAAGTCATGAGAACCAAAATAAAATTTGGCCAATCTGAAGGCTTATCAATAGGCATAGTTCAAGGTTGTGGTAAAAGCCAGGGACTGAAGCTCCCAAAGATCGAAGATATTCTTTGTCATCATCCAGTGGCTGTCAGTGTTAGCACGGGTTGAGAGAGCCATCTGGCTCCTCAGTTACCAGCTCTCATGCACAGGGAGAAGAGGGCTGGGGGAAAACAAAAAAAAACAACCACCCCACACAGAAGAAATTCCAGTCATTTACACAAGACAAAACCCCTCAGTTTTCACCTACAGTGATAAAACAAGGAGTGCAATATAAAGTCAGACTTCCAAAGAGTTTAAATAGCTGAAGATGTAACTAGATACCAAGAGAGATAGTTCTAAAGGCCCCGAGAGCACTTCTGGCACATAATTCCATTGATTTCAGACCACGTCAACTGCAGTTAGACACTCGGTGGGAGGCACTTTCAACAATCTCCACAGTAGATGAGACATTTATCTGCCTTCTCAGGCAATTACATACCTTTAGGGACTTTCACACTCTCGCCGCGCATCACTGCTTGTTACTTGAGACACCTAAAATACCTTAGAAAATCTGGTCCTCAATTACTACATGAAGTATTTCTGAAAGCCTAGCAAGGACACGTACAAGTCGATGGTTTCCAAGGAACAGGAACATTCCTCTTTGACTCCTATCAAGAATCAAAGCTCTTTACCTGAAGCTGACAAATACAGAAACTGGTTTTGAGCGAGATGATGCAAGAAACCACTCGTGGAAATTCACTGTCCTCTGGAGGATCAGACCCAGAAAACAACCCCACAAATTTTACAGAAGACTAGCCTGTGAGGTGCCAAAAGCACAAAGACGTTTCATCTTAATGGAAAGTCTCATCTTGTCATCACTCTGTCTCTGGAGTTAGTTATTTGGGGCTCTTCTCCATCTACCTGGGAGCCTTTGCAAGCATCCTATTTCCATTTCACTTCATTTGCGCACACAACTGCTCACAGCTCTGGGGTTTGCTCCACAAGCGGCCACTGAAGGAGCACTGCTCACTTATGGACTATCTTTCCTAAGGAGAGGGAAAGGCTGGCGAGTGTCCCTATTTGGGGAAAACTCCTTCCAAAGTGTCTGAGCTCACTTTTGGTTTGTATCACCATAAGTAGAAAAATTCTCCCCTCTCACATACAGACAACTTGGTGCTGTATTCAACAAATGTAAATTAAGGAAACCCAAAGGCTGAGCAAAAATTCAGAGGCCAGAAGACAGCCTAGTAAAGCACAAAGGCAAGGACGCTACGGCACGGCTGGAGCACCAGTCCATGCCCAGAGCACGGCTGCTTTTTCCAGTCCTCCCGCTCGCACTGCCGGCTTGCAGCGTTGCAGTTCCACAGGCGGATTGTACCCACGGACAGCAGCATCTGCCCACAGGTGCTTTACATCACCAAGGACAGGACTGGACAGACAAAGCAAAGGAAAAAAAAGATTGAGACCGCTGTACAGCGAATGACTGCACCCAGAGCTATAAAAGCAGGGTTTGAAAACAAGCTGTAAATGAACTTTGGAAGATTTTAATATTTTGCTCCACCCCAACACTCCGGCTAATAGAAGTCTCACTTCCCTCATCAAACGTGAGCCTTTCTCATCCCAGAGGGAACGGCAGCGCAGCCTGGGGGAAGGCATGCAGGAGTCTGTTAATTCATTTTCTCATTAAGTCACACCGACAATGTTTTGGCTTTGCTGTGTTCCAGACATGGAGCAATAACTGCGCAACATACATTTCAAGGCATTTACTCAAAATAAAGTGGCATGGAAGTCTATTCTAGCAATGAGCAATTAGAACAACTGCTTGTTTAAACCCAAAAGCTCTATGAAAAAAATACAAATTCATTCTGAAGTGCCATCAAGTGTAAAAATTGATTACAGACTGTTTTTACAGTGATTCCTCTGAGGGCAGATCATTTTCTGTTGCTATAGGGATACTTACCCAACGAGCTAAGCAAAACCCATTGGCCGGGGGCCCACAGCCGTGAGCATTTGTGCTCCGGGCCTCTCTTTTCAAGGCAATAAATCGACAGGAGTCCTGGTTCTTCCCTCCCACCTGGGTGGATGTGTACTGCCCAGCACTCACTACAAGCTCGGCTTGCGTGAGAGCCATCCACTAACATTTGGCATTGTCCCCAAGGGACACATCCACTGCTCACAACTGCTTTAGCCCATACTGAGGATGTGCCAGAACAGCGCAGGAAAGGTTCACCGTGCAAGTCACGCTCCAGCTGACAGCTCTTCCAGTGCCATTGCTCCAGCCACACCGCATGGAGAGGGCCCGGATTTCAGCTGGATGCTCTGCAGCCTCGGAAAAAAAATGCGATCCAACTTTGGACACAGCTTCCCGGGGTCCTCTACTTTTGCTTGTTAGTGGAAAGAGAACAAAACTCTGATCACTGCGCAGTATTTCCACAATCCCACTCAAGCTCAAATACTGATGTACTGCAAGGGCTGATCTGAAGCTCTCAGGAATTACCACACGCGGTATTACCACATGCTTCTCTTCTTCAGCTCTGCTTTTTTGTGATACTTGAAACTGTTCCACTTTTCAGTTAGGTACTGCACTTCGACTTTCATTCCTATTTGCTGTGACACTGAAGAACCTTCTCCTGGTAACCTCTGAACCAGAAAACATTCTCTAGATCTGAAAGAGCTCAGTCCCACGCTTCAGATGCTAACTCTGAGAAACGAAAAAAAACCTCCTTTCATTTCAAAAACCTGTGACACCAGTATAGCTGATTATCAGGCTCCTCTCCAGAATTAAGACCTGGTTTTGTGCTGCATTATTAAATCCCACGTGCAAGCAGAAAACCCAGAGTGCATTCACGTACAAACCTGAAGAAGGGTTGCATGCAAAAGCCTACCCTTTAAGCCTACTGTATCCCTTCTGCTGTGTCCCTGTTTCATGGAAGATGCTGCCTGTCTTGACAAAGCTTGTCTTTACAGTCCAGCTGAATACATTTAGCTATATTTTTCCCTTAGTACTTGAAGTTTCATCAGCTTAGGAAGAAAGCAATACAATGGCTTGGGGGGAAAAAACACCACCACCTGAACATGGGTCAGAGCATCTGCTTGTGTAAACCGGTACCCGCTTCACTTCACGATAGCTAAAGACTGCGTCCCAGGATGGATTAGGTGTTAGAGACAGAAGGACAGTTTACCTTTGTGAGGTTGAGCTGTGAAAGCTACAGGAGCAAACTCATCCAAGAGGTCAGCAGCAGGGTTAGAAAGCAGAGAACAGTCAAGCAGAGAGTCTTCCCCAGTGAGAGAGTCTGAATCCAGGTTAACATCCACAGACCGCAAGGTAGCATTAAACAGGACACAAACACTGTTAAGCTCATATTCTCACATTCCTGTTCCCGTCCGCTTAGCGTGCAAACAGCGCTCTGATGCAAAGCCAGCACAAAAGCTACCATTTTTTGTGATGGAAAACATTTCTTACCACTCTGCAGTTAGGGCAGAGGATTCCCAACACCTTTAGCAACATACAACACATTCTCTGTGGCTAAATACCTTCTAAAGCTGAGTACACAGCAACAAAATCCCCCACAAGAGACAGGGTAAAGAGAGAGTAGGGGGAGCAAAGGGGAGCGTGGGGAGGGAAAGAGAGCTGCAGGGACTCTCTGGCAAAACTGCATTGGCTGTTTCACAAGAGACCTCTGAAAAGACGTCGAGTCCATCTGCTGCAGAAGTGGCCAGATGAAGGCTCCACAGTAAGAAAGGGACATGAAGCGCTTACTACCACGCCCCAGTGCGACAGACAAAACAATTCAGTGACTGCTTCAGATTTCAAATGCACCACATCGGAGCGATACTCTGGCACCTGCAGATCTGTGATGGTGGGCTGTAGGAATACTGTACCGTTCTTCACAAGCAGACAAGTAACACTGACCTACAAGGAATCATGCAGCATCCACTTACAAGACACACAAGCAAGCACAGCTTACACTGGTGGGAAAAGCAGCAGAGATGCTTATGGTCAAGCAGACAGCGCTTTCCGATTTACACAGCCCACCCCGGTACGATGCATCCCTGCCCCCCCCACACCCTCCTGCCTCACCAACCTGTTCTGTTGGAGGCAACCGACTCGGTCTGGGACACCAGGCGTTGGGGCAATGGAGCCTCGAGGCCCGGTATGAGACTCTCAACAGCCACGTCAGGTTTTCCTTTCCAAATGTGCACCAGAGCAGAGAAGAAGCCAGAGGTTAGTTTGCAAGGCACAGCATCACTAGGAACTAAGGCGGCAGTTGCCTGAATCCTTTAGTGATCCTTTAATATGTGCCAGCTATGATGGCCACAACAAGAGGCTGAAGTTAGACCAATGTTAATTTAACCACGAGCAAAGTCTGTAACACGTGAGCATTTGTTGCGTTTGAGTTTTTCTGTGTGGGTTGGGGGGGGAGGGGGTGTTTGGTTTTTTGTTTGTTTTTTTTTAAATTTTAATTTGTGCAAGCCCAATCTGCAATATCCAGAGGGTAGAACAGGAGGTTAATAACGCCTGCCCTGCAGCTAAGCAGAAGGCCTGGGGCTGGGCAAATAACTACAAGCTTTTGCAAGATTCTTTTCCAGCAAAAGGAAAACACTGGCCTTTAAGGAGTCCCCTTGCATTAGCAGTAACAGATCATTAAAATATCTACTGCGAAGCCCTTAGCATATTCCCAGCTAAGCTTGTAAAAAGCCAAGACAGGGATTTTTTTTTTTTCCATTTTGAGTGCCCAGTGGAGCAAAGACCACAGACCCTACAGAGAGGTGATAAAGTTTTGGAACTCAACATCTTATTGAAAACACCAGTCCCCAGTATCATCTAGTGCTGATGGCTATTATGTGGATACAAAAGATGTTCACAAAGGCTGGATAGAAAGATTTGTTTTTATAGCAACTATAAAGGGAATGGGGAGACATACGGATGATAACTGTCACAGTCATACCAGCCAGGTATACTGCCTGTCTGGGTCTCTTCCTCAAGGACCAACATCAAAAGCTAATCACCAAGTTGTTAAATTAAAGAATGAGGACGCACTCAAATGCTAGAACCAGAAATGGTCTAGTTGGTCAAGCCAAAAGAGATTAATTAACTTTTTTGTTTGCATAGCAGTGTGTGTGTCTGATTTGCAGGATCATTATCTAAGAGTATTCAGACAACTGCCAAAAATTGCAAAATAGCGCAAAAGCCTCACTATTCAGGTGACTCATTTCCTACTTTTCTATTCAAAGCCACAAGGTTGCAACCAGCTAGTCAGGGGACCCTGGCCGGGACCCAAAACCACAAAAGCAGCTAGCTGATTGCAACTAACTGCAGCCTGCAATTATCAGTCTTCAGTACCTTTGGCAAGTAGGTCAAAATACGATTCTGCACACTCTGAAATCTTTACACTGCCTGGAGCCTGTTGCACCTGGGCTTATGGCAGCCTAGCATGTGTATTCACAGCATATGGCCCAGGTCAAAGGCAAGGCTGTCCTCATCCTGCCGAGCGTCGATGGATGGAAGACAGGTTCAGTGCCTGGGTCGTGGTTACACACTAAATCTTTAGCAGAAACAGAGGGATTTTCTGCATCTTCTCCTTCAGTCAACAATTAACTTTCTTCTACCAAGACCAGAAGAACACAGCAGGCACCACCACGCCGTGTTATTGTGCCAAATCAGTAAGCCTAGATTTTAAATGCAAATACCAAGTCTTCGCTGTTCAGATGCCAGTCTCATGGAGAACAGGCAGATGTGGCTCAGCATAATCCGTAACTTCCTATCCCATTGCGCTTCACCAACATCAGCAGCTGCTTTGAGAGCCCGGTGGGGGTAAACACGCAGAGTTATCATGCGGGACAAGACATGCCATGTAAGACAGAGGGGAGGAGGTGCCCTGAGTTTATTTTTACCATTCACAGCGTCTGACGTGCTACCGAAGGGGTCAGCGAGAGGCAGGATATCAGGGAGCAGAAGCGCAGTCTCAGGAGATTTGAGTCCCTCAATCAGTTTTTCTGGGTTAAGCGGGAAAAGGAGGAAGGCAGGCAACAGAGAAAAAAAGCAAAAAATAAAAACAAACAGGAAAAGACAACGTTAATCAGGTGCTCAATCCAGCAGCTCATAGTCCAGTGTGTCAGCCTCGGAAAAGCACCTGCACAATTTTGTGTGAAAATCACACTATCACTTAGAGATATTCGAGGGCAGCTATTCACCAGCTGGCTGGCCATGGTCATCCTCACCCACTGAGTGCTGCTCTCCCTAAGGAGCTATTGTAAAAATGCACGCAGTCCTTTCACTCCTACCCAAAGCACAAAAGCTTAACGTAACCCACCGAAAATCAAATTAAAAAGGAAAAAAACCGTCAAACCACACCTGCAATTTTTCCCCTCTCACCTTCCTATGCTGAAGATGTCTCTGTTAGTCTTTGTATAACGAGAAGAAATGGAAGAGTTGATCAGAAGCTCAAGATGCCAGCACTAGGTACACAACACCTATTAATTTGCTCAAGAACAGAATACTTATAGCCCTTAAGAGCTTAAGCAAAACCAGAAATCACCAAGACACGACAGTGCCTGACATCAGAACTTGCCCTGGGGTTAAACAGCTGTCTGGTTACCAATTAATTGTTTCGACTATCAGGTTTCAAATCAGACATGTCATTGTCAGCAGTACAACTCCTGTGGTTCCCATTATCCTTCACACAAAGAAATTCAGATAGCCTGGGCAAAAAATTAATCTCAATTCTTAATCTGATGGATGAGTGATTTCACAATCATACTAACTAGGTTTTCAATAAAGAGCTTAATTAGTTAGCTTTCACCAGGGTTTCTTCACAGAAGAAGAAGATAAAGAACATATTCAGGATTTGCTAGAAATAATCACCTTCAGTAGAACAGCACAGATAAAATTTGCTCCACACAAACAAATCTGGCCATTTCAACCTGCTGAAATGACTGCATTTCTAATCTAACATTAGAATGAGCTGTGGCCCTGCCACATCTTTACAAAATATGTACATCTATATTTTAGGGTTTGAGTTCAAAGGCTGGCGTTATTACTTATTACCCAAAGCAAACGTGCTCATAACTGCACAAAAGCACAAGCTCTGGAATACTGCTGTATAAAAGACTTCCCACGCTGAGGAAGCCAAAGAAAAGCTTAAGTTGCACTGTTACATACATAGTAATAATATCGATCTTTTTTACTGCCCCATATAAATAATAAAGCAGCCTAGCGGCTTTGGAACTGCTTATTCAAAGCAGGACAAATTCTTCTCCCCATGCAAAACTTCACAAGCCACTCCACTAAAGCAACCAGGAGGGGAATGAAACCTAAAAAACAACCCAAGAGGCAGCTGTTGTATCATTACAGGCCTGAAGAAGGTCAACTGAAAGGAAAAACCCGACGGGAACAGCAGCATTGAATGTACTTGAAACCTCCCCACCTCTACGAGGAATACTCAGTTCTAGAGATCGGGTTTGCCAAAGAAAACGCACCCCAACTGCAGAGGTCTCATCCTTGGCCTCCCAGCAGCACAGAGAGGAGCTTTTTCCTTGGATGAAGGGTGAGGCTGGCAGCAGGGGCTTGGCAACAAAAAGAGGTGTTGATGCTATCAAAAAGGGGCGAAGAGGGATGGAACCCTTTATAGCGTGTTGGGAAAACGTAACATAACACAGCAGAGAGACCTGGGGAGAGGACGACAGGGAACACGCGCAAATCCTCTCCCAGAAGGGAAGCGGGAAGATAACAGGTATCCACCCAGAGTACAGCTGAATTCAGCAGCGTTTTAAAACAATTAACCCAGATAGCAAGGCACAGAGCTCAACTGCAGGAGAAATTATGGATTGTCTCAGAGTTGGGCACTTTCAGACTGGGTTTGGCTCCTACTTCGAGACAAAGTTTTTAAACTATGAAGTGACGTGTATGTACACTGTGAACACTCCCCTTTCAAAGCAGACTCTTACAGCAGGCCTGTGTGCCAACGCCCAGCTCCTCTCAAGGGACTTGTATCAACCTACATCTTCCAGCCCATGTATACAATAATGATCCCATTTCCAACTGTCTTGCTCCCTGTAGTCTCCCTCCTCCAACCTTACCTTTCCAAACAGCTTCCACCTTTTTCATTACTGGACAGTTTCCATTTAACACAGTGGAACTGCCTCTTGGCCAGACACTAGAAAGTTGTCCACTGAGTTCAGCCACACTTATTAAACACACAGAAATTATGAGAATAAACATGGCGTTCTTCTCCCTTCATGTCAGTTTTCCCTCCTGTCCCCTGAGCTCAAATGGTTTTATGCAAAGCTTTAGACTGTCAGTGGTTCTTTGTCTTATCTTGTCACTTGTCTCACTAGATCTCCTTTCTCATTCCCTTCATTGTTGGTGCTGATCCACCAACGCTCTTACAGCCAGCCACTGCATCTCTTAGGGCATGATTAAAAAAGGAACCTTATTATCCCTTTCGAGTGAGGCTGAGAAGTTCAACAAAAACAAGCAGGTGTCACAAGGAATGGGAAAGGAAATACCAAAAGTAACAAAAATCAGATGCCTCAGTCTATGGGGCCTAGCAGTTCGCTTCCCTGGTTTCTGCTTTGTGTTGCATCTTGCACTAACCCGTAGGAATAAGAGATACAGCAGTTGCTTTATGTGGTGGGGAAATTCACATTCAACTAGGAGCAAAGGAACAGTTAGTGAAGGCCCAGCCAAATCCAGAGTTTGTTATTAGTTAGCAGGAATACCTTCTCCACAAGAGTTAGGTTCGGTCTCTTTAGCACAACACGCTTCTTAAAAAACACGTGTGCTAAAGGAAGTTTCTCTGATTCCACATCAGACATTCAAGTCCAAGAACACTACATGCCTTTGCAGCGGCAAATAAACCCAGCTCTTCAGCTTCTGCTTCACCACAGCTCCAAGGATCAAAGCAGTAACTCAAGGAGGGGATTTTCTGCACACTAGACTGTCTCCCTCTGTGTGAGCATTAGGCAGCTGCAGTTTAACTACAAGCAGACCTAGAAAGAAAAGACAGTCTCTCTCATGATACTGAACTGCATTTTGGGTCCTGCTACCAAGGGAATTCTAAAGCAGAAGTTTAATTTTAATTTCCAAGAGAAAAGCTGCTTCTGCCGCAAGTGGAGTCATGGCTGAGATGGCGAGCAGCCAGCAACGCTAAGTAATTTGAATGAGAATTTTTGAATGAAAAACTGGGCTAACTAGCCACGTTTTTGTTATCTGTACAAACACAACAGTTCCAAGTCACACGTGTATGAAGTGATCATCAGTTGCAGCGCAGATTCCACCAATAAAGCAAACAGCACGCAGACGTATATGCTATTTGCAGAAAGAGATGAAAGCATCAGCCTTGGGCACGGACTTCTCCAGAACACCAGCTCCCATCTGCCACTCCCTGAGCAAAGATCTTCTGCTGGAGGAAAACCAAGAGAGATGTTTTGGCACTGCAGTCCCAGTTTCTTGTGACTTGCTGGGCACGTGGGCACACAATCCCAAGCTGCGTTTTAGAAGTGGTCATGATGGCAAAGAAGATCAGTTGTGCAGCAAACAGCAACAGAACAAGAAGTAAGCAAACAAACAGAAACTTCTTCTATGCTGCAGTTTCAGGGCCCATCACAACTAACTTTTTGCAGGTACAGAGCTCAGACTGGAGCATGACAGGACAGAACACGTTCTGCATAAATCACGATGCAGTTAAATTCAGGATTTTATAGTATCAGAGGTCCTTCTGCCTCAAATCCAACAGACATATCCAGATTATTCATATGCAGACATACGAACAAGCCCAAGGATAAACAGCGTTCAGAACATGTAACCCAGTACAAAGATGTCTTCTGTCATACAGCTCCTGAAGGGCTCTCAGGAAGGGCTTTTATCAAACTCCAGCTGAGAAACATGTGCTTTAATCAATAACTGTGCTCCCACGCGAGGAGCCTCTTGGAGGCATCCTCTGCCCCAGACAGCCGACCGAAAAGCTGCCAGATGCCTCTCCAGGTGAGAGGCAAAGCAAGCTTGATTCAGGTTCAGGATTGAGCTGACCATTGCTATTTCATTTTCTGTCAGGTTTTCTACTTTGCCCGTTTTCAGGCCTGACAGGATGGCAGCAAGTTTGCTACGGCTTTGCATCAGCTAGTAAGGATGCAGCTGAGTAAGCAAGATTCATTAGCAAGTCTTAAGAAGGTGTCTAAGCTTAAAAGCATGCAAGGGGGATTAAAAAGCGCCCTATCAACCCTTTCCAGAGCTAAAGCCCAGCCACCTACCGCAGCCTTTAGATGCATGTTTCACATTCTTCCTAAATTCCCCACAGTAAGAAATTCCTAATTGTTTCGTACTGTAGCCAGAGTAAGCAAAACACGCTGCAGAAAAAGCAAAGCAAGAGCCTACAGCTAACAGCTCTCGGAGGCAACCCCACATGGCAGATGCTGGTAGCTTCAGAGACTGGAAAAACCAAATCGCTTCCTCCAGGAACGAAAGCAAGAACCTTTCCTCTGATCTGCACCACCCTAAGGAAGAAGTAATGCCATTTAGCAGCAGCAGAATTACCTACGGATTTACATCATGGGGCAAGAAAGCAAGTGCAAACCCCACACATCGGTTGAGCAGCACAGCTTTGGACTATCCAGGGAGAAAATTTTGACCTTTTTCTTCAGATCTCTTCTTTTCCAACATACGCACAAACCTGACTGTTGAGATTTGCAATTAGTCAATTTGCATAGACTTTGCGTCTGCGACACCACCGCTGCCAGAGACTGTAAGTTGGCATGCTGCATTTATACTTGGCGATACACACGTCAAGCGACAAAGTATAGGCAGAAAGCATTTTAAGGACTAGAGTTATCAAAAAAACCATAAATCAAGAGATGAGGGAGGCAAATGGGTTTTCAGTTAGAGCAAGCTATTAGAAAGAAAAAAGATTCCTGAGAAACTTGCAAGTTAAAGAGGGAACGGAGGGCAAAAAAATCTGCCATAATTTGGTAACACACTGAACAACCAAGATGCAACATCCCAAAGCCCCAGAAGTCCACCAGCCAGGCACCACACACAGTAAGAACGTTACTCACTCGTGTACTGCGGAGGAATAGCAAAAAGAAAGACAATTCAATAGAGCACACAGCAGAGTTCTTTTCTTCGGATGTCAACTGAGGAAGAAAGACAAGGTTGTAAAAATCCTGCCAAGTCAACTGTGCTGCGAGTGGGAGGGCAAATTACCAAGGCAGGTACAGATTAGTCACTCGGGAAGATTTCTGCCTATTGACTAATCAAGTGTTAAAGATTAAAGGAAGCCCTGAACATTATTCAGCAACAGAGGACTTTGACTAATCAAGGGAAGGCAATGGACTTCAATTTTCGTAATGGAGTTTCTGTCAAATGGAATCGCTTCTTATGTAATAAAAATAAAAAAAGAAAAAAATATCAATTGGCATGCTTTAAATACACAAGCACATGACTTTGTAAACACCACAGAGAACAGAAGGACAGCGTTTAACAGTGGCTCCTTCTGAGATCAAAAGCAAACAATTTTAGTTTAACTTTCAAGATCTCAAATATTTGTCAAACACTCCTCCTTCAGATCAAACTTAAACTCGGGCAGAAGTAACACTAGATACTATTTACGCTCATGTAGTTGGGTGTCCAGTCGTCCATTGGCTTTCTTGCTCCAAGTCATCAAAATACCATATTGTACGCTCAGTTAAGAATACAGCAATTAATTTGTCAAGTTACTAGATGAGCATTGCTTTTTCCCAACTGACAATGTAAACTCCAATAATTAGCACACATCAACACGTGTTTGTGCATGTCTGCAATTACTTTATCCCAAAGTCGTCTTGGTACAAATATAAGCTCTCATTAGAAATACAGTTTTTCTCTTAGAGTTGTTACAAACACCCTGATGCAGTGGGCATTCTGTTACCTTCTCAGAATTTACAGGCCTGGGGTAGACAGAGTTATGCTGATTAAAAACATTTCATGAAGCATTTTGTGCTAAAAAAGAGCCCTCCTACATCAGGAATAGGGGCCCTGTTAAAGCAGCTGAACTGGTGTGTTTTGACAAGGATGTCAATGGTTTGAGTCCGAGCTCCTGTTTCCAGGCGCTAGAAATTGCCAGCTTCAGCAACCCGATCTCACCACGTCACGAGTCTTTCCCACTGCCAGTTCTTCAAATCTTGCAAGAACCTGAAACTCACCTCCAGCTCGCAACGCTGCCGAGAAAGCTCAGAACCCCAGTTCCTGAAGGCCACGCATTCGAACGCAATGCGAAAAATCCAGCTTTGCTTAAAACTCCTGTTTTCGAAGTCATTTTTGTATTGAGCAGAAATGGTTATCAGGGCCGCACATTTTCGACAGCCAGCTCTAGAAGTGGACCAAGAATGAGGACATATTTTGTTTTGAAATTGCGCTGCAAGCTGTCTACTTGCTTAGCCCTGATAAGCATCCTCTCGGGCTAACGTAAAAACACACAAATCCATGAGTATTTGAAGGAAATAAAAAGGCAAAAATCATCCTTCAAGTGCTATTTAGAAGCCTCAGAGAGCTCCAGCACGACAATGACTCTTTAACAGCAACGCTGTTTGCCTTTTCATCAAAAATGAGAATCCAGTGTGTGCCCAGATGGCACAGGCGTGCTTTCTTGGCCTGTGTTTCCTTCCCCAGCTATGTCTGAATATTTACTTTGCTGTGCCAGACACAGAATTTCTCTTATCTCACTTTCTGTTATGGCCAAGACAATGTCGCAGAGGCCGCTTGGTGTTGCTGTTCTTCAGACCAATAACTACCCACACGAAAGACGCATTTGTCTCTCAGCTGCAGCTAAGATGCTGAATTACTGCAGGGAGTAAATGGTTGTGTAAATTCACAAAGAATGATCCATTCTCTTTTGAAAGGGGATTAAAAAAGAGATTGACTCATTGTGTGAAGACAGCATTGTACTCGGTGGCGATGCAGAGAGGCCAGCAGTACCACCACCCCGCAAACACACGGACTCTGCCCGCACACGAATCAGTGCGGTGCAATCCGCAGCACGGGGGAGTTTGTCCTCAGACCAGTAACAGGGAGGAGCAGAGCTGCTTGTTCTCAGCTCTCACACCTCAGTGCTGCTGCTCGACAACTTCTCCTTGCTTGCTCTGCTGCCAAGGACCCACACCCACCACCTCATCTCTCTCCTCTTCTGCAGAGAGGAGAGAATAAGCCAGGACCGCTGATAGCACAGGGTACCTGGGAGAACAACATCTATCCAGAACTAGAGCAAGATGGGGACATCCCCCCCTCACTCCAAACCAACCAACCCACCCTCAAACAACTGGAAAGGGGTATTTCTGGCAGTATCTCAGAGCGCATTTCACTGGGTCCCCCCTTCACTCACTCAAAAATTCGTTTATCTCAGCAGATGTTTCTAGAATAAAGAGGATATATCCAAAACCTTTCCTAACACTAACGCACGTCTGAAGAGCGCAGGTAACTACGTCCAGAGAGCACTCCAGCACTGCAATCCCAGCAGTTAATAAGGTACACGCTCTAAAGCGGAAATATTCACATACTCTGGGTCAAACTTCTCATTAAACACTACCACAAAGCAGGCTTTCAGGATTGAGCCCAAAGTCCACTCACGCCAACAGAAATGAAGTCAAAAGTAACAAAACCCACTGTACGTAACGGGTGTAAAAACATCAGACTGGGGACTATTAACTGAGTGAAGCATCAACGACAGAGGGAAAGATCTGTCCTGAAGCTTCATAACTCAGTTCAGTTTCAGGTCTCCAGAATACCTTGTGCAAAATCTAGCCTCCCATGCTCCTACCAGCTAAATTATTACCGACAGGCATTAAGTAGCCACACGTAGCAGAAAAATTACCATTCTGATCGAACGCTCCATTCTGATTAATCAGCAGTGAAGCCTGAAATAAGCTTATTAAGAAGAACTCGGCTCACGTTCCTACACATGCACAAGGAAAAAATGTTTTCAGCATGAATATTTAATTCTCCCTTATTTTAACAGATGTTTTGCCATATTTTTACATCCCTCTTGCCAGCTCCTCTTACTAGTTACAATTCCACTAAGAATTGTCGCCTTTACGCACTGGAGGAGGAGGAATATGCTGAAAACCACTCTACTTCCACTTGATTACTGTCCAGAGCTGATATTTTTGTCTTCTATAGGGAGCTACGTTACCTCTTCTCTAGAAGCACTTGCTGAGAAGCTTGTTAGCCACAACAGATGAAAAACAGCCTCCCAAGATATTACGCATCTCCAGCGCCATGATCCACACCAACAGGATAGCCTGCTAGGACCTGCTGTCCAAGGTTTGCCTTTACTGTCCACGTTTAACTGACTACACAAAACCAAAAGTGCAATCTCACCAAACCCACAAGCGAGCAGTCACCCTTCCAGCCACATCTGTTGGCTGCAGCTCCACGGCAGCACGATCCTCCACTGGAACATATTTAGGCTGTCTGGGATGTACCCTACGGCTATTTATTATGTGTTAAACATCATTTACTTGTTTCTCAGGAATCTGTGACAGAAAGGCTCATCTGTCCTTCTGAGCCCACAGAGGAAAGGTGAGCAAGCCCAAGGAGGTCTCTGGCCAACATTCAAGCGATGCCACCTACACCCTCAGGTGCCAGCAAAGGGAGTAAGTTTGTGGCTTAAGCAAAAAAAAGAAGCTGAGCTCTCAGCCAGACCCTCAGCTGTTGCAGGCTTAGAGCACAGAGAGACAACAAAACTGGCTCTGTATGACAAACACGGAAAAAAAAAAACAACAAAACAAATAAAAGCCTCACTTATGACTGCACTGAAAGCCTTCCTGAACAACACTGCTCTTGTAACCAAGGGGTAAAGGCTGCAGCTTTCACTTTTGAAAGGGCTATGCATGCTCCCAGTCTATAAAAAGACAATCGTAAAGTGTTTTCAAAGCAGTGAGATTCACTATCAAGGTTTTCTGAGAAATAAAAATATTCCAAACAGAAAGCAAATATTTAGCAAGCTTTCAAAGAAATTCAGCTGCTTCTGCACGAAACTGAGGCAGCTTGGAGACGTGCATCTGGAGATGGCAATACACTAAGAGACTAAGGTCAGCCCCAGCTCCAGTGACCTAAGGGGCACACCTACAAGAATGCCTTTCACACACACATCAGCACATCCCTCGCATCTGAGACCTCTCTGCTTGCTGTGGGGTTGTTTCTGCACAGGTAACGTAGACACTGAAGAACAAAGATGACTCTGTTCTGTGTGACAGGCACACACATTGAAAACCTGAGTCCAAATGATTTTTGTCTTTTCTGTTGAATGTACAAGCACAGACAAGCCCTCCTAGTTTTCAAAACTAAGGATAAATCTGTAGGCTCTGGTCCTTGAAAACATTCATGAAGTCCTTGGCTCCAATTTTAAGTTAAAAAAAGTCACAGATGTCTTTGGGGGAACCTGCAGGAAGCCAAAGCGACAAGGTCTCCTGCATGCCCTTGCCCCCTGCTTTGCCCCCATGGAACACGGTCCACTGAACTCCATGGGACCAGACACATGCAAAGCAGAGATCTGTGAAAGAAGGTTTTACCACCTGCCTGCAACGATACACAACCGGTCACGAACAGATCTGTGGGACCAGCAACCCGGCACCACAAAAACTGCAGGCAACTGCTGCTCCGATTATCTGCACCCAAGGGCAGGCTTGAAAGGCAATTTCTCTGCAGTGGTTTCTGTACTATTGAGAATTTCAGAGCTCCCACAGCTAAGGCTGTGACCACTGCTTCGTATGGCTGTGCTGTATCGAAATTCAATAGGCAATAAGGAAAACAAACCATCTAGGTGTGCAACTGTACGCGCTGAGCACGCTGGCAGAGAACTAAACAGTAGTCTGGGCTAGCAGACTTCAAGTCAGGAAAGCCCACAATTCCAATAGCACTGGGCCTGGGGGGGTGAACAAAAACATGCAGTTCTCTGCCTTCTGTAGGCTCTTTTCAAATTATAGTTGGGCAGGTCAGCTCCCAACAAAAGCCCACATTGGGGAGAAAGCCTGCGAGTTCTGCTTCTTTTCTTGAACTGCATGATTTATGCATAAAATCCCTTCCAAACCAAAACACATTTCGCTTGCTCTTTGAGCATCAACCAGAAGGAAGCAAGTTCCACACAGTTATGGACAAAAAAAGATACTTTTTGTTTTTCCTGAATTGCTTTACTTTCCATGGAGAGATGCTATCTTTACAAGCACATCGTTCTGAAGCTTGGGTCTTCTACTGTTAAACCCCCAGTGATCCACAGCTTGAGCTGAGGACAAGGGCGAGAGCTGTAACAAGCACTTGTCCTCTGCGGCTAGCTGATGAGCAGGGACCTGTCACGCACATTCACCAGAGGGCTCCGAGAAACTGTAAGATAAAAACATTCTCATATTCCAAATCCCACCAATTTGCAAATAAGCTCCTAAGCACTTACATAATCTTGTCCTAAAAAGTGTTGGCTGCTGCAGCCAAAAATGCACACAGAGGAAAGACTTTAAAGTAGCACTGCAAACTAAACGGAAATAGCTAGAAAATGTAGCCAAATCAGAAAAGGTTACATGTTTGCTCCTGCTTCACAGGAAGCATGCATTTGCAATAGACCTTGGAAGCCAAAGAAACACTGACTCTTACAGGAAAGAAAGATAAACAATAATTAAAACCACTATTTCTAAGTTGGAGACCAATTTGAAAATGGCTTAGGTCAGAACAGGTAATTACCCAGTGATTTTTTTTTGGCTTTGAATACTGAACCTTTAAAGACATCATCATTGTTGGTATTAGAAGCAATACGATAACCCTAGGGTCTGCCATGAGAACTCAGGGCTCTCGTGCTCAGCACCGCTCCCTCCACCACGCAGATACTCAATGGCAGAAAGCGCTACACATCGTTACTGCCACTGAGTGCAGCAGAGCTTGTCAGCATCCAGCACCACTAAGGCCCAGGACTGCAGGTGTGCCTAGAAACAGAACTGGAAGACTACGAGTACAAAGCCAATGACAAACCTCCCCCCTTCCATCAACTCAGTTCCGGTTACCTGGCGTGTCGGATAATGGGAGAGGAATGAAAGGATCAGGCACAGTCAGAAGAGGAGGGCTAGTGTCCAAACTCAGAATGTCTTTCGTTTTTTCAGCTGGTAACCAAGAAGAGAAAAGGTAGAGTGAAACAGAGAAGAGAGAAAAGCAAAAAGCATCAAGCAAGATCTCAGCACAGGCACAGCCCAATATCACAGAGTCCAAGCTAGGGCCTGACAACACTACACACGCACGCTCAGAACAAGTTTATGTTGCTAGTGAAAAGAAAAAAAAAAACAACAACCCAAACCAACTATTTCCATGTAGCTCTCCAACAGAATTTAACCCACAGATCTCAAAACATTCCTTGAAAGGGAAGTACTATCATCTCGCTTTACAGCGGCACAAAAGGTGAAATGCCTTAACAAAGGACACCCAGCAGGCCAGCCCCCACGTTGGGCCTCCTTGTCTGAAATAAAAGATGGAACATCTTGCATCAGGCAGGCTCATTATCTATGAGGAAAGAAAAAGCAAAGGACTAGAAGTGCCCAGCCCAGTGCCAGCACCCGCAGAATTTCCAAGACATCTTCCCATGTCAAACCACAGGACAGGAGAGTCAAGGGGCACATTTCAAAGACAACTACTAAAAAGAAATGAACATGCTACAGCATCCAGAAATCCCAGAACACACAGATACTCCTCAGGCTTGAATCCAGCTGAATCTGGAGCTGCTGCGACTCAAGACTACTCCACAAAGGCTGATGGAACATCATAAGCTATTCACAGGGCACTGAACAGCTGGACAAACTTGGAAAGCAACCCCTTAGAGCACCCTTGCATCATGGACTTCAACTCTTTAATTCTCAGGTAAGAGCCAACAGTACCACACTCTGATAGAAGCTCCTCTAAATCTCTTTTTATAAATAGAAATAAGCGTAAATGGATTTGCCACTTCTTGCCCCACAAAGATTCTCCAGCCTCTTCCCAGGACTCCTCTCACCGACGGTCGGCGCGTTTCAGCGGGGAAGCGGCAAACGGTTGCATTTGTCCCCGTAACAACGGCTGCGTAAGGCAGGGGAGAGGAATAGTTGCATTTCGGGCTCCTGGAGGCAGCTTTCCCATACCGTGCTTGGCAGGTCTTCACTGCATGCAGTGAGAACTGATGCTGAAGAGCTAAAAACACGCAGCAGCACTCACTGAGGTTGTCTGGCACAGAAGAGGCTGCTCACGGCAAAACCTTGGTACCCAAGTACCAAAGGAGACACCAGACAAGCTCACACATGCAGAGGGCTCTGCAAAAAAAGCTTCTTAGACCAACCAGCCAAGGACTTCTGGCCTCGGGATCCAGACAGCACGGCCAGTGCAAGCCTTCACCATTTAACACATCAATCATGAGAATACCTGCGCTCTCCTCTGAGGATTTTCCCTGCTCTCTCCTGTCTCTGCTATTCTCCTCATTCTGTGGTGGAGACATTCTGCTCCTCTCCTTCATACGGCCTAAAAACTGCAGGCAAGAAATATCCTCTAGCATGTCTGACCAATGTCTCCGAGCCAAATTCCCTACATATTTTACTTCTAATTACGAGCTGCATGGAACTTCAACATCTTAAGCAGATTTCCTGTGAACTTAAGGGGCTCACTTAGTTTCTTCCCTCACCAAAAGCCTCACCTCTGCCTACAGACGGTGCCTCCTGTCTCTACGACCCAACTGTGACAAGTACCTGTGCCGTTCCAACCTTCCCTTCTTCAACGCAGGGCCAACCCCACCCTCCAGTTCTCAGTGCCAAGGCCCAGCGCAATTTGTACCAGTTTTACCTTCCTTTTAAAGAGGCTACAAAGAGTTTGCCTTTTAAAGAGGCAAAGAGTTGCCATTTTTCTGCAGTGCTGTCCAGAGCATCGCCCTGTAGGACGTATTCACAAACTCACCTGATCCAGCAGTGAAGGAAGAGCCACCAAATGCATCTGTTTGGGCTGCAGATGAAGCCGGCTGGAAACCTGGAATCAAGTTCTCTGTGGAACTGCCCATCTTCTCTGGAGCTTTCCCTGAAATGCCAGACACAGATTTAGAGGAAAAACTTCCATTCTGAAAGCTGCTTACTTACTTACCTAGATTTTTAGGACACTATTTCACTGTGTGTCTTAAGCCTTGTCCTGCAAATCATAACTTGCAGATGAAGCAGAGTTTAAACTGTAGCTTCTACAACCAACTGATCAAGGCCACTTTAAAAGCAGTTAGTACCTCTCCCTTTGAGGACCACGCTCATTCAGCTGCATCTGCTCAAAGAGAACAGGGACTGAGAAGGGAAATTGGAAGGACTTAGCTCTTACACGCACAGACGACCGTGATAACATGGGAGCACCCCAGCAGCATCTGACCGAAAGCATCACCATTCCATGCCATCTTCTGTTTTGAAAGCAGGCTGGTATTAAAGCATCTCCATCAACCTACCGTCACCTAGCTTTGCAAAGTCCTTGTTCAGCAGCTCCTCGGCGGTGAGTTTGGAGAAGTTATCATCATCAAATGGATTCCACGTGGAGACATCGGGCGGGTTATAGACATTCTGCTGTGAGGTCCTTGGGGAACCCGAGGGTGTGGTGGAAGCAGATCTGGATGTGATCATCCCAACCAAATAACAGTCATTAATAACCCATCTGAAAAGCTCCGGCCAGCATTACGAGCTGGTCCAAACTACTGCATTATAATTACTTGCTACTTAAAACACTCAGCACAAGTTATCGTACTTGCATGCCCAAAAAGCTGGGACCAGTTCGCCTTATCTGCTCATAATCTGGTTGAGCACCCCGGTATCAGGGATTAAAACACGTATCATAAGCATCCTATTTCAAACAATTCTCTGTGATGCCCATGTGGAGGCTTCCTGCCTGCAGACACCTTAAAAGTGAGCTAGCCAGTACTCCTGGGGAAGATGCTGATGCTAAGCAGCAAGCGTGAAGCACGCACCAGGGCTACAGCTGAAACGACACCAGCTTTTGTAATCCAAAGGCAGGCCCTGTTTGCTCAGCTTTTGGGGAACACGGAAGCACTCAGGAGAACTTCTGCCCTTGAAGATTCTCAGTAACTTTCTGCCAAGCCCTAAATTGTGGTCTTAGGAAGGCAAAGATTCATTCAGACCTCAGAGTCTGCTGCCCACCTACATCTCGGAGCTTCGCCTAGGATATCTCTGCAGAGCCTGATCTATCCCCTCCCTCCATAACCTGTGGCACCAAGAGAGCAGCCACTTACTTGGACTTGTTGAGACTGGCTTCAGCAGCAGCTGCCTGCAGGAGCTGGGTAGACTTGCTGGCTGGAACCCCGAAAACCGCACTGTGGGTCACGTCGCTCAGAATCCTCCTGTGTCCTGCACGCTGCGTCTTGGGGGAGGACGGAGGGGTGAGAGAGCCCAGCTTCTGCCCTTGCACTGCTGGGGGGGGTGTGGTTTGAGGTTTTTGCTGTTGCCTCATCTGTGCCTGCATCTAGGAGAGAAAGTAAAACAGTACGTCCTCGTTCACGAACAACAGCCATGATGAAAGAAGAGCTATATGCTGGAGGATCTGCCCTTCAAGTCAAGGACTGGGGACAGTCTGGAGGGGACAAAACAAACCAAAGAATTGTGGGAAGAAGAAGTGTGCTGATCTCTAGGATTTCAGGATTACTACACTGCACAAGCAGACACTTTCTCCCCTTTCTGTGGTACAGCTCTGGAGGCACAACCTCTATCGGCGCTTGTCATTAAAGGCTAGCTGGTCTCAGAAACTTGCTCCTGGGTAAAGAGGCTGAGATCCAGGGCAGAGGTAAAAAAAGAAACCAGATCTTAGTGTCCAGGAGTCTTGTCATATAGATACATGGAGTGGGGGTGAAGAGCAGCGCTTCTTCCAGCAGATAATGTGTGATTGGGGTCAGATCCCTACAGGAGTACAGGTCTTCTGCACAAATCCTGTGCAAGAAGCTTTCCTAGCTTTCTCATAGGGGGGAGGAAAAAAACAAAAAAGCAAGGACCACAGGAGCCACATCTGTCATTAAAATCAAGAGGAGAAAAACAGGCATGTTTGGTTTAGGTGGAAGCCAAGATAGCCCAGCTACAAACCCTTTGGAAACTTCAAGGTGTTTCCTCAAACTGATCTTATTTTTCCATTACCTCAGTCTTGTGTTAAACTCACAAACCCATAAATACTTGAAATACTGTTTTGTAGTGATAACCAACAGCATCGCTTCCGATTACGTGATTTTTCAAAATCCGTTTGTGAGTGAGATGTCACAGTTGGATTTAAAGCAGGAAAACCGGGATGCGAAGAGCAGAAAGCTGTGCACGCCACCTCCGCTGCCTGGGCACTGCCTCCCTGCTCCCCACCCCGTATCATCCCAGGCCACTTCCAACCAGGGAAGACAGATGCAAGACTTCAAAAGACCTAAAGGGGCAATGACAAAAGTGTCACATCCCCAGTGTGGTGCCTAACTACAGTGGGGCAAGGCAAACAAGTGGACAGCTGTCTTGCTTTTCATCTGGCATTTTCAGGCAGACTAATTCACGTGGCTGAGAAGCCAGCTGACCCGACTGCTCCCGATGCACCCACCTTACACCTCGCTATATAGGTCACTGCAGAACAGTACATCTGGTGCTGAGAAATAAAAGGGCAGTGCCGAAATCTCCACAGAAATGAATGCAGAGCTTATTAAGCTGAAGTCTCGCAACATGAAAAGGGTTTGATGGGTCCTGGATTGGTATTTTGTGCTCAGAGATCCTGCTGTACAGAGACCATGTCTCACCATCATTTCTTACGTGAGCCAACCACTACTTTTCACCTCCTGACTGCTGCAGGAATGGAAAAAAGTGTCCAGACGCATCCATTCTGATCAGCCTTCAGGGAGGGGGGATAAGGCTAATTTTCAATGTAGTCAATTTAATAAAATTAAGACTGTTTTCGTGCTGGTGAATCACAGCAAAGCTCTTTAGAGATGCACTCAGTACTACATTTCAGGCATTTCTCCTGAACAGGGTAATACTGGGCCTCATCCAAAACCTGTCAGCATGTACTAAAACCTCCCAGCAATTTCAGTAAACTGACTTGCCTCAGGTCATTCAGCAAAACAATAACAAGACCAGGAACACAACACATAAAGCTTGTCACCAACCCTAACAACCAGCTTAGCACTCAAAATTAATATAAAGGCAAAGAGGGTGAATATGACAGAGCCTTGAGACACACCAGGGAGTAAAACCAACAACGCTTCCCCAGCACTGCTCAGGTCACTGGTTTATGGCGTTTATTAGTCAAATTAATTCCTGATGTTACTTCAAAGGAAGCACGCCCGAGAGATGAACTAGGTCCCGAATAACTGGCAACTCACAAAAAACCAAGCACAAACTGACTCTTAGTTTGGACTCAAACACTGCACACGTGAAGCGGTTTGTTATCAGATACTGCTTGCTTTGCACACGCGCAGCCTGGTACAGCAGAACAGGGGCAGCTTCCTCTTCCCCAGTGCCCGCACATGCTTTCTTTCCAACATGCAGATAGAGTTAGGGATATTCCTTTGCGCTCCCAAAAGCGAGCAAGAGCGGGTGGGTGTGCGCAGGAATGAAAGCAAAAGGCACAGCTTCCTCCCACGTGTACTGCAGAGACACCTCGGCAACAGGGATCCTGCCCTCTGGCACAGCTCCCCTGCCTTCAACACTGCGGGCAGCTGGCTATTTCCCCGTTGCAGCCAGCCATATTTTCCATTAAGTAAAGAGCATTTCTTTTGGATTCACGTAAAGTGGATGTTTTATTTATTTATTTTTAGATACAGTGCTTTGAAAAGTCTCCTTTCCATATTATTCACTAAAGATAAAAAGTTACCCCAATGCCAGAAACAACCAGCAAGGCTGCTCGCACCTTCCTCTGCATCAGAGCCCTGAATACAAGATGGAAGTTTTCCAAATAAACAGCAATGTACAGTAGTTCTGTTGTGTGGTGCCCATCCTGATGCATTAAGTACAAATAATTTTTTAAATAGTTTATCGTGTGTCTTCTAAGGCAACGTGACAGGGGAGGAATAGAGAGAAACCGCATTAACCAGCTACTTGTACCTTCTCAACTGCTTTCTACTCCTCATCTACTCATCTTCTTTCTGAGAGCACAACTCCAAAGTCCAGCATCCCGTGGGAAAGAGCAGTCCAAAGCACTGCACGTACCTCTGAGGCAGCAAGGTGAGTGCTGACATCTGCGACTCAGTAATAACACACCGAGGGTCAGCAGGCCCTAGAGCACCTATCACCCTGGGCTCCGCGGGCCCGAAAAGCCAGCCGCCCCTCTGGGCTGCTCCTGGCATACAGGGCCTGGCAGGAGAGCAGGTACCCCCCATCCCGCTGCCCCGCTCCTCCCCACCAGGCTCTTACCACCTGCTCCTGCGGCGGTGCCGGCTGCGCCGCACTCGGCTGGGGCTGCGGCGGGGCTTGTTGCTTTTGCTGAACTGCTGCTGTCTTCTGCTGCATTGCTGCCTGCTGGGCCATCATCTGCTGCTGCTGTTGCTGCTGCTGCTGGTAATAGTTCTGCATCAGCTGCTGCTGTGCTGGCGCTCCTTGCTGCATCACTGGGAACTGGGAAACAACCAGTTGTTGAGCCGACTGTGGCACAGCTGGGAACTGGGGTACCGCCATCGGAACTCAGGGCCAGCCACAGGAATGATTACAGCCACTGCAAGTGGCAAAGCAGTAACAGGCTGCAGTGGCTTGGAGACCATCTGCAAAGGAGCGGTGGAAAATGGCCTTCTGGTCTAACATTAGATCCTTTTTGTGCGACACCTGCCCGTACGGGGCTCCCATAGAGCAGACTGTTCTGTGGCCCCAAACTCTTTCTCCTTTTTTATTAATTCTAAACATTTCCCCAGGATAGGAAGATTCAGCGGCCCTCTGTTTCCACTGGTAAATTTGCTTTAGTAGAGATCTGTGCTGCTATAAACACCTCAGCTAAGCACACAAGTCTGCCATCTAGTCACATCCTGTCTAACACATCATGTGTTCGCAGGCCTCCTTATCACCACAGTCTACCACAAAAATAGACCCAAGTCTTACCGTTAAAATGCCACGCCAGGCTTCTCGTACCACCAACCGAGCAGAAGAGAAATTGTCCCCCTCTGCTCATCAGCTGAGCATTGACCTCAAGACCTCGCAGCGCTTGGAGTTGGAAAATCTTAACCAGCGCTCCTTATGACTGTACATGACCAAACTATCTCAAGGCCTTCCACACTGACAGTTAAAAACACCAGCCTTGCGTAGCAAAAAGTCTTGCCAGAGAACTGGAGATGCATATGAAAATGCCTAAAAACTGCATCTGCTCCATCAAAAACCAGGGGACTTGCCATAAATGCAACAAACACGGCCGCGCACACGTACCTGCTGAGCTTGCATCATCTGCTGCTGCTGCTGGTAATAGGCAGCCTGTTGTTGCTGCTGCTGCTGCTGCAGAAGCTGCTGCTTCAAGAAAAGCTGCTGTTGATGCTGAGGTGTGGCTTGTGGCTGAGTAGAAGGGACCTGGGGCTGTGCCTGCGAGGCCTGCTGTGGAGCCGGCGCCTGCTTGGCTTGTGGCTGTGCCGGAGTCTGTTGAGGTGCTGCTTTTTGCTGGGGGACGCTTGCAGGGAGCGGAGACTGACCACTGCCCAGGGCAGCAGGTCCTGCAACTGGTAGGAAAAAAAAAAAAAAGGTCATAAAAAGAACACAGATCCGTTAGATCAGTGTGCACCCCACCCCTGCAGTACACAGCGCCCGGCAGGAAGGCACCGCACAGACAACGTCGTTTCACCTTGGGGCTGAATGGCTGCTTGAGCCGTGGGTCTCTTCCGAGGCGTCAGGGCTGGCTGAATGGGTAAAATCCCAGGGTTGGGTTGTGTCTGTCCTGCTTTAGGTCTCTGGCGGGGTGCTATGGAAGTTTCTGTCGTAGGGATGGGATCTGTCAGCCTACGAAATAAAGAAAGGAACAAAAGGAAGAGCAGTAAGAGCACAGTCTTAATTAGTCTAGTTGTCTTAATAGTTGGTGCATGCAACACAGCATGGGTTTAAAAATGCGTCCATACTTCAGCAGTATGTGACTGATAAAGGTGAGACACTTGTTGGCATCCAGACACACACGTCAACTCTTTCCAGAAAACTGCAAGCACAGTAAAACTTCACGGATGCATTCGCAACAATCAATCCAACGCTATTATTTTGACTTCTCTGCCAGTTGTGGCATCTTCTCCTGTTGGACAGCTGGAACTTGTCAAAATCACTCAACTCATTCAAATATTTGCTACAACACATTGCTCAAATCCACTTAAGAGTTCTGGATGAGCAGATGAAGGACATAACTGTCCTGGTTTTGGTCTTTCACCCATGACAATAACAAGTTAGCTTAAGAGCAGCTGGTACCTTTGGGCAGAGTTGTGTAAACTGCCATCTTTAGAAGTACCTTAACTTCCACACACCTACACCAGAATCAGGTCACTGGACCTCTTCTGACCTCTGCTCAGTATTTACTGAGCTCCAAAAACGCACAGCAACAAAGCCAAGAAGCCAGACACAACCCTGCCCTTCTGTGGACACATTTGCTTGTTAGATACCAAGTTGTTCTACTAATGTGAGGGTAACTGCACTCAATTATAAAAACAAAGGAAGCAGACTCCTGGGACTGACAGACAGGAGATGCGCCTATTTCGGAGTCTGAAGAAAACTGCTGGTTTTGGAGTGCCCACTGCCGTAGTGCTCACTTTGCAGTAAAGTAAGGTACAAGTTTTGTCCCAACAGAATTTACCAGCCTCCATTACAGTATCATCAGCAGAGCAAGCAGCAGCAGGAGAGGACTAAAACCTCAGCAGTACAGTCGTTTCCCCACTAATTGGGCTCTTCAGATGGAGACTGCTGGGGCTTTCATGTCCCGTCCCCCCCAAAGAAATTTTAGGGCTCTTGCAGAAATCACAGCAATTTCATACAGCAATCACTGGGTCAGGTTATCATCTGCCAAGGGTCAGACTCAAACAGCAACAGTCCCCAGTGCGATTTCTCAGCAGACTCGTGTTCTTTGGGTCAGTTCCAGGCCCACTGCAGTCTTTCTCCTGACTTTGCTCTCAGGTACTCCGGGTACTGCCTCCGGATGGATGACACAGTAGATTGATCAAAGTGCACGAAGTTCAAGTGCTGCTGTCAAGCAGTGTCTTCAGCACAAAAAGCCTAGCTGTTGAGTCATGCTGAGTATCGCCCAAGTCCCCACCTCCCCCCCACGCACAAAAATTTCCCCTAATGTCTGCATTTTCTGCCTTTCAGATCTATGGTTATTTATGTCGCTGAAGCAGAAGCCTCAGGACCGCAGTGTTTGTTTCCACGTGTAAACCTAAGCGCCCAGGAGGAAGCAGCTAAATTTATCAAACATCTTTCCTAATAAACAGCAGAAAGACAACATACAATAAAAAGAGAGAAGGCTGAGCATAATGCAGATGTGGTTACCTGGCCTTCGGTTGACTCTTCTTTGCAGCAGCTTCACTTGCTTTAACCGGGTCTGGGAGTTTAGCAGGGATTGGAGAGTTCTGCAGATCCCAAAAACAAAGAATTTTGTATTTTGAGGGCACAAAACAGAGTCAGAAATAAGTTGCAAAAACATCCCAATGAAATTGGGAGATTGAGAGAGCCTCAAAACAATTATTCCTCATGCTGGACACAGGACAAATCCCTCAGTGTTAATGTCACGAGGAGACAGTAGTTTGGGAGCCTTTATAAAGGAAAAATAGGGTTCAGCTTTTTGACCATTTACTACATGTGGAATCTGAACACAAAGCTTCACAGCACAACCTGGGTATTGTTAAAAGACAATCTTACTGCTATAAAAAATAGAGGCGTAACAGTAGTAAAACCATATCTTACTCATAAAGACCATAAATAACCACCTGAACACAGGGGGGGGCAAATCTAGGTTTCTTCTTACCTGCAAACACCTAATTAAAATGTCATGTCACAGCTGTCCATAACACCATAAGAAAAA
>Ga0065711_1001905_pt1 | contig 44329 bp, 25 predicted proteins | sample Hoacrofraction12_FD_59098 | JGI IMG/M metagenome (GOLD analysis project Ga0065711, IMG submission 59098) | Hoatzin crop microbial communities from Cojedes, Venezuela - Epithelial fraction 12 v2 (version 2) | ecosystem: Host-associated > Birds > Digestive system > Esophagus > Crop | place... | reverse complement strand
GGGGGTGTGTGTGTCAGAGGGGATAAATTTTTAAGGGCTTGTCCAAGTGGACTGCTGCTTAGCTCCTTATCTCTGATTTCTTTCTCCACCAGAATGTGAAATAAGCTGAATTTATTGTATGGAAAAATGGTTCATACTGTCAGTACAAGAAGCTAACCATTGAGCTCCTTTCGCTTACATGCTTGTAAAACTTCTGATATATATGATAATCTCACTTAGAATGCAACTCTTTGTTATTATGGATGGTTTGAATAGCATAAACTGGAGTGGAAATGGGGACCACTTTGAAAATGAAGACATTGAGGTGAACTAAGTTTAACAAAAAAATCCATTTCTGAATTAATGTGAAAACAAATTAGTGTTTGCAGTGCAGAGAAAGTCTAGCAAATACCAGACAGAATTCTGAATATCCTTCCATTTTCAACTGTTGTTCTCTAATCTGTTATCCTCAATCAGAGAACAATGTGAGCAAAAATACGCATGTGAGAAAATGTTTTTGGTGCACCATCAAAGGCAAGGAAGATGATCAACTTCAGATCTCACAAATATGATCTTTCTGGAAAAGATCAGATGGATTGGTGGGTTTTGTTTGTTTCTTTCAGAGGTTGAGATTGCAGGGACTTCTGATGTTTCCTCATAGCATAACCGTGCTACCTAGAAATAGAGAAACAGAATGCAAAATGTTTAGTGCTAAGTACTAGACCAGTTCTTACTCTCCAAGGTAACTGATTTTTCTAGTGCTGACCCCTGAATACAAGACTGGCTTAGTCAACAGTAGATAGCTGAACAGTTAGTCCTAGATGATCCTGGAACCCGGAAGTGTTCCACTGGTGGCTGCAAAGTATTTGGCCCATATGTGGCCCACATAAATAAAAATTCTTAGTACAAGTGTAAAGTAATGGCACTTACACCCATTGAAGTGGCTGACTTTTAACTACACAGGTATCTGTATCCTGGAGCTATCAGTAGGGTGAGATTCAGGTTGTCTGCCTGAATGGAGGCATTTGGCCTCCAGCTGTTTCACTGGGTGAGTTTTAGTTTATCATGCAACTTTTGCCCTATCTGCCAGCTTTGTGCTGTTGTCACAGTGTCTAACATGGCACTCGATGCCTGCGTTTAGGTGGCTGCATCCTTCCCATGGTTCCTTAAGAGCTCTTGGGTTGTTACAGTCTCACAAAAACGTAATATGTGTGTTCAAATACTGCGTACTCCTTAAAGACGCAACAGTGTAAAGTGTGTGTTTCCTTGGCCATGTTTCTCACTTCAGGAAAATTCCACCTTTATCTGTTTCGTTCTGCCTTTAAGTGCATGAAACTGAGGAAGGTCTATGTGATGTGTCCCAAGCAGTTGAAGGGTTGCATCTTAAAAGAAATTTCTTTGAGAAGTTGTATGAAAACATCAGCTCAGCAATCAGATCCCATAAAATGTCACAAATTACAAAGAACAAAACAGACACCCTCCACCCCATGGTCTTCTGCAGCGCAAAGCAAAGTAGTAGAACGTGCGAAGATCAGAGAAGGGTGACATGGGAGATCAAAGCTCTGAAATGATTTCCAGCTGAATAGCTTGGGGCGCTTAGTATTGGAGAAGAGAGAAATGGTGGGAGGAGAATACCACAGAGACCTTTAAAATCTGAAGTAGCAAAGGGAGAATAAATAAAGAACAGTGTTTCTTTGTACAAGAACTTCTCGAGCATAGTGTTTAAGCAGTGTAAACCTTCAGTTTGGAAATAGTTTGAGGGGTTCTTTCATGAATTTGTCCAATGAGGGCTATGAAATACTGCTTTTGGTAGTCTTCCTGAACCACAAATAGTTAGAAGCTGAGAGAACATTCTAGCGAAGTGTCACTGCGTGCTTCCCTCTTCTTGTGCACTTTCCTAGTTGTGTACCAGAGACTGAGTGCTCAGCTAGGTGCATCTTGGCTCTTGACCTCGTGGCCATTCTTGGGTGTCTTTGAAGCACAGTTAACTGCACACGAAAGAACTCAGAAGGAAGTACGACTCTCTCATGTGCTTTCCACAGTGATCTTATGGGCAGAAAACAATGACAGCCACACCAAAAAGACACTGTAAAATTCAGTTTCTTATATGTTGAGATACTTTCATAAAACGCAGTGTTCATTTGTGTTCTCTCCCCACCCAAGCAGAGTTGTGTCTAACAGTTTTTACAAGATAACAATGCTCAGAAAATTAATCTTACAACTTGAAAGAATAGGGTTTGCCTTTTTAATTTAAGCTTATCCACTCCCACTTTATTCCGGTGGTTAGATGAAGTTCTGAAATGGAAAATTTCCTTTAATTCTAGCCACTTGAATTTTCAGGAGGTCATTTTTACTCATTCTTTACTAATGATAAGGTTTGATCACTTCATAGATGCTCAGCAAACTGCTGTAGTCGTATGTAAGAGCAGTTTTACTAGGGTAGTTTTATTTTTATTTTCAGACACAACTGGTGATTAGAAAAAAACAGAAAAATTTATGAAGGGTTGAAAATTGTTGTGTTACATAGTATTTACTGGCAGCTGCAAAGGTTTAGTGGTTAGGTGCTGATAAGTTTCTTCTTCTTTTACCTTTGAATATTTGAGTGGTGAAACAGGTTTTGTAATAGTAATTCTTGTGTATAAAATTTCACTGCAAGGAGAAATAATATGATGGGTAGTGAATAATTAAAGTATTTCTTTTCTTACCTTACGTGCAGTTTTAGAAAATGGCATTAAGCAGATAAGTGCAAATTTAATTGTTTGGGTTTTTTTAATGTCCTGTTTGGATAGGGAAATTGTATTTAATGTTTCTATTAAATAATTTCCAGAACTGTTCGTCAGATGGCACAGGAGCAATTCTTTTTAATGGCTACCAGGTGTTGCATGGGACAGAGACCTCTCCTTTTCTTCATTACCCTGCTGTTTACTGTTCTAGGGGTAAGTATTTAGAGGTAAAGGCTTCAGTACAATGTGAATTCCTGTAAAAAGGAATAAGACAAAATGTCTGCAAGAAAAAGCAAATTGGTATTAACAACAGTCACTAAAATACAGATTCCTTTTGACCTATAGGCAAGCAGCATGGTTGATTTCCATTGGAGTTAGATGAGGGGGGGAAAGGGACATCTTTGCATTTTCTGATAAGAACACGAACAGTAAGCTTTAATTTATGTATTTGATTTTCAGTGAAAGCTAACCTTCAAGTAGAAATCATTAGCAGATAGATACTGCAGTTACTGCCTGCTTTTAATGGGCCTGCAAGGACTGCTCAGTTCTGTATGCTCATGGCTGTCTTGAGCATTTGATCACTTCACTGTTTGTTTCACATTCAGGTATAGAAATTGCTACTAAAATAGTCCAGAAGTCATTCATTAACAGCTAAATACAATTGTAAACTCTTAAAAAAGGTTAAAAGTTACCTTACACTTCTCTTTGGTATCTACTGCTAGTTTTAGGGAAAATGTTACTGTTGCAGTATAAATAGAGTGTGTGTGAATTCTATATAATTTGTTTTTGGTTTACATAGAGTACTGCAAGAGAGCGAGCTAAGCATTCTGGAGACTACTTCACTCTCTTAAGACATCTTCTTAACTATGCTTACAACAGTAATATTAATGTTCCCAATGCTGAAGTTCTTCTCAATAATGAAATTGACTGGCTTAAGAGGATTAGGGTAAGTTTTAGGATCAATTTATTTCTGATAATCAGCTTTTTACCGCTTTGATGTGAAGTACAGTTTTAAGCTTGGTAAATGTACATTATTTAGAGTATCTTAACTTTCTCTTAAATGGCAGGATGAAGTAAAAAGAACAGGGGAAACAGGTGTTGAAGAAACTATCTTGGAGGGTCACCTTGGAGTAACAAAAGAGCTGTTAGCATTCCAGACACCTGAGAAGAAATACCATATTGGTTGTGAAAAAGGAGGTGCTAATCTCATTAAAGTAAGTTCAAGTTTTTGTATCTATGGAAGGGGGTTTTGGTTTTGTTTACTGTAACTAGGTAAAAAGAAGCATTGCATCTTGTGGTCTGTAACCGTAAAAGGTCCCAATTTAGCTGTTTGACAAGGACTTCTAACTGGAGTTTAATGTTTCCTTTACGAATAATTTTTTAAAACAGTTATACATTTCCCTCATGAGGGTGCTTAACATTCTCATTCTTCAGAACCACTGCATATGGAGTCGTTGCAACCTCATGAGCTGTTACTCCAAGCCTTGACAAACATCACACAAGGGTAGTGAGCTAGATACAGGATAGTCCCATACAGGACTGCTTTCTTTCATTACCCCTGTATTGTCTTTTCTGCACATATTCTTAATTAGTGCTATTAATGTTTATGGCAGGTTTGAACAAATGCGTGACATCTGAGCGTCTCTTTAATCAGACATGTTTTCTTTGTGCCTCTGATACTGTACAGCAGCAATGCTGGTTTTTTGAATGCTAATTGATAAATAGCTTTGTAGGTAATACTGGTTTGGTAAAAGGAAATTTTTACCAATCAAGAATAATACAGATTTATTTTTAACTTGCGGTGGGAGTGGGTTCCCAGGGAACTACTTTAGAATAGAGTTAATTCAGTTCTAAATTTAAAAGTTTCTCAGGATGTTGGTCTCAATTTTAGCTCCTGGGGTTTTTTTAACTACTCCTATGGTGCTCAAACATTTGTTTATGTAATAACTCTTATTCTGTTATAAAATAGTGTGCATTTCTATGGTAATTGGTGATCTGTTTTCCTTTTTTTTTTTTTTTCAGGAGTTGATAGATGATTTCATCTTTCCAGCATCCAATGTTTATCTACAATACATGAGAAATGGAGAATTGCCTGCTGAGCAGGCCATACCAGTCTGTAGTTCACCAGCTACTATTAATGCTGGCTTTGAGCTACTAGTTGCACTAGCAGTTGGATGTGTCCGAAATCTCAAACAGATAGTAGACACCTTGACTGAAATGTATTACATAGGTACAGCAATCACAAGTATGTAACATTTTAAATTATCTATTCCCTACTTATTAATGTACATATTATGTATAGATTTTGTTTATATTTATAGTCAACTGAACTAGATGCTGAGTTTTTTACTTTGTGGTTTGTTTGTGGCTGGTTTTGATGTTGCAAAATGAGGCTGTCAAAATCTAGAAAAGTTTGTCAGTGTAGCCTCTCTTTGTTCTTTTTTATGCAGTAAATGTACTGACTTGCATTACGTGATTGCATCCAAGTTCCAGCCCCAGTCACTTTCTGACCCTTCCTACCCTGATCTCTGGCTCCTCCCCTGTGTCCCTACTAGCTCCCAGGAATCTCATTCTGTCTGTCTTCTGCATTTGTCTCATCATTTCAGGCTCTGCCTAACCAAGCCCAGAACCTCATCAGGTGTCTTTGGCTTAGTTTTAGTCTCTTTGTTGCTTACTTAACTGGTCATCGTTATCCACACACACACACGCACAGCTCTGCACTTAAAGAACTTTGTTCTTCTCGCTGGAGAAAGATTACAGGAATTGCAGTATGTACAAAGACTTTAAAATGTTAGTGTTTCAGAAGGCACTAGTCAAACTTGGGCTAATTGTCACAAGGATGGCAAAAGGATCACACAACACAGATTTTGTTATCAATAAAAGCATGTAAGACTTTCTTAAAAGCAAACAAAGGAGCGTATTTTCTGCAGCCCTAAATGGGGTAACTAAACCATTTTGGCTGTAATATTAACAAGGAAGGAAAAAACCCCAAACCAAGGAAACCCAAGCTTGTATGGGAAGAAAGACTGAGAGAGTTGGTGCTGTTCAGCCTGGAGAATAGGTCTCCAGGGAGATTTTACTGCAGCCTTTCAGTACTTCAAGGGGGTTTATAAGAAAGATGGAGAGAGACTTTTTACCAGGGCCTGTAGTGACAGGACAAGGGGCAATGATTTTAAAATGAAAAAGCGTAGATTTAGACTGGACATATGGAAGAAATTCTTTACGATAAGGGTGATGAGGCACTGGAACAGGTTGCCCAGAGAGGTGGTAGATGTCCCATTGTTGGAAGTGTTCAAGGCCAGGTTGGATGGGGCTTTGAGCAACCTGGTCTAGTGGAAGGTGTCCCTGCCCATGACAGGGGTTTGGACTACCTTCTTTAAAGGTCCCTTGAACCCAAACCATTCTGTGATTTAACTGAATGTTAAGACTTGTAGAATTTAGCAAAACTATAAGCAACTAGAAATAGTATCCCATAGTGGGAATTGTCCACTACGTCTCACAATGGCAGTGCTACTTGCCCAGTTGGTGGTGTCAGTGAGGCAATTGAGGTTTTTCAGTCTCTTCCTGTTTGGTTCCATCTCAAATGAACAAATGAAAAGGGCAGCTTCATGGTTCCCCCTCGCTCCCCCCGCCCTTTTTTCTTCACCCTTTTCTATTAGGAAGTAGTGTATTTCTTATTACCTCACAGTTCAAAGGATTTTTATGGCATTTCCTTCCACTGAAATATTTCATAAGCACCTTAGGATGCCAGATCTCCATGGCATGTCAGACAGAAAAGATAACACACGTATGAACTGTGGGTGTGGTGTGTTTCATATACTAAGTAAAGCTTGCTTGTAAACACGCATGCTCTCTTATTTTCTTTTACATCAGAATTTTTTGTGTTCAAAGCACAGAACAACAGGTTAACATAGGAAACCTATGATCCTGAATGTACTCTGAAGAGATGTGAGAGGTCTGAGGGAGAAGACTCAGGAGAAAAAAAATCTATCACAAATCATGTACATAGCATTATATAAAACTGTTCCCTATCTTGGCAAGCAAAAATGAGGCATAAGTGAAATGTTGTCATTTTAAAAGGATTATAAATTTGTGAAAGGCTTATAAATTGGTTATATTTTCTGGTTTCTTTCAGCTGAATTCTTGAGCTAACAAATTTGCTGGTATTGAAGGAAGACTTCTGTTTGATACACAAATAGACTGAATATTTGCCTGGCCACCTTTTTAGTTATGCAATAGAGGAAAATAGTATAATGTTGAGATTACAGATAGTTATCATTCATAGAAGTTGTGTTAATTTTAGCAATAAAAGTTTGCTGGTGGAACGTGTTTTATTAAACTGCAATGTGATACAGACTAATACTCATTTTATGCAATTGCCCTTTGTACTGCATTGATGGTCTAATTCTTTTATAACAAAATAGTTTCCCAATCACATTCTGCTATTTTCTTGTAGCTTGTGAAGCGCTTACAGAATGGGAGTATCTACCACCTGTTGGGCCTCGACCGCCAAAGGGATTTGTAGGACTGAAAAATGCTGGTGCCACTTGTTACATGAATTCTGTCATTCAGCAGCTGTACATGATTCCAGCCATCAGGAATGGGATTCTTGCAATTGAAGGCACAGGCAGTGATGTAGATGATGACATGTCTGGGGATGAAAAGCAGGACAATGAGGTAAATTTAATTACAGAGAACTTACTTATCTTTAAAATAGAGTTCTTTTTTATGAAAAGGTTATACTAATACTTTGCTTTCCACTGCTAGCAGTGGGGACAATAGCATATTTCTTATTTGAATAGGCTCGCTGCCAGAGGCGCAGTTCAAGAGATCCAAGTAGTCAGGTTTGCAGACTTCCCCCTCATGGATTTGTACTTGAAAGCACTTTATACCACTTCTGCCACCAGAACTCCGTTAATGCATACAAAGACACTATTTCTGTCGTCAGAAGAGAATATGAAACACAAGGGATACAGCTGGCTATGAAATAGCTACATATCAAAGTTAATTGCACAAATTTTCTTTTGCTTTTCAGAGCAATGTTGACCCGCGTGATGATGTGTTTGGTTATCCACACCAGTATGAAGACAAACCAGCACTGAGTAAAACAGAAGATAGAAAAGAGTACAATATTGGAGTTCTGAGGCATCTTCAAGTGATTTTTGGTCATTTAGCAGCTTCCAGGCTACAGTACTATGTACCAAGAGGGTTTTGGAAACAATTTAGGTAAATAGAAAATTTAGTATTTATGTCTGTTCACCGGACCACTGAAATGCAACAAAACTAATCGTAGTAGAAGAAATGATGTTAAATGTAAATTAACAGAACTTGTGCAGCATTGTGTCTGTTATCCTGCCTTTTCACCATTCTTTACAAGTCTGTTAATAAACCAAAGTTTACAGCAAGATGGTTATTTTGAATTCTATCAGTTCTTGACCTTGATGTTGAGACTTTGAATTAAGTATGAAGTTATACACAAAAACTTTGTTTTACTTTCCAGTAAGTAAGTGTCAGGGACAGAGTAACAGTTGGTATACTATGTCACAAACCAGTAGTTTTTCCCAGTAAGGAGGAGGGATTAATAGCTTGAATAATATTTTTTTAGAAAATAACTTGTTGGAGAACAAAACATAAAATATTTGATAAGAATGTGCTTTTGTTTTCAGACTTTGGGGTGAACCTGTAAATCTACGTGAACAACATGATGCTTTAGAATTTTTTAATTCCTTGGTGGACAGTTTAGATGAAGCTTTAAAAGCTTTGGGCCATCCAGCAATGTTAAGTAAAGTTTTAGGAGGGTCCTTTGCTGATCAGAAGATTTGTCAAGGATGCCCGCATCGGTAAGTGTTTAAGATTTTCCCATCTTACAGAAAATCAGCCTGTGTTTGTATCCTTAGAAAAGTGACTAGAGTCAAGAGTGTGGTTTTTGTGTGGTGTTGGGTTGTTTTTTTTAAAGCTAATAGAATTTGCTATCTTGTTTTTTCTACAGCCTTAACATTAATTTGTCTTCAAGTGCCTTAAAATCTTTATTACTGCTTCTACTTAGCAGATTGTATGTGAAACATTGTGTATTGATCAGGGGAGGAGAAGATACAGCTTTTTCATGTTAAAAACAAAAACAACTTTGGGACCAAATGCAGTGTAGAAAATTTTAAGACATAGCCAACAGCTGTTGCTGTCTTTAGTCTTCCATTGCATGTGGATAGAGCTGACCCAAGTATGAATCTTTAATTCCCATGAGTAAAACTCCATTCATACCTCTGTGTATGCTGTAATTAAGGAAAATTATGTAGAAAGTTTTGTCTTATTGTTAAGATTACTGCTGTATTTTTAGTTAACTTAAAGTGTGACTGCTGAAATTCTGCTTAACATAGGGTAAGTAAAAAAACACCCATACCAAATCAAACTGAAAGTCTGTAGCCCACTATTTCATGATGGTGATCAATGACAAATGCTTAGTGAAGGAACAGAGCTAGGCATCATACAGTTGTCTAGACTTTTTCTTCTGTATCACTTTTGAGGTGATTGATGAGAACTGCGTGCAAGATTCAGATGGCCTAATGGTGGACTTGTTCTTTTTCAACAGTTATTATTGTGTTAAATTTTGTATCTCTAGCAGCTGGGCTTCTTACTGTTCACGGCATCTTTCAGATCATGAGTGATTCTTAAATTATGTAGATCTCTCTGCACATGCCCATTGCAAATTCTCTTTATTGTGAAAGTTGACCGTTTACTGTTATCCTCAGTTAGCAATTAAAATACACTGATACAAACTGATTTTATTGTGGTAATCTTTCAACTTCAGTTGAGCTCATGTGAATTAGAAGAACTTACAAATGGAACATCTTAAGTTTCATGGTATAAAGTGTGTGACCAGAAGTAAGTTGAAATATTGCAAGATAAAATGAAAGCACTGATTTTATTTTATATGCAATGGGTATTTAAATGGAAGATACAGATGTGAAGCAACGTGAGTTACCATTCATTCCTGATGTTATGTACTATCATGAAGTGTTACCTGTCTTTTTGTAACTGTACTGGATTTGCATAATTGTACTTCTAAATCAAAATTTTACACTGATTGTAGTTTGGAGGGGAGAAAACTGATGATAAACCAAACTATTGGATTGGGGTATGACAGATTAACAGCCTTTCTGAATTTGCAAGTTATTTAATAGATGAATGAATATTACTGCTTTGGTTGAAGTGTTTCTAAATACTGATCTATTCACTGTTATAAGAAACATTGTATGCTTGATTGCATATCAGAGAAACAAGCCCTGCAGAGCTAAGTTGGGATAGATGCAGCTTTTAAGATTTGTTCGCCACTTCTTTATCTTTAAAAAAAAAAAAAAAAAAGTTTCCAAGATGTTGTAACTGCTTGTCTCTCAAGCATTGCTGGTTCGTTGGTAGGAATTTCTTTGGAGGGTGTAGCACAACACAGTAAGCCGAAGCCAGTCATAAATATGCAAAGTGATTTTTATGAAGACAGCTATTCAGGTTTTTTCAGATAGAAAAATAAGAAGGTGGGGTGTTTTTTTTGAACTGTTGTCTTTTGAGATGATACAATATTTGTGTTTATCAGTAAGTACTGACCGTAAAGGTCAGCAAAGGAAGAAGTGCTCTACTTTGCTATCTGTGCTTCTCTTCAAGCTTAAGTTAGCTGAGAGTCTGTCATGCTACTTTAACTGCTTTAAAAACAAGATGTGCTAAAAGACTCAACTTCCATGATCTTTTCAGTGAACATGAGACATACAAGTCATTTCTGTGATCTTCATAAAACAACTGTAGTTAGTGCAGATCAAAAAGTGCAATGTGCAAATACTGTAATGTAACTATAGGAAGACTACAATAAAGAGTTCAGTGTTTTGGGGTTTTTTAGTGCTTAACTCCTTTAGCCAGAAGTTAGCATCAAATGCCGAATAAAACTTAACGCAGTAAGGTGCTGTGTAGCACCCATAAAACATAAAAGTTGAACACATTTCTACCTTTCTCTTACATCTGTCTGTTCATTTGTAGGTATGAATGCGAGGAATCCTTCACAACTCTGAATGTAGATATAAGAAATCACCAAAACCTTCTTGATTCTTTGGAACAGTATGTCAAAGGAGATTTATTGGAAGGTGCAAATGCATATCATTGTGAAAAATGCAACAAAAAGGTAATGATTCCTTATATATTAAATTTGTATGCAACTGTGATGTTATAGCCATACTAAGTTCAGTCTTGGTTCATGTTTGGGGGGAAAAAAGTTATCCTTTTATTACTGAACTCAGTTGTTGGTAAGAGTATATGAATGGAAACTTAAGAGCTGATAACTGTTCATGTCCTTCTTTAGGTTGATACAGTGAAACGCTTGTTGATCAAGAAGTTGCCTCCAGTTCTTGCAATCCAGTTGAAACGTTTTGATTATGACTGGGAAAGGGAATGTGCAATCAAGTTCAATGATTATTTTGAATTTCCACGAGAGCTGGACATGGAGCCTTACACGGTGGCAGGTGTAGCTAAATTGGAAGGAGACGATGTAAATCCTGAAAATCAGATAATACAAAATGAACAGTCTGAAAATGAACACTCTGGGAGCACAAAATACAGACTTGTTGGTGTACTTGTACACAGTGGCCAGGCCAGTGGTGGACATTATTACTCTTACATTATCCAGAGGAATGGTGGAGATGGTGAGAAAAATAGGTGGTATAAATTTGATGATGGAGATGTGACAGAGTGTAAAATGGATGATGATGAAGAAATGAAAAATCAGTGTTTTGGTGGAGAATACATGGGAGAAGTATTTGATCACATGATGAAGCGTATGTCCTACAGACGCCAGAAGAGGTGGTGGAATGCGTATATTCTTTTTTATGAACGTATGGACACAATAGACAAAGACAATGAACTAATAAAATATATTTCAGAACTCGCTATCACCACTAAACCCCATCAGATTAAAATGCCATCAGCCATTGAACGAAGTGTACGGAAGCAGAATGTGCAGTTCATGCATAATCGTATGCAGTACAGCCTAGAATATTTCCAGTTTATAAAGAAGTTGCTTACTTGTAATAGTGTCTACTTAAATCCTCCTCCAGGTTAGTATGTTAGTTCAATAATTACAGATTAATTTCTTGCAAGAAGAATTTTGATTTCTTTGATCAAGAGTCTCTGTCTAGTCAGTGAAAATTTTGTCCATTCCACTTTGAGTACTCTTGTCTTTCTGGACTTCTGCAGTTAAGTATTGGTTGTTGAGTTATTCATCGGTAATAACATGCCTGAATATTTAGCAAAAAATACTTTGATAAACTGTCAGCTCTTATTCAGCTTATGTACTAAGTCATGTTAAAATACTTAAGGTTCTGCGCTGTTCTGATGAAGACAGTTCTTGAAGGTGAGATACTATGTTTCAGACATATGTTAGCCTCCAGGTACCTGTCTTCAAGCTTACATTTCGAAATGGTACATTAGAGAAGCTAGAGCCTATTTTGATCCAATTTCTTGATGAAATTGGAATGCATCAGACAAAATAGTAATCTGGAACAAGTTAAATTATCGAAAGTAAATTGCCTTTATTTTGTCTGCATGTAAGCATTTTTATTTTTCTTTAGGACAAGATCATCTGTTGCCTGAAGCAGAAGAAATAACTATGATTAGTATTCAGCTTGCTGCTAGATTTCTCTTCACCACAGGATTTCATACAAAGAAAATAGTCCGTGGCCCTGCTAGTGATTGGTATCTTGTCTTTTAACAACAATTATAGTTTTGGAAGTTTAATGTTTGTTAAAATATCTGAGTTATATATGTAGGACAATAAAAGATGTTAGTGGTCTATCTCATTTTCCCCTCTCCCCCAAATATGTGGTCAAGGTGCATGTGAAAAAGAGGGAAATTTTGAACAGAAAATGCTGAGAAGAAACAGATCCTTAAAATAAGCTGCTCAGCTGAACAGCTTCAAAATTCATTTTCAAACAGAACTTAAATCTACCTTTTGTCTGGCTTTTACAAAGAATGAAGGAGTAGAATCTATTGCTAGCGCAAAACTAGTATTTCAAGAATGATTTATTCATGGTTGGAGTCATTCTAAACAAAGCTCTTTTCAACCCATTTTTGCAGCTTATATTTGTATTCTGTTGCTGAAACTTGTATCTTTTAGACTCTGTTGGTAGAGTCCTTTACATACATTGCGACGGGGCCTGTAATTCANAGTTGTAGTATAACAAACAGTATAATCTTACTCATAGCACCACAGCATTTTAGTCTTTAAGCTAGGCTAGTCTGTGTTGGGGAGAGGAGTGTGGTTTACTACTGGTAGAACTAGAGAGAAAATCAGTAGTTTACCAGCTCCCGGTAAGTAGTTGTATTGTACATGGCAAATACGTACCTCAAGTTTTTCTCCAATAGCAACTTTCAGAACAGCTAAGTTAACTCCTATTATTTTAAGAGATTAAGGGGAGTTCAAATATTGCTGCAGGAGAGAGTACAGAGTCACACAAGACGGTCTCTGGAACAGATATTTTACTCTTTGGGTTTGTTTGGTGGTGTGGTGGGGTTTTTCTGGGTTTTCTTCTTAGATATCTAAATGAGAATATAAATTCCTGGTAGGTTACATACTTAGTTACCTGTCTTATACACAGCTCATGAAATCCACCTCATCTTGTCCGCTGCTCACCCTCTCCCTCACTTCCAATACAGAGGGAACGATGGCTGCCAATTTAGGACCTGCTTTGAGTAGTAGTTCGGGAGTTGGGGAATGTAATCCTGTCTTAGTTCTTATGGGTGACAGTAGTAAAATGCTACGGTTACATGTTTGTTTTTTGATTGAAGTATCTTTAATTCGTGATTGCTAGTAACAGAGTGTCACTATACAAACTACAGTTTATTTGATTGTAAGCATTTTGTCAGCAAAAATGTTTTGGGATCACCTTTAATATATGTATTATGTAAACGAATAAATCTGCCAAAATATGTGAATGTCTACATTTGGTCATAATCTCTCAGTTGTGTCATCTTCTATTTCAGGTATGATGCATTATGCATCCTTCTTCGTCACAGCAAGAATGTACGCTTTTGGTTTGCACACAACGTCCTTTTTAATGTTTCAAACCGCTTCTCTGAGTATCTTTTGGAATGCCCTAGTGCAGAAGTGAGGGGTGCATTTGCAAAACTTATAGTATTTATTGCACATTTTTCATTGCAAGATGGACCATGTCCTTCACCTTTTGCCTCTCCTGGACCTTCCAGTCAGGTATTTAATTTTCTAATGAAAAACTTCTGAAACTTACGCTTATTTCTTTGTTATAAGTGTTTAATGTAAAGTAAATTCTGGAGTAGATGCATCAGTGTTGACAGGAAAGCGATACAATCCATTTTGCACTACATAACATGACGTAACTCAACCAGTGTATGTGAGAGTTGCTGTCAGAGGGGTTCAGTTCCCCTCATTTGTAAATCTCTGTGAAGACTGAGTGGTGAGAACTTTGCGAGTGTGAAATCTGCAGAATAATATAGTGCCTTATAATAACATGTAGGGGAGTGAACCCTTGTTTTTCATTTAGAATTAAACAAACAAAATGAACCCCCAAAAAACCCAAGCAAAACCAAATAAAAAACACAAAAATGTGCAGGAGTTCCTTAAGTTTTCTTCACCACTCTCCTGCAACAATGAAATTGTCAAATATTGTAGCTTTGCATAGGAGTAGACAGTGAATTGCCTGATTTTATACACCTAGAACTGACAAACTTGTCATAACAATGTTTTGGTTTGGACTGTATTAAAATCTAAAAGATCAACCTTTGCTGTGTCATGTTTTAATGTCTACCTGAAGACACTTTTTATTTGTATTGTTCCACTTACCTTCCCAATGTTTTCACTACTGTATCCAGTAAAAGAATTTGTATGAAGTTAAAGCTACGTAATGCTTTTGCAGTGTTTTGTTCCATGAGGTATCAAAATACACCTGTAGATGTGGTTTGGCTGTCAGTCTATGAAGTTTACAGTGGAACTGCATGTGCTTTTTATGAGTATTTAAGCCTAACTGCTATTGGAGAAGCTCAATTAAAAGCTTTTATAATTTCATGATTTCTTGGACTTAAGTGGTATTTAGTGATGGGAGGCTTAGTCCCTGTATTGTCTGTGTAAGATACAGAAGGCTAACCAGCTGCTAGTATTTTGGAGATTGTATGAATCCCATACCTTTTAAGTAATTCTATTCTGCCATAGTAGAAAGTATGAACTAAATAAGGATTTGGCAGGTTCAATCACTAATATTAAACCTTTTTTTTATAGGCTTATGATAATTTAAGTCTAAGTGATCACTTACTGAGAGCAGTACTAAATCTTCTGAGAAGGGAGGTATCTGAACATGGGCGCCATTTGCAGCAGTATTTCAATCTGTTTGTGATGTATGCCAATCTAGGTAAGCAAATTACACATGCTTTTACTAATAACACTAATAAACTGATTTTTATTAGTGATCCAGTTACACAGGTAGCAGCAGGAGAGTCCATTTTTTCAGCCTTGGGCAGATTTGTCATTAAATGTCATATAAATGCTCTCTAGAGCATCTATGTTCCTCTGTTTTGGGGTTTGGGGCTTTAGTCTCCCTGCCATTCTTGGAAAATTAACCTGAGTAGCTTGGAGCAAGACGACTGTGTCCTTCTGAGAGGGTGTGAGGGTGAAAAAATGGCAGAAGAGATGATGCTTTGTTCCAGGGCTCATTTGCAAGGGAGGTCATGAGACCCAAGAAGCATGTGAGGCTGTTAACTGGTTTGAGCCTGAAGAAGTTGAGGAAGATACAAGTGAAAAAAACCAGAGAGATGCATGATTCTCCTTTATGGAAATGTCAATACAGATGGTCATGCTTTGTCTGTATTCCAACTGTGCCCTTTCAATATGAATTTATTTAGTTCACCTTTGAAGTTCACAGCTATGAATGCAAAACACTGATTCTGTATCTGTCTTCTCTTGTAAGACTCTTTGGGAGGCTGAGGAAATAGCTTAACCTGTATATGTTCTTAAACATCATTGATTGCCAGAATGCTTTCACCATAGACATCATATGAGGTAAAAGAGTGCAAGAATCAGGAATTTCCACTATAAATTCGTCAGATATTGTAGTTCCTCCAAGATACAGGCATGAAAAGCCAATGTTTTTGCAGTATAGGAAAACTTAAGTAAAGTTCTCCCAGACTTGAAACAGTGATTCTTTTCATAAAGGCTGGAGTCCTAAATTTTCTAATGAAAGATTAAATTAGAGATTGAATATGATCGCAATGAGTATTTAATTTTAGCATCTTTGAGTGCAAGCCTGGTAGGACTACCTGTATTTGCACTTAAGACCGATTATACACATGCTATAATAGAACTCAGATGAGGTGATTATCGGTTTTGTGGTGATGGACATGAAATATTGGCTGTGGCACTTCCAGCATCACCCATTGTTCTTCAGGAACTTAATAGTATCCAGCATTATGAAAATAGATATAAGTATAGAAGTATGCAAAAACTTGTATTAAATTCTGGATTATGTAGGTTCTTTACATAGAAATTCACTAGCCTGTATACTAAGAATAGAATAAATGTAATTCTAATAGTATCTGAGGTAACTATTCCAAAGAAAAATCATTTTTGCAGTGAAACTGAGGTCAGTCCTATTCACATTCAGATGAACAGCTGTAATCATGCTTTCTCTTAACATTACCAGCATTCTGAAAAGCAAGTGATGATTGATTGAATAAACTCTTTCTCAGGTGGGTTAAGCCATTGGTGCTCTATGTATGTGCCCTGAGGTAAAGCAATTAAGAGTAATAAAATGCAAGTCAAATTAATAAAAGATTGCTTTTGCAGTCTCAGGTTGATGAGGGTAGTCACAAGTTCATACCTAGTGAATTGTCACGGAGCTCTGCATTCTTACTTTTCCCGGTTATTTGGGTCTGCTATTGGGGGCCCATTTCTCTTTCACATATGGAGCCTAAGTGACAAAGCATCTTTCTCTACGGCAAGTTCTAAACAAGGTGGGATATTACTCCATAGTGGTATTCTATTGCACTCTCCCTCTTACTCCAATACAAGATGTTTTCATCCTTTTATGTAAAATAGTATGAAGCTAGGACATCCAGTTGCTTGGATCTGGAAATGCCCATAATACTGAGCAGCTCAGCCACTGCTCATTATCAGCTCGTGCAGGCAAGTTATAAATGGGAGTTTCTGCTAGATTACTTTGTGGCTAAAGTGTTAAGCAAGTGAATCAGTCCAAATGGAGTTATTTTGGTATTTCCATATAGAATTGACACACATACGCACATAGTTCTGGAAGCTCTTTCACATGGGTAGACAGTTTTAAAGGAATTTAATTTCCTATCTGTAAAATTAATGTAGGCAATTGTGTTAATGTAATTTCACCTATAATGTATGTTGCTTTCATATACTTTGTCTACCAAAGTGTTCTCTGTCAGGCAGGGTTCCATCAGAGTGGACTTAATGTCATTACAGAGAAGAGAGATGGAAGATGCAGTTCTTCTGCTATAAGTTATCTTTTCTTCTTTGCTAGCCTTTCATAGTCAGCTCAGTGCAGTTGAAGCCTCTGACTAGGAAAGTGCTTGAAAGCCAGATGGTAAAGCATAACTAATTTTTATTTGTGGATCTGACCATTATCATAATCTACCCTGCAAAGATAAACATGGAAATATTAAGCAGTTGTGCTTGTCTTACTATTGTTAACTGAAGGCTTCTGCATGGATTTAGAGTGTTCAGTCAGCAAAAGCCACAATACATTGTTCCTGCAGCACCCCAAGTTCTGTGAAAAAGATTAACTTGTCTGACATTTTGAAAAATCAAAGAATACATTGTTCACATCAAAGCAAGCAAGAGATCAGTTCTACAAAGGATGTAACTATCTAACATAATCAGAAAGATACGGTAAAAGAACTCCAATAAGGTGCTATCTGGATTCCTTCTTATCAGAAAGCTGGTAGGTAAGGTCCAGTTGTATCTCAGAATAAGCAAAAACTGGACATGTATGAAAAGTCATGACTTTTAACCAAATTGAGAAACAGAATGGAAGATCAGAAGGGACATACTGAATGTACTGGTAAGTACTTGTGTAGTATGTGCAAGGTATTCTTGCAGTGAAACTACCTGTATGTTTGGATTTTTTGTTTGGTTTTGGAGGTTTCTCATTTTGGTTTTTTGGGGTTTTTTTCACTCTTACTTACACTTTCTGCATAGTACAGCACAGTTGGAAATGTCTTAAATTTGTAATTGATGTATTTAGGACATGATGGAAAAATAACAAAATACACAGTGGGAGATGTTGATCGTATCATGGGCCTCACAATAAAAAGATTAATTCTTTGTCCAAAAGACTTCTCTGAGGCTTTGGTATTAACACAGATGCCAGTTAAGTTAAGTGCTAACGAACACTTTTAAGAAATTGTAGTCATTTACAACTCTCCTTCAGTGTGATTTTTTCAGCTGAACATATTTTTCTTGTGCATCTTTACTGATTTGATTTTTTTTTTCCTCAGCGTAAATGGTGGTTATAATAAAATCCAGCAAATGTAAAGTTTACAAATCATGTAAACAGTAGTTATTCTTTTTTAAAAAAAAAGAAGTTAGTATTGTCAGTGCCAGAAACAAGATGTATTTTTTTTTTCCCCTGTAAAGGTGTAGCAGAGAAGACACAACTTCTGAAACTAAATGTTCCTGCAACCTTCATGCTTGTGGCTCTGGATGAAGGTCCAGGTCCTCCAATTAAATACCAGTATGCTGAACTGGGGAAGCTATACACTGTTGTGTCACAACTGATCCGTTGTTGCAATGTGTCATCCCGGATGCAGTCTTCTATCAATGGTATAATGGCTAAGTTTTCCTGAGAGTAGTTGAATATAGCAGTAAATGTCTTTTGTGCGTATTTAACTATTGTGTGTAAAATGGATTAGCTGGGAAAATTTTGCCTTTTATGTTTAGGAACTCCTTTTGTTTAAAGACAGAAATCTCTTTGCTGTAAGCAAAACTGATTTGCTATACTAAAAACAACAAGACACAAATCAGTTCTATATTTTGTGCTTCTTGGCTTACTCCTTACAGATACAGGAAGACAGCTGAGTAGTAAAGTAGTAGTTTGTACATTACAAAGTAATAATGATTTCAGAATAGTTTAAGCTCTTTTTATAAAGAGTAGCATAAAGATCTGTTGATTCGGACTAGGCAATAAAATAATGCATTATTTTCATGTTACCAGCACAGAAGTAATCTGTACAGGAAAAACACTGTAGCAGGCTCTGAAATAGCTAAATACTGCTTATCAGTAAGGAGATCTTACATTACTATGGATAGCTGTTGAAAATTATTTGGTGCTTGTTCGCAGTCAAGACAACAGACAGAAGCCAGCACTTTAAGTAATGAAATGTAAAGATTCAGCTAGAAATTGGTCAACCACAGTATAAATCATTAGTATCTCCAGTAGTTGAATAGACTGCAGTTATTTTTGAGAAATGGTGACAGAATATTGGGCTACTTGGACTTTATAGCCTATATATGTACACGTTCTATCAAGCATATTTTAGAAAACCTAATTAGGAATCTGTAGAGAAGCTATTTAATGGCAAACTCATTACAGCTTGATGTGTCAGACTATAAAGTCAATAGGCTATAATGTGCTATAGTAAGATTAATGAACTGAAAATTTTACTGTGCTATAATAAGCTTCAGAACCATTTGGCAATTTTGATGTGGTTTTGTTTCCAATGCGTTATTTGAAGCTTATACTGAAAAGATACTCTACCTATGAAAAATAATTGTATATTCGCTCTAATTCACAATATTGTAGTAAAAAAATGACTTTGTATCAACATTACTCTGACTACTAATTATGATTACTGTTTGCAGAGTAAAGTTATTTTTTGCTTCAGCTTATTAAGCTAGAAAAGTTCTCCCTTGGACTTCTGGGCATCTGCAAACAATAACTCAAAACACTGCCACATTTAGAAACATCAGGAGCAAATAAGCAGTCTTTCCTTAAATAAAAATAAACTTGCTAAATAAGATACATTAATTTTTATTCTTTTGAGAGTATATTACTTCTCTCTGCATTCTAGAGATTGACGGGACTGTTCTGACATAAATACTCCTCTGAACCCTTTCCCATTGCCTAGTGAAGTCAGTTAGACGTTGTGTCCTGAAATAACGATAGATTTGGGCTGTGTTACACAAGCCATGAAGCAGATAAATTCAGGAGATAAGAGGATTTCACTGAGGAAACTCTCAGTAATTTCTCTGCTTGCATTATGAATACGTCTCCAGCTGTTCTGCTTTGTCACTGCATAGTCTTATCTGAGAGGCAGAAGTAGCTCGCTCAGGCAGCAAGTGTCAAGCTTCGCAATGAGAAAATTTAGTTATTTCATGCCATAGTAGTTTTCAAAGAAGATCAGCTGTTGGGGAGGGTTTGGGTTTCTTCTCCATCTGTTGTTTTTTGGTGAGTTACACCAATTTATATTTTGTTGTGTCTCCATTGAAAGTACTTCAGTACATTTTAATCTGTAATAACTGCTTATTCTAGGTAATCCCCCACTTGCCAACCCTTACGGTGATCCTAATTTGTCTCAACCTATCATGGCACTTCAGCAGAACGTAGCAGACATTTTGTTTGTGAGAACTAGTTATGTGAAGAAAATTATTGAAGATTGCAGCAACTCTGAGGAGACCATCAAATTGCTTCGTTTCTGCTGTTGGGAGAATCCTCAGTTCTCTTCCACTGTCCTCAGTGAACTTCTTTGGCAGGTAAAAATAGAAAGCTAGAAGAAAGATGGGGGTAAGAATGTGTATGATGCAAGATTCTGTATTTATATATAGGAATGTTGTATTAAATACTGAACAGATGCTTGAGAAATAAAGTTTCCTTAAGATGGCATCCTCTGTCAGTATTTACAGTTTTAGGTCTATACATCATGTTGGAATACTATGAGAAGTCCTTTTATGAGTTTAGGACAGCAATCGACCTTTTATGAGTTAGGAACACTATGTTAAGGATGGGAAGTAAGTGAGGTGAATGCAGGAGCGTTTTCTGAAGCTTTTCTGTTGTTATCCATAAAAGAGCTTCTTACGTTGCGTGGAAAGTTAGAATCGTTTCCAAAGATCTCCTTTGTATTTATTTTGAGTAGGTTAGTAAGGTTCTATTTTACAAGTCTGCAGAACGTACTTGACCTCAGACTTGGGAAAGAATCTTTGGGACTGTCTTGTTTTTGCTTTATAATCTCTGTAATGTTAGTCACACTTTTGCAGTCCACATAAAATTTTTGACTTCTGTTAGCTCTTCTTTATATTTGCCCTTTTTTTTTTCCATGTAAGCATCACATTTTTCTGTGTCCTTTTGTTTGGCACTGGAAAGACTCATACTAAAAATCACTTTGTTGACATTTTGCTAGCCGTGTATTTTACATTTTAGGACAACCTTTGAAAATAACCTTTGAATGTACTGTCTAAAAGTAGAACTATTAGTGAAAAACACCATTTTGTAATTTTGCATTTCTAAAGGTGTTTTGTAAGGTAGCTTCTTCAACAGCTTGTGCTTGGGGCTTCAGATCAGTTGTGTTAGAAATTCCTGAGGAAACATGTTGTCTTTTACAAAACGTACTATATTAAAAAAAAAAAAACCCACAATCAAAACAAAAACCCAGTAAAACCACAACCCCCCAAAAACACTGATACAATCAACATTTTAAAAAAAGTATGCATTGTATCTTGAAATTACAAGTAAACTTCATTTTAAAATGAGTTGTGTTCTTATATTGCACCATGTAATCCGTATGCTTCAAGGAATGCTTCCTATATTCTCTGCATTTTTACTTTTTAAGGTTGCATATTCATATACGTATGAGCTTCGACCTTATTTGGATCTGCTTCTGCAAATCCTATTAATTGAGGACTCTTGGCAGACTCACAGGTTAGTATTTGCCTGTCTTTTTATAATTCAAGATTATTATGTTTTATACAGCTTGTTGTGGTTCTGTTGCAAATCCTTTCAAGAGGTTTGTTTTAAATATATATTAAATCAAAATACAGGAATAAAGTGGGTTTTTTCCACTTCAATCTCAATTTTTGAGATCTGACAACAATTTTTCACCTTAACCTTACTGAACTACTGAGAAATTTGCTGCTTAGTCTTACAAACCCAAGATTTTTCACATACAAGAGAATGTACCATTTAGGCTAAACTCATTGGTATTTACTGTGAGGTGCTTTGATTCTTAGAAACATCTCATTCAAGAGGGTGCAGTGACAGCCTGGTCTTGCTAAGAAGCATGTCAGTCATAGTAGTGATACCAAGATATGCATAAAGTGTCAACCTGGGAGAAAAGTGCATTTTTTTATGTAAATATTCTCTATGTGATCACATTTCAAGAGAATTTTAACTTCAATATATTAAATTTTCATTCAGTTTCAAACCTAATTTTTGTATGTCTACAGATTGAGGCTTTCGAAAGTTGAGATTAACAAATGTAATTATTACAAATACTGACTATTTTAGAGAATAGTTAATTTTTCAGAATTTTTATATAGAAATAGTAGTAGATGAGGAACACAAAATAAATATCATCAACATGCCACCTGTCAATATTTCAAAATGTCACTGTTTCATAATAAGTGAATATAGGTAGTATCAGATCTACTAAATCATTTGCAACTATGTCTCATATGACATTTAAAATACTTTGAGTAAGCGCACACTTGCCATGTGCAGCAAGGGTGTTGAAATGAACTGAAGTACATGACCTGTAGGCTGCGCTTGTAGGATTTTGTCAGTTGCCTAGCCTGACTTTAGAAGGTGCTCTAAGAGAACGTTGTGGTCTGGCTTACTGCACTCGAAAACCTGAAGTCTGAGTTGGAGGGATTTCTTCCATTTTCTTCATAGGAATTACAGTTTGTGTAAGGGATGAGAGTACCCTTTATACGTAGGCTTTTCAGTTTTGCATGTATATGCACATGTAATGCATATGTAACGCAGTTTGTATTTCCTGATAAAGACATCTTATGGAAGTATTTGTTGAAGTCCACGGAACACTGGAGAATGGACATACTTTAGTAGATGTGAAGTAAAATAATATATTTTAGGGTGGAAACACAGGTGAGAAATCATGGAAGTGGTTGTTTGGGATAGTGCTATGTTTGAAATAATGGGTTGTGAAGGAGGTTGAATGTTGAGGTATGGTTTTCACTGTACTTGGAGATGTACATCGCTTTGTATTCAAGATTGCAGTCTCTGGACCATTGGAGTCCATTGGAATTGTGTTAGGCTTCAGCAGAGAGGTAGTAAGCGGCCAGCTGCAGTCATCCTCTTGATTTCTTGCTGCCGCTTCTGGCAGTAGCATTATCTCTGTCCTGTTCTTGGTTTTGCGGTGATAATCATAGAGTTTAATGATCTTTGTCTTCTCTTTCAAAAAAAAACAAAACCCAAATAATGTAACTGTCCATAGCAAATGGTAATATCTTCTCACTTGTAGAAAACAAGCGTCATCTGATCTTAGATAGTGTGCATCCTTGGGTGCTCCTTGTGTTCTTGTCCTGTGAGATGGCTGCTGCTGTCCTTTGGCACCAGACCTGCTCTCATAAATTTCTCTTGATTTGAGAAGTTTGAGATGATAGTGTTAGAAGTACCATTAAGTAAAGCTTGTGGTCACTTTGCAGATGGAGCCTAGGTTGTCAGCTGCCTGGAGTCTATTCACTGACTGTTGCCAGTGCTATGAGGAAGAGGGCAGTTGCTTTTCCTGCAGTGAGTGTAGCTCTTCAAGGCATCAGTGTAGGTTCCATGCCCTACTCTAACTTTTTTTTCAAAGCCAAAAGTATGTCAATTGTGAGTTCTTGCAGTTTCAGGGTGGCATTTAATTCCTCTACCCTTGTTTGAGAGCAGAAGGCACAGAAAGTGGGCTTAGTTCCAGGGAATGCCCAAGTCCCTTATCCCCATGCACAAATATGTACCATTCAGTCCTCTTCAGAGGAACTGCATCTAGGAGTGTATCTTTGAGAAGCATAACTGTGACCTAGGTAACCATTCTGTTGAGGGTTTAACTTTTCCAATTCTGTAAGAACCTATTGGGTTAACAGGTCTATTTTGTAAATGCAGTTGATTTTAATAATAAGTAATAAAAATTAACCAGTTAAAGTTGATTGCTGTGATTCAAATTAATCATACTTACATGTTTTGTATATCTCATTCAGAGAGTTTAAATATTACCAAACTTGGTAAAATCAAAAGTTATGTATGTGCTGTGTCAAGTTAGTTTTCTGTTTTAAAAAAAAAACTCTCGCTAAAACCAGAAGTCGGAATACGAGCTGTCCCTTTTATAATTACATTGAAAGTGAAGCCTTAATTCAAATACTAAAACTCTAACACTTGAAGGTTTTTTGATTGGTGGTTTGTTTTTGTAGGATTCACAATGCACTGAAGGGAATCCCGGATGACAGGGATGGACTATTTGACACCATTCAGCGCTCTAAGAATCATTATCAGAAAAGAGCTTACCAGTGTATAAAGTGCATGGTAGCTCTCTTCAGCAACTGTCCTGTAGCCTACCAGATCCTTCAGGTGATACTTTTCGTTCTGCTTCTTGCTGCTTTTTTCCCAGTTCTGTATATACCAAAAAAAAAAAAAAAATCGAAACTACCATTACTGAGCTTTCATCGCCTTGATGAAATGATGACTTCCAAGTACAACTCATTTGAATGTTCCTATATCAGAAGGTCAGTAGATGGGATTGAGAGCAGTTTGGTTAAACTTGCACTCGTGATTCTGGGATGCAGCTGCAAATCCACAGTCTTCATTTCAAATTTGAAGTTGTCTTTGTGCAAAAACGGGGTATTCCAGGGAGTCTTTTAAACAGCAGCGTATGTGTTGGTGGTCTGTTCTTTGATAGCTGATGGTATAGGAAGAGAAAAATATTTTGATTTTAAAGAACAGAGAAAATAATTCCAAATGGTTATTTTTCTGTCTGCAGAGCAATGGAGATTTGAAGAGAAAATGGACCTGGGCAGTAGAATGGCTTGGAGATGAGCTTGAGCGTAGACCGTACACTGGCAATCCCCAGTACACCTATAATAATTGGTCTCCACCAATACAAAGCAATGAAACATCAAATGGCTACTTCCTAGAGAGATCACACAGTGCTAGAATGACTCTTGCAAAAGCTTGTGAACTCTGCCCAGAGGAGGTAAAGAATCAATTTGACTTCTGGTTAAAAAAAAAAATCTAAAAAAATGAGTGAAATACTTCTGTAAATAATTAACCTTAGCAACAGTCTCCGGACATTATAGAGATAACGCTTTTTAGAAGTATTTTATAAATACGGATTTCTATTTTTGTTGGCTTCAGTTACATACTCCTATGCATTTTTACATTTCTATTACTGTTTCTGTAGGCATCTGTCACTTAAAGAATTAGCAGTATAGAATTTAAATCGACCATTTAAAGTAGATTATGAATGGGTCTATTTTTCCAATAATACGTTGATAGTAGGAATTTGTGTAGTACAATACAAGCTATGGGTGATGCGGTGGGGTGGAATTCTTCTCCAGGCATGCCTGAAACTATCACTTGCATGTAGGATTGGTTCTGGATATAAGAATCATAATACATTTTATCTAAGTAAATTAAATGTTTCTTCAAACTTCAGGAACCAGATGATCCCGATGCCCCAGACGAACATGAGTCTTCTCCACCTGAAGATGCCCCACTGTATCCCCATTCACCTGGTTCCCAGTATCAACAGGTAAAAGCTCAGAGTAGAACCATTTATTCAGAGTTCCAGGTTAGCTTTTTTTTAGCATTTATGGTAACTTAAATTGTAGACATTTAGCCAGAAGCATGTTATTGTCAAATATCACACTTGGAGGAATAAAGAGAAGCCTCGGTTTTGCCAGGACCAGTTTTACCATCAGAGTTTCAGTAGAGAATTTTAATGTTATCAGATCAGGGCATTAATCATCTGTAGAAAGAGCCGGGGGACAGATATCATCAGTCTAGTACATACTGAATTTGATTGTCATATTTGTTGACATCAGTAGTATTTTGTGAGTTGCTTTCTTGTTTTTAAATACAAAATCAAGCCTTAAGGCCTGAATTTCAGTTTGGGTAATTGGAAGGCTTTCAGAAAAATGCAGATGGTTTTGTTGTGTGTAACTTATGCTTTGAGCACTGATCTCTAAATCCTAAGTACATATAAAATCTAAATTTGTTTATATGTTAAATGACTGCTTCGTTAATATGTTTCAGTGGAAAGCCAGGTCTGAAAGAAATCATAACCAGGTTTTTTTATGAATTGACTAAATTAGTAGATCCCCCATTTTTTGTTCCCATTCATTTCCTGTATTCCAAATCTGCTAATTTAATTTCCTTTCCTGCCCAAACCCATTTTCCCTCCATCTTGCTTTCCTTACTTGATGTTCTCAGCAGAGCAGTTGGTAAGTGATGCAGATTTTCCCACTCCTTTCTGGGCTCTGAATTCAGACACATACCGTAACCTCACCGTTACCCGTGTGATGTGTTCACTTTCTTGCAAGAGATGGCATTTCTCACTAACACACACAATCCTCATATTCCTAGTTTCTCCACAGTTGGTTAAACCTTGCAAAACAGTAGAGTAGCAAGATGTTTTCATTTGCCAGATGTGCGTATAACTTTTTAAATTGGGGCAGAGCATCTGCAGAAAACTACTGGTCTGGATTTCATTCAATTCTGTAACATTAAAGTTTTCCCTCTTAAAAATCAAAGTATGCTGCATAAATACAGGTGTGCTTTTTCTGTTGTCATAGGAAAAAAATTCAAACTGGTTGAATCTTTTGATAAAATACATGCACAGTTTAATGTCCGTAGCACATAGGTAGCCTCTTTTCGTCTCCTTTTTGTTTCTTTCTTGCTGCTTTTGCTTTGCATGTAACTGTGTTGTTATTCAAAAGCCGAGATTGCAATTTCAGCTAATCCTCTTATCTTCACAAGTTGAAGGTTTGTTGTTTAGCTTCTGTGTAAATGAAAAAGGTAAGTGAAAGATGTGATTCAGAAGAATAAAGCAACTGTGATGTCTGTTCATATAGATACTACTCCATGAGAAGTTCAGTTTGCTTGAGGTTACCTGTCTGTGGTCTGAACGTAAAAGGGAAAAGCAAGTCAACTACTCGGGAGGCAGCCCACAAGTTTAATGTCCCTTTAAAATATTTGTGCTTTGTTGCAGAATAACCACGTGCATGGACAGCCATATACAGGCCCGGCAGCACATCATATGAATAACCCTCAGCGAACTGGCCAACGAGCACAAGAAAACTACGAAGGCAGTGAAGAAGTTTCCCCGCCTCAGACGAAAGATTAGTGAAATGCACATAATCAATTAACTTGCTCCATCAAGACTGTGCACCCAGGCCTTACAGTCCAACCTTTCTCTGTGTCTGGCTAATATTTAAAACTAGAAAAACTATTCCTAATCAACATGGAGTGGAGAGTCTATTCACTGTCTTATCTGCAGAAAATTGCTGTCAATATATAACCCGCCTGCAGTGGAAAGTGTATAGTGTTTTGTAATAAATGGCCTGATGCTAATGTGTAAATGGCAAAGGTGTATATAGTATATTAATGTTTGACTGTTAATTCTTGAGCAAGAAACATTTTTTTTTCGTCTTGATGAGACTCACAGATCTACAAAAACAAAAAAATAATTTCTTGATATATCTGCTGCGCTCTGCAACCAGTGTTGCCTGCCTCACGGCAGTCGGATCAACTCCTTTATGAAAAAGCCTATCCATGTCAACCACAAAAATAGTTTCATGTTAATTCTTTGCCACTGGAGTCGATTTTACTATGAGCAACGTAATGGCTGGTAACCTTTTAATTATTTGGTTGATGTGGAAAATTGGTGATGTAACATTGTTTCTAGATCTTTTTTCATTGCCTTTTTCATTCTGGTATTAGGTTAATCACTTTGAAGCTATAGTTATGCTGTAACATTTAGCATGGCTTCACACCAAGTTAGTGTAGCCAATGAGGGGGGAAAAAACCGTGACAGCAGTTGTCCCAGTGTGACAACTGTATTGCTCAGAACTTTTTCTTCTTACACCTAGACTATAAAATAGGGAGGGAAAATGTGACAAACAAGTGGTTTTCAGTTTCACATATGTTCCTCACATCTGATGTTTGACAGTTCTGTCTCTGGGTGGGATAAAGAACACTTAGTTTTCAGTAATAGGAATTTACAAGATTTAAAACAAATATGCAAAAATTTGCTATGCCAGGATGCCTGGAGCATAATAGACTGTATTTGGTGTGCTTGTTTTGTTTCTTTGGTAGAGCTTATTAGATAAACTTCTAACACTTTCCTTCTACTGCATCCCAGTGAAGAGGAAGTCAACAAAATCACACAGTACTTGTGAGTGCCACTGCACCAAGTTAACTTGCTGGTTTTCTGCTCGTTCACAGTTCTACTTGAAAGCAAGAATTGTCTTAGCTCTTTATCCATTATACAGGAAATCTTAACATTAGAAGCAGGGTTTAATGATAAAAGAAACTACTGGTTAGTCAAATTCAATTCTGAGGTATCTCTATTCCAGAATAAACATTTGTTTAAAGACTTCAAGAAACGCATCAGTAAATACTGTATTTAAATGAAAATTGGTAACTTGAATGTGTGTAATTTTTTTGGAACCTGTCTAAAAACCAAATACCCCTGCAAAACAGATACAGCCCACCCTATACTATTTAAATATTTTGCTGTTTTATTTTATAGAAATTATTTTGCTGAATTCACAAATAGAATTTGATTTAAGAAGACTGTTTTGTCCTGTGGTGTGTGTTGTTTTTTGGGGTTTTTTTTAAATGGACTGCACAGAAAGGTAAATTCTGTGCAGTGGCACTATGCTGAATTCTGGAACAACAGTCACATTGAGATTCTGTGCACAAAAAAAATTGGCCCTTAAGAATAAAATAATCAGGACAATTACACTGTAAAAGTTTCTTAATGTGATTTATCTTGTACTTTTTGTATGTTTTTATATATACATATATATATTTAACGAGCACAAGCTTGATGGTGTTTTTTACAAATGAGTTGATAGAAACAAAGCTGCTTGTCAAATTAAAGGTCTGTAGTTTTGAAATGAACAAAGGAAAATTCGGTCGCAAGTGCATTCTTATGCATTTACTATAACAACGAAGAGACATAGAAGATTTTTGAATATGCTGTGTAGCGATGATCACTTCTATGCTTCCGTTTTTTCCCTAGTGCTCAAGTTAATTCAGATTTTTTCATAGTTTTTTAGTAACACCATTTTACCTGGACCTAGTGAAGTTGGGTGAAGTTTTCCCATTTACATTTGGGAACGCCAGTTGGAGGTTTTAACTCAAAAGTTCTACCCTGAGTACTCGAGTTGAAGTAGTTCATATTTATTTGGACCAGTAATTGTTAAACAAGCTATCTCAGAGGGGATTATTACGTATTTTTTACTATATAGGTAAAATATAATGTGCTAGTTCAGCCTTGCCAAACATGTTTGCTTTTAATAGTGCAATGATTGTAGAGACAGGTCAAACCTGTGACACTCTAAGGCTGTGACTCTTTTCAGTCGTACCGACCCCTGTCCCTGGATTGGGAGCGGCTGCAGTGGCGGTTGTTGTTCAGGCGGCAAATTTAAACTTCTGTGCATCTTTGTGACTTTGAAGAAGGATAGCCTGTGCTGTTTGTTGCAGCTGCTGCTTTGGAACAGATAGCTACAGTAAAGGTGCAATGTTTTCTTCACTCTGGGCAAAACAATTTTGAATTGTACTTAACAAATGTTGTACAAGCAAAAAGTTTCGTATGCATGTTACTGTCACAGCATTTTGGCAGTGGTCATTTTCAGGCCATACACAGTACCTCATTGTTGATGGCACACTTTAAAATGGTAGTCCTCAAAGTGCCTAAAGATTTAATTCCCCCATCGCTGATTTTGGTTCCGGTTTGTGTTTAGAACAGTTACTAGGGAATATCTGGTCTTCCATAAAATGAGCCAGTAAATAGTAGAACAATTACTCATGTTCCTGACAATGTAACAGCAGCTACATAGAAACTGAAAATCCGTAGGTGATGTTCTGTGGTGGTGAATGTGTAGTTTGACCTAGGGGGGCACATCCATAACCTTACCATGCAGAATTTCTCCCTCTTGTACATTTGGACTGTGGTTGTTTAGTGACTAAAATAAGCTTTTAACACTTGCTACTGTTAGTGTTAAAAAAACAGTACAGCCATATATAAAAGGAATTCAGTTTCTATTTGTGTGTCAGTACATGTGCTATAGTTTCGGTCACGAAGTTGGACACCTATGTATATAATACAGTCAAAGCGTATTTGCCGTGCAGAACCTGATTTTGTGGCAACGCACAAGCAGAAAAGGACTCTGCTTGACTTGTAATTTTTCAGATTATTTTCCTTGCTAACTACCAGCTCTGAAAAGTTAAGTTCTCTGATTTTAAATCTAGTGTATCTTGCTGAATTTGAGCCAGAAAGAAATGGAATTCCACAATGACATTGCATATTTTTTTCAGAGTGAAACTTTACTTTAGACGACATGAGAAAATTGTGTTACGGTAATCGCTGTTATGCCTTCGCAGCCACTTTGCTGTGCCTAGCTTGTGTGTTTCGGCATACGTACGTGAAAAAGCGGTTCCAAAACTTTCTATATATTTCCTAAGTTCCAGGAGACAACGAGATTAGCCATTCTGCCACAGCTAAAATGGGCAAAAATTGGCTGCTGTAGCAATCGACTGCATTTTTAGTTTCAATAAATTTTGTCTACCTCGGAGTCTTGCCGGAAATGAATAGGGTGATAAACTATGCCAAGGCAAAGTGGCTCGATGTTTCTGTTGGCATGTGTTTCAGTTACTAGGCATTGCAGTGAGAATTGCAATGTAATGAATTTAACTTTGAATGAAAATTAAAGATAAATTAGAGGAAGAAGTGGCATGTTAGGAATTTTGCAGAATAGCTCATGAAGTGTTTAAGTATCTTAGTTAAACCTTGCTAGTCCACACTTGCAAATCCACCTTGAAAGCAATTTCACCCCTGTGGTGAAAGACACACACCTTAATTTTTGGGAGGGTGAGATGCTGATGCTGACCTAGTGTTTCTTAGGGCAGGTGTGGGAGTTTCCCATTCGTGGCCCTGCTCCAGCACAGCATAATCAGGACAACAGTAATCTTGGCTCCCTGTCGTCTTACCTTCTGTGCTCTCCATCATGTTCATGGTACCGCTTTTCCCACAGCCATGAGGTCTTGGGAATACACTCTAAACCTGCCTTCTGTCTAGGGCAAGATGAGGCTTTCTGGGGGAGAGGTAGGAGCCGTCTCGTAAACACTGCATGCTGCGCAGCGGTACTACAATAAACAGAAAGGAAGGTGAAAGAACCCCAGCTACGTCCTCCTGCGTGATTTCTATTCCCCTTGCAAGTGGCGTCTGGAGGTAGAAGACGGCAGCAACGGCTCTTTAAACTCAGTGTGTTTTCTTTCTGGCTTGCAGCTAGAAGCAGTCTGCACCAGTGCAGTAAAGGTTGCTGTGCAGCAGCAGCGCAAGCAACGCGCCCTAGGTACGCGCTCCGTACTGCTCCAGGGTGCTCGTTACACCTTCCTTCCGTGGTTTTGGGGGTTGTCGTGTTAACATGTTCATCTGTGCTGGCTGGGGCTTGCCCTCCGTCACAGGCACGACAGCTCTGCTGCACTAGAGGGGCTTTAACCCAGTCTGAGCACTGTCACTTTTTACGCTATGTAACTTCTTAAAGTTCATACTGTGAACGTCCTTTTATTTCTAAGGTATAAAAATTTCCCACAGACTATTTTAAAATGTCAAATAGCCATTCTTTTGTCCTTTTTTACAAGAGCAGGCCTTCAGTCCTGCCCCTGTAGTGTCTGTGACGGTAGGCTGTTTGCGGAAGTGTCTTGCACTTCAGTTCAGCAATCCTCATCCTGTAATCTGATTTTCCAGTGCCAGCTGTGGTGGATCCATGGGTTTCAATGGCATTTGTATGAGTCCTGTTGATTTCAGCACCGTAAGAAAGGAAGTTGGTGATGCGCTGCAGGGATCAAGACAGATAAGTCAGCGGGTAACACAATAGACAGCTGTCTGTCTTGCTTCATTTACACTTACTTGCAGACAATGGAATCAAAACAAGCACAGAAGAACCAGTTTCTGAAGGAGAAGAACACTCCTGAAAAAGGGCTAACTTTTCATCAGATTTTAAATACCCAACTCTAATTTTTAGCATTAGAATTCCTTAAAGCCACTTTTTGATAATATAACGGACCCATGGGCTGTTTCCTTGGGTGAATTTAATATAGCCTTAATTACATCAGCACAATTCTGAAATGACAGTGTTATTCTTCAAAGGTCAAAATAATGTGCAAATGTCTTCTGGTTTTTAACAGTGGGCTAACCTTGAATAATGAAAATAGCAGAAAAAAGGAAAACAGGTTCTATGATTCATCCAAAATCTAACCACAACAAAACATCCAGTGCAGGAAAATAAGATCATTCCCTTCTTTTCCATCTCTATACTATTTAAAATGTCTGATAATTTTTGTTCTTAATTTCCAACTGCTGTTGCAGTAACTTGGTTTATATTGCCCCAAGCAGTGTCAGCTGCACAGTTTGCAGCTTTCTGATGCATTTGTGGTTACGTCCCCTTTAGTCCTGACCAGAGCAAAATCTTTTAAGTGTTTGTTTTTCCCACGTAAGCCGGTTCCCTGTTCTGCATCTCCATTTTCATTGTCGTGATGTGCTGTTCCCGTTTCCGTACAATGGCCAGGGCTGGGTGAATGCTTTCCAAGTGTAGTTTCACCTGAGCCGTGAAGTGAGCAGTTACGTTCCTTTTCTGTAACGATACCTCAGTGGATGCAGCTTTTAAAGGTACTGGCCTTTTTTTGTAGCTTTATGTATTGAAATGCTGCTCCCTTCTCGTCCATTGCTACTAAATCCCTGTCCACCATTTCTTATGATCCTGTCTTGCAAAGTTTCTCGCTCTGGGTTGCCAGGATCATTTTCTACTTAATTTTTTTCTGCTTTCTTGGAATCAAATCCCTTCACTTGCCATGATGTTTTTTGCTTCCTTTTCTATGTACGGCTGTTGTTTTGCTGTTAGCTGCTGCGAAAGGGCCGAGTTGGCCAGGCAGCCTGGCTCTCCGAACCGGAGCCTTTCACACTGCAGTAGCAGCAGCCACAGCCGTGACCAGGCTGGCTTTGTCATCTCTTCGCAGAATTTATGTGGGATACGAAAACTTCATGGTACCACTGGCAGACTGGAATTCAAGTGTCTTTGTAGCTTAATGGGGATTTTTTTGCTTCATTTTCTATCTTGAACCCTTAGTTTCTACAGGTGAATAAAAATGGTAGGTCTCGCTGGAGTCTGCGTTGGAGAGGAGGCTGACTGAAAACTTGGACACTTTTTGATATACTTCATTGTATTTAAATACCTGGTAGGTGCTTGAGACTGCTTAGAACAGTCTCCTGGAAGCAAATTCGGAAGCTTAGAAACATCAGGACTGGGTCTTCAAGATTTAATGATGCTCACAAATTCTATCTGCCTGTCCTGCCGGGTGATTAAGAACAGGTGAAATTGCAGAGACGGAAACACATCACTGAAGGGAGCGAGGTCACGCAGTGTGAAATCCCTTGGGAGCTGGACATGCTGAGCGTGCTTTGCCTGGGCTCACGCTTGGCTGCTGCCAGCGGTGTGAACTTGCCTGAACCCCGGGCTTCCCCAAGCACCAAAGAATTGATGTCTAGCGAGAAGTTAAGTAACATGTCAAACATTTTCTGTTGGTTTTTTCCTCTTAAGATGTGTCTATCCAGCTGAATCCTCTGAGCAAACAGAGACAGGGAGTGGGCTGAGCGAGAGGCTTCGCAGGCTTGTTCTGTCAGTAATTTCTACCTCTTGAGATTCGTTGCCGGGCCACTGCAGGCCGGTGCGCCAGCGAGTGGCCTCAGCGGCGCGATGGCTGCTGCTGGGTGAGGCCGGTACGGGTGCAGAGGTGCCGGGGCAGGCACAGGGCAGCCCCTGCCTCACCCTGGGGGTGCGTGGAGTCGTCCGAAACGTGACTGCAAGAGCAGGTAGGTGTCTTTGCATCAAAATGGAGGAGCTGGCATTTTTCAGGTGGCACCGCGTGGACTCACAGACATTTCTGCTCAGTCTCTCGTGCTACCTCCTTACCCATGTGAAGTAGCATAAAATCCTTTCGCAGCTAACTAACATTGTTCAACTAATGCGAGCGCAGGGAGGTGTATCGCTTTCTAGCTGTGTTGGTGTGGCGAGGGCTTAGAAAGGAAGAGATGAGAGAATGTGAAAAGCCGGTATTCTGCAGATCAACCCTGGCGTTTGTCTAGAAAGAACTGTTTCCGATTGCTGCCGTGGTTGCGTGCTAAGACTGGGATGCTGAAAGAGAACTGTGTAACCCTCCCGCTCCGAGCCCGAGAGAGACCTGGCATTGGCTTTCTGAACACTTCTGCAACCTGAACCAAAAAACTGCTGTGGGAATGTAGACTTACCATATAGCTGTGGAAGGAAACTTCAATCGTGTCATTTCTCTCGGTCTTCAGAGCAGTCAACATGATTTTGATGTAGGTTTTAGATTATGTATATATAAATCTGATTGAAGTACCAACAGCAAACCATAAATAAAATGTGGACTTAACTGAAGAATGGGCTAGTGGAGGACTCTTGTGTTGAATTTATTAAAATACGATGTAACAAAGTTGTTGATGGAAAGAGACTCACTGTGACGAAGACAGGGAAATAAAGCTGGGGTGTCCTCAACTCGGGAAAGTAGCCAGGTTCGCTGTTGCCTTTGAATCTGTTACGGCGTGTGAGGGCCGACTCGGTTGTGCTGTAGTCGCTGGAGAAGTTGGCCACATGGGAACGTTCCTGGGGGTCGCCCCATCCCCGTGCCTCCCGAGGGTGGGCTGAAGGCTTCTGTCACCACACACGCCTCTCCTCCATACCGAGGGGTTGTCCCAAGGACAAGCGTCCTGCCACGCTCCTGGTTGGTAAGGGCGGGTGCAGGCTGCTGGGCAGCTGCTGTTAGCCCTGCGTTTCCCCGAGGTGCCGACTGGCCGGCTGCTTGGCTCTGCCACAGCAAGAGCCGTCACCTAAAAGCAGTTTGGAGTGGGTGTAATGGAGAGCCAATGCAAACCTTGCTGTGTTTGCTCTTGGCACTGGCATTGAAGACATGTAAAGGCAAATACAAAACAGTGGCAAATGACAGGGTATTTGTAGTACAAACATTAAATAAAAAACAATTTATACAAGACATCCATGGAAGCAGGTAATACCTGAGTTTATTGTAGTTCTGCTCAGTTGCTGTAAGCCATCTGAGTGGACATGCGTGTGAATTCTCTGAACATCAACATGTTAGCAAAAATAGGGATTCAAGATAAATTTTGGATGTATCCCAGCAGATCATTACCAGTTGGGGGTTGCTGTAAACTGGGAGAAGAAAGCTTTTGATCAAGAGAGCACAAATGTAGAGCGACCCCTGTGAATGTGGTCTCATATTTCTCTCTGAGAATTCGTTAATGCCACAGGACAAAAAAGCCAATTTTTCATTGAACTTCTGTGGAGACTGTGAAATAGGCAATGATTTACTGATCAACTCGACTCCCCGAAATCTTTTAGAATTTGGGCTCCTGTGGTTTTTGCAGTAGCTGAAGATACGGCCCAAAGCATTTCTCTTGGGTTTGGTGCTCACTTACCTGGTAACTTTCACCTGTAGGGTCAGCGTTACAATTTTGTGTCTGAAGCTTGCTTCCCTCTCCTCTTTTTGCAAAAGCCCTCTGGATGGGTGTGCTCTGACCTTTCTCCGCTCCGCACGGTTTCCTTGCATCTCCCCTCATGTCTCCTCCCTCCCCGTGCTGCTGCGCAGCGGGCAGCGGATCCTCCCCTCCAGAAACGCACCCCTGTTCTGATCCATGGCGGGCAGGTGGGCAGTTTGGGGGCGTCCCGGCAGGAGCGGGAGACGGTGGTGTGAAAGCCCTGGCGAGGCGAGGCGAGCTTTCCGCACCTCTGCGAGAAGCCTGACTTCAGCCCGGCGCGTCTCGGTGCGAGGCAGAGCTGGGCGCCGTCAGTGCGACAGCCGCGGGGCTGCCGAGGGGTCCGGGGAGCCGCAGAGCGGAGGGGGCACGGGTGGTCAGGAGGGTGTTGTATTGCGATGAAAGGATCTGTGATACGTGCCGATGCTTGGGTAACACTTGGTGTTTTTAAGTGCACCCTTAAGAAAGTGTAAAGAAAATGCTGTTTGGTCTTTCGATAGGTGGGAGTTCGAAGCCTTTCTAAAGGAAGACTTTAGTGCTTCGCTGGTATGTATAGTTTTTTTCTTTTCTTTTTCCCTGGCTTTTTTCCCATCAAACAAAGCCTTATACTGGAAATAACCACTGAAGTTCCTGCATGAACACTTAGCATCTTTCTTTAAAACAAAGTTTGCTTCATTTCAAGATTTCTGATGTCCTTGTAGTTATGCTAATCTTTATGGGAGTTTTTTTATTATTATTTCAATAGTAAGCAGGGCTGTATTTTTTGACTATATGTGTAGTAGCTCATGTCCTCCATGCAGCATTAGGGCTGGGAATTGAGACACTCCTCTGTGGCCTAGGTATCCTGGGTATAATCTATGTAAGCAAACCAACTGTGTAGTGTGTGACGCTGGTAAGAACGGCTGGATTGAGCAAGAGGTTGCTGAATATGATATACATATGAAATATGATTACTGGGGGTGAATATAAAAGCATACCATGAGCTATGGGGGTAGGAGAAGCACAAGACCGTGCAAGGATGCCATGTGTTTTCCATTGAACATGGTTTGCATTTATTTTGCTGATGGTTACAAAACCATCATAAGTGGTTTTGTATGAAAACTTCTTCAGTAGAGCGGAGAGCTGAGAACCACCAGGTTAGCCGTTCTCTTTCCCGCTGGCTGTGGTCAGCAGCTTCTCAACAGAAAGGAGTGGGTCAGAGCCGGGGGTGGAGGGACCCAGTGGCTGCTGGGGGGGGAACCGGTGCCTCGTGCAGACGCAGGGGAAGGGGGCAGAAGGGGGATGCTTGGGCTTTGATTTCTCCTGTTGGCACTTTAGGCTTTAGCAGTACTCAAGCTGTGAAATGCAGGAGCACGGCAGACATCGGTGTGCCGCACGATGGAGGCAACGCCAACCAAGGTGGGAAATAAGGGGGCCTATTCCAATCAGTTCACTTCGCTGTACGGTAAATCCCTCACCTGTGAAAACCACGGTCCGTGGCTGGTCCTGGGAAAAAATGCCAGATCCCGGTGACAAACTGGTCTCGATGTATCAGTTGTCTGAATACTGTCCCACTTGGTACAGCCGCGTTTGCACCACGTTTTTGTTGCTTAAAAGCAGCAAGCCTACACCGGGGCTCTTGCCAGCCAGGGTGGCAAAGGAAGACGCCTTGCTGCTTTGCAGTGCCCCTGTCATCTTTAACTTCCAATTTCCACAGCGTAGGCTCGGGAGGAGCTGCCACCCTGCTCGGCTGAGCCTCCTGCCTGCCACAGGTGGCTGGGGCTCCTTCCGGCCCCCGCAGCCGCCAGCGACTGACACGAACGTCAGTCCCGTTGCCATTTTCCACTCAACGCTTTCACAGACCCTCCCAGGCTGAAGTAAGCTTGTTATTAACTCAGCAGTATGCTTTTATGGGTTTGGGGGTTTTTTTATTCTTTCCTTGTCACGTCGTCGGTTCTCTGAATTTCCCCTGTCACGTAATCCTCTGGAGGTGGGGGGTTGGACTAGATGACCCACAGAGGTCCCTTCCAACCCCAAACATTCTGTGATTCTGTGGTTCACCCTCTGTTCTACAGCTTAAGTTAGACCTTCAGTTTGGAAAACAAATTTCAGTTTATTGACATTTTTCGTTTTAGGTTGGTTTCTTTAGAGCCTCTGATTTTTCAGTCATGTGCTTTATTTAATTCCCTCTTCCCTCCCGTTTCTTCTCATAAATTTTTAGCACCCATGCTGCTAGTGCTGGGGGGAGTATTTTGCCCCTGGAGAATGCTTGTCTTGTGCTGTGGTCGCTTGCGAGTATCACTGTTGCTTTTTTTTACTTTAAGTTACATATTGGTGGACTTATTTCCTCTCTAGAAAGAATTGAGTTCTGACATTGCTCTTCTATATTTCGTCCCGTCAGATGGTTTGGCAGCCCGGCTGTAGGCACCCCCTGTTTCCCAAGAAGCTGCTGCTCCTTTTGGGCCTCTCCATCACGCACCGAGGGGCTCGGCTCAATGCCATCGTGGCCGAGGGCTCCCGTGAGGGTTGGTGGCCTTTGTGCCACCTTCGGCGTACTCGTGGTGTGGTTCCACCAGCGCGGGGGCTTCCTGCAGCCCGATGCTTGCCACCACAAGTTCTGCTCTGCGTGTAGGCATGCACACAGGGGCTCCCTGCAATTTTCCCAAGCAGCGTCTTGCATAAAATTCCACCTCTGGCTTCCTCTGCTCCTTTAGTTCGGTTTGTCCAAGTCATCCTGTCCTACCTCTCTGCAGTGTGTGTTGCCCCGGGGACCACATCCTCACCTATTCACGCACTTAAAGCTTTCGTGTGTGGACAGATGGACGCCCTCAGTTGATGGGCTGTGACCTCCCCATTCAGCAGTTACGGGGTCGTGTTTGGAACAGACGCTGGGATTTTTCCCAGCCCTGGCTTTCGCTTCCAGATAGCCCTTCCGAAGGAGCTGCTGGCTGCTGGAGCGCGTTGTGCACGTTCAGGCCTGCAGGATGCAAACATCGCAGGTAAGTCTCCAGTTTGTAGCAAACTTTGTACTTTAATAATAGGTACTTGCAACAAGAGCGAACATTCCTCTGTTTGGAGAATGGACTCAAAATCTTCAAAATCCCCATACTACTGTGTGAATTTAAAGTGGCTTTTAGCTTTGCATTCCATGTGTTTGCAGTAAACATGCTTGTAGCTGCCTTCACCAGTATGGTACGTTATTTATTTCTGCCATTATTCCGTAACTCCAGTTTTAGCGCACGGATACTTCAGCTGTTGGCTGGGAACACCTGGCGGTCTGCAGGCTCCTGTCACAGCCTGGGATCAGCAGCAAAGGCAGCAAGTGCTGTCAGCAAGAATCTCCCCCTTCCCTAGAAAATATGTGGAGTCAACAAGTCCCAGCGTGGTTGGAAACCATGGTTTCTGTGAGTCCTTGACTCACACAATTTATTCTGGAAGTTCTTTGCACCAGTGGCCTGGAAGAATGGCTCTCGTGAGGAAACTTCTGATGTATTTGAAGTATTGTGAAATCTTTCTTAACTTGGCTGTTGCCAACATTAAATACTTGTAACTGGTTTGCTTTGTTTTGGGGTGTTTTTTCTGATACTGTTTGGGAGAAGGAGTGTTAAATTTAGATTCATGTCAGGAGAATGCAGGCACATAAGCAAGAGCTGCTGACCTCAAGGTAGAAAGATGAGACAATAAGATTTCCCAAGCTTTGATGGTATTGGGGGAAACAAAGCTTGTCACATTGCTGTTTAGGTTTTTCCCAAATGTGCTCTGTCGCTTCCTTCAAGGTGTGTGGGTTTTTAATGTCTCTGGACGTGCGTGGCCAGCTATAGTTACTATTTTCGTGGGTGGACAGAGAAAATAACTTCTTTATCCTTGCCTTGCGTTCTGCTGGATTCCTACCAGTCTAAGTTCATGCTCATACATGGAGGTCTGGCACAGGTGTGTTGGAATCAGTGGCATAGCTTTGACTGCTGTGTGTGACCTACCACGCACCTTAAGGGAAAACGATCTTTTGCTCTGAGCAGCACACGTTTTCGTATTCCATATATTCTGTTCTGTCCTCCAAAGGATCGCTGCTGTACTGTGTCTGGGAACATCCGGCCCACACAGGGATGCGCCGCTATCCTGGCAGCGCTTCCAGCTGTGCAGGAGTTGCTCAGAACAGACTGAACGACCTGATAAAGGAAGCCCGCGAGCGAGCCGGCGGCAAGAGCCCGGACCTGACCCCTTCCCCTGGCTGCTGGCTTGCAGCAGCGGGGACACGGGCTGGTGTCACACCATCGGACTGGCGATGCTGGGGGCATGCTTGGCCCCGGGTGTCCGTTTGGCTGCAGGAGGTGCGCACACACCAGGGAGCCCCCCCAGACCCGGTGCCCCTCGCAAAGGGAGGGTTGGGGGAAGGGCGTGCTGGAACCCAGGGCATGGACCCGGCCTCCAGCCCAGAGGTGCCCTACACAGCCAGAGGCGCTGCCTGGGAGTCCTCGCCTTGGGGGTGCTCAGAAGAGCAGCCGAGCTCCAGCTCCTTTGACACTTGCTTTTTCGTCTAAAGGCCAGGTCAGGAAGGCTGTGAATGAAGCTGTTTTGCAGTAAAGCCCCACAACTTTTGCCTCATCCCCCACCCCTCCAAAAAGCTGGCTTTTCCCAGGACAGCCGTTCCTAGGAGAATCCAGCTTCCCAGGGTGAAGCATTAGTGCCATTACCCATGTTATTACAGTGCCTGGGAATATCCCATCCTGAAAGGCTGGGCCCTGCTCTGCGGAATGGCCTGCAAAGGAGTTTTGAAGCTGTCTGCCCTTTCCAAGTAAAGGCGGCAGGTTGTGCCATACCTCCAGCTTTCAAGTGTGGGCTCAGAGGGAAGGTTCTTTGATTTGGCTGAAGCTCGATGGTTCAGAGGCCCAAACTTGGCCATTAACAGTAGCTGAAACAGCTCCTCTGTAAGGAGTTCTACAACTCTCACAAGCTTTTCCTCCAAAGAAACAGCAGATAAAAATGGAAAACCATTATGCTAAAGTCTATGAACTCAGAAAACCTAGCGCCCTTTAACCATTTCAGCTGGATTCCCAAGCTAAGCCAGGTAACCAAGGGATCACGTCATCAGTCTGTAACACCTCGTCCGGCCTAAGCCACCCCGTAACTAGAGGCCAGGGTGAATGTCACACCCGGGCACAAGAGCATTGACACCAAGGGTTACTGTAGCCTGCGGTACCAGATTACAGACCAGAAGTGCAGGCTGGAAGAGTTTCTGCTCTTGAAGGCGGGGGAAAACCCCCCCTCAGCTCCCCCCACAGCTTCCCCTGCTGAAGCTGAGCATTATCCCTACTTTAGCAACAGACAACTTCAACTTCACACAAGCTGTGTTTTAAAAATTTATTCTGTAGACTCCACCCTGGGTCGTTAGTTCTCCTTTTCCTGCACAGTCTTTGTTCCACGCAGCCTGCCTGTACGACGGGCAGCAATGAGACCAACTTTGCGCCCAGCCGGAGCGTCTCTCCTGATGGTCGAAGGCTTCCCGATGTGCTGATGGTTACCACCACCAAAGGGATGTTCTACAGGCTGTGGGAAAGGAAATCAGGTCATCAACATAATTAACAACAGAAATGAGTAATGATGTTTAACAGCAAGAAACTCATTTAAGGGAACAAATAATTTAACCGCCTCATTTTTCGTACCGTGCAGTGACTATCAAGTGCTGCTCACTACCCTACTGAAACGTGCAATGGCAGGGGAGCCTGTGAAGCTTGTTTTCCGGATACACGCCAGGCTCCTCCCCACATCAAACAAATCCTTTCCAACCCATGAAAGAGGCGAGTGAACGCCCTAACTGCCAGCAGACTCACATTCATGGCCACACCACGGACACGCGGCCAGCAGTTTCTCTTCGCCTTGTATTTGTGGTAGGCACGGCCGGCCTTCAGGATGGGCTTGTCAATGCGGCCTCCACCAGCAACAATCCCTGAAAAAAATTACAGGAATGACAACACGCAGATGTAACAGACAGGAGTGCGAAAGAAACAGTTTAAGAACACGACGAATTCCTACTAACGTCCCAAGTCTAAGAATAAGCTCCCAAACACCAGTCTCAAACAACCCTAACTGTCCCTTCAAACCAGTATTTCCAGCCAACACAGGCCGTGAGACCAAGCCCAAGCTACCAGCTATGCAGGAAGTGACCTGCAAGGAGACAGAGACTTCAATTACCGCCTTTCAATCCATACATAGAGGACTGAGCTGAGCACTTTTTCTAAAGCATTACCAGTTTTATTGCTAGAATTTCGGGGGGGAGGGGGGAAGAAGTTTTGTTACTGTTACAGCTGAAGAAAGTATGAATTGAGAGAGCTCAGTGGACTCCAGGGCCCTCTGAGATTCAATAGCTAGTTGTTTATTTCTTTAGTCAATTTTGTTAGGGTAACAGGCCACAGATAATGAATTTTCATGTCTTCTATTTGGATGCAGGGACATTTGGTAAGGTCTGTCTCATCCAGGCAAGTAAAACTTCTTAAGTCCAACAGTTCTCTCTCTTTCCTTGCACCTTTACCACTTGCCCGGGATGTCAAAAAAGAAGTACAGCTGTCAGTCAAGCGTGTAACAAACCTGATGAGACATCTCCTTCTCAACAACAGTGTTTTTACTCGTTGTCAGACCTTCCCGAATACTCCGCCCAACCGACGACACCTCCAGCGGCCAAGCACCTCCCGCACCACCCCTACACGCTCTATCGAAAGCGGGAAGCCACCAACACCCGTTTCTGCCGAAGTTCTTCCCAGAGGACTGCAGCTTTTACAGGCCGAGCGGTTCCACCACAGCTTGAGGACAACCAGCATCTACTTTTCTGTCCTCTCACTAGGTCAAATAATCTCCAGGTTTAACTTCCCATGAACAAAAGTAACGCAGCCACAACACACGAGTTCGGCGGCTGTACCTGGGCGTAACCCAGGGCCCAGCCTGCAAGCGTTGCTGCTTTCAGTGCTGGGAACTGGGCCCCGTTTGGTGGCTTCCTTAGCAGCGCATAAACGCAGCGACAAGGCCAGTTTGTAGCCATCACTCCTTACCCACAACAGCTCTGTTTGCAGAGGAAATCACTTTCTTGGAGCCGGAGGGCAGCTTCACTCTGGTTTTCTTTGTCTCGGGGTTGTGAGAGATAACGGTGGCGTAGTTTCCAGAAGCACGGGCCAGCTTCCCACGGTCACCAGGTTTCTCCTCGAGGCAGCACACGATGGTGCCTTCCGGCATGGTGCCAACGGGCAGAACATTGCCAATGTTCAGCTGAGCTGCAAAGAGCAATCAGAGCACCAACAGCTTCACTCCGGCTCCTGCACCCGAACCACAACTCAGTTTAACGCAGGCAGCCCTCTGCGCGCAGGAGGGCACCGCCGCAACAGGCCGGGGCGGTTTCCTTCTCGCCGACTCGAAACACAAGCTCCACATTCGGTGTAACAGAAAAGCAGGCAGAACGGGACTCTGGACAGAACAACCCAAACACCTGACAAGAACCGCGGTGAGGGCGGTTAATCAGAACAGGCTGCGTGATGAGACCGCCACCCCCGAGAAGGAGACATGGGTGGTGCCTGAGGGCAGCAGCAGCCACTGCTCTGTGACAGCCCACTGCTGCCCTTGAACCTCCCGAGCTTCACCTGTTCTGCTGACACCTGCTTCGGCCTTCTGCAGCCGCCCAGGCCACACCGTGCTTCCGGCCTTCACTCACCTTTCTTGCCGCAGTAGACAAACTGACCGGTGTGAATGCCCTCGGCGGCGATGAACAGCTCCGTCCTCTTCTTGAACCGGTAGGGGTCACGGAAGGTGATCTTGGCCAGGGGAGCGCCTCGGCCGGGGTCATGGATGATGTCCTGTGGGAACGCGAGACGCGCTTCAGAACGGGATACAGCGTTTGCCATGGGTGCTGCAGCAATCAAAGAACTAGAAAAACCGGAGGTGACCACTACTGGGACAACTCTTCACTGTGATCGCCCTCTCTCAGAGGAAGCTTCGTTCCTCCTGATGTGAATGAGCTGAAGATTCACGCCTGTAAGAACGCAACCTCGACGATCTGCATTGCAAAGTGGTGGCCCTGGTTAAGTGTGCCACCTGACGCTCATCGCATCTGCGCCGTTCCACTCCCTACATTCGCCAGACACCAGATCTCTCCACACTAAGAAGTTCACTTCCACTGGTTGCCCAGTCGCCTTTGGGCAGAGACAAAGCTGGACACAAGCAGGGGTTGGACTAGATGACCCACAGACGATCCTTCCAACCCCAAACATTCTGTGATTCTGAAGTGTTCCTGACCTTCTGAGACTGAGCACACCAACGTTATTAAGGCCCCTGAACAAGGAGGCACAGCCTTACTGTTTCTTTTCCTCCAGGGAAACCATGTCTGTTCTGTTCCTGAAGTGCACTGAGACCCCAGCACACGGCACTCTACTCAGGCTACAGTGCAGCAACCAGCCCTCTCTCTCTGAGACGCGCCTGCTTTCCAGGAAAGCTCAGGCGCTGTTGGTGTCTGGTATTTGGGCTCTTTCTGCCATTTTCAACCCCAAAACTCCCCCTGCGTTACGTAAGCGTAAACCAAACCTACCTACTCCTTATCATCAAATCTAATCATGGTGAGTGTGAAGAAAAGTCCCCCTATGCCCCGCGGACGATGAGGCCGGAGCAGCAATGAGGTGCCCACAGCACACCGAGCTGCCAACGGCCAAGAAAAGGCCAAAAAACCCATGGGTGAAGTGGCCGCCTGGACGACATACAGAGTCACACAATGTTCGGGGTTGGAAGGGACCTCTGTGGGTCATCTAGTCCAACCCTCCTGCCGAAGCAGGGTCACCTACAGCAGGCTGCACAGGACCTTGTCCAGGCGGGTCTTGAAT